>Ga0209067_10000254_pt1 | contig 36926 bp, 32 predicted proteins | sample ColStrG_CSR_2013_FD_187199 | JGI IMG/M metagenome (GOLD analysis project Ga0209067, IMG submission 187199) | Freshwater sediment microbial communities in response to fracking from Pennsylvania, USA - Cold Stream Run_MetaG_CSR_2013 (SPAdes)... | ecosystem: Environmental > Aquatic > Freshwater >... | reverse complement strand
CAGGAGGGGTTATTCTATCCTCTTTTCCCCAAATTAGGGAAACCGGAATTTTTATTTCCGGCAAACTCTTCGCCAGATTATGACGGATAGCCGATTTAGCCATGGCCAGAATGCGAATAACTTTGGCTCGATCGTTTACCAATTCGTAAACCTCATCAATCAATTCTTTGGAAGCGGTTTCAGGATTATAAAAGGTGTATTCTACCTTTTCTTTAATAAATTCGTAATTACCGCGTTTAGGGAAAGAACCGCCGAAGGCATTTTCATATAATCCTGAGCTTCCGGTTAATACGAGGGTTGAAATTCTTTCCGGATGTTCTAAAACATACATCAAGGCAATATGCCCACCCAAAGAATTTCCTAATAAATGAATTTGGTCAAGTTCCTTATAGGTAATAAAACGGTAAACAAATTTTACCAAACTTTTTAGATTCGATTTTAATATGGGAAGTTCGTAAACCGGTAAAAAGGGTATAATAACCCTATATTCCGGTGAAAACCGCTCAATTACATCCTGCCAATTGCTTAAAGCCCCAAACAGACCATGTAATAAAAGCATAGTTCTGCCTGAACCTTGTTCCACATAGCGGAAACCATCCTCCTCTTTTATTATTAAAGCCATGCCTTTGTATTGTTCCAAATATATTGCTTTAATCCTATTCTTTGCGATTTTCGAATAATTTTAGGTTTATCTAGTTTTCACAAAACCCTTGAAATCCTGAATAGACTTGTGAACATCATGAAACTATCCTTAAGCCCAAATCTTTTTTGCCAATTCTGAAATAGATTTTCCATCGGCCTTCCCTTCAAAATGTTTGTTCGCTATAGGCATTAGTTTACCCAGATCCTTTATTCCGGAAAAACCTGCCTCTTTTATTAAAACTCTTAACTGGGATTCAATTTCCTCCGGGGAAAGGGATTTAGGCAAATATCTTTCAATAACCTCCACCTCTTCCAGTTCAGTTTGGGCAAGATCCTCCCTTCCCTGGGCTTTATAAATGTCTATCGATTCCTTCCTTTGCTTCAATTGCTTTTGAAGTATTTTAATCTCAGCCTCCTTATCCAATTCCTCCTTAGCCCCCTTTTCAGTTTGAGCCAGTAAAATAGCCGATTTTATGGCTCTCAATCCCCTTAAAGTAGCTTGTTCTTTCGCTAATAAGGCTTTTTTTATATCTGCATCGATTTGTTGAACTAAACTCATATTATGGTTTTTTATGTACTACGTAAGGATTTGCCTGTGCTAAGGGCATTATGGTTAATTCATTTATATTTACATGAGCCGGTCGGGTAGCAGCAAAGTAAATAACATCGGCAATATCGGGAGCTGTTAAAGGAGTAAATGAAGCATAGGTTTTTTTGGCTCTCTCCACATCCCCCGAAAAACGGACTAATGAAAATTCCGTTTCCACCGCGCCAGGGCTAATCGAAGTTACTCGAATACCATAAGGAACCAGATCTATACGCATAGCCTTACTTAAAGCTTCCAAAGCATGCTTGGTAGCGCAATAAACATTACCATTGGGGTAAACCATGAGTCCGGCAATAGAACTTAAATTAAGAATATGTCCGGTACCCCGTTCCACCATGATTTTAGAGAGAATTCGGCTAACATTTAAAACACCTTTAATATTGGTATCGATCATAGTATCCCATTGATCAGGGTCACCCTCATGAATGGGCGATAAGCCAAGGGCCAGGCCCGCATTATTGATCAGGATATCAATATTTCTCCAGTTCTCAGGTAAATTATCGATACATTTCTCGGCCATTTCCCGATCCCGAACATCAAAATTAGCCTGAAAACATTCTGTGCCGTATTCCCTCTGCAACTTTTGAGCTAAAGCCTCGTTTTTTTCTACCCTTCTAGCATTCAATATAATTCTATATCCATTCTTTGCGAAAATCTCCGCACAAGCCTCCCCTATTCCAGAACTGGAACCGGTTATAAAAACTGTTTTATTCATGGTTTTGATCTAAATCTTGAAAATAATTCCCAATAATTGGAATAAAATCAATCTTTCAAATGTAAAGGAATTCTCAATGGAAATACAGAATTCAAAGCCATCCCTAATCAAAAAAGGCTGAAACCTTAATGGGTACAGCCTTTTTTACATTGAGATTAATGGGTATTAATGACGATATCCATCATGATGATCATCATATTGACGATCATGACCATCTTCGTCATAATAAGCCGAGCGGGTTCTTCCTTTATGGTTAAACTGAATTTCAAAAACAGCATGATCATCAGGTCCAATAATTCGATTATATCCTATAATCTTTCCATCTTTAAAAATCTCACGATGTCTATCGATAACGGCTGGAGGAACATCCTCCCTATTGTAAGGAATATGATAATCGATACGATGCCCATCTCGGTCATAATATGCATCCATTTCGCCTAATTGATCCGGGCCCCTTTCAATAAAATGGGCTCTCCATTGACCATTTAGAAAAACCCAATTAGGTCTATCTGCATTGGGGAAATCATGAGAATAGGCATCACGAACATTTTGGGGTGGATACCCATACCGGTTCTGAGCCATTAGTTCTTTTCCAACGAGGAATAAAAACAAGAGGATGATAAGTTTTTTCATTTTAATAGATTGGATTTTGATTTAAAATTTAATACAATTTAGTGGATTCAGGGGAAATAAAATTTAGACCTTAAAAATATTACTTCACCTTATTCAAAATACAGGCTAAACTGGATAGAGGTTGGAATCAATTTTTGTAAGGGACTCGAAAAAGGATTGTTATCCTGATTTAAAATATTTACCAAGCCGTTTGTGACGGAAATTTCAGGTGACATTTTAAAATACTCGTAATAAAGGTCTAAACCAATACCGATTTTATAAGAAATTAAATTATTCTGAATTTTAACTAGTTTGTCGACGGCTGCAAAACCGGCATCATCCGTTTTCTTTTTAGGTATTATATCATAAGAGTATTGAAAACCTCCCACAATATAGGACCGGATATTGCCCTTTCTATCGGATTTAAATTTTAATAATATGGGCAAATCCAGATAGGTGGATTGTACGGTTTTGATTATAGGGTTGGATAGAAGGGCTCCCCCTGCAGAATTTAAACTATCATAGGCATAGGCCAAGGTCCTATCCGAGAAATTCACATCGGGTACAAACCGTAAATCCAGATTATCCGTTATATGTAAATTGGCTAATAGCCCCAAATGAAAACCCGTGGTATAATTCGAAGTAATGTATTTTAATCGTCCAGAAGTTACAATTCCACCCAAACCTGCCGATTGAATGGTATAATTTTGAAAATCTGTTTTTTTAATCGCGTTAAAGGTATTGCCATTGGCTCCCAATATAAATCCAAAATTTATTAAGCGATAATCTATTTCCCCTCCGTTATTCCATTGTGCACAAATCTTAGTACTAAGGAAAATAAAGACTAAAAAAAGGGCTCCAAAACGAGTTCCTTTTTTATTTAACCGAGGAATAATTCCAAAAATCCAATCAACCATTCGTTTTTATTGCGGTATATAAAGTACAGATGCCTAACGAAAGGGGTACGAAATTAGTGTGAGCAAAGCCTATACTTGTCAATATATCTGTAAATTTTGATCCATCCGGAAAATGCACTACCGATTTCTGTAGGTATTCATAGGCCTCTCCATCTTTCGAAACCTTCTTACCGAAAAACGGTAAAATATGTTCAAAATAAAAATTATAAATCTCCTTGAAGGGGCTTGAACTAGGTTTTGAGAATTCCAACACGATTAATTTTCCACCTGGAATCAAAACTCGATTGATTTCTTCAAGGCCTTTTTGAAGGTTTTCGAAGTTTCGAACTCCAAAGGATACCATTACCGCATCAAAGGTATTTTCCGAAAAGCGAAGGTTTTCAGAATCGCCTAATTCAACCACAAAACGATCCTGCAATTTTTTTCTATCTATTTTCTGATCGGCAATTTTTAACATTTGGGAAGAAATGTCTATACCGATAATTTTAATATCGGGTTTCCTTATGGCATCGAGAGCTAAATCACCGGTTCCGGTGGCCACATCCAAAACATATAAGGGCCTTTTAGAAGGCAATTCTCTGATAGCCCTTTTTCTCCAAAGGGTATCGATACCTAGGGAAAGAAAATGATTTAAGAAATCATAACGGAATGCGATTCGATCAAACATCCGGGCCACTTGTTCTTTCTTCGTGCCTTCTGAACCATAAGGCGTGATCGTTTGCATTTCAGACATGGGTCAAAGATAGAAAGTTCAATGGGGCTTTTTCAAATATAAATCCATAGTAAAATCTAAACCCTAAGCATATCCCCTGCCCATAGGGGAAATTGTATCTTTGACCCTAAATTTTTGGGTAATCATGACGATTCATAGTGCAGAATTTATTTGCAGCAATACCGAATTAAGCAAAATGCCGAATACTCGTTTGCCCGAATATGCCTTTATAGGCCGATCCAATGTGGGAAAATCGAGTTTAATTAATCGTTTAACCCAAAAAAAAGGGCTTGCAAAAACCTCTCAAACTCCTGGAAAAACCCAATTAGTGAACCATTTTTTGATCAATGAAAAGTTTTATTTGGTCGATTTACCGGGTTATGGGTATGCGCGGGTTTCTAAAACCCTTAAAGAAAAATGGGGCAAGTTCATTTCCAAATACCTGGAGAAAAGAAGAGAATTGCAAGGGGTTTTTGTATTAATTGATTCCCGACTCGAGCCGCAAAAAATTGATCTTGAATTCATTCAATGGTTGGCCGAACGATCTATTCCATTGGTCATAACCTTTACAAAGTCGGATAAACAAAACCCCGGTAAAACCGCCGGTACAGTAAAAATGTTCCTGAATGAAATGGATAATATATTTACCGATACCCCCCGCTTTGTGATCACCTCTGCTGAAAAGGGGGATGGTATGGAAGAACTTCTTGAAATTATTCATCAAGGTAATCAGGCCTATATTCCTGAAATTCCCGAGCCTAATCCTTTAAATACCCCGAATATTAGTTTAGACGAATCTCAATGAAAAAATATCTTTCCTTAATCCGGTTTTCCCATAGCATTTTTGCTCTGCCCTTTGCCTTGATAGGATTTTTTCTGGGTGAAAGCGACGGTATCCATCCCTTCTCCTGGTTACAATTTTTATTGATGTTAGCCTGTATGGTACTAGCCCGAAGTGCTGCTATGGCCTTTAACCGATATTTGGATCGGGATATAGATGCAAAAAACCCAAGGAATATGAACCGGGAAATCCCAAAGGGATTAATAAGCCCATCTCAAGCCCTTATTTATACGGTCATCAATTCGGTATTATTTATAGTATGTACCTTTTTTATCAACCGGATTTGCTTTGTTCTTTCTCCGATCGCTTTAATGGTAGTATTAGGCTATAGCTATACGAAGCGTTTTACCTCATTATGCCATTTTGTTTTAGGATTGGGCCTATCTCTGGCACCCATAGGGGCTTATTTAGTGGTAACCGGTCATTTTGATTGGATCCCCATTTTGTTTTCATTAGCCGTATTAACCTGGGTGAGTGGATTCGATATTTTATATGCCTTACCCGACGAGGAATTCGACAAGAAGGAAGATTTGCATTCTATACCCGCATTAATTGGAAAACCGGCCGCTATTAACCTTACCCGGATATTACATCTTATTTCAGCAGGATTTATCATTATGGCTGGGATAATAGGCCATTTTCATTTATTGTATTGGGCCGGAACACTTATTTATATTGGCCTATTAATTTATCAAAACCGGATTGTAAAGCCTCAGGACCTCAGTAAACTCAATCTGGCATTTTTCACCTTAAATGGCATAGCGTCGATCGTTTTTGCTGTTTTTTTCCTGGCCGACCATTTCTTTCCTTTATACTAAGTCAACCCAATACATTTTATGGATACCTCAATTTCTAAAGCCCTTCACCATTATTTGAAACCGGATATTAAAATTACCTGGGAAACTTTGGAGCCCTATTTTCTAGAACTATCCAATAGGGAAATTTCCAGTGAAACCGATTTGATAAAATGGTTAAAGGATAGAAGTGAGTTGGAAGCTTATTTGGAAGAAGATTTCGCCTGGAGATACATTCATATGACCTCCGATACGACCAATGATTCGTATACGCAGGCCTTTCAGTTTTTTGCCGAGGAAATCGAACCAAAAATGGCACCCTGGAACGATGTTCTGAACCGAAAACTCATAGAATCGCCCTTTATAAGCTCCATTCAGAAAGCCCCTTATGAAATATTTTTAAAAAGGATTGAAAATCAAATCAAGCTTTATCGCGAAGAAAATATTCCTTTATTAACCGAACTTCAGGTAAAACAACAGGAATTTGGAAGAATATCTGGATCCATGTCGGTGCATATTCAAGGAAAAGAATATACCATGGAACAGGCATCTACCTTTTTGAAAAATCAGGACCGTAACCTGCGTCAGGAAGCCTTTGAAAAAATAGCCGAAAGAAGGATGCAGGATAAGGACAAACTCAATCACTTATTAAAAGAACTCATAGGGCTTAGACAAAAAGTGGCTAAAAATGCCGGATTTGATAATTTCAGAGATTATTCATTTGCTGCTTTAGGTCGGTTTGATTATGGCCCGAAGGAGACCTTCGAATTTCAGGAATCGATTCACCAAGAAATTGTTCCAATCATGAAGGATTTTGCTGATAAAAGGAGAAAAAGTTTGGGATTGGCCGTTTTAAAACCCTGGGACATGGAGGTGGATATTTCCGGAAAAGCCCCATTAAAACCATTTCAAAATGGGGAAGAACTTATCGAAAAATCCATTGAATGTTTCGATAGATTGGATCCCTATTTTGGGGATTGCCTAAAGTCCATGAAAAAGCATGGATTTTTCGATGTGGAATCCCGTCAGGGAAAATCACCGGGTGGATATAATTACCCATTGGCTGAATCCGGAGCCCCTTTTATTTTTATGAATTCGGCCGGTGCCTTTCGTGATCTTACCACTATGGTTCATGAAGGTGGACATGCTATCCATACTTTCCTGACTCGTGATTTATCGATTAATGATTTTAAACATCTTACCTCAGAGATAGCCGAACTAGCTTCCATGAGCATGGAATTATTATCGATGAAATACTGGGATATATTTTTTCCAAATTCGGAAGATCTGAAAAGGGCCAAGGAGGAACAATTGGTTGATGTTTTAAAAACCTTTCCCTGGGTAGCGATTATCGATCGATTTCAGGATAGGATTTATACACAAAACCTGGAAAACTTGAACCTAGAACAGACTTGGAATTCAATTTATCAGGAATTTGGGGCTGGATTTTGTGATTGGACCGGGTATGAAGAATATCGAAATCATTTATGGCAAAAACAGCTTCATATTTTTGAGGTTCCCTTTTATTATATAGAATATGCCATTGCTGGATTAGGGGCTATTGCGGTTTGGAAAAATTTCACCGAAAATCCTGATACGGCTATTCAGAATTATAGAAGGGCATTATCCCTGGGCTATACCGAATCCATTTCTGAGACATACAAAACTGCCGGCATTAAACTCGATATGTCGGGAAGGTATATATCCGAACTCGCTGGCTTTATTAAAAACCAAATGATGGAATTAGAAAAAGCGAACTAGAATCCCATTAATTCAGGCCTTATTAATAAATTCATTTTAGGAGTAGATAATTATATGGTTCAATTAAAGTCCCTGAATGATTAATAAAATATTATTAAGGGGGGCTGAGATAAAATACTTTGGGAACCTACTATAGAAAACCGTGCTTCTTTTATTTAGTAGGAAGAAATTAAGCATCGGCTGTACCTTATTAAGCGTGGATTAATATAAAATAGATTTCTATGAGGAATTCCTTTAAAAATAGTTTTATTAGGAATCATTTTTCCTTTAATTGTTTTTTTTATTCTCTATCACAGCCTTAATTAAACCATAACTGTATTTCCCTTTCATTTTTTCAAATAAATCCTTCAAGGCAAAATCCTTGGGCATTTCGCCCAAATTTTTTTCGATTTCATCAATTTGGTTTTGAGGCAATAATTTTAATAGGCTGATTTTTTGAAAAGAAATGGCGAGCACTAAATGGCTTTCAATAGTACCCAGGCTTAATTCTCTTTTATTAGCTATCTCGGCAATACTGAATCCCTGTTCTAATAGTTCAAGCGTAACTTCATGAGTGGATTTTTTTGGGGCTTCCCCTATTTTCTTATCTAGAGCTTTTCTTTTGGGGCTGGTTTTCCTAGACAGGGTTTTGCCCTGGGGAAATTCGGCTTGGATTTTTTCTAATCGGGCTTTTCTTTCATCCAGCCTGTTTTTCTGTAATTCTTCCAGAGGTATCGAATCCTTTCCTTTCAAAATGGATTCCGTAACCATACTGGCCTTGTCCAGCTCCTCCATCCGCTTGCTGATATTCTGTTCAATTTCGGACACCTGTTCCGAATACGCTTTAACTCCTTTTATGGATTTCAATGTTTCCAAATGCCGTAAAACCGATTCCTGATACCTCGAAAAAAAGGATTTATAATATTGGCATCCTTTGTTTAATCTCTCTAGAAACTGATCCGGATTTTTTTCTAATAATTGAAATAATTGGGTTCGAAAGGTATGGGTATTATTGGTTTCCTTTCTAAACCCTTCCTCCAATTGAAGAAGAAAGGGTTTTATACTATCCTCCTCAAATTCTCCTTTTTTTACCCGATCTCTTTGTATATATTCCAATTCCCGTATGATGGGAAAAAAATCAAAGGTCTTCTCAATAAGATTTTTTATAAAACGGAATTGATCCTTTTTCAAAATCTCTTCCAAACCTCCTTTTTCATCCAGGCTTTTTACAAATTCCTGAATATGACCTTCAGATTTTATTCCCCAACTTTGAATTTTACTGCTGAGAATCAGGCCTTCCAAACTTCGTAAACGACTTAGGGCTACATATATCTGACCTCCTGCAAAAGCATTTCCTAAATCGAGAATGGCCTTATCGAAACTTAAGCCCTGGCTTTTATGAATGGTTATGGCCCAGGCCAATTTGATAGGGTATTGCTCAAATGATCCGATAAATTCTTCTTCCAGTAAATTGGAATGAGGATTTAAACTATATTTCTTATTCTCCCATTTTTCTCTTTTAAGCTTATATAAGGTATGCGATTCAGCTAATTCAACCCAAATATCCTCATCCTTAATTTCCTTTACCAGGGCCAGTTTCCCATTAAAATAGGCCTGATTTTCTTTATCGTTCCGGATAAACATAATCTGTGCACCTAACTTCAATTCTAATTTGGGAGAAACGGGGAAAATATTATCTGGAAAATCGCCTTCAATTTTAGCTTGAAAAAAAAAGGAATTTCCTTTTAGATTTTTTAATTCCTGATTATTTATAGAATCGGCTTTGGCATTATGGGTGGTAAGGGTAATAACCTCTCGTATCTCCTGAATCTGTTCAGGGGTTTTATAATGAAGGTTAAGTTCTTCAATATCCTCCCTTTCATAGGTTTGGCTCCTTAATCGATTTAAAATATCGATAAATTTTGGATGGCTTTGCCGATAAATCTTATCCAGTTCAATATACACCAGTTCCTCCTTTTCAAGGGCTTTTGCTCCATAAAACCCCTCTACCGAATAATATTGATTAAATAAAGATTTCTCATCATTCCTTACCACGGGAGTGAGTTGCAATAAATCCCCAATAAATAATACCTGAACTCCTCCAAAACTCTCATTTCGGTTTCCTCTGGCTGCTCGCATCCGATAATCTACCGCATCTAAAATATCGGCTCTTAACATACTGACCTCATCAATTACCAGAAGGTCGATAAATCGTAATACCTGCTTCCTTGCTGCATTTAAAGGATATTTTCGAGCCAGTAAATTGGGATTCATAATTCCCAGAGTATCCGAACCAGCCTGCTTAAAATCCCGATCGGGAATAAATAAAACCGGAGGCAATAAAAATTGCGAGTGGAGGGTCACACCTCCTGCATTTAAGGCCGCAATTCCGGTTGGGGCTACGACAATAAAGTTTTTATGGGTTATCGATGATAAACTTTTTAAAAAGGTGGTTTTACCGGTTCCCGCTTTTCCGGTAAGAAAAATATGGCTGGAAGTGGTATTTATAAATTTCGAAACCAGCTTCAGTTTATCCTCCATGGTTTATTTTTTCTTGAATTGATCCCTTAAGCCCTTATCGGCCCATGGGGCATTAGGCCATTGGGTTTTATCGAGATAGTAGAAACTAAGGGTACATAAAATTACGCCAAGGATCGATCCAGCATAACAATCCCAAAAAAAATGTTCAAAAAGATACATTCTAGAATAAGCAATGGATAAACCTAAAACCAGGCAGGCTAAGGCATAGGCTTTATTTCTGACCCAAAAACATATCAATAAGGATAGGCTGAATCCCGTTATACTATGTCCGGATGGAAAACTGTTCTGCATTAAAATCTGGATACCGGGAAGGATTCGAATATTTTTCATATCAAAACCCATTTCCTGAAAAAAGGCATAGGGCCTTAAACTATGGTTAAATACCAACCTCTTTAAAAACTGGGCGGTTATGCTAGATAAACCAAATATTAACCAGGCCTGAATGGATTTTCGATAACTAAACCATATTAAAACGAATGCCAAAAGGGAAAATGCCAGTCCATCCCCTATTTCGGTCATGAAAATAAAATAAGGATCCAGGAAAGAATAGGTATGATGGTTGATCCAGAGCATTATATCTAATTTGGGAATTTCCAATAGAATAAAAAGCCCTAAAAAAAGCACCAATAGGTAAGGGATAAAAAATAATCGATTGGATTTAATAAGTTTTAACATGGTTTGAATAAAAACCGGTTTAGAATTCTGTAAAAAAAGGTATAAAATTGATATTAAACTATATAAAATCCGTAGAAATGAATAATTTCCGTTTTTATCCACCTACATTTTATGTTTAAGCATCTCTTAAGAAAAAAATCGGTATCCGGCATAATGGCCGAAACCGATTTAGAGGAACAAAAATCCTCCGGCAACCAGCTACAAAGAACCCTAAAGGTTAGGGATTTGATTTCTTTTGGTATTGCTGCCATTGTAGGTGCTGGAATTTTTAGTACGATTGGAAAGGCTAGTGCCGATGGGGGACCTGCGGTCATCTATTTATTCATGTTTACGGCAGTTGCCTGTAGTTTTACGGCCTATGCCTATGCCGAATTTGCTTCTATGGTGCCCGTTTCGGGAAGTGCCTATACCTATTCCTATATTGCCTTTGGGGAAATTATAGCCTGGATTATTGGATGGGCCTTGATTCTGGAATATGCCGTATCCAATATGGTGGTGGCCATTTCCTGGTCCAGCTATTTTACAGGATTGATGGATACTTTTCATGTTCATATCCCACGGTGGATGACCATGGATTATCTAAGTGCCCGAAATGGTTTTCAGGACGCCTCCAAATTATTAGGATCGGGTACGTCGGCGAATCATTTATCACCTGCATTGATGGATGCCTATGAAGCCTGGACCAAAGCACCCCTCCTAGGCAATATTCATTTAGTGATGAATATACCGGCTTTGGTTATTGTAGTGCTCATTACGGCCTTGGTGTACATTGGAATTCGGGAATCCCGCAATGCAAGTAATTTAATGGTGGCCATTAAGCTTTGTGTTTTACTTTTGATTATTGTTATAGGGGTTTTTTATATTGATTGGAATAATTATATCCCTTTTGTGCCTAGGGGTGCGGCCGGTGTCTTAAAAGGCGTATCGGCAGTTTTCTTTGCTTATATCGGTTTTGACGCTCTCTCCACAACCGCTGAGGAATGTGTGGACCCTCAAAAGGATTTACCCCGAGGGATGATGTGGTCTATCATTATCAGTACCACTTTGTATATAGCGATTGCACTGGTATTAACCGGGATGGTCAATTTTAGTTTATTAGGGGTAGGAGATCCTTTAGCTTTTGTTTTCAACCATTTGAAAATTGGCTGGATGTCGATCATAATTGCCGTAAGTTCGGTAGTAGCCCTTTCATCCGCCTTATTGGTTTATCAATTGGGACAGCCAAGGATTTGGATGCGTATGAGCCGAGATGGTTTATTACCCCCTGCCTTTGGCAAAATTCACCCAAAGTTCAAAACGCCTTCCTTTGCCACCATTATAACCGGAATAGTGGTTGCGGTTCCCTCCTTGTTTCTGAATCTATCCATAGTAACGGATATAACCAGTGTAGGGACGCTTTTTGCCTTTATATTGGTTTGTGCTGGGGTCATGAAATTACAGTCCGATCCCAATGGACCAAGAGGTAAGTTTAAAACCCCTTATATCAATTCCAAATTCATTCTTCCTGCCTTAGTATTATTAGCTCTCGGTTTGGGATGGACCTTTAAGAAATCAGCCATCGTGAATTTTGTTACCAATCAACCGAAAATGGTGGAATCCTCGGATATAGTTTCCCGATTGAACGCATCGGATACTCGAATTTTAGAACAAGAGGTTTTGAAATTGGATCCTTCTGGGTTTACAAAAAAAGATAAAAACCTGAATGATTATTTAACCAGTCTTCCCGAAGAAAAATACCAAAGTCTAATTTTAGGCTCTAAGGTAAACCAGAACCAATTATTTGATTCGGGTTTCGATTTATTGAAACAAAGAATCCCCAATTGGATTTTCCTTCTGGTTTTATTGGCAACCGTATTTATTGCCTTTAAATTCAATTTATCCCTGATTCCTCTTTTGGGATTTCTTTCATGCCTTTACATGATGTCGGAGCTGGCATTAATTAATTGGATAGGATTTACAGTTTGGTTAATTTTTGGTTTAGGGGTATACTTTCTATATGGGTATAAGCATAGCTTATTGTCCAAAAAAGAAACGATACCTGTATAAAATCTCTTCTGAGGCTATTATTTAAGTTATGGGGTTGGTTCTTTTAAGATCCTCTAACACCCCCATATTCAATACAATAGGGACCGTTTCAACGGTAACATAACTATCCTCCAACCCATAACTTTTAGCCCGACTCATTGCCATTCTATTGAGCAATAAATAATAGCGAACCATAAAGCCCTTAATTAGAGGCAGATTTTCGATATTATTAAATGAATCTTCAATTATTAAATATCGCCTATCCCCTTCAATATTAAACTTTTCCAGGGATGGGTATCGACTTTTAGAATCCACTTCACCCGATGTACTCATTTGCGCAAGTACGGTTCGGAATAGGGCGGGAAGATATTGATCCTCCCGGAAACCCAGTTTAAAGTCTATGCGAAATAAATGGTTTGGAATACCTGTTCGAACCATATATTGTTTACCATAAGGGGCATCCGTAATTTCCAAATGAGCAAACCAATACACATCGGCCCTTTTGGGCTGCTTATGGACAATAGAGAATAGGGTATTTACTTCGACTTCTGTATCCAAGGGGGCATCCGTTATAAAGATCAAATGGGTAGAGAACTTGGGAATACTGGCATCCTGAATAATTTCTTTTATTATGGGATAATTGGGTTCTAATGGGGCAAACCGTAGGTATCCTTGTTTTAATCGGGCCACGTTATACCATGCCCACATAACGGAGAATAATACCAAGCCAATTAATAGGGTTAGCCATCCCCCGTGCAAAAACTTCGTCAAATTACCCACTAAAAAGAAACCTTCAATTAAAACATACACGGAAACAAATAGTCCAATCCAATAAATAGGGATCCTTTTAATATGGAAATAAAAGGTTACCAGAAAGGTAGTCATCAACATGGCCACGGTTATGGATAATCCATAGGCTGCGTCCATATTGGAGGCCTTTTGAAAAACTAAAACCACCATACAACAACCCAACATTAATAAGGTATTTATGCTACCCACATAAATCTGACCTTTTGAATCGGAATCATATTTAACCCTGATTTTTGGCCAAAGGCCTAAACGCATAGCTTCATTTATCAAGGTAAAGGAACCCGAAATGAGGGCTTGGCTGGCAATAATGGCCGCAATGGTAGATAGGATTACCCCATAACTATGACTCCAGGCAGGCATAATGTCAAAAAATGGATTGAAATTCCGATTTAAAAAGGAGGTATTGAGGTTTGTCGGACTGATTAACCAGGCACCCTGTCCCAAATAATTTAGAATCAAGCTGGATTTTACCATAATCCAGCTGGCTTGGATATTTTTACGTCCACAATGCCCTAGATCGGAGTATAAAGCCTCCGCTCCGGTTGTACATAAAAAAACACCACCAAGAATAGCCAAAATAAGCGGGTTGGTTCGAATTAAATTATAGGCATATATAGGAGATAGTGATTTTAGAATTTCGGGGAATTTCAAAACATAGATTAAACCCCAAATTCCTAATGAACAAAACCATAAAAACATAATGGGCCCAAAGGCCTTACCTACTTTTTGAGTTCCAAAATGTTGAACCAAAAAAAGGAGAATTAAAATCCCCAGAACTATGGGTATAACCGGTAAATGAGTACAAAAATCCAAAAACCAACCCCTAAAAAGAGGGCCTGGTTTAATGGTTTCTGCCAAATGATCCCTTACTCCTTCCATGGCCGAAGTAATTGAAATAGGTGGGGTTATAATCCCATCGGCTAATAGGGCACAACTACCGATCATCGCAGGAATAATGAGCCATTTGTATTTCCTTCTAACCAAGGAAAATAAAGCAAATATGCCCCCTTCTCCATGATTATCGGCTCTCAAGGTTATGAAAACGTATTTTATGGTGGTTTGAAAGGTAAGGGTCCAGATTATACAGGAAATAATTCCTAAAACCGTATCCTTAGTCACCAATTGTTTTCCCATGGATAGAGAATTCACAATACTTTGCATGGTAAATAAACAGGAGGTACCAATATCCCCATAAACGATGCCTAAACTGAGAATAAACCCCGCTAAACTAAGCTTATCAAAATGGATTTGGGATTTTGATCCGGAATCATGAAATTAGATTAAGGTTTAATAAATACTAAAACAAAGCTAATTTATTCAGGGGTTTAAGCTTTGAAATTTTTGGCACTATTTATGCCCTTTTTCAATAAATTTTTTAGATTTTTGTATTCTTAATTTGATTTATTTTTAATAAAGGCCTTTGAAACCATAAATACCCTACGTTATGAAAAAACTTTCTAAGTTTTTCATCTTGGTTTACCTCTTTAGCTGCATCAACCTCGTTGTGCTTGCCGTTTCCCCTGTATTAAATTCCAGAAAATCTACTCCAAAATCGTCCATTAAATTAAACAAGTTTATGGACTCTCTTAAACTGCATAATTCAAAATCCAAAGACCTCAAAAATCTTAAATCGAATTTTGTTTTTGTCAGTCCAAAAACCTCGTTCCATACCATTTATCTATATAGCACCCTGCATTCGATTCCATTTCGTAAAATGGATACCTCCAGCATTCCGTTAAACGCCAATTTATCGACGATTCAGGTAACCACCCCTATTCATGACGAAATGAAATTATCCTATTCATTGGTTCAGGAAAATGTGGTAACGGCAAAAATTTTCAGTGTATTGGGTAATGAAATAACCACTTTGTTCTCGGAAAGACAAAATCCAGGTTTCCAAACCAAGACCTTCAATATTTCTGATAAGGTTTCCTCGGGTATTTATATATTGAGGGTTACTGTTGGCTCCCAAAGAATTGCCAAAAGAATCCAAGTTTTATAATTCTTTTAAATTCCAAATCCTTTGAAAATTATTGCAATTGGGCGTAATTATGCCGAACATGCCCGGGAACTGAATAATCCCGTACCAACCAGTCCGGTTATTTTTTTAAAACCCGATACCGCATTATTAAAAAATCAGGAAGCATTTTTTTTACCGGATTTCTCTAATTCTATAGAATTTGAAGCCGAATTGGTGGTTAAAATTTCAAAGGAGGGAAAGCATATAGATCCTGCCTTTGCCCATACCTACTATGAGGAAATTACAGTTGGAATCGATTTTACAGCAAGAGATATTCAAAAAAATTTGAAGGAGAAGGGTTTACCCTGGGAATTGGCCAAAAGTTTCGATCATTCTGCTCCGATTGGCGAATTTGTTTCAAAATCCAAATTCTCCGATATTCAAAACATTTCCTTCGGATTGAAAAAAAATGGGGAATGGGTTCAAAAAGGAAATTCCTCTGAAATGATTTTTAAAATTGATTCTTTAATATCCTTCGTTTCGACTCGATTTACTTTAAAAAAGGGCGATCTGATCATGACAGGAACTCCCGCAGGAGTAGGTCCCATATCCATGGGGGATGTACTGGAAGCCTTTTTAGAGGAGGAGAGGGTTTTAATTACCCCCGTAAAATAATGACCTTCTATCGGGTAGGTATTTTCATAATAGGTATTATTCTGATTCTCCGTCCAATGGCGGAGGCTAGGTTGGATTCAAAGGATAGTGTTATTTATCCTAAAAACTATTTTCATTCCCCCTTAAAAATCCCTTTAAAAATTATATCCAACTTTGGATCTTTCCGTGACAATCATTTCCATTCAGGAATGGATTTGAGCACAGGAGGCAAAATCGGTTTACCGGTATTCTCAGCTCAGTCAGGTTATATTTCACGAATAAAAATCCAATCGGGCGGATATGGTAAAGTTTTATACATAACGCATCCCAATGGCTTTGTTAGTGTATATGCTCATTTAAGCATTTTTGCCCCGAAAATTGAAAACTGGATTAAGAAAGTTCAATATAGGGCCCAGGTATTTGAACTGGATGTCCACCCTTCAAAAGAGGAATTACCCATTTTTGATCAGGAGCAAATTGCCTTGTCGGGAAACACCGGAAATTCCGGAGGCCCCCACTTACATTTTGAAATTCGAGATGAGAAATCCGAAGACATTATTAATCCCCTTGCCTTTGGATTACCGATTAAAGATCATACCCCTCCCATTTTTAAAGAAATTATACTTTATAAAATTCTTCCAGGTAAGGATAAACAAAAACGGATTGTTTACGATCTACCCATAAAGCGATTAGGAAATGGCCATTATTTAAGCCCACAATTTCCCATTTTAAATACCCATACCCCATATTTCTTAGGCATTATCTCCGATGACCTTTCCACTAATTCAGCCGGCCCCGGAAATGTTTATTTTATTGAACTTAAAAAGAATGGGGAAAGGGTTTTTTCATCGACCTTATTGCGATTTGGATTTGACCAAACCCGATCCATAAATTCCTTTTTGGACTTCGAAGCCTTTAAATTCAGACATAAAAAAATTCAAAGATCCTACCTGGATCCTGGAAACCCTCTTCCAATTTACTCTCCTATTCATCCAAACCCCCTGCTGTATACAGAGGTGTCCCAATCTATGAAACTGGAATATGTTTTAATGGATATTTTTGGAAATAGCTCCTATTTGGATTTTCGATTGGAATTTAAAAATGGCCCGAAGGAAAATCCAGTTCAGGAAAGTCCGGGAGAGATTCCCATTCCTTTTGAAAAAACCACCGGTTTATCTTTGGGAGAGGCCCATTTACTTTTCCCCTCAAATGCTTTGTTTGACACCTTAATATGGACTTCACCCATCCATTCTGATAAAACCTATTTTTTAGGAAATACTCATATTCCCATCAAGGATTCATTATTATTTTCATGGAAGATTCCTTCAAATGGATTCCTTCATAACGATAAAATTTATATTCGTAAAGAAAATAAGGCCATGGATTCATGGATTGAAGGCGATTCGGTTAAAACATGGATAAAAGAATTTGGTACGTATTCAATGGATATGGACACCATTCCACCTTATATTCAATGGATGGGCCTGAAAAATGGGTCAGAAATTAAACCAGGCTCACGAATCAGCCTTCGATTTGGAGATCATGAATCCGGACTGAAAACCTATAATGCTTTTTTAAATGATCAATGGATATTAATGGAACGAGACGGAAAATCGCATACTGGAACCATAATTTTACCCGATAACTTAGTTAAAGGAGAACAAAAATTAAAAATTGTGCTCCAAGATCAATCTGGAAATTTAAAAGAACAAAAACTATCCTTATATTTTTGAACCAATTTTAAACTGAATACTATGCCTAATTTAGCTGGAACGGAAGCTCCATTTTTTCAATCGAAGGACCAAAACGGTGAGGCGGTAAGCCTGAATGATTTAAAAGGAAAAAAAATAATCCTTTATTTTTATCCCAAAGATGATACCCCTGGTTGCACCGCTGAGGCTTGTAGTTTCCGAGATAATTATGCGTCCTTACAATCTCAGGGTTATACCATAATTGGAGTAAGTGTGGACGACGAAAAATCCCACCAGAAATTCATTAAAAAATATGAATTGCCATTTTCTTTATTATCCGATACCGATCATTCTATTGTAGAAGCCTTTGGGGTTTGGGTTGAAAAAAATATGTATGGCAAAAAATACATGGGCGTTTCACGCGAAACCTTTGTTATCGATGAAAAGGGGATCATTACCCACCATATTCAAAAGGTGGATACAAAAAATTCCACCGGACAATTAGAAGAAATCCTTAAAGGATAACTTCTAATATCTTTATTCCCATTTTCAAATTGACTCTAAGAATTTATTATTCTATGCAATATCAGGCATCGTTTAAAAAAACCTTTATCCTTCTTTTGATTTGCATGGTTGGATTCTGGCTAAGTTGCCATAAGGATAATAATCAGGCTAAAACTCCTAATTTCTTATCCAGGAGCTTAAGAGATACCCTATTTTACAATCAAAATGATGAAAGCCGATCCATTATTTTAAAGATGCGGTTAGAAAGGAATTTTGATCATTTTTCCAATAAAAAGGTATTGGATTCCTTTTATCGGATAAATCATTACCATTCTCATTTTGTAGAAAACTTTCTTGAAAATCAGGGTATTGATGCCTTAATTAAAGTGAGTGGTGAATCCATGTATCAGGGTTTGAATCCCACCAACTATAATGTTAAACATCTCGAAAATGTATTAAAATCGCTCCGCGATCATAAAAACAAGGATCTGGTAAATGCCTATATCACTCTGGCTGATTTAGAATTAAATTCCCTGAACACTCTTATCAGTTATAGTCGCGATTTACAATATGGCCGGTTAAACCCTAAGCAGATATTTCAGTCTAATTTTAATATCCAGTATAAAGTTCCGGATTCAAGCTTTTTAAATGGAATTTTTAATTGTAAAAATCTTCGTAAGTATCTGGATTCCATTCAACCACAAAAAGAGTCCTATCAAATTATGCAGAGGGAATTAACGCGTTTGGTACAGGAAAATCCAGAAAATTGGTCTGGGGAGAACCCAACCAATGATTCTATTTTAAAACTAAGAGTCAATTTGGAAAGAATGCGATGGAAGCCTGTCGATACCTCCTCCCGGTATTTATTTGTAAATATTCCCGAATTTAAACTCTATGCCATCGAAAATAACAGGCCGGTATGGAATATGAAAGTATGTGTGGGCCAAAGAAAAAAGGATGATTATAATTCCAAAATGGCCATTTATCTAAAATCCCATAAAATCGACGATAGACCCGAAAACCACCAAACTCCCTTATTATACAGCGTAGTTCAATCCATTCAGGTTAACCCCAAATGGTCGGTTCCAAAAAGTATTATCCAAAACGAGATTTTCTTTAAGATGATCCGGAACCCTAAATACCTTCAGGAAAATCAAATGAAGCTTTATATGGGCAATAAGCTCATAAGTCGTCCGGATACGATTCAATGGAGCAAGATTCGAAGAGATAAAATCCCATTCTCCATTAAACAGGATGCAGGGGATTTCAACTCTCTGGGAAAGCTCAAATTTAATTTTCAAAACCCCTTTAGCGTTTATTTGCATGACACCCCTAATAAGGCGGCATTTAAAAGAGATGTACGAGACGTTAGTCATGGTTGTGTTCGGGTTGAAAATCCATTAAAGCTGGCTAGCTATCTTTTACAGGATAATGGAAAAAATGCCATGGATTTGGTACGAATCAAAATTGGGTTAAAGCCCGGCGACGATTCCTCCGAACATCTACAAAAGCTATACGAACGAGAACAATTGGCCTTAAGTAAAAACGACCATAGTTTCCAGCCAAGTGCGGTTATTTTGAAGAGAAAAGTACCTATCTATATACAATATTTTACCTCGGGAGTAGACCAGGATAAGAATGTTTTTTATTGTAAGGATATTTATAATATGGACAAAACTATTTTAAAGCAATTACAGTAAAATACCGAATCATAAACTACTAAAATTGGCTTTGAAGGAATTATCGGATTCGGAAATTGTGAACTTGTTTCAAAATACAGAAACAAGGCATGAGGCATTTAATCATTTATTGAAAAAGCACCAGCAAAGGCTCTATTGGCATATTCGTAAAATGGTATTAAACCATGAGGATGCCGATGATTTAATACAGGACGTTTTTATTAAGGTTTGGAATAATTTGGAGGGCTTTAGAGAAGATGCCAAACTCTATACCTGGTTGTATAGAATTGCCACGAATGAATGTATCACCTTTTTAAATCATAAAAAAAACAAATCCACAATTTCTATTCATGAGGACGATGAAGAAGAGGATTCATCCTATTTAATGAATACCTTGAAATCTGAAGAATTTATAGACGGAAATAATATCCAAATTCGGCTTCAGGAAGCCATTTTAACTTTACCCGATAAACAACGCTTAGTATTTAATATGAAATATTTCGATGATTTAAAATATGAGGATTTATCGGAAATCATGGGTACAAGTGTTGGAGCCCTAAAAGCCTCTTATCATTTGGCGGTGAAGAAAATTGAGAAATATATGCTTTCACATATTTAAATTTGTAAATGGCATTAAACCTTTTGAACTTAAAAAAGTCCTAAATACATCATGAATTCGAATACCCATTCTGAACAGCCTTTTACTCTTGGAGAGAAAGGTTTGGCCATGGAGAAGATTTTCTCTGTGCCGGAAGGGTATTTTTATGATTTGGAGGAGAAGATTATCTCCCGGGTAGCCGTTGAGACCTTTGAATCATCCGCTATTTTGGAAAGGTTAAATACCTTTACCGATAGCCCTTCAAGCCCTTTACCCTTGAATTGGGAGGCTGGTTTTAAAGCCCCATCCGAAAATTATTTTGATACTCTAAGTACTCGTATTTTCTCAAAAATTGAGCGTCAGGAATCTGAAACCGAATTTCTAGACCCTCTTTTGCATGAGGAATTAAAAAGAACCCAGTTTGCCATACCGAATCAATATTTCGAAACGCTTTCGAGTCGGATAATAAAGGGAATCGAAAACCCGGATGAGCTTCTTGAAAAATTTAATCTCGAAAAGTCTCATCCTTTTCAGGTTCCACAGGATTATTTTTCGAATGTTTCCTCGAACCTCGGACAAAAAATAGAAAATTTAACTCGTCCATCTCAGAGTATTGAAAAACTAATCCGTTCAGCTCCTCATGGGGAATCCGATCCGGGGATAAATCATTCTGGATTTAAGATGGTTTCTATTATTAGAAAACGTAATTTTCAATGGTTAGCGGCTGCATGCATAACTATTTTAGCAATTTTTTCAGGAATCCAAATTCGGAATACGTATTTGGATAAAGTGGCATATCCCATCTTAAGCCAGGATGATCGTCTCAAATATAGATTTGGGATTGATGAAAGTGTGATTGAGGACGAATTAGTTAGTGATGGAATGAATGAATCTACAAAAACACCGGATGAAGAACGAAATCCTTCCAATTCGGTAAACGATCAATATTTATTATCCCATCCAGATACTCATACCCTTTTAGAAGAATTATGAGGTTTAGAATATTGATGTTTCTAATTTTCCTTTGTTCGTTTTCAAAGGCCCAAATTAAAATCAATCCGGATAAAAAAATTACCCGTCAGGAAGCGGATTCTATCCGTTCGGTTATTATGAACCGGGAGCTTCTTTTAAATCCTGCCGAGGCTAGCCGATTTTGGCCGGTTTATGAACGAGAGCTTAAAGAAATCCAGAAACTCAATCGGGATTATTTTATTTGGCTAAATCAGAATAAAAATCAGGTAGATAGGATGTCGAATTCCGAACTTCAGGATTTTTTACAAAAACAGGATGAATACCTTCAAAAAAAGTTGGATTTACGAAGAGCATACGATATACAATTCCGAAAAATTTTAAGCCTAAAGCAAATCGCCCATCTTTATCTTTCTGAGGATAAATATGCCAGAGAACTGGTACAATATAGAATTCGTAAAGGTCTAAGTGATTAAATCTCCTAGTTTTGCTAAATGCAATTCTCAAATCTCCGGGAGGTATTTCTTCATCATAACGCTCAGACTACCCATTTTCCATTATTATTAGAGTTTGAAAAAGCCTCCGGTATTTACCTTTACGATCCTAATGGCAAACCCTATATAGATTTAATTTCCGGCATAGGGGTTAGTAATTTGGGGCATGGTCGTCCCGAAATTGTAGAGGCGATTAAACTTCAAGCCGAACAATACCTGCATCTTATGGTTTATGGCGAATATGTGCAAAAACCTCAAAGCCTGTTCGCAAAAAAATTGGCCGAAGGTTTACCCGATTCGCTTCAATCCATATATTTTGTAAACTCGGGTTCTGAGGCCATTGAAGGAGCCTTAAAACTGGCCAAGCGATATACCGGAAAAACCGAACTTTTAGGTTTTATAAACTCCTACCATGGAAGTACCCATGGAGCCTTAAGTTTAATGGGGGCAGAATACTATAAAAACGCCTTCCGACCCTTATTACCGGGTATTGGATTCCTACGATTTAATGTATGGGAGGATCTGGACAAAATCCATTCTAAAACGGCTGCTGTTTTGGTAGAAACCATTCAAGGTGAAGCAGGTATACGGATTCCTGATCTAGCCTATATGCAAGCTTTAAGAAAAAAATGCACAGAAAAGGGAGCCCTACTCATTTTGGATGAGATACAATGTGGATTTGGCCGAACCGGTAAGTTCTTTGCTTTTGAACATTTCGGAATCATCCCGGATATTTTAGTGAGTGCCAAAGCTTTGGGAGCGGGTTTGCCCTTAGGGGCATTTATCTCCAGCCATGAAATCATGTCATGTCTTCGGGAGAATCCTATCTTAGGCCATATTACTACCTTTGGAGGACATCCTTTATGTTGTGCAGCCGGACTTGCCGGCCTGGAGGTATTAATCAAGGAAGATTATATTTCTTTGGTCGAGGAGAAGTCCTTGTTATTTCATGCCCTGATTTCGCATCCTAAAATAGTGGAAATACGAAGATTCGGTTTTATGATGGCTATCGAATTTGAAGATTTCGATCATAATAAAAAGATTATTGACCGATGTATCGAAAAAGGATTGTTAGTGGATTGGTTTTTACATGATTCCAAATCTATGCGAATCGCCCCTCCCCTCATTATTGAAGAAAGTCAAATTCTCGAATCGTGTAGAATTATTATGGAAAGTATTCGGGAGGTTTATCCAGTAAGCTAGGTATTCATCCGATTACGTTTAATCAAATAACTTAGGAGTACTTTCTCAAATCCTTGTTCAATATCGGTTTCCACATACTCAATCCCATTTTGACCGCATTTCTCCAATAAATCGTTTCGAAAATCTACCATTTTTTTCTTGTAGGATTCTCTTATTTGTGCAGGATTTAATTTTAATTCCAATCCTGATTCTAAATCAATAAAATGAAAAGGCTTATTTCCATAATCCAGGTCCATTTCCTTTGATTTATCGAGCACATGAAATAAAATCACTTCATGCTTATTATGTTTCAAATGCTGTAGAGAGGAATATAGGGTTTGAGGATCATCCATATTTTCCATTAAATCCGAAAATAGGATGACTAAGGATCGTTTATGAAAACTTTCTGCCAAAATATTTATCGTTTCGGCAGCAGAAGTGCCTGATTTCTGTGGAATGGTGCTTAGGATTCTTTCTAATTCTCCTATTAAAAGTTTTAAATGAGATCCGGTGGCCCTACAAGGAATATTGGTTTCGATATGATCCGAAAAAATAGATAGACCATAGGCATCCCTTTGCCTTTGTAATAAATATAATAAGGATGCGGTGGCCAATACCGAGAAATACATTTTATTTTTCCTTTCTAAGGGGAAATACATGGAGGATGAACGGTCAATAATGATTTGACATCGCAAATTGGTCTCCTCCTCATATTTTTTCACAAAAAGCTTTTCATTCCGTGCATAAAGCTTCCAGTCAATGGAACGAACGGATTCGCCAGGATTATACAATCGATGTTCGGCAAATTCAACCGAAAATCCATGAAAAGGGCTTTTATGAAGTCCCGTAACAAAACCTTCAACCACTCCATTAGCAATCAAATCCAAACGGAGATCTTTTATAATCGAATCAGTAAAGGAGGGTTCTGTTTCCTTATGGGCCATAAAACCGGAAAATAAAAAAAGGCCGACAAATTGTCAGCCTTAATAACTTAAATGGATTAAACTAATTGAGCTTCTAATTTACCCACCAGGATATTTTTAGGAACGGCACCAATTTGCTTGTCCACAACCTCTCCATTTTTGAAATATAATAAAGCAGGAATATTTCGGATGCCAAATTTTAAAGAAACTTCGGAATTATGATCCACATTTAGTTTCCCTACCACGGCCTTACCTTGGTATTCATTAGAAATTTCTTCTACTAAGGGGCCTACCATACGACAAGGTCCGCACCATTCTGCCCAAAAGTCGACCAAAACCGGTTTATCGGATTTTAATACCAGTTCTTCAAAATTTGCATCGGTTAATTCTATAGCCATGATTGTTGATTTTAAATTGTTTACGAATATGACAAAAAAAAAATTGAAATGTTTGTACAGTTTATAAATATATGTTTAAACACATATTTGCTCTTTAGTCAATAACCATACCAGTCTATTTAGTTTAAATAAATTCTTTGGCGGGTTATCTCTTCCAGACGCTTGATCATATTCATATCCGGACTCACTCGATATTTCTTACTAAACATTTCGAGAGATATTTGACTTTCTGAATCGACAAATTGGATCTTCACCGAGCAATTCCCTGGATATTCCTGAAAAACCGATTCCATTTTTTCAATCCAGGATTCTTCCAGATTTCGAATATCCGTGCTAAACTTGATCATCTTACCCATTTTTTCTGAGATCTCCGATAAAAGCTGAATCTGTTCAATTTTGGCTTCAATTTCGGTCGAATTTCTAAATCGAGGGGCATTTTTTCCTTTGATAAAAAGCAGTAATCCGGGCTCCAAAAAATGTTTGAATTTCAGGTAATCCTCTGAAAACAAGGTAAAGGAATACGTTCCGGTATAATCTTCCAAGGTCATCGTGCCAAAATTCTTGCCCATTTTACTGATTCGATGTGCGGCCTCAATCACGATTCCGGCAATATGAAACCCTTTCGTGGTGGGCTCGTTAATACTTACCAGGGAATGGTCACAAAATCCTTCAATTTCCCGGGCATATTGATCCAGAGGATGGCCGGAAATATAAAATCCGATCACATCCTTCTCCATTTGAAGCTTTACCGTACTATTCCAAGGGTCCATAGGCGGTAAAGCGGGTTCGGCTATACTCGCCGTGGTAGTTCCAAAAAACAAAGATTGTTGGGTGCTGGATTCCTGATTTTGAAAATCATTCCCATATTTTATCAATCTTTCAATTCCGGTCACCTTATCATTCGGGTATAGGGCAAAATACTGGCCCCGGGTATATTCTGTAAAACCATCAAAAGCACCCGATTGAACTAAAACCTCGATAGATTTCTTACTTACCGTTCTTGAATTATTCCTTCGGATGAAATCATAAACCGTTTCGAATTTTCCATTGGTATTTCTTTCCTCAATGATGGATTCAACCGCCTTTTCCCCTAATCCCTTAATAGCCCCCAAGCCAAATCGAATCTGCCCCTCCTTATTTACCGAAAATTGAAAATCACTATCATTTATATCCGGGCCTAATACACTTAATCCCATTTTTCTACATTCCTGAATAAAAAAAGTAATCCGATCAATAGCACTCTGGCTATTGGTCAAAACAGCTGCCATATATTCGGCCGGATAATGCGCTTTCAAATAAGCGGTTTGAAAGGCCACCAAAGCATAACAGGTAGAATGCGATTTATTGAAAGCGTATTGTGCAAAGGCTTCCCAATCGGTCCAGATCTTTTCGCATACCGCTTTTGGATGGTTATTGGCCGTACAGCCCTCGATAAACCGGGCCTTCATTTTATCCAAAACCTCCTTTTGCTTTTTCCCCATTGCTTTACGGAGGGTATCGGCTTCTCCCTTGGTAAATCCAGCCAATTTCTGGGATAATAGCATGACCTGTTCCTGGTAAACTGTAATTCCGTAGGTTTCCTTAAGAATCTCCTCCATTTCAGGAAGATCATAGGTTACCGGTTCGCGTCCATGTTTTCGGGCTATATAATTGGGTATATACGCTAAAGGCCCCGGACGGTACAAGGCATTCATGGCAATTAAATCCTCAAACTTATCCGGCTTTAAGCGTAATATATTGGATTGCATTCCCGGTGATTCGAATTGGAAAATACCATTGGTTTCACCTCTTTGAAAAAGCTCGAGGGTTTTAATATCATCTAAGGGTAAATCATCCAAGCTTATCGTAATTCCCAGACGTTTATAAATTAATCCTAATGCATCCTTTAAAATGGTTAAGTTTTTTAAACCCAGAAAATCCATTTTAATTACCCCAGCACTTTCAATTAAGTTCCCTTCAAATTGGGTTATGAGTAAATCGGTTTCCTTTGAAGTAGCCACCGGGATAATCTCACTTAAATCATAAGGAGCAATAATAATACCGGCAGCATGGATACCTGTGCTTCTTACCGAGCCTTCCAAGGCTACCGCCTCTTTCAAAACTTTAGCAAGGATATCTGTACCCGCGGCTATTTCTCTTAATTTTTTAACATTCTCAATTTCATCATTATTGAGATTTTCCTTTTCCTTTAAGCTCTTTTCACCCTCAAGAGGGGCTTTCATAACCCTTTTCAGCTCTATTCCACCTCGTTCAGGAACCAGCTTGGCTAACATATTGGCTTCCGATAAAGGCAAATCCAAAACTCTGGCTACATCCTTTATACTCATTTTGGCCGCCATGGTACCAAATGTGATAATTTGGGCTACCTGATTTCTTCCATATTTCTGCACCACATAATCGATCACCTTGGCTCTCCCCGCATCATCAAAATCGGTATCGATATCGGGCATAGACTTACGGTCGGGGTTTAAGAATCTTTCAAAAAGAAGTTTATATTTTATAGGATCAATATTGGTTATGCCAATACAGTAGGCCACCACCGAACCAGCTGCCGACCCCCTTCCTGGTCCAACATATACCCCTAAATCTCTTCCAGCTTTTATAAAATCGGATACAATTAAAAAGTATCCGGCAAAACCCATGCTTTGAATAGTAAACAATTCAAAATTGATCCTTTCCTCTATTTCAGCCGTAATTTCTGAATATCGTTTACGGGCTCCTTCCCAACTTAAATGCTTTAAGTACTCATCCTGGTTGGTAAATTCACTGGGAACCTGAAAATTGGGTAAAAGAATATCTCTTTTAAGGTCCAGGGTCTCTACCTTATCAACAATCTCACCGGTATTATCCAAGGCTTCCGGCAAATCGAAAAATAAGGTTTCCATTTCCTTCTGGGTTTTGAAAAAAAACTGATCGTTGGGAAATCCAAATCGAAAACCTTTACCTCTTTCCTCGTCGGTGGCTAAGGGTGTTTTTTGCAAATCGCCCGTATTCACACATAATAAAATATCATGAGCCCCGGCATCCTCTACATCCACATAATGGGAATCGTTTGAACAAATTATTTTGACCCCATATTTTTTCGCAAACCGCAATAGAACTTGGTTAACCTTATCTTGTTCATGAAGGCTATGCCTTTGCATTTCAATATAATAATCCTCTCCAAAAATATCCAACCACCATTTAAACAATTTCTCGGCCTCGTCCTCCGATTGGTTTAAAATAGCCTGAGGTACCTCAGCACCCAAACAACAGGTGGTTGCAATCAATCCTTCATGATATTTTTCAATCAATCCCTTCGATATACGGGGGTACTTTCCATATAAGCCTTCAATATAACCCAGTGAACAAAGCTTACTGAGGTTTTGATAACCTTTTGGATTTTTTGCCAATAATAATTGATGGTAACGATTATCCTTTTTGTCCTTGGTAAATTGGTGTTTGGTATGATCCTCTACCACATAAAATTCACATCCTACAATCGGTTTCACTTTATGCTTGGCTGCCTCAGCCACAAACTGAAATACCCCGAACATATTTCCATGATCGGTAATGGCGACAGCCTTCATATTATCGGCTTTGGCCTTGGTAAACAGTCGATTAATATCGGCGGCTCCGTCGAGTAAGGAATATTGAGTGTGTACGTGGAGATGAGAGAATTCAGGCATAATTTGGAAGGTAAAAATACCCCTTTTTAATTTTTGAAACTCGGCCATTTACTAACAAAAGTGAAAAAGCGAGACTCTACACAAAAGATTTTAAATTATATTCGGGCTTCCATTTAAAATTAATTTATCCGAATACATTATGAAGGTTACCGTAGTTGGAGCTGGAAACGTTGGAGCCACCGTGGCTAACGTAATTGCCCATAAAGAATTAGTAAATGAGGTGGTTTTACTGGATATTAAACAGGGAACCGCCGAAGGTAAGTCGCTGGATATCTGGCAAACTGCTCCCATTAATAGTTTTGACACACGATTAATTGGGTCCACTGCCGACTATAGCAAAACCAAGGGTTCCGATGTGGTAGTTATCACTTCAGGTCTTCCTCGTAAACCGGGAATGAGCCGCGATGATTTAATTGCAACGAATGCCGGAATTGTAAAAGACGTTACAAGCCAGATCATCGAGAATTCTCCAGAAGCCATTATCATTATTGTATCCAATCCTTTGGATGTAATGACTTATTGTGCATACCTAACCGCCAAAATAGATTCCAAAAAAGTATTTGGTATGGCAGGAATTTTGGATACGGCACGTTACCGTGCCTTCCTGGCCGAGGAAATCAATTGTTCTCCAAAAGATATTCAGGCGGTTTTAATGGGAGGGCATGGTGATACCATGGTTCCACTCCCAAGATATACTACGGTTGCAGGAATTCCCGTTACCGAATTGGTTAGCGAGGAGCGCCTTCATGCGATTGTGGAAAGAACTAAAACCGGTGGGGGTGAATTAGTAAACCTAATGGGAACTTCAGCCTGGTATGCCCCTGGGGCTGCTGCCGCTCAAATGGTGGAAGCCATTGTCAGAGATCAAAGAAGAATATTCCCGGTTTGTGCATTATTAAATGGTGAATATGGAATGAAAGATATCTATCTGGGGGTTCCCGCTGTTTTAGGAAAAAACGGATTGGAAAAAATCATCGAGCTTCACCTAAATGATCAGGAAAAGGAATTATTAACCAATTCAGCTAAGGCTGTAAAAGAGGTGATGGGCGTTTTGGATGGAATGAAATTATTCTAAAATCCATACTTATCCTAAAAGAAAAGGGAGTTTCATCAAACATGAAATTCCCTTTTCTATTTCATCCAAGGTGATAGGACTATAATCCTGCCCAATCCTGTACCGAGATAAATCCAGCCAAAAGAGAACCGAATTTAAAGCGAAGCATTACCACCTTTTATTCGAAATGAGCTTAGAGAGCATGGTAAAAACCATCAAGTCTATATTAAAATTGGCGGAACTCGAAACGGGAAATTTCTGCATGATCTTAAATTCTAAAATCGCCCTTTGCTATACCCTAGAAGAAAAATATGGTCCTTTTATGGTATATTTCAATGAGGATAAAGTATTTCTAAAAACCCAAGAATCCACCCTCGAAATTGGTCTAAAGACGGAAGATTCCTTCAAAAAATTATTAGAAACCTATGGGAAGAAAACCCAAATTAAAGCTTTTAAAATGGCTTAGTCCAGGTATGGAAACCATTCCTGTATTACTTTATTTAACCTTTTTAGTCAGTTGCGGTCAGGAAAATAAAACAAATACGACCACGACCGATTCCATCAGACCTTTTTCCGATAGTAATATAGTCAAGGATAATAAACCCAGTCCTATTTATAAAGAGGAATTTGCCGATACCCTGGATGATAAAACCAACCAATGGGTACAAGGATTATTAATAAACTATATTCAAAATTCGGATAATGAAGCTACTCAATATGCTCTCCATCAAAAATTAAATATCCAGTGGATTTTGGATAAAAAATTAAATACAGATTCGGCCAGGTATTTTGTTATCCATATAGGCCAGGATGTTCGAGATTCGGATGGTTGTTGCCCAAGGTTCGTTTCAGATGAATGGATATATGTTGATAGTGCTAAAAGAAAAATTTACTGTCTTGATATTCCGAATCAAAAAATTTTTGAATGGGTCAAAAAAAATGATAGCCTAACGGTAAGCAAATTGGATTCTACTAACAAAAAATAATACTAAATACAAGGCAATCTTTTTCATGATGCTATTGAAAAAGAAATTTGGAGGTAACAATCCCATTAAAAACCCATGTTTTGATTTGAATCAAAAATATTTGAAGGATTTAGATTCCATTTGAACAGGAGTCAACTTTAAAAATAATATTAAAGCCTTCCTTGCTAAAACTTATTCACCAATTGATTATAAAGAAACATCCGCTTCAAAAGATTTTCCAATATGGGATGGGGGCAGTTCATTGCTGGTTATTTTTTAAACTTTAAACCGATATAAAGTAAATTTCTTTTTAATATTTTAATTATTAGGAATTATCCTGATAGTGTTTATGGCCTAAATACCTACAATCGTAAGTTCTTTATTCTGGTATTTACTGGAAGTAAGGTTTTTTACAATTAATTCCCGGATTAAATGGGAAATGGCCAAAATGATGTTCTTTTTGGCATAAGGTCGAAAATAAAGAATGCTGATCTCTCTTACCGGAAAAGGTTTATTAAAAAAGCTGATTTTGTTTTTTCTCTCTTTGGAAAGAGTTTGATAATATAATTCGGGGATTAGGGTCAAACCCCCAAACTCATCCACCATATTTAATAGGGTATCAAAAGAACCTGCCTGAAAGGTTAGATTATCCGGCAAAAGTTCTTTTTTCTTTAGAGAACATAGATTTATGAATTGCTCTCTTAAGCAATGTCCTTCCTCCATTAACCAGATTTTATGGTTTTTTATTTCTTCAGGTAAAATATATTCTTTATCCTCCCCTATTTCTCCATAAACTAATAAGGTTTCATAATATAATATTTCCTCCTCCATATCCCCACTTTCAATGGGAGTAGACAAAATCCCAAAATCAATTTTACCCTCCTTCAATTCTTCCAAGATATGGGTCGTATTGATTTCTACGATTTCCAGACTAAGTTTAGGGTAAGCCTCCAAAATAGGCTTTACTATTTTGGGCAATAAAGCATTGGCAATGGTAGGAATAATTCCAATCCTAATGGATCCTTCAATTTTTACCTGATTCTCTTTGGCTTTGTCTTTTAAAATCCGGCTATGCTCAGTAATAATCTGGGCTTCAGCGATTATTTGCCAGCCAATATCGGTGGTGAGAATAGGATTTTGCTTCCGGTCAAAGAGGATAACGCCTAATTCCTCTTCAAGTTTTTTAACCATGGCGGATAGGGTAGCCTGGGTAACATGGCAATATTCGGCAGCCTTTGTAAAACTTTTAAAGCGATCGACGGCCAAAATATAGTCTAGTTGTTGGATATTCATGATATTGATAATATCTATAGATAAGATAGAAAAAATATAAACTGTCAATACCGCAAAAGTTAGCAAATTTGATCAACCCTAAAAAGGAATTGAATCAAATGGAACAAAACACATCTTCAAACCCCGCCAACCATTCAACCCATGGTGAAGCAAAATGCCCGTTTTCGGGTGGAGCCATTAAAAAAGCTGCAGGACAAGGTACTACCAATCATGATTGGTGGCCTAATCAATTAAAATTGAATATCCTACGTCAACACTCCTCATTAACCGACCCTATGGGCGAGGATTTTGATTATGCAAAGGAGTTTGCAAGCCTGGACTTGGATGCCCTTAAGAAAGACATTTTTGAATTAATGACGACTTCACAGGATTGGTGGCCTGCTGATTATGGTCATTATGGCCCATTTTTTATCCGTATGGCATGGCATAGTGCTGGAACATACCGAATTGCTGATGGTAGAGGAGGAGCTGGTTTAGGTACTCAACGATTTGCTCCTTTAAATAGCTGGCCGGATAATGGAAACCTGGATAAAGCCAGACTTTTATTATGGCCTATAAAGCAAAAATATGGCCGGAAGATTTCCTGGGCTGATTTAATGGTTTTAACTGGAAATTGCGCCTTGGAATCGATGGGATTCAAAACCTTTGGTTTTGGAGGGGGTAGAGAGGATGTTTGGGAGCCTTCACAGGATATTTATTGGGGACCTGAAACTACCTGGTTAGGCGATAGCCGCTATACCGGTAATCGGGTTTTGGAAAATCCACTGGGAGCCGTTCAAATGGGCTTAATTTATGTTAATCCAGAAGGTCCTAATGGAAATCCGGATCCATTAAAATCCGCTATAGATATCCGTGAAACCTTTGGTAGAATGGCCATGAATGACGAAGAAACCGTTGCCTTAATCGCTGGAGGACATACATTTGGTAAAACTCATGGGGCTGCCGATCCATCGAAATATGTAGGTAGAGAGCCTGCCGGTGCCAGCATTGAGGAACAAGGCCTGGGCTGGAAAAACACCTTTGGAAAAGGGAATGCCGAGGATACTATTACTTCAGGATTAGAAGGAGCCTGGACTACTACCCCTACCCAGTGGAGTAATAATTATTTCGAAAACCTTTTCGGATTTGAATGGGAATTAACGAAAAGCCCTGCCGGTGCACATCAATGGAAACCTAAAAATGGAGGTGGCGAAGGAACCGTTCCGGATGCCCATGATCCCAATAAAAAGCATGCTCCTTTTATGCTTACCACGGATATTGCCCTTCGAGTAGATCCTATTTATGAGAAAATATCTAGAAATTTTTACGAAAACCCTGATCATTTTGCAGATGTATTTGCCAGGGCCTGGTTTAAATTAACCCACCGGGATATGGGACCAAAAGTTCGTTATATTGGGAAGGAGGTTCCATCCGAAGAACTTATTTGGCAGGATCCTATTCCGGCAGTACATCATGAATTGATTAACGAACAGGATATCGAAGCTCTAAAATCGAAAATTCTAGAATCGGGTATTTCGGTTCCACATCTTGTATCTACCGCCTGGGCCTCGGCCTCTACATTCCGTGGATCGGATAAGCGTGGAGGAGCAAACGGAGGAAGAATTCGTTTAGAGCCTCAAAAAAATTGGGAAGTGAATAATCCCGAGCATTTAGTTAAAATATTAGAGACCCTGGAGAGTATCCAAACCGAGTTTAACAAGGCTCAAACAGGAGGAAAACTCGTTTCTATGGCAGATTTGATTGTTTTGGCTGGATGTGCAGGAATTGAAAAAGCCGCAAAAAATGCCGGTCATGTGGTAAAAGTTCCTTTTACACCTGGTCGTGCAGATGCTTCACAGGAACAAACCGATATAAGTTCATTTGCCGTTTTGGAGCCCCATGCCGATGGTTTTAGAAATTATTTCCAAAAGAAACATACCGCATCAGCCGAAGAAATGTTAATTGACAAAGCCCAATTATTAACCCTTACAGCACCCGAAATGACGGTATTGGTAGGTGGTTTAAGGGTTTTGAATGCCAATTATGATCATTCCAATTTGGGGGTATTTACCCATAATCCTGAATCCTTAACCAATGATTTCTTTGTGAATCTATTAGATTTAGGTGTTAAGTGGAGAGCCCAAAATGAGTCTCAGGACCTATTTGAAGGTCATGATCGCAAAACCGGCGATTTAAAATGGACCGGATCAAGAGTGGATTTAATCTTTGGCTCCAATTCCGAACTACGGGCCTTAGCCGAAGTTTATGCCTGTGAGGATTCGAAGGAAAAATTCGTCCACGACTTTATTGCAGCTTGGAATAAGGTTATGAATTTGGATCGTTTCGACCTCGTTTAAATTTTAACCTTCCTTTAGTAAAAGGGTGGCTTTCAATTTGAAAGCCACCCTTTTTTATTCTTTGGGTATAGGAATTTAAGAATCGTGGAAAATGAACCGATCCTATTTTAGGGTAAAGAGTAAAAAATGGGTGTAATTTTGGGGCGACAGAAAAAACTTGAATTAGATTGTAAGGAGACCTTAGGTTTTTGCGTCGAACCTATAAAAACCTAAATAAGATTTTAAAAACATGAAAAATTCAACCCATTCCTTTTTCCCTAGATTAACTTGGTTTATTCTATTGATATTTTCATCCAGTATGGCTTTCAGTCAAATTGGATCCGCTAATTATGCAAAAAACGCTAATCTGAATAAATCAGGAGTTGCGATTGAAGGGTATGATCCAGTGGCCTATTTTACCGAGCAAAAAGCGGTGGAAGGAAAAAAAGATATATCCATTACGGTATCGGGTGTAAAGTATTATTTTTCCAGTACCGAACATAGAGATTTGTTTAAATCCAATCCGGATAAATACTCTCCTCAATACGGTGGATGGTGCGCCTATGCCATGGGTGATTCAGGTGAGAAGGTAGATATTGATCCTAAAACCTTTAAACTGACCAATGGTAAACTCTATCTTTTCTACAATAAGTTTTTTAACAATACCCGCACTACTTGGAATAAAAACGAAACGGCCCTACGAACCAAAGCCGATGCCAATTGGGAAAAAATAATTAAATAATATATCCATAAACGGAAAATCCGGCCCCTCTATCCCAAAATGGGGCCAATTTTTCGAAATTAAACAAACCAACATCTACTTAAACATCTACATCCAATGAACAACACTGCATTTAACATTCTAACCTGGGCACTTCGATTAGTGGCTGCCGTAATTCTACTACAAACTTTATATTTCAAATTCACAGGAGCGGCCGAATCCGTTTATATTTTTTCAACCCTGGGTGCAGAACCTTATGGAAGAATAGGGGTAGGCGTTATGGAATTGATCGCATCCATTTTAATATTAATTCCTCGTACCACTACTATCGGTTCAATATTGGCGGTAGGATTAATGGGAGGAGCTTTAATGGCTCATTTTACAAAATTGGGTATAGTGGTGCAAAATGATGGTGGAGAGCTATTTATTCTTTGCCTGACCGTTTTGGTGGTAAACCTGGTACTCCTCGTTTTATTTAGAAAACAAATTCCTTTCATATCCCGGTTTTTCGCCTAAATCATTAATTCCACTCCAAAATGAAAATTATAGAACCGGTTATCAATATTTTAAATCAATTAGAATTTATTCTGGATCAAATGACGGATGGAATGTATAATCAAAGCCTGGAGGTTCTTTCCGGATCTACTATTGGCCAACATACCCGTCATATTCTTGAATTTTATATAGAATTAAATAAGGGCTATGAGGATGGTTCGGTAAATTATGATAAAAGAATCCGCAACCGAGATATTGAAACGAATAGAGAAGTTGCCAAAAAGAATATTGAAGAAATCCATAACAGCCTCTTAAAAAAGGATAAAGATTTGCTATTGTTCACAGAGTATATTTTTTCCGAACCGATATTAACCAATTATTACCGAGAAATTATTTACAATCTGGAACATTCCATCCATCATATGGCTATTATTCGAATTGGATTAAAATCCATTTCGGATATGACCATTCCGGAAGAATTTGGGGTAGCCTCTTCGACCTTGAGATATAGAAAAGAATGTGCACAGTAAGTTATATTCCCACGCAGGAGGGATTTTATTTAACTTCTAATCGTGACGAGAATATTAACCGAGGAAGAGCTTTTTATCCAAAAACCTATTCCTTTGGAAAAAACCTTTTACTTTACCCTAAAGATTCAGAAAAAAAAGGATCCTGGATTATAGCGAAGGATAATGGAGATGTGGTCGTTTTATTAAATGGTGCCTTTGAAAATCATATTCGCCAACCCTATTATAGGGAAAGTAGGGGTAAGATTTTGCTGGATATCATGAAATCCAAATTTCCATTAAGTCATTTCTCGGATTTAGATCTGAAGGATATTGAACCTTTTACTTTAATACTCTATACCCAAGGCAAACTTTTTGAGTGTCGCTGGGATAGCATTAAAAAGCATATCAAACCCCTAAATCCTCGGAAGGAATATATTTGGTCATCCCATACCCTTTATGATGCCTCTGCTCAGGCAAAAAGAAACCATTGGTTTGAGGAATGGATTGAACTCGAAACTTCGAAAAGCTCCCAAGATATCCTTCAATTTCATTCTACCACCGGTATGGATGATCCAAACGACTCACTCTTATTGAATCGGGATGGAAAAATGCGAACAGTAAGCATTACACAGATTCAATATAAAAAGGAGAAAATGAAGATGATTTATTCTGACCTGATAGACAATAAAAATCATGAGGAGGAATTAATGATTAAAGGTCCTTTTTTCCGGTTTTGGGAGGAATCCAGTCGGAAGATCCATGATTTTTTTAAGCGGCGGATCATAAAAATAACCCATTGGGAATATTGGCCCTTTAATGTGTTTTATGGACCTATTATGCCTTATTGGTTTTGGTTAGGCATTAAATCCCGTTCCTTTTTCTTTTTCAATACTTCCAATCCATCCATTCAAAATGGAGGATTTGCCATGGAAAGTAAAAGTCTTATTTATGACCAAATTCCGGAAGCGTACAAACCCAAAACCATTTTAATAAAACCCCTAACCACCAGCCTGGAGGATATTCATAAAGGTATTCAGGAACAAAATTTAAAATTTCCCTTAATTGCGAAACCTGATATTGGTTATCAGGGAATTCTGGTTAAAAAATTAAATAATGAAAATGATTTAGCAGAATATGCAAATAGGGTTAAAGTGAATTTTTTAATTCAGGAATTTATACCCTATAAAAATGAGGTGGGGATATTTTATTATAAAATTCCGGGT
>Ga0209067_10000253_pt1 | contig 36932 bp, 42 predicted proteins | sample ColStrG_CSR_2013_FD_187199 | JGI IMG/M metagenome (GOLD analysis project Ga0209067, IMG submission 187199) | Freshwater sediment microbial communities in response to fracking from Pennsylvania, USA - Cold Stream Run_MetaG_CSR_2013 (SPAdes)... | ecosystem: Environmental > Aquatic > Freshwater >... | reverse complement strand
GCCTCTATGAAGATGTCATAAACTACAAAGAACCTCACAGTATTCCGTATCCTTGGAAAGGACTGAACAAGGCTCTGTATGGTATGCGTCTGGCAGAGATGACGCTCTTTCTTGCTGATACAGGTATCGGTAAGACGACCTTCATGAAGGAGATCGAGTATAAACTCCTCACCGATCCTGAGTTGATCGAACGTGGATACGGTGTAGGTATTCTTCATCTTGAAGAACCTAAGCGTGATATTGCTATTGGTTTGATGGGTATCCATCATAACAAACCCTATCATCTTCCTGATACAGAGCGAACAATTCAAGAACTGAATAAGGCATACGATGAAGTCGTCAATACAAATCGTCTTGTTATATATGACCACTTTGGGAGCAATGATATTGATGTTGTGTTATCCAAAATTCGACACATGGCCGCGATGGGCTGTAAATACATTGTCCTTGATCACCTTAGTATTATTGTTTCTGACCAATCTGGTGATGAACGCAAACAACTAGATGAAATTAGTACTAAGCTTAAGACGTTAACGATGAACCTTAATATCTGTCTTATTTGTGTCATCCATATTAACAGACAAGGAAGCGTCCGTGGTTCAGCAGGTCCCGAACAGGTTAGTAACAATACGGTACGTCTTGAGAGAGACAAGAAAGATGCGGATGAGTGGCGGAGGAATGTCACCCGTATGGTGGTCGAGAAATGCCGTCTCAGCGGTCGAACAGGTCCTGCCGCATATGTTTATTACGATGGTGATACAGGACGTCTCATCGAGCTTGAGAAGGACGCTATCGACATCTTTGAGTCTGGTATGAGTATCACAGGTAATGAGTTTGCAATCTATCAAGGAGGAGCGTGATGACGTATGATGTGACATATTTTATACCTTGGGAAGGGTCTGATACTATATTTGACCTGACCGTTGAAGAGGTTATTAAATTCCTTCATAGTAATCGCTGCGAGCTTAATTCTGACATTAGAATTACGCCGTCAGACAACCCGAGTTATACTTCTCAGGAATTTATGGCTCGTTTTGGTTCATTAAAGGAATAATATGTACCTCGAAAAAAGAACCTCTGAAGGCTGGGAACGCAAAAAACAATATAATAAAGACTGGTGGAAACAATTACCTCATCAGAGACTTATGTTATATGCAGCAAAGAGACGAGCAAAGAAAAACAAGTTAGAATTTAACTTAACAGAAGAAGATATTATCATACCAAATAGGTGTCCTATTTTGGATGTTCCTTTAATTAAATCTAAAGAAAAACAAAAAAGTAATAGCCCTTCTTTAGATAGAATTGATAACACAAAAGGTTACATAAAAGGTAATGTCAGAGTCATTTCACTTAAAGCAAATTCCTTAAAAAATAATATGACTCTTTTTCAGATAGAGGCATTATACAACTATGTATTTGGATTATCTTAATCGACCAGAGGATTATTATTGTATTGATATTGAGACGGATAGTCTAGATGCTAAAGTAATCTGGATGATGTCTTGGGAGAATATTAAGACACGAGAAAAAGGAAGGTGTATAGGTCATGAAGAAATTACTCGCTGGTTTTTGGAAGCACCCACTGCTATATTTGTGGGTCACAATGCTCTTAGGTTTGATATTCGTATTGTCAACCAACTCTTGGGCCTCCGCATACCAACACGCAGACTCGCTGATACCTTAATTTTATCAATGCTGTACAGTCCTAATCTTGATGGTGGACATAGTCTAGCAGCATGGGCTGAACGCATAGGTATGAAGAAGGGTGATCATAATGACTTTACTCATTTATCTGATGAGATGATAAAGTACTGTGATCAGGACGTTAATATCACAGCAGAGCTTTTTCGTAAGATTACTAAGGTGTTAAACAAGCTTGGCTTCTCTGAGAAGACTTGTCACATCCAGCATCACTTTATGTCACTACTGGATCGACAAACTAGGAACGGGTTCTATTTTAATATTGATGGTGCGAGGAGTCTCTACAATCTCCTTCAAGAGAAACAAGCAGAAATACAGGAGAGTATAGATCATGTCTTCCCCCCAGTCAGAAATCTTGTCAGGACTGGACGAGTCCATCTTAAAAATGGAAACTGTTCTGCTCAGTATGAGCGCGATTTCTCAAAATATGAGATCGAGTATGATGACTCGCTCGAATGGTATTCTGCATATGAAGCTGTACCTTTCAACATTGGATCGCCTAAGCAACGAGTTGAAAAACTTCTTGGCCTTGGATGGCAACCAGATACCTTCACCCCCAAAGGTCACCCCAAACCAACCGAAGAAGGGCTCATTGCCTTCGCCGACGCAACAGGTATTCCAGAGGTCGCGCTGATAACTAAATACCTATCATATAATGGTAGGGCGAATATGATTAATACTTGGATGGAGAGTTACAATAATGAAACACACGCCATACACGGTAAACTTTTTCTCGCAGACACACTCCGGCTGCGGCATCAGTCCCCTAATACAGCAAATATTCCGGGTGTACGGCAAAACAAGCAAGGTCGATTACTTCTTGGAGATGAAGGGTTCTATACGTATGAGAGTCGTGATCTATGGACTGCAAGACCTGGAAGATGTCTCGTGGGAACTGATGCTAGCGGCCTTGAGTTGCGGATGCTCGCCCACTATATCAATCGCGAAGCATTCACCCGAATTGTCCTCGACGGGGACCCTCACCAATACAATGCAGACCTCGCAGGAGTAGATCGACCCACAGCCAAGACGTTGTTGTATGCTATCCAGTATGGAGCACAGGCTAAGAAGGTTGCTAGTATTATCAAAGGTACGGTAGAAGAAGGTGCTGAACTTCGTCAGCGTTTTCTTGATCGTCTAGGACTTACAGGAGTAATGAATGATGCAATCTCGGAGCAAAAAAACGGCAGAGTATCGCTCATTGACGGGGCCCGAGTGGTCTGTCCGTCTCCACATTCGGCCCTTAACTACAAGCTTCAAGGTGGTGGGGCCCGAGTCATGGCTCAAGGAGCAATCTTTCTGGAGGAGTATATACGGCGTCATGGACTTGACAGCCTCAAAGTTGGAGACATCCACGATGAATGGGAATATGACGTTGATTCTAAGGATGCAGAAGAGCACCGAAAACTTAGCGTACAAGCAATTCAAGACGCTGGTGAAGAGCTTAATCTCAACATCAGTCTTACTGGAAAAGCAAAGATCGGATTGACATGGGCGGAGACTCACTAAAGGAGACTAATAATGGACGAGGATCATGTAACTGATATTCTACACGCTCTTCATAATTATGTTAAAGATAATCCTTTTCTTTTTTGGGGTAAAGATTATCAAGACGAAAGTTATGATAGCTTTGTAGAGTTTGGGCTTCCTTTGTTTGACCGATTTATAACCAAAGAGAGGAATTACAATTGATTATTCTTCAGCAACCGTGGTGTAATACGTGTGGTACACCTATGGATGAGGATGAGTATGAACACTCAGGAGGAGAATGTACAATATGCGCTAAGTGGTGGGAAGAGAATGAGTATGAAGACTCAGGCGTAAGCAGTAATAATACAGGAGAATAATATGTTCGGAATTAAAAAGAAAATTAACAAACCAAATATGACTCATCCAGTATCTCAGCCTATTCAGGCATCAGGATATAACCCTATCGTTCTGGATGATAACCCAACCTATATTGATCCTTATCCTACAACGTATGTAGATACGTATTCGGATTACATACCAGATAATAATACAATTGATGCTGGTGGCGGTTCGTTTGGCGGCGGCGGAAGTAGTTACGATTACTCATCATCATCGTATGATGGTGGTTCAAGTTTTTAAGATTATTAATACGATTTTACTTGACAAATCAAAAAAGACGTGTTATACTATATATATAAGGTAGACGTTCTATCTTATGTTTGAGAAAGTTGATTAAAAATATGTCTACGAAAAGTACTGTCTATCTAACCGGCAAGATTTACTGGGCCAAGATTCTGGGTGAGCCTGTATTTAATACATACAAAGGTACCAAGGAATGGTCGTTTGATCTTGAACTGGATGAAGAGAGTCGTGCACTCTTGAAGGAGCATAAGCTCCTAGATCGTATCAAAGATAAGGGAGACAACCGCCTTCCTTATATTACACTCCGTAAAGCCGAGCTTAATAAGGCCGGTAAAGTAAATGACCCTATCCGTATCTATGATGGTGAGAACCAACCTTGGAACCCTGAGGAATTGATTGGTAACAAGTCAGTCGCAGATGTCAAGATTGATATTGTCGATTATGGTGTAGGTAAGATTAAGGGTATCTATCCGATTGCCATTCGGGTTACGGAACATGTACCTTATAAAACATCGGACTTTGCAGGTATGGATGCTGGTAAGCCAGCTCCGAAGCCTAAGGTTCCGGGAAAGACCTTCATGGAAGAGCTTGACGACGATATTCCGATGTAAAAGTACTACTCTACGGAGTAGTCCCTAGCGTTAAGGGGATAGAGAGGGTAGACTCTTCTAGTAGAACGCAGAGGACATGCGCAAGTCCCCAGAGGGTGGAAGGCCCTCATATTTAGGAGTACCTATGAAATATAAAATCATAGCAGAGACAAGTCAAATCATCGAGAAGACAATTCATCTTGAGATTGAAGCGGAGTCACCTGCTGATGCAGAAGAGAAGAGCCTCGAAGCATTGTACCATTATCCTAAACCTGTTCCGGGTACTGATGTTGTACGAATACAAACTATTAAAGCAGAGGGAGCATCTCCTCCGAGAATTAACATAGCGAAGATTAGGGTTAAGAATGAAAAGTATTAATACACTAATCGACGATATATATGGTTTGTTTGAAGGAGGACAACCAGACTTCGAGCATAAAATCTTTCAAGACTTTGGTACTAATCTTGAAGACATTATGAAGACTCGGTTTAGTTCTGCTCGATCTTTCAAACCTAGCCTTCGTATGAGTAACATTGGTAAGCCTGATCGACAACTCTGGTACGACTTTAATTCTTCCGCAGAAGAGATTATACCACTTCGACCAGAAGTCCTTATCAAGTTCTCATACGGGGATATGCTTGAGCAATTAGTCTTGATGTTTGCTAAGCTCGCAGGACATGAGGTAACACATGAACAAGAAACGATTGTTGTTGACGGCATCGAGGGGCACATTGATGCGCTCATTGATGGCTGCGTCGTTGATGTCAAGTCAGCCAGCAGCTTCTCTTTCCAGAAGTTCGCCACGGGTTCACTACTCGAAGGCGGCCCGAAAGCTGATCCATTCGGATACGTCAAACAAATCTCGGGCTATGCACACGCTCTGACTCCGGGCAAACCAGCATACTTTCTAGCTATTGATAAGACGTTGGGTAAGCTTTGTCTTCTCGAAGTACCGGTAAGTCTCATTGAGGCTCAGAACATACCTGAGCGTATCTCATATGCTAAAGAGATGGTGAAACAGTCATTACCTCCTGAGCGTTGTGCCGAAGATATACCTGACGGTAAGTCAGGTAATATGAAGCTCGATGTTTTATGTTCATATTGTAACCACAAAGAAAAATGTTGGAATGGTCTTAAGACATATTATTATAGTACTGGTCCAAGGTTTTTAACCAAGGTAGTACGAGAACCAAAAGTGAGTAACGAAGAATATAATGACTTCACGTGAACGTCATCTCAAGAGGTTGTATGGTATTACGTTAGATCAGTACAACGAATTACTAGAGAAACAAAATCAGCGGTGTGCTATATGTGATAGACACAAAGACGAGTTCAAGACTAACCTTTGTGTAGACCACGATCACCTTTCAGGATTGATTAGAGGTCTTCTTTGTACGTATTGCAACCGACGTCTCGTCGGAAGACACAGGGATAGTAGGATACTAAGACGTATCGCAGATTATATCGACCAGCATACTGGTTGGAAAGTTCCTGATGTCAAACGGAGAGCCCGCAGGAAGAAGAAAAATACTAAGTCTATTACTAGCGTTAATGAGTCCACAGGAGATTGAGTGTGTCCGAAGAGTTGTCTATGCAGAAGCAAGAGGAGAGCCTTTACAAGGACAGTACGGAGTCGCTGCTACAATCGTTAACCGAGCTAAACGGAACCATCAAAGCTTGTGTAATATCAGCCAATTGCGGCATCAATATATCACAAAGAAGCCTAGTAAAGGTTTTAGTTTTACTCCAAAAGATTACGATCCTACTCATGGAGCGACAAGTTTTGAGCGAAAAGATTCCCCTCCGTTCAAACACCTCAAGAAATATATAACAATAGGAAATCATACCTTTTATGGCAAATAAAATCCACGATGTAGGATGGGCAGCAGGTTTCTTTGAAGGTGAAGGATATATTGGTTTTAATTATAGTTTGAATAAGATATATAATAGAACTTATCCAAGATTAGTTTTAAGTGTGTCTCAAGTATATAGAGAGCCTTTAGATAAACTCAAAGAAGTCTTAATTGTAGGGTCTGTAAGAGGTCCTTATGGTCCATATTCTACTACACGACAAGCTTATTATCAATATCAGACCAGTGGAGATAAAGCTGTTTTGGCTATAGAATTAATGCTTCCCTATCTTTTGGCTAAAGGCGACCAAGCTAGAAAAGCGATGGAGCTTTATAAGGAATATCAAATTGACTAAATCAAAAATCTTAATTTTGGATATTGAAACCAAGCCAGCTACCGCTTATATATGGCGGACGTTTAAAGAAAATGTAGGCTATGAACAAGTTCTCGATCCGGGTGGTATCATCTGTGTTGCTGCTAAGTTTGTAGGCGAAGATGAAGTATTCTTTTGGAGTGATTGGACACATAGTCACTCAGAAATGTTGAGAGGTATTCATGGGCTACTCAGTACCGCCGACGCTGTGGTTACTTATAACGGTGATAAGTTCGATCTGCCTAAACTACGTGGTGAATTTCTCCTTGACGGCTTGGCCCCTCCCCCGCCCGTTACGAGTATTGATGTCATTAAAAGTATTCGTAAGTTTGGTTTTCTTATCAATCGTTTGGCTTTTATTGGACGTCTGTTACGAGTTGGTGATAAAGTAAAGCACGAAGGCTTTTCGTTGTGGGTTAAGGTTATGCAGAATGATCCTGACGCACGACAACGTATGATGGATTATAATATTCAAGATGTCATCCTTCTTGAAGAATTGTACTTGACGATCCTTCCTTATATTACAAACCATCCTACTTTAGGTGAAGGTGCTGATAAATGTGGTGCTTGTAATAGTACTAAAATCCAGCATCGTGGTTATCGTCGTACAAAGGCATTTAAAATTCAACGTATTCAATGTCAAGACTGCGGTTCATGGTCAGATGGAGCGAAAGAAAAAGCGTAATGAACGAGTTTCAAAAGGCGGCAATAAAAGATCGTCTTGAAGGTTGGGAATTGATTGAGTTTCTTCAGATCGATATTGCAGATGTGTTAGACTGGCTACTCGACGAAGAATATATTAATGATGACAATATTGAAGACGTACTCGAATTTGTAGATGTAACATCGTAACGGCACAACGTGCCTAGGAGTAAAACAATGACATATTATTTTTGGCTAGGAGCCGAAGCGGAGAATTACCATGAAGGGTCTTGAGATTATTGAATGGACTATCTTTTTTATTATGATGGTACCTGTAATACTATATCTTAAGGAACAGTATTTTGGCAAAAACTGAGACAACTAATGACTCTGCAGAAAAGATTGTAGCAGGGGCTATTAAACTTGATGCAGGAAAGGCTCCTGTCTATCAAGGCTTTATCAAGTACTTTCCTCGTGCCATTGAAAGCGTAGCTAATGTTAGTCGGTTCGGTTATCAGAAGTACGGATCATGGGGTGGTTGGCTTAGTGTCGATGATGGGTTTAATCGGTACATGGATGCTAAGTGTCGTCATATGATTGACGAAGCCAAGGGTGAGGATAAGGCTCAAGATAGTCAACTCCTTCATGCTGCTCACGAAGCATGGGGCGCAATGGCTCGTCTTGAGTTGATGCTCCGAGACTTGGAGAAAAAGAATGGTAGTACAGACTAAATCTTGTATCAGTGTAATTGGTGGCGAGTTCTTTGATCTTCTTAAACCAGAAGAGTTCGTCTATGATATTGACATGATCGGTTATGCCTTGGCTAATCTGTGCAGGTATACCGGTCATGTCACACGGTTCTACAGTGTCGCTGAACACTGCGTCCATGTAAGCCGTATCATTAAACCTAAGTATGCCATGGAAGGTCTTCTCCACGATGCGAGTGAAGCTTTCGTAGGTGATGTCTCATCTCCTCTTAAGAAACTGATTACAGAGTTGTACACACCTATCGAGGAAGGTATCCAGAAAGCTATTTCAGTTCAGTTCAATCTTACGTATCCGTTCCCTGACGATGTACACAAGGCTGATAAGCAGTTGTATTGGTCGGAACGTAAGAAGATTGCACCTGCAATTGATGCGCTATGGAATAAACAATTCAGGGCTTCACGTAAATGTGAGCCTCAAGGATGGTCGCCTGAACGTGCTCATAAAGAATACGTCCATCGTTACCATGAAATTTTACAAGAAAAGGAACTACTTAATGATGGATACACCGGTCTTGAATAAAGACGTCGAAGGAGCAGTAACGACTAAGCTGAATGAATTGTCAGACGAAGAGGCTATTAATCTTATTGCATACCTTACAGGTAGTCGGGTCACTATTGGAGTAGGTTATCTTACCAATGAAGAGAAGACTCTTCTTACACATTCGTTTATCACAATGACAGCGGGTGATGTCGAGGTAATGTCTGAGCCTTCTCCTTTGGCAGTACCGTTTATTCCGATTGATTTTATCCCTCCTTCTAATCCGAAAGAGATTAATTAATGACGCCTGACCAACGCTTTGCTCGATGTCTTTCAGAGATTCTTAAAGACGAAGGCGGTTACGTCAATCGAGCTTCTGATCCAGGAGGTCCAACCAATCATGGTATCACTCTGAAGACTCTACGGGAAGTCTATGGTTCTAATCAAACCATTAACGACCTCAAAGCTATTACCCCCAATGAAGTCTCTGCTATCTATCGTAAAAATTATTGGGGTAGTATTTGTGATAACCTTCCTGCCGGTTTGGACTTGATGTATTTCAATGCCGCTGTTAATAATGGTCCGGGTAATGCCCATACCTTTTTGTCAGCAGCTATGGTACATACTACACCTGTCCATCAGCAGATCATCAACTTTTCTGACATTCAGACACGGTTCTATCGTGGGTTGAAAGGTTATGCTGAGTATGGTCGTGGTTGGATGAACCGAGAAAAAAAGATTACAAATCTCGCCCTATCATGGAGCCTAGATGAACCATCCGCTTAAAACACCCTACCAAGAGATCATTTATAAATCGAGGTATGCTCGATGGTTGGATAAAGAAAATCGCCGTGAAGATTGGGATGAAACTGTAGAACGTCTTGTAGAATATTATGATACAGCTACAGCTTTTTCGGATCATGATAGTCATATTCGTCATGATATTTATAATGCGATTTATAACCTAGAAGTCATGCCATCCATGAGGGCATTGATGACGGCTGGTCCAGCATTGGATCGTTGTCATGTCCCCGCGTATAACTGTGCATACCTTCCTATCGATAACTTACGTAGCTTCGATGAGACAATGTATATTCTCATGTGTGGTACAGGTATCGGATTTTCAGTAGAGGAACAATATGTTAAACAACTCCCCGTCATTGCCGAAGAGTTTACAGAAACAGACACAACCATTAGTGTGGCAGATAGCAAAGAAGGATGGGCCCGAGGGTTTAGGGAACTTATCAGCCTACTGTCTATTGGTCAGACTCCCCGATGGGACCTTTCTCGACTTCGACCTGCAGGGGCTCGACTTAAGACGTTTGGAGGCCGAGCTTCTGGACCCGAGCCTTTGGACGACTTGTTTCGATTCTGTGTTAACACGTTTAAGGTTGCGTCAGGCCGTAGACTCTCTTCGCTAGAATGTCATGATTTGATGTGCAAGATCGGTGACGTCGTTGTGGTAGGGGGTGTACGCCGCAGCGCCTTGATTAGCCTCTTCGATGTCACCGATGATCGTATGAGCACATGTAAGACTGGTGTCTGGTGGGACGATGTTGAGACTAAACGTCATGGATATCGTGCCTTGGCTAACAACTCAGCCGTGTATAATCGTCGTAAACCAGACGTAGGTTTTTTTATGAAAAAGTGGAAGGAGTTGTATGACAGCAAGTCAGGAGAGCCCGGAATTTTTTCACGGTATGCGGCTCAGCGAATTGCTGCAAGGAATGGACGACGTGATCCGACTCCTGACTTCGGTACAAACCCGTGTAGCGAAATTATCCTCCGTCCCTATCAATTCTGTTAACTAAAGATAGCAGAAGTAAAATCGGGTGAATTGCTGGGAAGCCTAAGGTGAAAGCTATGGTAATCAGCAGCCAAGCTATACAATTTTGTACTTGACAAATGTTGCAAAACATGGTATAATATGTATAGAAGGTTCAGAGACTATCCGCAAGGAGTACACTCAAGTGAGTGGAAGCGCCCGACTCTTTCTTAATTGAAAGATGATGATATAGTCCGAACCTTATGGAAACATAAGGAAAGAAGATGTTAAATAGACAAGGATATTATGTAACTGAATCTGAAAGAGAATGCACTAATTGCGGTGTCGTTTATCCTAAAACTTCTAAAACAGTTACACTGTGTAATAAATGTAATTCTGAACGAGTAAAAGCTTGGAATACGCCAGAGTATAAACTTTGGGATAGAGCTAGAAATCGTTGTAAAAAATCTGGTCTTGAATTTGCTATTAGACCAGAAAATATTATGATACCAGAAAAATGTCCTTATCTTGATATACCTCTTACGGTCCATACAGGTTCCCCGGGAGGTAAGCCTAATTCACCTGCGTTAGACAGAGTTGATAATAATAAAGGCTACATCGTCTCTAATATTCAAGTCATAAGTCATTTGGCTAATCAAATGAAAGCAAGTGCTTCTAAAGAACAACTTCTTTTGTTTGCATCACGAATATTAGAACTCTTTGGCGAAGATTAACGAACTTCGTTTAACATAATTGAATCTTACTGAGGTTGTTGTCCGAGACGGAGACACTTTTGAGTCTCTTAAGAAAAAGGTTGGATTGGCAACAATCCTCGGAACAATACAATCTACCTTTACCGACTTCCGATACCTAAGGAAGATTTGGCAGAAGAACTGTGAAGAAGAGCGGTTGTTAGGCGTAAGTCTCACAGGTATCTGTGATAACCTCTCTGTATTAACACCAGAAAACTTAGAAGGATTACGTAATCATGCTATTGAAGTTAACAAAGTTTGGGCAGTACGTCTCGGGATTAACCAATCAACTGCTATCACTTGTGTCAAACCAAGTGGTACCGTATCTCAATTGGTTGACTCAGCATCGGGTCTACACCCTCGTTACAGTCGGTATTACCTTCGTACTATCCGTGCTGATAACAAAGACCCTCTGACTCAATTCTTGAAAGATTCGGGGGTATATTATGAACCGGCACTTGGAAAAGAAAGCACGACAACCATTTTCTATTTTCCTATGGAAGCCCCAGAAAAAGCAGTTACTCGTCACGACCTTGACGGGGTCCAAAGTCTTGAACTTTGGAAGACTCTACAAGATCATTGGTGTGAACACAAGCCTAGTGCTAGTATCTATTTTACTGATGACAATGTACTTGATGTGGCTTCTTGGGTGTATCGAAACTTTGACATCCTTTCAGGTGTAGCCTTCTTCCCTACGGATGAAGGTAACTACAAGCAAGCCCCGTATCAAGAACTGACAAAGAAAGAATACGATGCGTTCACCCAAGCCCACGGAAACCCCACCATCGAGTGGAGCCACCTCAGTGAGTACGAAACCGAAGACACAACCACAGGTAGCCAAGAACTCGCCTGTACTGGCGGAACCTGTGACATCAATAGTATTGGTTAGGGTTTACTGTAGGGATTGTTTCTTCTACGGTGGATTGTGTTTCAGATACCCTACTCCTGTTAGCGTCAACCTTAACCATTGGTGTGGTGAAGGACGAGTCAACCCTTCATAAGTCTCCTACCCGTGCGGGAGCAGATAAGTAAGATAAGGACTGGAGTATCCGGTCGAGGGCTTAAAAAAATACCCCGCTAGAAGTTCTCGTGTGAGTTCCTCTAGCGGGGTATTTTTATTTGTGCAGAAACAAATCAAGTTGATGATGTATCTCGTGAAGTTCTTTATTAGTATCTTCATCGATGTCTAGATCAGTATTGATAATATTTCTATCTACTTGGTCTTTTCTGTTTTGACTCATCATGATAAACGGAGCAGCATAAGCTGCTTGGAATGATAAGACAAGGTTGAGTAGAATATAAGGATAAGGATCAAAGGCACGGAAGGCTGTGTTATATATCAACCATGCTGAGAGGATAGTACTTTGCCATATAATGAATCTCCAGCTACCAATAGTATCTGTGACCTTATCGGCAATATATTCTCCCCATGTCCTATTATCCATGCCCATGAAAGTAACCCCACAATAGAGTAACCAAACCAATAATACTCGTACCAAAGAGACTGCTCGCAAGCCAGAAAGCTCCGATACCTTTATGTCTCAGTGCTAGGAGTTCATCGAGTTTCTTATTAATCTCTATTAGTTCTTCAACCCTCATATCGTGTTTATATTCTAGAAGAGCGATTCGTTCACCGTCTGTTAAATGCCGCTGATCCATAATATCCTTTACTGGTCTTGTTGATTGAAGAGTTTTTCGTGAGCAGCTTGTCTTGCTTCAGCAATGGCTCCTTTATCTGACTCGCCCGGCTTACCACCATGAAGATCGTAAACCTTGTCTTCATCAGACATTTTTTGCCATTCACCACTGTGCATCAATCCTGATATATAGTTGTGTATGTACTGACCAGACAAACCTTGGTAGGCTTGATATTCCCATTGAGTCATAGGACGTTTAACTCCTGTGACTGGATCGATGACTTGACCTTTCTTGGCAGTACCGATTATGGGTTTAGATGTCATACCATCGAGTCTGTCAATCTCTTTGGCTACTGGATCGTCAGTTATAGTCTTGGTATTACTTCCGGTGAGTGTAGATAAGATACTAGGTTCCCTGTATTCAGGATTCCCAATTACGTCATTACGCTGTGGAAGGTCTTGAGTCTTCCCCGGAATTTCAGACTTAAGTCTATTACCGACTGTTTCGTCAAATCCATTACCCCGAGTATCTGTGATCCGAGGATCAGAACTTTGAGCATATCTACGAGCTACTGCAGGTACAAAAGAGCTGACTACACCAGCAGTAAGACTATTAATTATATGATCGCTTCGAGTCTCATCAGGTGTCTGTGCTTCTACGATTTGACTAAAGTTATGTAATGGACCAGAACCAAGGATACTACTTCCCCATCCTGTCAAGAGATGTTCAGTAGCAGTCCTGAGGTCTTTAGTATAATCAATCTCACCGACTCTGGCACGTTCATACGTACTTGCAGCCATGCTTAATGGACCAGCGAGAGGTTCTCCAAGTCCAGCATAGCTATGCCATTGGTTACCAATACGAATACTATTAGGTTGATGATTAACCAGCCAGTCGGCACGACGTTGTGGATCGCCCGGACCTTCGCCAGTAATCTCACCATTAGCTGCAGCCATTAAAGCAAACCCGAACATGGCACTACCAAGTACCATACGAGAACGAGCAACCTGAGCTTCTTGTGATGCGTTGAACGGATTTAACCCCGGACGATTATACCGATCCAAAGCTGAGATAGGAGCTGGTCCGTATCGTACCATGCTGCTCATAACCCGATCAGAGATACTGACCATAGGTGCAAGAACCTTTAGGACGGGTACTCGTTGAATAGCGTACTTAATAGTACTACCCATTGGACCTGAAGCATCATGAAACTGAAGGACTTTAGTATCGTTAGTAATCGTATTCAAGATAGCAGGGCTAGGATCATTCATAATCTGTTGCATACGAATCTCAAGGCTCTTGCCTGAGAAACCTTCTTTGGTGGCCTGACGTGCAGCCTCACCATAAAGACTCGAATTACGGAAGACATTACGGATGAGTTCTTCTTCACCCGCTGATAAACGTGTCCCGCTTTCAAGGAACCCAGAAACAAATCCTTTGATAGGATTACTTCCCGTATAAGCTCCCGCTGCGGTATTACCGAAGACACGGTCACCCGTCTGTCCTGTATTCAAGGCTTGACGAGCAGCGCTCCAGTTATCCATATTACGTAATCCTTCGACGAGACCACGAATACGATAACCTACTTCTGACAATGTCGTCTTATCAATAGCATTGTCACCAGAGATAGCACTACGTAGTGCCCCCTCAGGAACCGCTCCCAGACGTGCAGTCGTATCGACCAGCATGTGAAGTGTACTGCTTAATGGGATTTTGACGTGAGTACTCAGCCCCGAGAGCATGCCATTGAACCAGACTCTCTGGGCAATGTTATTAAACTTCGCGTTTGTACTCTTTGAGATGAAGTTACTTCCAGCATCAGGGTCACCATTACGGACATGATCACCAAGATTCTGCATGAATTTGTAGAATGCTTCTGGATCATCAAACGCTGGAATACCCGTATCGTTTAATTGTTTAGACAAACCCTTAGCAAACTCACGGCTCATCGTTTCCTTTTTAAGGATGTTTAGAGCACGTGCAGTCCCGCTAATATCACCTTCAAGTTTAGAATGGACAGCCCGCATAACAAAGGCTTGTTTCATAGCACGATCATAAAGATCAGCACTAAACCCATTCTTTTCGTAGTCATTCCAAAGCTTCGAGAGGTTCTCATACCCTTGAGTAAGGACTTGTTTTCCTTGTTCAAGAATAGCAGCACTCTCGGTTAAGCTCTTACCTTTAAGGTATGCAGACGGATTGATACCACGAGCCAGAGCCTCGCTCTCTGTATCTTCCCATGTCTTAGCACGATCAGATGCGGGTGTTGAGTTAGCCTTGAGAAGGTTATCAATATCGTCTTCAGTCTTAATCTTATCAGGATTAATAGTACTGAACCGTTTACCACTATTCGCAAAGACAGGTTCAGGACGGGCGCCCGAAAGCCTATACCCTGAGATGCCTTGGCTATCAGGATGCTTCGCTAAAATGTCACGACCTATTTGACGTATCGCTGGTAGGCCTACACTGTTAGAACGTGACAATACACCATCAGCGTAACTTCGACCAATATCCATACTATGGACTTGACCATCACCATTTACACGATAGCTACCTGAGATAGTTTTACCGTCTGTGGTAATGTGTTTGAACTGATAAGCAATACTATCAGGGTATGACCATTCAGGACGTTCCACGATGCCTGTCTGACCCATATGTACATCAGTCAATTTACTTGCGGCTTCATCCCTAGATGCAGCAATTCCTTTGTCTTTAAGACTAAACCTAGGGCCTTGATCTTTCAAAGCACGAAGCTCTTTACCATTTAATTCGTCGAATGGTTTGAGATCACTTCCGGGTTTAATCTCTTCATTACCCCAGTCAGGTAGGTCTTCAGTTGGATGACCTTTACTAGCGAGAGCACGGAGATCACGACTGTTCATCTGATCAAATGGTTTCATACCAGAAGGATTAGGTGTGACAGGATCGTTAGGATTACCCCAATGATTCTCTTCGTTATCATTACTTGTCCGGTAACCGGTATCACCCGTGCCTGAACGAGGTACAAGGCTTGACCGATAGAAGTTGAGACGAGGAGTCCTCCCCGCGACTACACCTTGATGTGCAATCCCAAGGATCGTATTAATCTCACCATCCGAATACTTCAGATCAAGACCGAGTCTACGACCCATGTTCTTGACATAAGCCTTGGCAATACTAAAGGTGCTAGGATTACGAATACCCAGTTCTGACTGGCGAGCGAAGACTTCCTCTGCTGCAAGAGCACGAGCGTTTTCACGATCAGCATATACATCAGGATTACGACTCTGCCAATCATCAATAGCTTTGCTGAACTTAGGGTTTGTCTGATCAAGCTTAGTCACCAGATCAGTTAATCCATCACCAAAGGTTTTATCTAGACCGTAGTGACCCAGACCTTCATGATAGATCAAAGCCGAGAGGTTATCTTTATTGATACTCCCCGGAATTTGCATACCATCAGCATCTACATCATGGCCGAGACGGGCGACGTTGACGTGGACTTGCTGTGTCTCTGGGTCATAATACCCATAAGCGTCATGAGGAACATCGGTCCCTGCACCCATATCACGGAAGTCACTATGAACAATAAACTCAGGTGCGTCTTGCCAAGGTGCGGTGACTTTATTGATATGTTCAATAGCAGCATCACGACGGGCGCCCCTATCTAGTACCGCCTGAGCTTGGGCTTGAGCGGTTCGTTCTGCATCAGTAGGATTTAGATTAGATGAGACAGCTTGTTGAACAGTCTGAGCCGCTTGTCTCTCGACTTCTTGTTCTACTTCATCAGGATGATCAACAGCATGGTTGACAGCACCAAGATCAGTATCAACAGGGTGTTTGGTCAGGAGTTCCTGAGCCGCAGCTTTGGTAGCAACTGGATCGACACGATTACTCTGTGTCTCCATTGACTTACCCTCAGGGTACTTCAGTGTTGTATCAACAGGGACACCTTTATCACGAGCCGCGACATAAGCATCGGTACCTGATGTGTCTAAACCTCGACCATACTTCTGAAAAAGATAATCAGAGTATGACCGAATGTCGTCTGCTGTACCAGTCTTAAAAAGTTGGCTTGCCTTTGCTTCATCGTCTGCAGAGTACTGTCCCCATCCTTCTGGATGAGCCGCCGGTGCCTCAGGTATGGTAGCTTTAGTATACTCATCTTTGAGATACTTTAATACCTTAAGTCCGACAAAACCAAGAGCTTCACTACCAGCACCAAACAAACCCCCCATTGCTGTGTTCTGTGCTAGTTCGTTAGTATCGATATGATCTTGTTGACCAAGACCGACTTTACTCGCTTGGTCAATAGCATCGACACTACCAGCACCTACAGCAGTACCAGCGATATTGGTTACTGCCCCACCACTGCCAGCTCCGAGCATGTATTGTGCATTTGACGCGACATTACCAAGAAGCTTAGGCAACCAACGGTCAACCCGAGCTGCCCCGTAAAGAGTACTATCTCCGGGTTGCCATACTTGGTTAGCGCTAGCCTTAGCATCTAGTTCTTGTTGAGATTCTGACCGAGCTTGGTTTGTAAGCTGACCAGCCATATCCGTGACTTGTCCATAAGACAAACCGGGAAAACGCTGGTTGATTAATGTATGAGCGGTACTGAACGGGACATACTTCTCATAAGCTGAAGCAATTGTACCGGGTAGACCACCCATAGCTGCAGACATATAACTGTCTTTAGCTGAGTCAATCGGATTATCTGCAGAAGTAGGAGGAGTAGGGGCCGTTTGAGGAGCCGGAGTTTGACGGATAGCTTCGTGGACTACACCGTCATCTCCAGTAAAGGTCATACGATTTGGGTTGGTAGGGTCTTGAACCCAATCAGTATCGGCCATACTTTATCCTTATTTGGTTACGTTAAATCCCGGACGAAGAGGTGGTACGGTACCTGTGAAGTTTCTAATCTTCTTTACAGGCGGGGCTCCATACCTATTGTAAATATCTTTTTCAGCAGGATTAAGTTTATCAACACCTTGAGATGTAGCTTTATTCAACACCTTAGCCACAACATTACTTTGTGTAGCAGCAGGTGCAGGACGAGCAGAACTAGGTTGATACTTATTAGCAGTAATAGTTCGAGCTTGAGCATTCTGAGTAGCCGCATCAGCATTCTGTTGCTTGATAGGAACCATTGCTTGCTGGTTAGCATTCATGGTGCCTTGACCATATAGAGCCATTTCTTCACGGGTCATATCAGGCTTGAGACCTAGTTCGTTTTCAGGGTCTAGACCATTAGCTTTGGCGTACGCATAAGCCTGTTGGATAGCAAGAGGAGCGAGCTTTGGGTTAGCCGTAGCTGCTGCCATGATACCACCAATTTGCTTACGACCATTATTAAGCGTGACTTCATGTTGCTGTTGATTACGATTAGTCCGAGCATCAATTTGACTGCTGATATTCGCAGCACGAAATTGATTAGCCTGATTTTGTTCGTAGAGTTTACTCGCTATTTCGGCCCCACCCGGCAATGCCGAGACACGAGTAATCGCTGCTGCAAATGGATCAGTCTTAACAGTCCCATCAGGATTATAAGTCTTAGGCTGATTGAACCCAGTCAACGCATCGCTGAGTTTTTCTTCTTGACGTCTCGGAGCATAGACACTATTATGTCCAGCCTGTGTCAAGAAAGCATCACCCAAGGTACCTAGGACATCACGTAGCGTCCCAGAGACATGGAACAAACCATGATGAGGAGGCGCCGCTGCATTAGCATCTTGTGCCGCCCCAAGAGTATTTTGATTACTCAATCGTGGAGGAGGAGCAGAAGAGTCTTCTCCGGGGGTAATAGGATTAGTAGCCTTCACGACTACATCTGGATTAGACTGTGGTGACGGTCCTTGTCCTGCATTAGGATCAGCCATTACTGTTTGGTCAGCATCTTGTGAGACTACAGGTTGAGACATCGCCGTGGCCATAGGAATACCCTGAGGACTTCCTAGATTAGGATCAAGAGGACTACCTGAGGGTACGTTCGCTGGTGCAGCATTTACTGCGTCTGACCAATTATTACCCCCAGTGTTCTTAGCATAGTCCATATTATCACTACCACCGGTAGGAGCAGAGAGACTATTTGGAGCAATCTGGGCTAAGTACTGAGCCATATATGCGTGATCGTCAGGGTCGTTAGGATCGAATCCTGCCATTACAGTGCTCCATAGTTGACGGTCATGTATCCATTAATCTCGGGGCCAAGAGCTTCAGGATACAAGTCCCTAACCTCATTAGCCATGACACCAATATATTCATTATCGTTAGGAATGTATTCCTTGTTAAGGTTAGGACCAAATCCTTCTTTATACTTAAACGTATAAACGTTCAGTCCCTTGTACTCTCCGACCTTCTTGATGTCACGTTTTACTCGTATATCGCTAGCACCGATAGCGCTGAGACCACCACCAATAAGACCACCAATACCGGGCTTGCTGCTTCCATTACCGGTACCAACGCTGGTGCTGGAACCGCTGCTTGTGCCTTGGCTTGAAGACTGTTGGCCAGTACTTCCGATGACACCCGCTGCAGTCGTGCCCGAGTTAGACAGCCCACGAAGCTGATCGAGATAGTTGTTAAACGTAGTGTTCCCGAGGTTCTGGCCGTATGCTTCAAGAGACTTACCAGTAGCGCCACTGTCGAGTAGACCCTTACTAGCAGCCGAGTCTGTAACAGCTTGGTTACCTTGATCGAGTTGGAACTGATACCCTGTGCTATTCTTGTAGTTGTTAAACGCGGCTTGCTGTGCAGCAGGATCACCGCCGACACCAAGAAGACTCCCCAAGCCTGTATTAGCTTGGACACCAGTATTGACCTGAGGGTTTAACGCTGTGCTCAGGCCCGGATAAGCAAGGTTACCTGACTGGCTAGAGTTCTGTGATTGCTGTTGACTCTGGCTTTGGCTTGCGCTACTATTATGTGAGCCTCCGAAGATCGATCCCATTATTGTTCCTTGACTAAGATGAAGAGTTCACAAGGGCCAGATTGCGTATGTACGACACCATAAGATTTGAATCCTAGTTGTCTACTCATCCATCTTGCTCCTAGTTTTTGTAACGGGGTCAACCCTCGTACTACTTTAATATCAGTATGTGAGAATAAGAAATATAACATAGCCTTAGCAATGCGAAGTGCTTTACGTCCTCTAGCATTGAAGAAGTAGTGACCAGTATAATAACCGTCATCTCCTTTTTCAAACATGGCGTAATTGTTCTCAGCATCAATAAGGGCTATGTTATCTTTTATTGTGATCCATTCTCTGGGCTCGAAGCCGATGAGTTCGTATCTGTACTCTTTTGTGGCTTCGGCAAGGGCTTCGGCGTTTCTTGTAAACTCAATGCCCAGAGCCTCACAGTCTTCAGCCGGGCTGTATTCGTCAGACATATCTCAGCATCCGAGTAAGGTATTAGGATTTGGTCGGTTGGTCCAGAAGAAACGACGGGGTCTGTACTGGGTCCGTTGCTGCTCGTGGGATTGTTATTGACGGAGGAGGGATTACTTGTTCTTGTGATCCCTTGTAATTGTTTGAAGCGCAAGAGGTTAAGATTGTACTTACTAGCAAGATCACTATAAGACTGATCAGCTTCATCGGCTTTTTGTTTATAAACTCTTTCGGCATCTGATTTCGCTTTCCAAGCCAACGCTGTGACTCGATCATCTTGTTCGTGTATCTGTGCTATTTCTTGAGTATATTTATTCTTTGCTTTATTATACCCTACGTGTTCACCGTAGAAATAAAGACTCACGAGTCCTACGCCTCCTAGCACATAAGGAAGAAGAGCCATCCATGAAGGAATAAACGGCTTAAGCCACGTCAGTAATTTTACCATCTGGGACAAGTGCTCCTAACATAGAGGTTACACAGAAGATGTAACTCCAAGGGGTTGGTAAAGCAGAGGCCGAGGAAATTGCGGCTCCGAATAGCAACCACGTACTACGTTCAGTAATACGATTTTTAAGATATTGAATAATGTGCATATCGATCCTTACGGTTGTTTGACTACTACCATACTGACATAATAACCACTACTTGCATTGTTGGGCCACCAAGCCGTAGCTTGAATGACATCGTTGTTTAGTGGTGTAATTTCGTTAGTCTGAGTAACATGATAGTCTGTAGTTTGTAGAGCCAAGATAGGAGTACCAAGCGTAATGAAACCCGGACTTTTAAGGTTAGCAGAAGCAAACATAATTGCGGTATCTGCAGTTGTTGGTGTACTATCTGATGTCAAAGTAATACCGTAGTTGTCGCTAGTATTACCATGCGTCATAATATGAGTACGGACTGTACAACCACTCTTAAAGACAATTGCATGGATTGCTCCTCGTCCACTCGAAGACTGGGCAACTGTGATATAACCGGTACTAATATCTCCCGAAGTCAATACTTTCCAACATGTAATACCATTCCAGCTACCACCGCTAGCAGAGTCAAGGATTGTAAACCCAGTCGGGGTTGACCAGTTATAGCTTCCTGCTGCGAAGATAAAAATCGTATCTCCTGATAGGCTTCCTGTAGGAAGAGGCATGTTATACGAGCTGAGGCTAGATGAAAGATAACTTCCTGCAGCACGGACTGTGGGATTGGTACTACCTCCTCCCCCTCCAGTTCCTAGGTCATGCCAAGCCGTATCATATACGCTTGTAGTTCCAGTATCAGTACTTCTCCAAACAGCCAAACCATTTGTAGGTATACTAGGAGTAGCGGGACGACTTGCAAGAAGACCCGAACCTAGATAGGTAGTAATCAAAGGAGAGGCTGACATATATTATCCTACGTAAATTGGTGTACCATCGGGTAAGCACATAATGTTGACTGGTATGTCTCCTGTAAACATAAATGAGAGACTAGAACCACCCGTGATTGCAATATCGGCTTCACCTGCGGCTGAGGTAGTAACAGTTACTCCTGAGCCTGTGAAGTTTAATTTTACGACACTTCCTACAACCGACGTACCTGCTTGGTACACAGACAACGGATTTGCTACTGTCACCGGTATCCACTTAGTACCATTAAAACCGAGAACTTGTCCATTACTCGGCGGGGTCGTCGTTTCATCTACATCGGAGAGTTGCCCTAACGTAGCAGCCAGTGCGATTGTCCGATCAGAACTTAGATCACCTCCTCCCGTTAATCCTGTACCCGCAATGATCTTACGGGACTCTGGAGTCGCAGTATTTAGAAGAGTATTATATGTTAGCTGAATACTCAGCCATCTAAGAAATTCTGGTGTAGCCAACCCTTCTGGCGTACTCATTGGAGAGTTCCAAGGCCAAGGGTTAGGATTTGACATATTAGTAATCCTTGATTAGACGCGTAGCGTCGTTATGATACAAAGTATCTACGGTGACGATGCTTTGCATCTATTCCTGCCCGTCTATTTGTGCATCTGCTCCATCAATGTGAACCAGACCACCGGTTGTAGTAAATTCAAAGACTCGTCCGGGTATCTTCATTTGACCGAGACTATTCCATTCAACTCTTTGATCGTAATTTCCTGCCTGTAAGGCGAATGGGTATTCTTGGCTCCACGTTCCTCCATAGTTATCACTAAAGCGAAGACTAATAGTAGGCATAGGTTGTGTCGGATCAGTGAGATTACCAACACTAGCAGCAAGACGTACTGAGTCTACGCTTTTTCCTGTCCTACTCCGAGATGGTAAACCACCTGTAACCGTGTAGATGACGCTACGAAATCCATCATCAAGATGGCTCGTTGGGTCCATATAATAAATCTTACTATAGATCGCATCACCACCAATGATCTTACGGCCTGACTCCCAGTCAAATCCGTTAATCATATTCCATTGGCCAAAGCCGGGTGTTTCAAATTTACACCACTGTTGGGTTACTTGATCATAAACCCAAGTACCTTCTGGACCAAGATCAAGAACATAGAATGTATGTCCGTCAAAGTCAAAAGTCCATGAACGATTTCGTGTCTGAGTAGGGATACCTGATTTGAAACCAATCAGCAGGGCTCCTTGTGTTACATCGACTGACAAGTCATTTGCTCCTGATACCAAGCCTAGTAAGGCTGTCTGATTTAGTTTTACTGTCTTAGCAACACGAGGTATATAAGCAGCCATGATTGGTGTTTGTGATACACGAATTTCATGTACTGGTGTAGTTCGTACTGCTGCCAGTAACGGTGCTTGTGCTACACTAGGAGATGTACCACCTTGTCCAAGATAATACATCCCCCCTTGTGTAACCGGAGTACCGTGTGTTAGATCAGATACTCCACTCATTTAGTAATCCTTGATTACGTCAACGATGCTTTGCATCTAGACAGTCCTATTGAATTGAATCTGCCCCGATGTTAGAGTTGCTGGAGTAATAGCAGTTCCCGTATCGGGGTCAAGCTCGAAGACGGCTGTGTTATAAGTCGGATTGACTGCGAGTGCAATCTCAGGTCCTTGAGTAATCGTACCACCTGCACCTACGAAGTTAGTCTTCATTTTAGCAGGACCAGCCTCAGTCTTGAATGCTCGGGTTACTGCCATGACACTACGAACAATCGTAATACCAATAGGCAACCGAGAAAGCTTGAAGCTACTTGGTCCGGGGATGTCAGCACCACCTGAAAGATTGGTAGTAGCCCATACCGAACTCGGGATATTCGTGCTACATGGACCGATACTATTACCTGCACTACCCGCTGTGTTAGCCAAGATTTCCATCTGAGGAGACGGGAGTTCTTGACTCTGTACATTAGGATTAGCAGCAATATCGGAACTGTATAACGTCCCTGCACCTGTACCGCCATTGATTGCCTGAGCAAGATTATGGAGGCTTGCAGATATACTCGCACCAATCAGGACTTGATACCCTGTAGTCAATGCAGTCTTAAACGTGTAGACTTGGCTACCAATCGTTACTGTCTGACCATCCGTAGGGTTACCACCCAACGTCAGAATATTAGTAGCACGAGACAATGTAGCCGAAATATATGTATCATCACGAGGAGCCAGAAACGCTTCTGTATCCTCAGCACCTATGGCACTCCACTGTCCTATACCATCATCTGGAAGATAAGACGTAGGCATCACCGTATTATTGTACGGAGCATACGGAGTCTCATTATACTGACTCTCATCTTGAGGAGCAGACTCGTACCCGAGAAGAAGTACGACGTTGTTCCAGAGAGAGTCGTTAGCGAGATTACGACCAAACGGTACCGTAGTAGGTGTGAAATTAGTCGTATACCTAGCCGCTGTAGTATAACGTGTCTCGTCCATGTAGCCGATGAACTGGCTGTTTAGACCAGCATATTCTGCACTACCAGTAAAACTGACAGTACCACCGCCAATGACAATAGGCCACGTGCATGCGTAATACGTATTCACGTCTGTCACGGGTACGTTCTGGAGAACACCATTGATAAACAACATAGTCTGACCAGATGCTCTGGAGACTGCGATGTGATACCATTGCCCCGGATTAAATGTATAGGGTTGGCTAAAGAGTGTTTGAGTCGTATTAGCAGTACCATCAGTACTAATACGGAACTCGATATTGCCACCATTCAGGCCCGGACCACATAGGCTCAACTCAAAGCTACGTTGGTTGGCGTTGACTTCACACCATTTAGCAATCAAAGGTACACGGTTATTACTCGTAGGTAATGACGTAAATCTGAAAAAGCTCTCGATAGTATAATCACCGCTACCGGGATTAAGCCGTGGGTTATCAGCAAAAGCGAGGACACCGTTGGTGAAAGAACCAATACCGTTGCCAATCTTCTTACGATAATTAGGCGTCCATCCTGTTTGTACGTCTGTGACAGGCCAAAGAACAGCCACCTGAAAGTCACCAATAAATGTGGTATTCCGCGTCCCAGTTGTATCCCAGACGTGCATATCTGTCAAAGATGAAGTCGTAGTATTACTACCATATGCTACCTGAGCAATAGGAGTCGTACTATCAAACGCACCTGAATAGACAAGACATGGCGTAGACGAGTCATCAATGCGAACTTCAAGATACCCAGATGTACTAGATAACTGCCAGTTCATCTCGATGTAATGCCACGTACTCGCTGTAATAACAGGAGATGTACTCGTAGCAACAATAGCACCAGCACTATTAGTAACGTTTAAACGGCCAGTCGTATCAATGTAGATACGCCCTAGAGTATTATTATTCGTATCACGAATATCAACAAAAGGACCCTGACCTGTCGTACTAGGAAGGCTGGTTACGTACCAACGAAACCCTGTAAACAGGTTAGTATAAGTAGCAGGGAGGACTTTACGGAGAATATCCCCACCATTTAAGGTAAAGCATATTTTATTAGCAACGATACCTGTAGTAATATCAGAAGAAACTTGAGCATACATACCATTCAAGGCAGCAGCGGAGACACCGTAAATTTCTCCATTATCCATGAAAAGTGTTGCCATTTAGTAATCCTTGATTACGATTACGATGCTTTGCATCTAAGTTCCTGACTCTCTTTTGAGTTGTGTTCTGATACGCTCTTCAATACCGTGATGTGAAATACGTTGGACTCCACGTCCGATACTATATACGATACCGTCAAACCCTACAATGATGACTTCGTCTTTTACTTTGACTGCAGTACCAGGAACGGCACCACGATCATAGACACGTCCTTGTGTAGGTTGAAAAGGCGATAGACTATCTCCAGTAGCGTACCAAGCCTCTGTGTGTCCTTCACCAATCATCCAGACAGTATCACCTACGGTTACAAGGTCTTGAAGTACGTCAGGCTGACTCTCCGCAGTTGCGAAGTCCAGCGGGTCTACTACAAGGCTTCCGGGACGTAGAAAGTAAAATTGATTACTTCCCGTGATACTCAGAAGGACATGGCTAGCAAGACTGGCACAACTCTTGACTGGAAGTCCGTTAGGCATCTCGATACCATACAGGACATGTACACCAGCACCAGTAATCGTAGTCGTACCAAATGCCATACCTGTACCAGAGTACACCGTAGTAGCAATTGAGTTAGCCGAAGATAAGTCTGACTTACTCGTCAATACAATCGTATTACCTGAGACCACAGCAGTAACATCAGGATTTTGACCACCGAGATTACTCGAAAAATCAGTCCCCAGAGCACCTGTAAATGATAACAGATTTACCATGTTTTGAAGGCTTTGCGCCGTAGTACCGCCAAGCGTTGCGACCCAAGGGCTGGCAGCAGTACCGGCAGCGACACCGTGAGGGGATGTTCCCCATGTGTAATAGTTCGCCCCAATCTGTATGACTTGGTTGGTGATACTTCCTGTAACGGTTAGAACGCTAGTACCTTTGACACCACCTTTATAGTACTGTAGGAGTGTCCCGTCAGTGATAAAGAGATACTCATACCCTGCACCAATCATGAAGGTCATTGAGACCTGTCCTTGGTTTTCGATATAACTCGAAATAGGTATCAACGTACCTGTCGTAGTATACCGATACATACTCGTACCAGTAACAAAAAATAGATCACCATTAAAGAAACCCGGATGGCTATAGAAGCCACGGACTAGGCCGACATCACTTGTAGTCACCAAAGGAGTACTACCGGGTCGAGCCAAGAGTGAGACTTGGTCTTCAGGGTTTGTGGGGTTAGTTTCAAAGAAACGATTTAGACATTGAATTTCAATCTCATTAGCAAAGTCTCTTTGATATGCTTGTCTTCCTAATGGGATTTGAGGCATCTTTTATCCTACGAGATGTTTCATATGAACGATTGGCCATCGAGGATCAATCTCGATACCTTTGTCTTCTAAGGCTTTGACGTAATATTCACGGTCTAAGAGAACACCCTCCCGGGGCTCACCTTCTTTATGAGTCTCAGGAGGAGTCCTAAACCAATTCAAAGGAACGTCTTCAGCTTTATTAAAGATACGTGCTTCCCCGTCAAGACTATAATAGTATGCGGGCCATTGAGCCAGTACTTTAGTCGGGCGGGTCATACGCATTAGAATGGGTATCCTGTATTGAAGAATTGAGGCGAGCTGCCATACAACCGGTTACGGAACCGTCCACCATAACGAAGATCACCGCTCATGTAGAGAAGACCATCTTCACTAGCAACTGGGATGACTTGTTTATATCGTGCCCGGAACTGGTTCCTAGTACGTTTAAGCTGCTCTAATGAAGCAGGGTCGAGTGTTTGTCCGTACCGAGGATTTAACCGTGCAGCTAACATGATGACAAACATGTCATCGAACTCAGGCGGGAATGGGAATGTCCCAGTAAGTGTCAAATTGTTAAGAGTAACCCAGTTACCTAGATCACCTCGATACATCCACTCGCCGTCAAATGCAGACGTCTGAAGAACAATATCAGCCAATCCATTAATGTTACGGCCATTACCGTTAACCTGAAGGTTGTGAGTACTAAAGTTTTGGGCTACGTCTACGACACCAAACCTAGCCCCATCATTAGGACGAGGGTGGAGATTGACGTTACCAAACCCTGTGAGATTGCACATCAACCGAGTATTCTCAGGAATGAACTGATCTGCAGGGAGGCTATTAGCGTACCAAGGATAACCTGACGGAGCATTAATATCAAGCTGCCCTAACGCCATAGGCTGAAGCTGTTCTCCTGCTTCGTTGCCTATGACGCTAAGTACGAGTGTTTCGAGACGGATCAAAGCTTCTGAATACTGATCTGTACTAGGAAGCTGAGACACAGGTATGACGTTAGTTTCACGATAAGCATCAGTAATAATTTGAGAGACTAAAGTCATACCTTATCCTTAGATGTAAGCAATGTTGAGGATTACGTCACCGGCGGTACATGCAGTCGCATCAAGCAAAGCCGATCCACCGGTAAGAGCAAAACCAATACCGGTTGCAAACTTAATACCTGCAGGGTTACTGATAGTAACAGACTGACCAGCACCGATAGGGATATTCAAGATTGGGGTATCAGTACCCGGAACAGGTGCAGTAGCTTTGTTAAACAGTTTGAGATAACGTACAGACGCAGCAGCGTTAAATACGTTAATTACACCAATGTTACCAGAACTAGCCTTGACAAGTGTAGCGTTAGTCGTAGCTGCAGCAATCAACGTGCTATACGTTGTAAACCCACCGATAGTAGCCGAAGGAGAAATAGGCGTACCGTTAGTAATATTCGTTACTGCAGTGACAGTCGATACCGTGGTGACAGTACCAGATGTAATCGTAACTGCTGGAGTATTCGTGATATAGGCGTTTACACCAAAAACGTTACCGGTAGGGGCAGTACCATATGCGGTAACCGTACCAGTCAATGCAGTACCGTTGTACGATGAAATATCGTGACGGAGACCACCAAGAGTCGTCAAGCTAAGATAGTTAGACGTTGCAGTTGTATATGCTGGTGCTGACGTTGTAACCGCGCCTAGATGAAGAGTACCAGTCTGACCTGATGTAGTACTAGCTGCTGCAGCGTTAGTAGGCTGGTTAGCAGACGTAGAAGCACCAGTCGGAAGAGGTACTGAAGCAAGGCTAACAGCAGTAGTACCCGACAGAGCAGGAAGGCTAGCTGCCGAGATAGCAAACGTACCTGTACCTGCGTTAGCCGTTACCGTACCTGAAATAGGCTGTGTAACTGCTGAACCATCTACTTTAATACCATTTGCAGTCGTAGTAATCTTAGTATTAATACCAGCTAGGTTACCACCAGTCTCAAGTGCGAGGCTTGAAGTATTAAGGTTAGTACCAGCATTTGCTGTTACCTGACCAATAACATTCGTACCAGTAGGGAGGCTCGAAGCAGGGTCAAGGCCGACGCTCATACCTGGTACCATAGGTGCCGAAGTTACGTTAAGGCTAATACCCATCGAGCCTGAGCCCGTAATCTGTGTATCTAGACGGACACGGAATTGAGTACATCCTGCAAAATCAAATTGAAGACCATTATTGAGGCTACCAGAAAGAGGGTAACCCGAATAACCATTATAGGATTCAAGAGCAAACCCTTTGATAGGCAGCCATGCAGCGCCATCGTAGACTTCAAATGTGACGTGTCCACCCGTGATTGTGCCAGAGCCTTTAAGGCTGACCATGACACCATCATAGCCAAGACAAGTCGTGCTAACAGCAGTATTAGCTGCGGTAGCAGAAGTCCAAGTAGCATTCTGAGCTGCAAGGTACGCATCTGCAATATAGATAGGAGACGAAGCCGAAGCAGAAACAGGTACTGCTGTCTGATCACTCGCGATTACAACAGGAGTTGAGCTAGCAGAGACTTGTTGTCCTAGAGTCGGTACAGTAACAGTCTGCGAGGCTCCAGTTCCATCAAGGATTGTATAAGTTTGAGACATTAGTTACTCCATAACGGAAAGAATATGATGTACATACTATTGCGTGTTTGATTAAACGCAAGGCTAGGATTACCTACTACGACTGGAGCGCTTCCTTGCTCCGACTGGGACCATTCTGAAATCATTAGACAGCTAATGTCCCTGATGCACCACCTGCTAGGGTTACCGTTCCACCATGACTTCCTAGGAAAAAAGGAAGAGGGAGGTAAACACCTGCGGTTACTGGTACAGCATTGATAATAACCGTAGTCGTACCGTCATCATTATTACGAGTAACTGTAATAGTTCCGCTGGTCAAAGCTACAAAGCCGCCTAGCTGAACACCGTTTACTGATGCGGTTGAATTAGCCCCCATTACAACAGGAGAATACCGTTCTTTAATTACTAGATCAGCCATGTCATTCCTTAGATGCAAAGCATCGATTACTAAAAAGAAATCAGGGGCGTGCTAAGCAGAGGCCCCTGACATATATTATGCGCCGTTAAGACGAACCATCCGACGACGATCCACCACGTTAGCAGTAAGTGCGACGTCAAACCGAATACGGTGATCACCAGTAGCGAACACCGAGTCCTGCCACATACGAACGCTAAGCGGAAGTTTGGTCAGCGACTTGCGCGAACCAATACCGGTAGCGGGCGTGATGAGGTCAGCACATGCGATAACCACCGAAGACTTGTTCGCGATAACACGTGGTTTAATCGTCGAGTTAGCAGCGGTTTTCCACGTCAATGCAGCGTTAGCAGCAGGGATCGCAGTAACCGTAGCGTGTGCGGTATTCGCATTCGTCGAACCAGTATCTTCACCGGGCTGAACCGTACCGGGTACGATAATTGCAGGGAAGATACGAAGTGCAGCGACGTTACCCGAACCATCTGCGGTGTACGAACCCACGACTCGGAAGTCCTGTGAACGACCCAACGAAGCTTGGAGTCGGTTATCATACGCATTGACACCGGCAAGGTTAAACACAGCGCCGTCTTCAACAGTACCACCAGCACCAAGGCCCGTGACACTAATCGTCTGGGTGAGATACTGGCCCGGAGCACCCGAGATAGCTACGAGAGCGTAGTCGGTATTCTGAGCAGCACCGTTGAGCGTACCATTCGTGCGAGTACCTGCGGTAATCGTTGGAAGCTGTTGAGTAAACAACGTCGGGATACCCGCGACGCTACCTTCCCAACCATTCCGATAAACACCGACGCCCATATCAGCCAAAGCAGCGTTACCTGTCGAGGTCAGGATAGCGTTACCGAGTGATTGCTTGTCACCGTAAGTCAGGACGGCACGGATGTCTGCGTCATCAGCACCCTCTTCCTTCAGACGAGTATACGCCGAAGCGACATCGTTAAAGGTCGAGACACTGTTACCCGGAGTACCAACCCAGTTATTTGCAGCCTGAGCCACAAAACCCAGAATGTACGCATCGATCTTCTCGCAAAGCTGCATCGCAGCGTTCTTGAGGGCCATCGACTCACGGGCTTCACCCAAGTCACGGATTTTGACGAAGTCGCCCCAACCCATGCTGGCACCGAAGACAGTATTTAGTTTGTATTGTTCCGAACCGAAGATCGAATCCTGCACACCAGCGGTGAGGTCATTAACACCAGAGGTCGTTTGGGTCACGACATAGCGAGGACCAACCTGCTCGACAACAGTCAAGCCATTTCGGTCGTTCATTTCAGAGTCAAATTTACGCCACGTCACGAGGTCCTTCGAGACGAGGTTATTTTGGAAGATCGCGGCAAACGAATTAAGGACGAGTTTTGCTTGATCAACCGTTACAGCAGCAACAGCCATTCTATATTCCTATATATGTGAGTTATCTCCTTGCTCGCGTGTCAAACAACTTAGCGGCAAAGATGTCAAGGTCATCCTCATCATCAGGAAGCGTAGCCGTGGCACCTTTATTAATTACTTTAGGTGGTTCAGGAGCTTTACTGACACGAGGTCGAGCCCGAGCCTTTTCTGCTGCTTCTTCAACGAACTTATTCTCGATACGTCCTAGGGCTAGTGTAGCCTTCCTTGCACCAAGATTAATGATTCGTTTAGCTTCATCAGGATTATTGCTCAGGTAGTACAAGACATCCGTACCATAATCCATACTCATGAGTGTTGTCGAGAGGTACTCGCCATAGTTAGGGTCAAGTCCAGAAAAACTATTGATTAGAGTCTCAGATTTTTCTTGGAAATCGGGGTAACGCTCCCGTGCGGGGTCTAACTTTTGGTTCCATTCAGACTGCAATTGTTGACGTGCAGCTACGACTTTGTTCTGCTCAGCCTCACGGGCTTCACGAGCTAGGAGTTGTTGTCGTTCTACAATAAGAGTATGGCGGGTAAGATCACTAATATAACTAGGATCGAATACGCCTAACGGGTACTTCTCCGTACCGTCAGCATTGAGTTCGTCTGGTTGTGGACCAGCAGGTACATCAGGGACTACAACAGGTGTAGGCTCAGGTTTGGGTTCTTGCTTTGGAACTTGCGCAGCTTCTTTTTCAGCGAGCCGTCGCTCCGTTTCACGAAGTTTTGCGTTGAGTTCACGAATCCGGTCTTTAGCGGTTTTCTTTACAGGTTTAGGTTCGGGGTCTGGCTCAGCTTCAGCCTCTTCCTCTCCTTCTTCCTCCAGATCAGCCTCTTCAAGATCATCTTCTTCTGGTTCTTTTTCCTCTGTAACGTCAGGGGTAGACGGAGCAACTTCTGTTTCGGTTTTAGGTTCTGGAGCTTTGCCTGTGAAAAGTTCATCGGCGAATGCGTCAAGATCAACCTCGACTTCTGTTGGAGTTTCAATACTCATATATAAGGTTTCGGTCCTTTAACCGTTTGCGGTAGTTGGTTGCGGATTAGTCTCTTGTCCACCACCGCTTGGAGACAGAGAGGCCGGAAGTCCTTGAGCCGTTTGGTTCAATGGAACTGGTTTAGGCAAGGCAGGAGGTGCAGAAGCAGCGGCATCTTTACCTGCTACTGTGGCACGACCCGCACCTTGCGCTAGAGCTGTTTGTGCAGCATGAGCTGCAAGAAGGTGTGAACGATTCCCTTCGACACGTTGAATATCGTGTTCATCAAGCTTGGTTGAACTTGCGAGGATTTTACCAATCGCATCCAGTTCTAGCTTGTTGTTATCGACTTCGTTGTCAGAGAGAGCCTTGATACGTTGAGTCTCAGCGTTATACTGATCAATCTGAAGCTTTTGGAAAGCAATGGTTCGATCAGCCTTGAGGGCTTGGTTTTCTTGCTGAATCTGTTGCATCTGCATCTGGATTTGCTGAAGATGCTGTTGCATCTCCGCTGTAACCTGAGGAGCCAATCCACCATTATCCGGTTCAAGGAACTGAGGTGGAATAGTCTTCTGGAGACGTTCTGCAAGTTTATCAGCACCGGGCCAATCCTGTGCCTTAGCAACAAGGTCACCCGCTACCGTCATAAGCTGAGGCCATACTTGGATAGCATCCATCATAGCTTGAGCAGCTTCGACTCGACGAGTACTATAGCTCGTTCCTGTAGTAAGCGCTACGTCATAACGACCGACTGAAAGATCAACGCTGTTAGGGTCCATAGGATCATTGATCCGTTGGAACCGAAGAGTCTCATCTTCACCGATTGTACGGATGACACGAGTACCATCATAGATTTGAGGGATCAACTGATTAATGACATCACCTGCTTCTAGGACGCTGGCATTGCCGTTGTCGTAGTAAGTCAGAGCTGAGATGTCGCCTTCACGTTGACGCGCCATAATGGCTCGACCCGACGTTTCGTTACTACGAATACCCAGACTTGCATCGTGAATACCCGAGACATCTTTCATGTCCTGAGCGTTTACGTTGGCTTCATTAAGTAAAGCCTGTTGGATCGTCGGAGGTTCAAGACGAACAGGTGGAGTCTCTGCACCATCGTTGTAGACGAGAAGCGGATCACGGGTAAGGTGAGCTTTACGGAACTGGTCTTCACGTCCTTCAACGGCTGACTCAGGTGCAATCCACTGTGCCTTAGGTGCATACCCAAGCTGCTCAGCAGCGACACTACGCCAGAAGTTCTTGAGACGTGCAGGGTCTTTCATAAACCGGACGATGCCGTGACGGACACGACGACCCCCAATATTGATGACCCGACCACTCATACGAATGATAGGAAGACGAGTCAACTTATATTCATATGGACCAGAAAGAATAGCAAAGCCAGTCGTTAGGTGCATCTGAGCATAAGTGCTCCATGTGATCCTTGTCTTAGTAGGAGGACCATTCTTCTGTACGATGTCATCAATATTATCTTTATTGATGATAAAGGTTTTACCGTTGTTGAAAAGAGCGATGAGTTCTTGACGCTCAATCAACCGCCAGTACTCTGTAACCTTATAATGGCTGTCGTCTACCCAACCAACAAGGCTGGTATGTGAGATGAGATCATCTTCACTTAGACTGGTATTGGCAATACCCGGCCATTTCTTTTCAAACTCTCCTTTAGGGATTCGGTCATCAATGAAGACACGACGAGCATCCCGGCCAGTAGGATCAACCGAAAATCGGTCCCACACAACAGACAGACAGTCTTCAATAGGACGGATAAAAATGTCTTGATCAAATACATCATCACGGGCATACTCTACTGAGACGCGGAAATCGCCATCTCCTGATTGAACAAGGCTTTCAAATGCTGTATCATAGACACGATCTGCTCGGCTTTGAAGTTCGATTGCCCGGATGAGATCACCCCGGACTTGGGCTACATCTTCGTCTTCGTCGGCGGACGGGACGACTTTAATGGCTTTTCTCGAGTCTCGCCAGTCACCGACAAGCTGTGCAGTAAACTGAGGAATGTTGTTAATAACAAGGCAAGGTAAACCGACGCGCTGTTGGAGGACGACTGGGTCCCATTGCTCTCCGGCGGCAAATCGTTTGTCATCGAGGCACTCGTTTCGGTTAATCCGGTCGAACTCTAGATCATCGTGATATTGTTCACGCATGTCTTCGAGAAATTCTTCTTGGCTTTCAAACCCTTCAGGAATGTAGTCTGCCTTGGTCTTACCTTCAATAGGAAGAACATCCAAGATAGTACCTTCTGTTTTAGGAGTAGGCTTAGCCTTCTTGTTTGTTGTTCCTTCGGTAGTTTTCATTTAGTAATCCTAATTACGTAATGATGCGAAGCAGCTATCCTGCCATCCATGAGGTGTGTGTTGCCGTAGAGTAATCTACAGGATCGTAATCTTGAGTTTCTTTATAACCGGGAGTACCTTGACTGGACTTGCGCCGTCCGACAATCTTCTCGAAGAGTTCAGTAAAACCCCAGACAAGAGCGTCAACACGGTCGGGGCTCCCCATACCATTAGTACGAAAGTTGTCGATACTGAACGTACACATTTGATCTTCAAGCTCGTCGAACGTACCGACATGGTGAATCCGGTTTTGTTCGTATAATGCTGAGACTGGCTCAGCCCGGATTATTTTACCACGGCTAGCATGGACAAGCTTGATTGGGAGTGACCGATCGACAGCACGAAGGACTGACTCAACCATATCACCACCTTGGTTCTTTTCTGCTACGATACGATCTGCAGAGTACTTCCGATACATCTGTGTGGCGCGACGAGCCCATTCTTCAGGACTACCCTTAAGGCTAGCATCTTCAAGGACGTAGCCATGAGCATATCCGTCTTTATCACGGGCCATACCAACAACGATTATGCCTGTTTCATCACTACCTTCTTGGTTTGATGTTGCAGGATCGACCGCTACAATGATCCGTTCTAAATCAAGATCATCGTCATGTATTCTGTTATTGTCGATTGAGCTTCGAGTCCAGAGGGCGCCGGGGATGTCGTTGAGGATTTCCCCATCCAGCTCTTGCCGTCCCAATCGTGTCCCGCCGAACCGCTCAGTAATCTTGGAAAGGAATGGCGCGGCGAGGTTATCTTTGTTGTCGAATGTGCGTCCACGAGTAACTACGACGCCTTTCTGTGTAAGTAATGCTTTGATGAGAGGTTTAGGCTGTGGTGTCGTCGTGATGATTTGACGAGGATTAGTACCCAACCGAAGACCAAATTGTAGCTGGTCCCATGTTTCTTGCATGTACTTCCACTTAGCCAACTCATCGCACCATGCAGCATCATGCTGAGGACCACGAAGCTGGTCTGGCTCTGTAGCGTTATACGTAGTAGCGATAGCCCCATTAGGCCAAGTCAACATACGAAGAGATGGCTGGTAAGTCGGCTTAAAATCTTTAGGGAAGATATTCATTAAGCCAGACTCACCATCCACCATGACGTTCCGAGCATCGGCAGTAGTTTCAGCTACGAGGGCGATACGACCGTACCGGCCCTTTGACAAAGGAGTAGTCCCACAAACCCAAGAGCGAATAGTCTCAGCTCCGGTTCGTGTCTTACCCCATCCACGACCTGCAAGAATCAACCATGTATTCCAGTCCTCGCCGGGAGGAGGGAGCTGATCCGGTCGGGCCCAGAAAGGCCAGTTCCATCTCATCATGGCTATTTGATCAGGTGTGTATTGCTCTAGGAACTTACTCCGTTCCGCTTCGGGAAGCGAGGCGAGCAATTGCGCTTCTGAAATCTGCTGCATCCTCTTGTACCTTTTCATATCGGATGGCTTCACCATCAGGACCAGAAATTTCTTGACGTTCGATAAACATACCGAGATGACGAGCAAGGAGTTCAGCAGCACGAAGGACGGTGTTGTGTTGTCCGTCGGATTCTGCATCTTTCATTGTCTTGACGATTTGTTTAAGAACGGTATCTCTGGTGATGGTACCCGGTTTGGAATTAGCTTCATTACGAAGGGCGTCAATGGCTAACCTGATACCCGGATTTTCAAGAAGTTGGGTACCAATACGGTTTGGGTATTTAGTCGCATAGCCTGCCCGTAGGACAGCAGCAGAAGCGTTCAAATCTTTGACAAACTCTTCTACAAAGGCTTTTTGTTTATGGGTGAGACTATTAATGGCCCCTTGGACATCTCCGTCTTCTACAAGTGAGACAGTCTTCTTAGAAGCGGTTTGACGTTTCTTTTTTTGGACTTGTTCGTATAGATTAGTCCCAAGAGGAAGTTCTGTAATCTTTACCATTGGGTAGTTTGTTTCGTTTTCTGTGTAGACGTCTTGGGGTTATAAACCATAGCCGTCTTCTGCGATGGCATTTGTGGTGACAAAGGAGTATGACGAGTAGTCATAGCAAATGTTGGAAAGATGTTTGGGTCTTGGGGTTTAGCAGGTTGAATAGACGGACGTAGTTTGGATGACATTAATAACCCTTCTTAGATTTCCCTGCTTTAGGTTTAACAGTCTTAGGGGCCTTCATAGATGAAGCAAGTATTTTCATACCTTGCTTATCCATCTTTTTGTCAAGAGCTGAATTTTCATATTTTGCTTTAGACATTTTCATATTAATTTCCTCTATGTAGATAATAGATAAGTTCTTACGTAAGGTTTATATGAGCTACGGTAGTAGCGATACTAACAATGAGATAAGGTATGTAAGGTACGTTAGTACCTATTTCAACAAATGAACAAACAAGAAAGGAATAATTAATACCTTATATATATATTATACCATATATTTCTAAGGTTGTCAAGTAAAATCGTACATGGGTATAAAAAAAGTTTATATAGAGAGATTCTAAACCTTGTCATTCGTATATTAACACCAGTAAGGTATACGCGCCAGGCTCAGACCTGAGAGGGGCGACTCACGCACCGCAGGGGCGACCGGTAGGGAGCCCTATATATTGTCAAGACCTTTTAAGGTATGCTACAGAAGAATCTCAAGGGTGTAGGCTACTAGGGTAGCTCTGAGGAAATGGTACGTCTCTACGGGCTTTAGAATGGCTTGTATGAATTTTTCTAAAATTTTACTCGGACATTAGGGTGATTAATTTACGCATAAACCTTTCCCTTTTTTTACCCCTCCCCCTGCCCTGCCCTCCAGAAAGAGGGGCGCGTTTGATAGGTGGCTGATAGATACGTGAGAGAGTGTCGGGATATTTGACAC
>Ga0209067_10000252_pt1 | contig 36968 bp, 27 predicted proteins | sample ColStrG_CSR_2013_FD_187199 | JGI IMG/M metagenome (GOLD analysis project Ga0209067, IMG submission 187199) | Freshwater sediment microbial communities in response to fracking from Pennsylvania, USA - Cold Stream Run_MetaG_CSR_2013 (SPAdes)... | ecosystem: Environmental > Aquatic > Freshwater >... | reverse complement strand
TCCGGCAGCGTTGATGCTGGCCGCACAGGCCACCGCAACGGCCAGCATCAACGCTGCCGGAACCGTTACGGGCTACACCATCACCAGCGCAGGCTATGGCTACTGGACGGCGCCGACCATCACGGACGCGTTGCCCACACTGCCGGTTGCCGCTACGGCCGTCGCGAACGTGGGCCCGAATGGTGCCGTCGGTGGTTTCACGATCACCAACCCGGGCGCCGGTTACGTAACGGCCCCCACGGTAACGCTGGGCTGGCCCGCCGGTGCCGTACAGGCCACGGGTACGGTCACGGCCGCTGGAGGCGCGCTCACCACGGCAGCCATCACGAACGCGGGCGGCGGCTACACGGCCACCCCGAACGTGCAGATCGTCGATGCCACCGGCACCGGCGGCACCGTCAATGCCCTGGCTGTCCCGGCCACCGGCCCTGCCTTCCAGCAGGTGCCCGACATGACGGGTCCGGCCACGATCAAGGACGTCGGCGGCACGACCACGGTTCCGTACGTTGCTCCGATCGTGGGTGAAGGCACGCTGTACTACACGAACAATCAGTCGGAACGCCTGATGTGGTACCACGACCACACGGCCGGCATCACCCGCCTGAACGTGTACGAAGGCATGGCTGCTCCCTTCCTGCTGACCGACCCGGCGGTAGATCCTGTGCTGCCCGGCCAGACTGCGGGCACGGCCGCCTTCCAGGGCTATATCCCGGAAGAGCAGATTCCGATCGTCATCCAGGAACGCACCTTCGTTCCCAAGGACATCGCCCAGCAGGACGTGAACTGGGACCAGACGCACTGGGGCCAGTACGGCGACCTGTGGTTCCCGCACGTGTATGAAACGAACCAGAACCCCTCGTTCTTCCACAGCCTCTCGAACCTGGGACGCTGGGACTGGGGTCCGTGGTTTGCCATCGTCTATCCCGCCCTGTACGCGCTGCCCAGCGGCAAGTACGGTGACGTGACGACGACGCCCGAGGCCTACCAGGACACGATGATGGTCAACGGCGCTGCCTTCCCGACCGTTACGGTCGAGCCGCGCGCCTACCGTTTCCGCATCCTCAATGCGGCCAACGACCGCTTCATGAACCTGGGCTTTTACCTGGCCGATCCCGCGCAGGTCGCCGCTGATGGCCGCACCAACGTCGAAGTCAAGACGGTCGCCAACACGGGAGCGCAGCCGGGCACGATCGCCGGCGGCGCCGCCAACGTGTTCCAGTCGGTAGCCAACGCGTCCTTCCTGCCCTGGCCGACCGATGGCCGCATCGCCCCGAGCCCGGATGTCATGGGCCCGCCGATGATCCAGATTGGCAACGAAGGCGGCGTTCTGCCCCAGTGGGTGCAGCATGACCCCGTGCCCGTGAACTACGACTACAACCGTCGCAGCGTTACGGTGCTCAACGTGTCGCAGAACAATGACTTCACGCAGGCCTGCTATCCGGAGTGCCATGGTCTGTACCTGGGACCTGCCGAACGCGCGGACGTGGTCGTCGACTTCGCCCCCTATGCCGGCAAGACCCTGATCCTGTACAACGACGCCCCGGCGCCCAACCCCGCGTACGACACGCGTATCGACTACTACACCGGCAACGACCCCACCAACCTGGTCAACTACATGACCGGCGGCGCGCCCAATACCCAGATCGGGTACGGCCCGAACACCCGCACGGTCATGCAGGTCGTGGTTGGCACGACGCAGAGCACCCCGGTGGATTACGTCAACGCCACGGGTCCTGCCATTGCCGGCAACGTCACCTGGGATCCGACCAAGCTGGGCGCCGGTCGCGTGCTGAGCGCGCTGACCTCGACCACGCCAGGCGTCATCCAGACCACGTACGCCGCCACGCAGGCTCCCCCCATCGTGGGTGAGTCCGCCTACAACATCGCGTTCAACAACGGCTACACGGACCAGTACGGCAACATGTACCTGGCCTCGCAGAACCAGCCCGAGTTCTACGTAACCAACCCCGGCAAGCTGCAGATCACCAACATCGTCCTGACCGGCCAGACCACGGCCACAGGCGCTGCCAGTGGCGTAGGCCTGGGCGTGTCGTCCACGGGTACCAACCCCAATGCCGGCTCCGGCACGGGTTACTCGGTTCCCCCGGCGGTCATCATTTCGCCGCCGACAGCCTGCACGATCCCCGGTACCCAGACCCTGCCCTGCGTGGCCGCCACGGCTACCGCGACGGTCAGCGGTGGACAGGTAACCGGCGTTACGCTGGTGAATCCGGGCGCGGGTTACACCGAAGTTCCGCAGGTCACCTTCGTCTCCGGCGGCACCATCATGGCGACCTCGGTCACCAATGCTGGTAGCGGCTACAGCGCGACCAACCCGCCGCTCGTCACCGTCACCGGTGGTGGTGGTTCGGGTGCCGTAATTACCGCCAACGTCAGCGCCGCGGGCACGATCACCGGCCTGACCGTAGTGAACGCTGGCCTGGGCTACTCGACCTCGCCTACGGTAACCATTGCCCCGCCCTCGCCGGTGGTCGCAGCGGTTGCCGGTACGCCGACCCTGCTGACGCTTCCCGGTTCGCTGGATCCCACGATCCCGGTAACCAGCGGTGGTTCGGGCTACCTGACGGCACCGACGGTCACGCTCGGCGCACCGCCGGCCGTTACTGCCCCGCTGCTGGGTACGCCGGTCGTCACCAACGGTGTCGTTACCTCGATTCCCATCACGAGCGGCGGCGCGAACTTCGCCTCGGCTCCGCTGGTGTCGATCTCGGCCCCGACGCAAGGCGCCACGGCCTCGGCCACGGCCACGGTTGATCCCACGGGCGTGCTCTGCGCCGCCGGCACCGTCTGCAGCGTTACCGTTGCCAGCGGCGCGGGTGGTTCGGGCTACTCCACGGTCCCCGGCGTCGTCTTCTCCGCTGCCCCGGCAGCCGGCGTAGCCGCCTCGGTGACCCCGGTGTTCCTGCCGGTGGGTGCCAATACCTACGTGGTCGGCTTCAACATCGTCAACGCCGGGTCGGGCTACACCGCCGCCCCCGTGATTTCGATGGGCGTAGCCCCGGGCTGTACCGCCGGTGCCACGACGACCCTGAACGCCACGGGCGGTATCGCCAGCGTTACCATGAGTGACATCGGCATCAATGGCGGTTGCGCCGTCGGCCAGACCGCGTCGGTCACCGGCACGCTCACCGCCGCCGGTACCACGGCCACTGGTACGGCCGTCATGGACGCCACCGGGACCACGGTTGCCAGCGTCACCATCACCAACGCCGGATCCGGTTACACCACGGCCCCGACGATCAGCTTTGCCGCCCCGACCGGAACCCCGGCCACGGCCGTCGCCCAGATCACGGGTGGCGTGCTGACCGGCTTCACGATCACCGGTGGTTCGGGTTACACCACGGCGCCCACGGTGGCCCTGTCCGGTGGTGGCGGTACGCAGGCCTATGCCAGCGCGACCGTTGCTGGCGGCGCGGTTACCGCCATCACTGTCACGACCCCGGGTACCGGCTACACCGCCGCCCCGAGCGTGACCCTGACGGGTGGTGCGGGTGGTACGCAGGCCACGGCCACGGCAGCTGCCGCGGGCGGTGGATACGGTGCGACGGCCATTGCCATCGCCACGACCACGCAAGCCTTCGTCGCTCCGGCTGCTATTCCGGGCAACCAGGTGCCGACCACGCCCAACGCTGTTCCGCTCACCCTGTCGGCTGGCCTGTCCAACCTGCTGGGCTGCAACAACGGTGCCCTGCCCTGTACCAATCTGGGCGGTGCGGTCATCGGTCGCCTGATGAACCCTGCCATCCAGGAACTGTTCGAACCCTTCTATGGCCGCATGAATGCCACGTTTGGTATCGAAATGCCCAACCAGTCGCTGACGGTGCAAACCACCCTGCCGCTGAACTATGTTGATGCCGCCACCGAAATGTGGGAGTACAACAAGCCCGTGATGTGGAAGATCACCCACAACGGCGTGGACGCGCACCCTGTGCACTTCCACCTCGTGAACGTGCAGGTGGTCAACCGCGTGGGCTGGGACGGTACCGTCAAGGCTCCGGAGGACGACGAAATAGGCTGGAAGGAAGTGGTCAAGATGAATCCGCTCGAGGACATCATCGTGGTCATGACCCCGACCATGCCCCACACGCCCTTCGGCCTGGACAAGAGCGTCCGCGCTCAGGATCCGTCGCAGCCGCTGGGTGTGAACATGGGCTTCACGCAGTTCACTACGCAGGGCATCAACGGTGCCATCGGCAACCAGCTCGCCAACGAGTACAAGGGTGCCCCGTCCGCGGGCTACCTGGGCGGCGCGCTGGGTGTCGGTGAACCCGCAACGGTCGTGAATTCGCTCGAGAACTTCGACAACGAGTACGTGTGGCACTGCCACATCCTCGGCCACGAAGAGAACGACTTCATGCGCCCGATCTCGGTCATCTCGTCGCCGGTGGCCCCGGCACCGACGACCGGCCTCGTCGCAACGCAGGCGGCCGCTGGCCAGCCCGTGGTGCTGACCTGGACGGATCCGACCCCGATCGCCCTGCTGGGTAGCGCGACGAACAACCTGGGTAATCTGCAGAACGAACTGGGCTTCCTGGTGCAGCGTTCGGCGAGCCCGGCGGGTCCCTGGACAACGGTGGCAACGGCTGCGGCCAATGCCACGACGGCCCAGGACCTGCTGCTCAGCCCGCTTGCTTCGGGTAGCACGGCCTACTACCAGGTCGTTGGTTACAACGCCGCTGGCAGCAGCGTCGGCAACACGGTTCTGGCGGTTACCGCCAAGTAAGGCAGGATGCCTGCGCGGGAGTCAATGACTCCCGCGCAGGTCCCTGGATGTGGCAGTACAGCGCCGCAGTCGATCGTTCGGCAGCCAACCTGCGGGTTTGCTCGGAATAGCGGCCGCGGCGTTTTTTTTACCGGCTTTATCGCTTCGACCGGAGCCATCCGGAGTGCGTCAGAATCCTCGCCGTGACGCAGCGTGCGTTGATTCCAGGAAAATGAAATGAAACCCGAACTTCCCCAGATTCTTGCTCTTGCGCTGTCGGTATCCCTGGCGCTGGTGACCCCCGTGTGGGCCCAGGCCAGCTCCGAACCCGCGCCCGCCCCGGTGGCGGCCGCATCGGTTGAGCCCAATGCGGCTCCCTTGACGACGGAAAGAGACCGCGTGAGCTACGCGGTAGGCGTGACCACCGGTCGGGCATTGCGCTCGGCGGACGGTGCTGAAGTGAACTTCGACGTGCTCGTGCGCGGACTCAAGGACGGCCTCGAAGGCGCCCACCTGCAGATCCCCGAGCGCCAGATGATGGCCATGCTGCAAAAATTCCAGCAGGACCTGCGCCAAAAGATGGCCGCCAGCCGCGGCCGCGCGGTGGTGGAGAACCGCCAGAAGGCGGAAAAATTCCTTGCGGAAAACAAGAGCAAGGAAGGCATCGTCACGCTGCCCAGCGGCGTGCAGTACCGCATCCTCAAGGCTGGCACCGGCGTGCTGCCCAAGGAAGTGGAGGTGGTTACCGTCAACTACCGCGGCACCCTGCTCAACGGCCACGAGTTTGATGCCACCGAGCCCGGCCACCCCGCGCACCTGACGGTCGGCACCCTCATTGCGGGCTGGAAGGAAGCGCTCAAGCTCATGCCGGTGGGCTCTCACTGGCAGCTTTTCATACCGCCCGCGCTGGGTTACGGCGAGCGCGGCATAGGCGCGGACATTGGCCCCAACGAGGCGCTGGTCTTTGATGTCGAATTGCTGGGCACCCAGCTGCCCAACGAATAGGCGCACAAGCAATTTCCAAGGAATGCGCCCGTAGCGCTGCGCCCCCGGCGACCGCCTACCCGCCCCGAGCCGACATGAGCCGCCCGCCCCAAAATCGTCCGCTATCCCCGCACGCCGATAGTACAGGTCCGCACACAGCGGAACCCGCGCCGTGGTTGCGGGCGACCGCAGACGTTCTGCCGGCCCTCGTCCTCGCGCTGCTCCTGCTCCTGGTGCTCGCGCCCTGGCGCAGCGCCGGCGCCGCGCCCCCCTCCGCTCCGCAAGCGGCGCCCCCGGTGGCGGATCCCGCGCTCGTGGAGCAGGGGCGCCGCCTTTATGAGGAGGGGGTCCTGCCCGGCGGCGAGCCGCTGCGCGCCGAGCGCCTCGGCGCCGCGCCCTTGCGGGGAAAGGTGGCCGCCTGCGTGTCCTGCCATCGCCGCAGCGGCATGGGCTCCATTGAGGGCAACACGATAATCCCGCCCATTACCGGTTTGGCCCTGCATGCGGGACTGGCCCTGCGCGACCGCGTCGTCGCCAGCATGGATCCGCGGCGCGGCCGCTCCTGGAACCAGAGCCACGCCCCTTACGACGAGGCGGCGCTGCTGGCGGCGCTGGCCTCGGGCCTGCACGTGAGCGGCCGCACCATGGACCCGCTCATGCCGCGCTACGCCGTTGGCCTGCCGGAAGTGCACGCGCTGTCTGCCTATCTGGACCAGCTCTCGGCCACGTGGTCAGTAGGGGCTACCGCGGATGTGGTGCGCCTTGCCACGGTGATAACGCCCGGCGTTTCCCCGCGTCGGCGGGAGGCGTTCCTGCAGACGCTGCGCGGCGCCGTGGACCAGAAAAATTCCAACACCATGCCCGGCCATCGCCACATGATCAATGCGGCGGAGATGGTCATGCGCATTGAGCGCAGCTGGGAGCTGGAGGTGTGGGAACTGCAGGGCTCCCCGGACACCTGGGGCGCCCAGCTCGACGAGCACTATCGGCAGTCCCCGGTCTTTGCCCTGGCCTCGGGCCTGGGCGAGGGCACCTGGGAACCCGTGCAGGCGTTTTGCGAACGCAGCCACGTGCCCTGCTGGTTTCCCAGCGTAGCGGTGGCGCCTGCGCACGCCGACGAACAGTTCTACGGCCTGTATTTTTCCCAGGGCCTGCCCCTGGAGGCGCAGGTCATCGCTATGGGTATCGCGCGCGACCCGCACCTGCCGGGCGCCCTGACGGGCAAGGCGGCCCCGCATCGCGTCGTGCAGGTTCTGCGCGCGGGTGAGGCTGCGCGTGCGGCAGCGCTGGCGTTGCAGCAGTCCCTGCCGGCGGGCACCCGCGTGGAGCAACACGTGCTGGACGCCGGGCCCCTGCCCGCCGCCGATGCCCTCGCGCCGCTGTGGGCCGGCCTGGGTGCTGCTGATGCCCTCGTGCTCTGGCTGGAGGATCCGGACCTGCGCGCGCTGGCAGGCCTTGCACCGCCTGCGGCGCCGGTCTACCTGTCGGGCACGATGGCACACGATGGCCTCGCTGCCCTGCCCCCCGGCTGGGCGCCCGGTGCCCGCATGGCCTACCCCTATGAACTGCCCGAGGCGCGTATCGCCAACCTCGCCACCTTCAACTCCTGGATCGCGACGCGCGGGATTCCCCTGGTCGACGAAGCGATGCAGTCCGAGGTCTTTTTCTCGATCAACTACCTGCAGTACACGCTGTCCGAGATGCTGGACAACATCTACCGCGATTACCTGATCGAGCGCGGCGAAAGCATGCTGCGGCGCCGGGAGCTGCAGCGCGCCGAGGAGGAGACCTTCATGCGCCAGCAGGGCCATCCGCCCGCCAAGCGTATCGCCGCGCGTGCAACCCTCACCGCAGGGCCCATTTTTGGCACGGATCCCCAGGGGCCCCTATCCCAGGGACACACGCCCGCCATCGGCGTACGACAGGGCACGACCATCTACCCGCGCCTGAGCCTTGCCCCCGGACAGCGCTATGCCTCCAAGGGAGCGTACCTCGTGCGGCTCGGCGGCGAGGATGGCCATCAGCTCGTTGCCGATGCCGGATGGCTGGTGCCCTAGAGCACTCCCTTTTCGAACGACCCTTTTCTGACCTACTGGCTTTTGATTGACCCACCCTCACACAAACGACAGCACCAACTGCACGGCAACTGAAAGGAAATCACCATGAAAAAGATCGTACTGGCTCTCGCCCTTGCCCTGCCGGTCGCGGCGTTCGCGGCAGGTAGCACCCAAAATGGCAGCACCCCCGTCAAGACCGCCGCCACCGCCCCCGCTCCCGCGGCGACCGGCAAGAACCTGACGGATTACAAGGCACGGCTGGCCGTCTGCCAGGACCAGGCCAAGACCATCACCGCGGCGGACAAGCGCCAGAAGGCCGTTGCGGCCTGCATGCGCACCTGAAGCGGGTAGGGCAATCGGATAAGGCCAGCAGCCCAATAGCTGGCAGGCAGGCAAACGGGCGCCCGCAAGGGCGCCCGCGCCGTACTGGGCCGCAAATTACTTGCTGGGCCGCAATTGCCTGGCCCTGGGGCCAAGCTCAGAGGTCCAGCACCTGCGCTTCGCGCGCCTGGCCGTCGAGGCGCGACTCGCCTTCTTCGTTGCTGAGCAGGCGCGAGACCGTACCCGGCCTCTCGATGAGGCCGCTTTCCAGCGCCACCAAGGTCAGTTCCGACACATTGCGCAGGCCCAGCTTGCGCATGAGGTTGGCCCGGTGCTTCTCCACCGTCTTGGGGCTGACATTGAGGAATTCCGCAGTTGCCCGGTTCGTGCGCCCTTCGGCGATGAGCTTGAGGATGCTGCGTTCGCGCGCGGTCAGCTTGTCCCAGGGGGCCGCCTTGGTTTCCGGGCGGTTGCCGTTGAGGTAGTTGTCCACCAGGTGCCCGGAAACATCGGGCGAGAGAAACTTCTTGCCGCCCACCACGCTGCGCAGCGCCATGACGAGTTCGTCGTATGAGGCATCCTTCAGGATGTAGCCATCGGCGCCGGCACGCAGGGCCTCGCGCACGTACTCGTCGGTCTTGTAGGCGGTAAGCGCCACCACCTTGATGTCGGGCAGTCGGCGCTTGATCTGTGCCGTGGCCTCGATGCCATTGAGTCCGGGCATGGACAGGTCCATCAGCACGATCACGGGGGCCAGTGTGAGGGCCAGGCGCACTGCCTCCTTGCCGTCCTTGCACTCGCCGATGACCTCAAAATCAGGCAGGGTGCTGATGAGCGAACGCAATCCCTGGCGCAGCAGATTGTGATCCTCCGCGATCAGAATTCGGTTCTTCATGGGCGTATCTCGTGGCTAGTCATGGCGAGGATCAGTTCCTGCGCGAGGGCAGGGTCATACCCGGCAGTGCCCCCGGCTGAATCCCGGGGTTGGCCCCCGGATTGGCAAGGGCACGCGCCTGGTTGTTGGCAATGGGGGGAACGAACATGAACTGCCACTGCGAGTAGTCCTCCGCGCTGGCAAACTTCTCGTACCGCCGCGGGAACTGCGCGTGTTTCATGGGCGTAGCCTTCGACGTCGAGCGGACCCCCACGAGCGCATTGTTGAGGATGATCTTCTCGAACTCGGTGTCTTCGGCCATCGGGTCCGGGTAAGCCGCGCGCAGGTGATGCACCGGGTTGGGGAAACGATCGTCGTTGAGCAGCTGCGCAATTGAGCTGGGCAGTACCTTGCGCGGGCCGGGCGTCATCTTCCAGTACGACTCGATGGCAGCACGGTACTGCTCGCCCACCCAGAGCAATTCGACCTCGCGCTCGCGCTTGCGGGTCGTGGCCCACACTTCCGAGGCCGCAAGCGCCCCCACCCCGACCAGCACCAACATGAGCAGCAGAGCGATCAGCACGAGCCCGTGCTGGGCGCGCGCCGCGCCGCAGGGCGCGCCCAGCGCGGGGCACGGCAGGCAGCTTTGGGGCTCAGGGCGCATTGGTCTTGGGCTCCTTGGCCACCGCGCTCTGGATGTCGTAGACGCCGGTCTGTGCCGTATCCGTGGGTGCAATGACGACCCAGTCGCGCTTGTCGGTGATCGGATCCACAGGAACCTCGCGCAGGTAACGCTTGTCGACGAGGTCCTGCAGGCTTTCCGGATACTTGCCCTGGTCCCCGTAGTACTTGTCGATGGCATCGCGGATGGCCGAGATGTTCTGGCGCTGCACGGAGGCCTTGCCGTTGTCGATGGTGCCGAAATAGCGCGGCACGGCGATCGTCAGCAGTACGGCGATCAGCACCATGACCACCATGAGTTCGATGAGCGTGAAGCCGGCAGCCGCGCGGGCCGTAACGCGCCGCTGTGACAGCAAGGGGAAGGGCGCGCGCATTTCACCAGTCCTTGTAGGGAACACCGTTGAGACCGATGGCCGTGGACTTCGTCGAGACGTCATAGACGTCCACGCCGCCCGAGTAGTCCCCCGGCTGGGCCCCGTAGGCGCGCACGTTCCATTGCTGGTCCGGGGCAACGCTCTGATCCTCGAAGAAAGGGTCGCGGGGGATCTGGCGCAGGAAGACCATGTGGGGCGGTATGGTATTCATGTTCGTACTGTTCGCCGGCGTTCCGGAAGCCGGGCTGCCGTTGCCGGCATAACCAGGCACCCCGCCCTGGGCCGCTGCTGGCGTGCTGCCATAGTTGGCCCCGGCGAGCGGCGTAGCCACCGTATCCACGCCCTGCACCAGCACCATCAGGCTGGGCGGAAAACCCGACGTGGCAGCGTCCTTGGCCACCACCCCGGTATCGGTTGCGGCCTTGTAGGCATCCAGCGCGGTGCGGATCTGACGCAGGGCTGCGCGCAGTTCGGATTCCTTGGCGCGCGTCACGGTCACCTCGTAGAGCGGAACCGCGACGAGCGCCAGCACGCTGACCAGGGTCAGCGTGACGACGAGCTCGATGAGCGTGAATCCGCTCCTGCGTACCGGTGCCGCTTGCATGCCCTTGCGTCGCCTCGTGATCAGTTGATGCCGGAGAAGCCGGGCACCGAAGTGCCGACGCCGGCCGGCCCGGGGGCTGCTGCAGGGGGGGCAGCTGTCGCCGGTGCGACTGCGGGCGCCGGCACCGGATCGGGCGCTGCCGGCGCTGGCACAGCGGGCGTGGCGGGCGCAGGCTCGGATTCGGGAATGACATACACCCCCGGATCGCCCGCCCGTCCGCCCGGAGGCCAGGCCGAGCCGGGCGTGGGGCGCTGGTGCTTGGGAGGGGGGGCCCGTGGATCGATGGCGCTGGCCGGCGCTTCGCTGCCACCGGGCGCGCCGCCGCCGCCGACAAAGCCCGGAATGACCGGGGCGGCCGGGCTGGCCGCACCTGCAGCGGAGTTGCTCACGGAACCTACCGGATCCAGGCGCAGCGGGTTCTCGCGCACGGCAGATTCACTGCCCGAGAAAACATCGCGTACGCGCCGGTCGGCGATCGCCGGGGCGCGCAGCACGTGCGGCGTGATCGACAGGACGATCTCGTCCTTCGTGTGGTCCTTCTTGTCGCTGCCGAACAGGCGGCCCAGGATGGGGAAGTCGCCCAGACCCGGAACCTTGCTGTACACGCCGCTGGTGGTGTCGTTGATGAGGCCGGCCAGGATCTGGGTCTCGCCATCGCGCAGGCGCAGGCTGGTCTGCGCCGAGCGGGTGCCGATCTCGTAGGCCACCGAACCGGAGGCCGGATTCGTGACCTGGTTGAGGATGTTGCTCACCTCGATGCTCATCTTGATGCCGACGTCGCCTTCCAGGTAGACATGCGGCTCCACCTCAAGCTTGATGCCCACGTCCAGGTACTGAACGGAGCCCGTGACCACCGGCGAGCCCGTGGCGACCGGCGTAACGGAATTGGTGATGACCGGCACCTTGTCGCCGATGAGGATCTTGGCCTTTTCCTTGTCGCGCACGCGGATGCGCGGGCTCGCCAGCGTGTTGGTATCCGTGTCCTGCGCCTGCAGGTTGACGGTCGCCGACAGTGACGACACCGTGAGCGTGTTGAGGGGCGTGTGTGCCAGGCCGCTCAAGGTGTTGGCCGTCGAGGGCGTCGAGACGGTGGCGGTCGTGGGCCACTGTATGCCCATCGTGCTGCCCTTCTCGTGCGAGACCTCCAGTACCTCGACCTCGAGCATCACTTCCGGATCGGGGATGTCGTGGGCGGCGATGACCTTCTCGGCCACGGCGATCATGTCGGGTGTCGCGCGCACGACGAGCGTGTTGGTGTGCTCGTCGAGCGACAAGTCGGCCGCCTTGAGCACCGTCTTGAGCACGGTCTGCATGTACTTGCCATCGACGTTGGACAGCTGAAAGACGCGCACGCGCAGGTCCTGGTATTCCTTCTGCTTGGCCGCCGTGGCCGGGTAGATGAACAGCGTATTGGCGTTGAGCACCTTTTTTTCCAGCTGGCTTTGCAGCAAGATGAGGTCCACCGTGTCTTCCACCGAGGCGTCCCGCACGAAGATGGTTGTCTTCAGGTCGGCCTTGACGTCGCGGTCGAAGATGACATTCAGTCCCGTAGTGCGCGACAGCGCCTCGAACACGAGCCGCAGGTTGGCGTCGCGGAACTGCAGCGACACGGGCTTCTTCATCACCGAGCTGGCGGCAATGGAGGCCTGCTTGGCCTGGTCCGCCGCCTCCTGGCGCTCGGCCAGCACGTTCCACAGCTTCTGCGCAGCGACATTGCCCGAATTCTCCAGCAGCACCTTGTGCAGGAGCGTGCGTGCCGCCTCGAACTGCCCGGCCTTCATGAGCGACTCGGTTTCGGCCATCGCGACGATATGGCGACCATCCATTTCCGTATTGCTGATGCCGCGCAGGGCGCTGTCGGAAGCTGGATTGACGCGCAGCGCCGCCTGGTACCACTGGCGCGCGGTTTCCAGCTGGCCCAGGCGGCGCGTCTCGTCGCCGCGCGCCAGCGCATCACGCTCCGCCTTGGACTGCTGCTTGAGGAAGTCAAGCCGGTACTGGGGGTTGTCCGGTTCGGCCTGGCTGGCGCGCGCCAGCAGGGCCAGGCCTTTTTCGGGGTCGCCCGAACTCATGTCCTTCATGCCTTCGGCGTGGTCGCGCTCCGCCGCACAGCCGGCGAGGGCCAGGACAATGGCGAGCGGCAGGGCGATGCGCCCCATCAGGCCGACGCGCGTGGAGTCTGATACTGGGTCAATTCGACGGCGGGGCATTGCTAACCTCCAGTTACGTCAAGGGTTTGCCGCTGTTTGAGCGGCAGGTAGGTGAGCACCACCTGCGTGGTGCTGAAGGATTCGATGCGGTAGGTGTTCTCGATGACGTCGCCCACGTGCACCACGAACAGGGCTTCGCCGCGGGTGATGAAGGCAGCGGGCTTGGCTGCCTTGTCCTCGATCTGGCCGATGAATTTGTAGGGTACCGGCGGTGCCGTGGGCGCTGGCGGGGGGGGCGGCGGCAGTAGCGCCGCTGCCGGCAAAGTGGGCGGCCGTGGCGGTGGCGGGGTCCAGCCTTTGGCGGCAAAGGGGTCGCTGTTGGCGTTTTGCACGAGGCGCCCGCGCGCGGGCACGTCCGGCGCTTCCGCAACGCGCTCGGGCGCGCGTTCGCCGCTGCCACGGCCGGCGCCCGGTGCCGGGCGGGCAGCGCTGCCTTCGCCGCGCGCGACCGGCTGGACCACGTCACCATCGTCCGCGGTGCGGAAGACAAGATAGAAGGTCGTGCCGCCCGCGAGCGCAAGCAGCACCAGGCGCTTCCAGCGCGTGCCGGCAGGGTTCATGTCGCGCGGGCCCGGTAGTAGAGGGTGAAATGCACCCGGGTGTCCAGCTCGTCGGTCGCTGCCGCCGGCCGCTCCACGCGCAATTCGGCCAGGCTCGCGTGCGGCAGGTCATTGAGCACCAGCGCCACGAAACTCTTCACCGCCCCGTAGTGCTCCTTCACGGGAAAAATGACGTCGAACTTCTGCAGGCCTCCGGAACCATCGATGGTGGTCATGTTGTACTCGCCCCGCTGCAAAGAGAGCCGGCTGATCTGCGCGGCCTTGAAGATCTTGCGCAGGTCGGCCGAGCTGGTGTCGGAGGTGGGGAACCAGTTCTGGAAGCGCGTCAGCCGTTCGCTCGGCGCCACGTTGTCGACGTGCATCGCGCTGTCCTCGACGACCCGGCTGCGTACCTGCTCGGTCTGCGCCTGGATCTGTACGGTCTCGTCCTGCGCGCGCTGCGCGTACACGAACGCCACCACGGCGGCCAGCGCCAGCGCCACGCCGGCCAGGCCGTTGGCGCCCAGACGCAGATGGATGCGATGCGCCAGGCGGCGCCCGGCGTTGATGGAAACGTTGAGCGTGCTCATAGCGCCTTCCAGCGTGCCTGCACCACGAAGCGCACGGGCTCGCCGGGCGTTTGGGCCTGCACTTGATGCGATGCCAGGTGAACTTCCGGGAACGCCTCGCCCCGCAGAGCATCCACGTAGTTGAGCATGGCGTCCGGGGTCTTGGCTTCCGCGGTGATGCGGATGTTATGGCGCGTGGGGGAAGGTTCCACCCCCAGCAGGGCGACGTCCCGGGCCTGCACGGCCTCCAGCGCAGTGAGCATTTCCGACCACGGCACGCGCAGGTCGCGGGCGACCGCCGCCGCCGCCTTGGCCGCGCGCGGATCTACGGCCTGCCCCGCTGCTTCAGCATTGGCTGGCAGCAGCTTGCCGCTAAGTGCCGAGAGCTCGCCGGCGTGCGCAAGGCGCTCGGCGTGCGCGGCGCGGAACTGTACCCCTGCCAGCGTGGCCAGGACGAGGCCCGCGGCCAGCAGCACCCAGCCCAGCGGGGCGTTGCGCCGCGCCGGCGCGAAGTCGAGTTCGAGGCGGGCCATCTTGCTAGCCATAGACCATCTCCCGGGAAAGTGCGGATACCGTGCGGCGGCGATGCAGGGTGAATGTGGGCATGGGCATCGTCCTCACGCGGCCAGGGGCAGGCATACCCAGGGCTCGGCAGTGGCCCAGCCCGCCGGCGCCAGCGCATAAAAGTGGATGGCCCCGTCACCGCCCAGGCCCGCCGCGCGCAGCAGGCTGCGTCCGCGCAGCTCCAGCTCCCGTGCCGCGCCCACGCCAAACTCGAAACTCATCGCCGTGAGCACGCCGTCAATGACGATGGCCAGTTGCGCGCCGGCGTCGCGCACCAGGGCGATCACGGCGCAGCGCGGCGTGAGCCGCTCACGGTAGCGGTTGAATTCGTGGACGAACTCGCCTTCAATCGATTGGGCCTGTATGCCAAAGGCTGCCAGCGCCTCCCGCAGGGCGGGCAGGGCATTGGCGGGAAGGCCGCAGGCCAGCGTGAAGGCGCTGCGCCCCTGGGGCTGCCAGCGGCTGGCCAGCTCGGAGGGGGAAAGTCCGGCAACGTCGGCCAGGGAGGCGCCAATCAGCGCGTCGGCGGCGCGCGGCGACAAGCCGCGCAGGTCCGCCCGCACCACGTCATAGAGCATCCAGGAGTCGTCGACGACGACCTCGCAGGGCAGGCCCTGCAGCGAACCGGTGCCGTCGGCTTCCAGCTTTTCCTGTATCGAGGCCAGCGCCGGCGTGAGCCCGGCGATGGCCTGGGCCAGCTCGGTGGGCAGTACCCGCTCGCCGGAATCGGGGTCGGTGTACTCGCGCGCCAGGCTGCCCAAGAGCCGCGGCCGCGAGCGGCCCTGGAAGAGCTCGACGACCAGCTGGCCGGCGCCGATGCGCGTGCGCAGGTAATGGCCAAAACGCAGGCGCCGCGGCCGGCGGCGCGCGCGCGCGGGCGCCGGGACCGGATCGGCCATGCCCGCCACGGCGGTGGCTGTCATTTCATTCGACGGGCGTGACACGATTGATCTCCTCGAGTGTGGTGTCGCCCGCCATCGCCGATGTGATGGCGGCCTCGCGCAGGGCCACGTAGCCGTTCTCGCGCGCCTCCGCCTTGATCTGCGAAAGCGGTGCGCGCTCGGCGAGCAGGTCGCGCAGGCGGTCGCTCATGCCCAGGGTTTCCGCAATGGCGCGCCGGCCCTTGTAGCCCGTGCCCCGGCAGTGCGCGCAGCCGATGCCGCGGCGGAACTTGGCGGTATAGGCGGCGCGCTGGTCGATGCGCGAGCGCGTGAGGATCTCGGCGGTGGGACGGTAGGGTGTGGCGCAGCGCGGGCAGTTGATGCGCACCAGGCGCTGGGCCACGATGCCGTTGAGCGCCGACATGAAGCTGTAGGTATCGACGCCCATGTTGGCAAAACGGCCCATGACGTCGAACACGTTGTTGGCGTGCACGGTGGTGAAGACCTGGTGGCCCGTGAGGGCCGCCTGCACGGCGATCTGCGCCGTTTCGGGGTCGCGGATCTCGCCCACCATGATCTTGTCGGGGTCGTGGCGCAGGATCGAGCGCAGGCCGCGCGCGAAGGTCAGGCCCTTCTTCTCGTTCACCGGGATCTGCAGCACGTCTTGCACCTGGTACTCCACCGGGTCCTCGATGGTGACGATCTTGTCGATGCCGGTGTTGATTTCCGTGAGTGCCGCGTACAGGGTCGTGGTCTTGCCGCTGCCCGTGGGGCCGGTGGCCAGCAGCAGGCCGTGCGGCAGGGCCGACAGGCGGCGCACGAATTCGAGCACGGCCGGCTCGAAACCCAGCGATTCGAGGCGGATCTGGCGCGCCTCGCCGCCCAGGTTGTTGCGGTCCAGGATACGCAGCACCGCGTCTTCACCGAACAGGTTGGGCATGATGGAGACGCGCAGGTCGATCTCGCGCTCGCCCACCGACACCTTGAAGCGGCCGTCCTGCGGCACGCGGCGCTCGGCGATGTCCAGCTCGGCCAGCACCTTGATGCGCGAGAGCACGTGGTGCGCCGCATCGAGACCCTCGACGCGCTTGATCACCTCCAGGACGCCGTCCACGCGGTACTTGATGACGAGGCCGGTGTGCTGGGTCTCGAGGTGGATGTCGCTCGCCAGCGCCTTGAGGGCGTCGTGGATGGTCGAGTCCACGAGGCGCACGATGGGACTGCTCGAGGCGCTGATGTCGGCCAGGGAGACTGATACGGCACCACTGTTCGTGCTGCCCGAGGAGGCCGCGCCGCTGCCTACCGAGTCCATAGCGCGCATGCTGCGTTCGGCCTGGGTGAGGTAGGCGCGCAGGTCCTCAGCCGAGGCCAGCGCCCAGATCACCACGCTGCGCCGGCGCCGGCGCATGCGCTCGGCCGCCCAGGCGCGGGTGCGCGAATCGAGCGGATCGGACAGGACCACCAGTTCGCGCTGCTCGGGCCCGGTCAGGGCGAGGCACAGGCGCTGGCTGGCCTCAAGGAAGCTGATGGCCTCGAAGTCGGGCTTGCAGGAGCGCATCTCCGCAAGCTCCATGGGCTTGAGGCCGAAATAGGAGGCGGCCGCGGATACCAGGGGCTGGCCGCTGAGCCCGAGAATCTCGGACAGCACCTCGACCGGCCGCCGGCCGCCGGCCGTGTCCAGGACCTGCCGGACGATGTCGTCCGACAGTATGGCGTTCAACTTTGCGGGGGCATTCATGGGGCGCTCCCTTACTGCAGGCTGGTGGCGAGGTCAAAGATGGGCATGTACATCAGCACGACGATGGCGCCGATGACCAGGCCGATCAGGATCATCAGGGCCGGCTCGACCAGGCGCGCGGCCAGGTCGATGGCGCGGCTCAGCGCCGCCTCCTGGAAGGTGGCGATGCGCGAGAGCACGTCGGCCAGCTTGCCGGTGCGCTGGGCAACCTCGAGCATGCGCAGAGCGACCGTGTCGGCAATGCCGGCCTGCGAGAGCGCGGGCCCTATGGGCTTGCCCTCCGAGATCTGCCGCCGCGCGATGTCGAGCTGCTGCTGGTCTTCCTCGGCCAGCAGACGCCGGCTCATTTCGAAGGCGCGCAGCACCGGTATGCCGCCCTGGACGAGCATCGCGCAGGTCCGGTAGAACTGGGCGTGGCGGAACAGGCGCACCAGCGAGCCGATAAGCCAGGCGCGCTGCAGCCCGGGTACCTGCCAGCCGCTGCGCGCGGCGCGGATGAGGCCATAGACGAGCAGCACGACCGAACCGATAAAGCCGCCGGCAAACAGGATGGGGTGGCCCGAGACCGCCTTGCCCCAGGACATGAGGATGCTGGAGGCCAGCGGCAGCTCGTGGCGCGAACCCTCGAGCAGGACCGAGAAACGCGGCACGACAACACCCAGCAGGAAGAAAACCACCAGGGCACCCACGCCCAGCAGCAGCGCCGGATATACCGCGGCGCCGACGAGCTTGCCGCGCAGCAGGCGCATGGTTTCCAGGTGCGAGGAATAGCGCCGCAGCGCCGAGACCAGGTCGCCGGTCTGTTCGCTGGCGGCGATCGAGGCCACCAGCAGCGGCGGGAAGACATCCTCGCGATTGGACATGGCGGCCGAAAGCGGCAGGCCCTCGGTGATGTCGCGCGTGACCGCATCCAGTGCCTCGCGCGCCCGGCTGTCGCGCTCCTTTTGCGCCAGGGTGCGCAGGGTATCCACCATGCCCAGGCCGGCATCCAGGAGGGCGGCCAGTTCGTCCGTGAACAGGCCTACATCGAGTTTTTGTCGCGCAAAGATCTTGCCCAGCAAGCCACCGATGCCGGTGCTTTCGCTGCCGGCCGCCAGGGCGCGGCAGGACAGTACGCGCAGGCCGCGCAGCTGTACCTGCTCGGAGGCCTGGCGTTCGCTGCCGGCACGCAGCCGCTCGGTCTGGAGCCCGCCGTGCGGCGCTACTGCCACAACCTCAAAGAGGGTTGAGGCAGCACTGCTCATGGGCTCTTCCCGGAGGGCGCGATTTCCCAGGAAGTGACGTCGACGTTCTCGCCCGTGCCACCGGGCTGGCCATCGAGCCCGTAGGTATACAGGTCGTAGTCACCGTGGTCACCCGGTGACTTGAACTTGTAGGGGCGGCCCCAGGGATCGGGCGGCACCTGCTTTTGCAGGTAGGGGCCTTGCCAGCGGTCGACGCCGTCGGGTTTGGTAACCAGCGCATTGAGGCCCTGGTCGCTGGTGGGGTACGCCCCCACATCCAGGCGGTACTGGTCCAGCGCCTTGCCCAGCGAGTCAATCTGCGCGCGGGCCACGTTGACGTTGGACTTGCCGACCTGGCCAAAATAGCGCGGTGCCACGAGGCCGGCGAGCAGGCCGATGATCACGACCACTACCAGCAGCTCGATCAGCGTAAAGCCGCGCGCGCGGCGCACCGCGTGTACGGGAGTGGGCTGGGCGGGCAAAGCCCTAGGCCGTAGGGCCGATACGGGGGGGTGCGCCAGGCGGTTTGCGGGAGAAAAGGACACGGCCGACTCCATGGATGAAAAAGAGAACTGGACGAACCCCGGCGAGCGCGCATCGCCGGGAATAGGTAGCTGCCAGGGGGAAGTCAGCAAAGTGCTAGTACCGTATCCGCGTGATTCGGCTGGGATAGGGAGACTACTACCCTTGGAAAGGCTTGGCAACACCCCCGCAATGCCTTGTTTTCTGGGGAAAAACCCTACCGGATCGGGGCGGGTGGGGGGTGTCAGGTAGCAAGAATGGCGGCCGCCGCTGACGGGGCCATGACAGGCGGCGCAGCTGCTTCCAGGGCCGGCGCCGGCGCGAAGCGCACGCACACGCGCAGGCCGCCCAGGTCCGAGCGGCCCAGCGTCACCTGGGCGCCCTGCATCTCGACGACGGCCTGCACGATGGACAGGCCTATGCCGCAGCCGTCAACGGCGGCATCGTTGGAGAGGCGGTAGAAACGCTCGAAAACCTGCTTGTACTGGTCGGGCGGGATGCCTGGGCCGGCATCCTCGACGAGGGCAAAGCAGCCCTCCGCATCGGTCCCGGTGCTCACCCGCACGATGCCGCCGGTGGGTCCGTAGCGCAGGGCGTTATCGATGAGGTTGCGCAGCAGCACGGCAACGGCAAACTCCAGGCCCTGCACGTCGGCGGCGCCGAGTTTTTCCGTGATCTGTTGCTGGCGTCGTGCCGCCAGGGGGCGCATCTCGTCGATGACGTGCGCGGCCACGGCATCAAGCTGCAGGCGCACGGCCTGGGCGCGCAGGGCAATCAGCCCGTCCAGGCGCGACATGGTCAGCAGCTGGTCGATCATGTGGGCGGCCCCGTCAATCGACAGCATGAGCCGCTCCAGCGACAGTCGTCGCTCGCTGTCGGACTGGGTCAGGAGCGCAACCTGGGCCTGGATCTTGATGGAGGCCAGCGGCGTGCGCAGCTCATGGGCGGCTGCCGAGGTGAACCGGCGCTCAGCCGCCAGGGCATTTTCAATGCGCGTGAACAGTGCATTGAGTGCCGACACGATGGGGCGCAGTTCCTCGGGGGGCGTGGTCACCGAAAGGGGACGCAGGTCATCGGGCGAACGCTGGCTCATTTCGCGGGCCGATTCCCCCAGGGCGCGCGTGGCGCGCCGCACGAGCCACGCGCTCAGGCCCACCAGCACGGCCAGGGACAGGGCCATGGGGATGGCCAGCGAGGCCAGGCCCGGGTCTACCGCCGCGGAACGTGCCGAGACCGGCTCCGAGACCTCCAGCAGCTTGCTCCCGTCCCCCGACGGCAGCACGATCACGCGCATGGGGACGCCGCCCACGTCCTGCGTGGAAAAACCGGTGCGATCGAGCGGTACCAGGGGCGTGCGCGGCGTGTCCACGCTGACCAGCAGCAGCTCGCCCGTGTTCGACCATATCTGGTAGTGATAGTGGGCGCCCAGCCGGTCGGCCCCCTCGAGGTGGACGATGTCGCCGCCGGCGGCCTGCAGCTCGCTGATCTCGTGGTCGGCAAACGTGAGCACCGCGCCGGCGATATCGCGCAGCCGCTGGTCGAAAAGGGTGTCGCTCGCGTGCCGCGCAATGAGGAACATCGCCGCGCCACCAACGAGCCAGGCCGTCGCGGTAACCGTGGCGGTCAGCAGCAGGACGCGGCGACGCAGCGACCAGGACCGCGGGCTGGCCTCGGCCGTCCTAGGCATCGGCGCTCGCGTTCGCATTGAGCCGGTAGCCGGCCCCACGCACGGTCTCGATGAGGCCGCGCGCCAGCTTGCGGCGCAGGTTGTGCACGTGCACCTCGATGGCGTTGCTCTCCACTTCTTCGCCCCAGCCGTACAGGGATTCTTCAAGCTGTTTGCGGCTGAGCACGCGGTCGCGGTTACGCAGCAGGGTGTCCAGGATGCGGTATTCGCGCTTGGTCAGCTCCACCCGCGTGCCGCTCCAGACGGCTATGTGCTCGCTGCGCGACAGCAGCAGCGCACCGCATTCGAGCTGTGCCTCATCCTTGCCGCCCAGGCGGCGGGCCAGGGCGCGCAGGCGGGCGCTCAGTTCGAGCAGGTCAAACGGCTTGACCAGGTAATCGTCGGCGCCCAGGTTGAGCAACCGTACCCGGTCCAGCACGAACCCGCGCGCCGTCAGCACCAGTACGGGCGTATGTTCATTGCGCTCCCGCCAGCTGCGCAGCAGCTCTTCGCCCGACATGCCGGGCAGCCCGAGGTCCAGCACGATCGCGTCGTATTTCTGGGCGATCAGGGCGCTGTCGGCCTGGCTGCCATCCGTACGCAGGTCTACTGCACAGCCTTCGAGCTCCAGGCCGCGGGCCGTTGAGGGACCCAGTGCGGGGTCATCTTCGACGATCAGTACGCGCAACGTGGCTCCCGGGGCTGGCCTGCCAAAGCCTGCAGTCTACTAAGCCGCGCCCCTGTGCGAAACTGTGCGCCGGATACGAGGGTGTTTCGCTCATGACAATGATTCCTGTTACCTCCCTGCTGCGCGGGCGCAGCACGGGCTTGCGGGGCCACCTGCTGCTGGCCTGCGCCTCGCTGCTCGGCCTGCTGACCCCGGTTGCCAGCCCGGCCGCCGCCGGGTTTGACCCGAACGCCCAGTACGTTCAGGCCGAGCTCCTGGCGCAATCGGATGCCCTGGTGCCCGGCGCTGCGCTGAGCCTGGGGGTGCGGCTGCGCCATGTGCCGCACTGGCATACCTACTGGGTGGTGCCGGGGGATGCCGGCCTGCCGACCCAGCTGCGCTGGACCCTGCCAACGGGGTTTGCCGCCGGACCGATCGAGTGGCCCCTCCCCCAGCGCCTGCCCGTCGGTAACCTTGCCAATTACGGTTACGAAGGGGAAGTCCTCCTGCCGGTGACGATCCGCGTGCCGGATAGCGCGCGCACCCTGGCAAGCGCGACGCTGGCCGTCCATGTCGACTGGCTGGTGTGCAATGAGCTGTGCATTCCCGGAGGCGCCGACCTGAGCCTGAGCCTGCCCATACGCGCTGCGGCCGAGCAGCGTCCGGGCCCGCAGGCCGCGCTTTTCGCGGCCACGCGGCTGCGCATTCCCCAGCCTCTGTCGCTGCCCGCTGCGCACGCCAGCCTGCAGGCTGAGCAAGTCGTGCTCGAATTTGCTGCCGGCAAGCTCGCCGCGTCCCACCTGGAATTCTTTCCGCTGGAGGCCGGCCGCCTCGTCGCGGCCGCCGAGCAGACCTTGCGTCAGCGGGGCGCAACGATGCACCTGGAACTGGCGGCGGCAAGCCCGGTAGAGGCCGATTTTCGTCGCCTGCGGGGCGTCCTCGTGGCCAACGGGGGCCCCCCCGCGCCGGGGGGCTGGGCCGGCCTGATTGACCTGCCGCTGGTGCGTGCCGCGCCTGCGGCCGCCTCCCCTGCCGCGCCAGCGCCGCAGTCCCCGTCCGGCACCGCCGCGGGCGCCGCCCCCGGCGTAGCGCCCCTGCCGCCCCCGGTGCCGCAAGGCGCGGCGCCCTCACCATCAACAGCGCCCGCACAGCCGCTCCCGGCGGCGCCCGCCGAAGTCACACCCCTGGCCGCATCCCCCGCGCTAGCGTTCGGGTCCGTCCTGCTGGCAGCGGCCGGCGCTTTCCTGGGCGGCCTCATCCTCAACCTCATGCCCTGTGTTTTTCCTGTGCTCTCGCTCAAGCTCATGGCGCTGGTGGGGCATCGTGAGGAATCGCCGGCCCGCCTGCGTGCCCACGGCCTGGCCTATACGACCGGGGTGGTACTCAGCTTCCTGGCCCTTGCGGGTCTGTTGCTGGCCCTGCGCGCGGCCGGCGCGCAGATAGGCTGGGGATTCCAGCTGCAGTCGCCGGTGGTCATCGCTGCACTCATTGCCCTGTTCTTTCTCATCGGGCTCAACCTGCTGGGCAGCTTTGAATTCACCCTGGGCGCCGGCCTTGCCAACACGCGCGCAGCGCAGGTGCTGGGGGGCGAAGGCCTGCGGGGCAGCTTTGCCACCGGGGTACTGGCAGCCGTGGTGGCTTCCCCCTGCACGGCGCCCTTCATGGGCGCGGCCCTGGGCTACGCGGTGACACAGTCCCCGGCGGTCGCCCTCATCGTGTTTGCGGCCCTGGGCGCCGGCATGGCTGCGCCCTACCTGGTCCTGTGCCTGGTACCGGCATGGCTCGCGCGCCTGCCGCGGCCGGGTGCCTGGATGGAACGCGTGCGCCATGTGCTGGCCTTCCCGATGTTCCTCACCTGCGTCTGGCTCTACTGGGTCCTGGGCCAGCAGCTGGGCATGGATGCCGCCGCGATCCTGTTAGTGGCCCTGGTGGCCCTGAGCCTGTTTGCCTGGTCGCTGGGCCTCGTACAGCGCGGCGTGCGCGCCCTGCGCTGGGTGGCGGCCCTCGCCCTGTTCGTCGCCCTGGCTGCGGCTGTGCTGGCACTGCGCAGCCCCGAGGGTACGGCCGCGACCTCTGCCCGGGCGGCAGTGGCGGGCGCCGACTGGGGCGCCTGGTCCCCGCAGGCGCAGGACGCCGCACTGGGGCAGCACCAGCCCGTGTTCGTCGATTTCACGGCAGCCTGGTGCATCACCTGCCAGGCCAACAAACGCCTGGTCCTGCACGACGCCCAGGTCGAGGCTGCCTTTGTCCGTCAGGGCGTGGTCCGGCTGCAGGCCGACTGGACGCGGCGCGATGAAACGATTTCGCGCGAGCTCACGCGTTTTGCGCGCAGTGGGGTTCCGCTTTATGTCCTGTACGGCCGCGATGGCCAGCCGCACGTCCTGCCCGAGATACTTTCCACGCAGGGCGTGCTCGAGGCTCTCGCCGGGGTCTGATCCTCAGGGCGCAGTGTTGCGCGCCCCCAGGCTGACCCAGCGCTCGAGCTGGCTTTCCAGCTCGGCGCTGATCGCTTCGTCCCGGCTCCGGTCCGCGCGCAGGCGTTCCGCCCCCTCGCGGTGATAGTCGGGGCCGGCCATGCGCAGGTGCAGCTCCGCCTGTTCTTTCTCGAGCGCCTCGATGCGGGCCGGCAGTGCATCGAGTTCCCGTTTTTCCTGGAAGCTCAGGCGCTTGACCGCTGCTGCCGGAGTGCGGCCCCGGCCGCCCGAGGCCGCGCTTGCCCCGCCCCCGGCACCGGCCGCCGCGCCGCCTTGCGCAGCGGCCTGGCCCGGCGCTGCCGCGTTGCCGCGCTGGCGCACCCACTCGCTGTACCCGCCGACATATTCCTTCCAGCGGCCGCCGCCCTCCGCAACCAGGCACTGGGTGGCAAGGTTATCGAGGAAGCGCCGATCGTGCGAAACCATCAGCAGCGTGCCCGCATAGTCGGCCAGCGTGGCCTCGAGCAGCTCCAGGGTTTCCATGTCCAGGTCATTGGTGGGTTCGTCCAGGACCAGCAGATTGGCCGGTTGTGCGAACAGGCGGGCCAGCAGCAGGCGGTTGCGCTCGCCACCGGACAGGGTCCGCACCGGGGCCTCAGCGCGTTTCGGCGAAAACAGGAAATCACCCAGGTAGGAGGCAATGTGCTTGCGCGTATTGCCAATCTCCACCCAGTCCGAACCGGGCGAAATCGTTTCCGCCAGGGTTTTTTCCGGATCCAGCGCATCGCGGTGCTGGTCAAACACCGCAATGTCGAGCCGGGTGCCCGTACGCACGGTTCCCGCGTCGGGGGCGAGCTGACCCAGGATGAGCTTGATCAGGGTGGTCTTGCCCACTCCATTGGGCCCTACCAGCGCAAGCCGGTCCCCGCGCATCAGGCGCAGGGACAGGCCCGATACGATCTCGCGGTCACCGAAGCGCTTGCTCACGTCCTCGAGTTCGGTCACCAGGCGGCCGGAACGCTCGCCGGCGGAAAGGTTCAGCGTTACCGAACCCACCCGCTCGCGCCGCGCCTCACGTTCATTGCGCAGCTGTTCCAGGCGCCGGACGCGGCCTTCGTTGCGGGTGCGGCGCGCCTCCACGCCCTTGCGGATCCAGACCTCCTCGGCCGCCCAGAACTTGTCAAAGCGGCGGCGCTCCTGGGCCTCGGCCTGCAGGTCCAGGCCCTTGCGCTCCTCGTAGGAGGCAAAGCTGCCGGGATAGGAGCGCAGGGCACCGCGGTCGAGTTCGATGATGCGCGTGGCAACCCGGTCCAGAAAGCGCCGGTCGTGCGTAATGACGATGGCGGAGCGTTGCCCGCGCTGCTCGTCGAGCAGCAGGTTTTCGAGTTTCTCGATGCCGTCCAGGTCCAGGTGGTTGGTCGGCTCATCGAGCAGCAGCAGATCGGGTTGCTGGGCGAAGGCGAGCGCGAGCGCGGCCCGCTTGCGCTCGCCGCCCGAGCATTTGGCCGGATCCGTCTGCGGGTCCAGGTCCAGGCGGTGCAGGTATTCCTCGAGCCGGGCCTCCTCGCGCCAGTGCTCACTCTCGTCCCCTGCCTCTACGCCGCTCGTGGCGCGGCGCAGCGCCAGGGATTCGCGCAAGGTGTCGGCGGGGGGGAGCAGCGGCTCTTGTTCCACGAACACGACGCGCAGGCCGTCGCGCCGCCGCACTTCGCCGCCATCGAGCGCAATACGCCCTGCCAGCGCACCCAGCAGGGAGGACTTGCCGCTGCCGTTGCGGCCGATGAAACCGATCCGCTCACCCTCCAGCACGGTCACGGACGCCATGTCCAGGAGCGGCGTCATGCCAAAGGCCAGTTCGGCGCGGATTACGGAAAGCAGGGTCATGGGGGGCTCGGGGTAGTGCCCGGCGCGGGGTCCGGGCGTGGATACGGGTAAGGCGGCGACTCAGGCGGCGCCCCGGGGACAATAGCGCGCCGTCCTCAAGCTTGGCGCCGGGCCGCCGAATATCCCGGGAGGAGGCTGGAACCGTCCCATGCTCAAGATCGCCGTTGCCCTGGGTATTGCCTACGAGTGGCTTTGCGGCCCCAGCGTCAGCAATCTGCATGGGCTTGCCTATGCCGCCTTCCGCACGCTGTGCGCTGTGCTGCTGGCCTGGATGGCGCTGGAGGGCTTTCGCGTGCTGTACGCGGCGGCGATGTCCTGCGATCCGCGACCGGGCGGCTCGCGCGACAACTCCGCGCGCTGACCGGGACCCAGCCCCGGCCGGCGCGGCGTCCGCTTACTTTTTCTTTTTCTTCTTCTTGAGTGCCAGCATGGTGCCGCGGCATTCCTTGGCCCCGCAGCGGCATTCGTACTGGCGCTTGAGCTTCTTGGTCATTTTCTCGTCAATGACCAGGCAATAGTCGTAGTTGAGCTCCTCGCCGCGCGCGATATCGCGCAGGGCCTCGACGAAAACCCGGCCCTCCTCGGTTTCCTCGGTTTCGCAGTTGGGCGCGCAGGAGTGGTTGATCCAGCGCGCATCGTTGCCCCGCACGCTCGCATCGATGACGCGCTTGCCGTCTTCGAGCGAGAACAGGAAGGTATGGTGCGGATCGTTGGGGTCCGAGGGCGGGCGGCGGTCCGCCTCTTTCCAGGAAATGATTTCACCCCGGTATTCCATGACGCGTTCGCCCTTGGCGATCTTGCGCGCCGCGTAAACGCCACGGCCGTGAATCGGCGAATTGCGCACCACGATCTTGGCAGTGCGCGCCGCTGGTGCCTTTGCTACCCGTGCTGCAGTGCCCGATTTGGCGCTCTTGCGCGCCTTGGTGGCCTTGACGGGTGTTGCCGCCTTCTTCGCCTTGGCCGCCTTGACCGGCATTGCCCGCTTCGCGGGCTTCGTGGCAGTCGTGCGGGTGCCCGTCTTGCCGGCCTTTGCGGCCCGGGTGGCTGTGGCGGGTGTCGCCACGTCGGCGGCTTCTGTGCCAGGGGTCTTGCGCTTGACGGGTTTGCTGCTGGTCTTGGGCATGGGCGTCTGGGTTCAGGGTCAGTAGGAGGCAGCCGGCTGTCCTGCCGGGGTGCTGCCGGGTTGCGGGAGCCGGAAAAATCCGGACGGGTACGGGAGCAGGCTGCCGATCCGGATCGGGTGCTGCACCGCACAGCACGCGAGTATCGCAGAAGCGGACGGCAAGCGGCGTGCCCGGGCGTCTACTCGCCCCACAGGGAATCGGCCAGTCGCTGCAGCGCGCGCAGAGGCGAGCTGCGCATGACGCTCAGCAGGTTGTTGTAGCTGTCACTCCACACGCCGACCGCAGCGTTCTGCGCAATCGGCTCGCCGCGTTCGCGGATCGCGCCGGCGGCCAGGCTGCCGGCGTCCGGTGCGAGCAGTACCCATTCACTGCTGCTGGCCTTGCTGTCCTCGTCGGAGATCTGGTCGTCGATCAGGCGCGCGCTCAGGCCCTCAGCGGCGGCAATGTTGGCCAGTACCGGCTGCAGATCCAGGAAACGGTTGGAGATATGTACCGCGACGATCCCTCCCGGCGCGAGGTGGCGCGCGTACAGGGCGATCGCTTCGCGCGTGAGCAGGTGTACCGGAATCGAATCGCTGGAGAACGCGTCGACGGCCAGTACGTCGAAGCCCTGCGGGCCCCCTTGCGCCAGTTCGCGCTCCAGCGACAGGCGCGCATCGCCCAGGGCGACCTCGACGCGGGCCGGGCTGGCGCTCAAATACGTAAATCGGCCTTTGGCCAGCGCCACGACATCGGGATCGATTTCGTAAAAGCGCAGGACATCCCCCGCGCGACCGTAGCCGGCCAGCGTGCCGACTCCCAGGCCGATCACGCCCAGACGGCAGGCCGGTTTGCCGGCCTGAGCCCCGGCGATTGCCAGCCCGACGCCAGAGCTGGGCGTGTAGTAAGAGCCGGGCAGGTTGCGGTCGGCGCCGCTGGTGGCCTGCTCGCCGTGCAGGATCACGCCGTGCAGGAGGCGGCGCACCGTGACGCCCTTTTCCTCCACCTCGCGTACCCGCAGGGTGCCGTAGAAGTTGCGTTCCATGACGATGAGATCGTGGTCCAGGAAACTCACGTAGCGCCAGTCAGCCCAGGCGATTCCTGCCCCGGCACTGCCGGCCAGCGCGGCCAGTCCCAGCGACCAGCGCAGCGTCAGGCCGGGCCGGCGCACGACGGCCAGCAGGGCCGCGATGGCCACGCAGGCGAGTCCCAGCGGCAGCTCATAGAGGGAGGCAAAGACGCGGGGTGCCACGAGCCCGACAAAAATGCCGCCCGCCGCTCCGCCCAAGGAGATCATCAGGTAATAGCGCGTGAGTTCGGTGCTCGCGGGTTTGCGTGCCGCGAGTTCGCCATGGCAGAAAATGCAGCACACGAGCAGCCCCAGGCAGTACAGGGGCACCGTCAGGCTCACGTCGAGCAGACCGTTGTGCGCACTCAGGCAGACCGCCATGAGCAGGGCCGCCAGCAACGCGGCCGGGATGCCCCAGCGCGGGCTGTACCAGCCCCGTCCCTGGCGCCCCTCGAATACCACGACAAAGCTGAAGAGGTACAGCGCCAGGGGCAGCACCCACAGGAAGGGCGCCGACGCCACGTTCTGCAGCAGCTGGTTCGTGGTCGCGAGCAGCAGCACGACACCTAGTGCCGCCAGTGCCAGCCATACCGTCGCCGATCCCGGCAGGCCTGCATCCCGAGCATCCGGCGTCACCGCGTCCGGCGCGGACGCGGCCTGCTCGACCAGGGGCCGCTTGCGGCAGGACCAGGCAGCCCATGCGCAGCCGGCCGCAAAGCAGGCGTAGGCCGTGGACCAGACGATGGCCTGCGCGCGCGACCCCAGCAGGGGTTCCACCACGAAGGGATAGGCCAGCAGTCCCAGCAGGGAGCCCAGGTTGGACAGTGCGAACATGCGGTAGACGCTGCGCGCGGCAAAGCGGTGGGCGATCCAGGCCTGCAGCAGTGGCCCCGTCGAGGACAGCAGGAAATAGGGCAGGCCTATGGTGAGCAGCAGTACCAGCAAAATAGCCCCGGCGGCATCCTGTCCTCCCGTGGGCTTGAGCGCGACCGCAGGGATGATGGGCAGGACTAGCAGGCTGAGCGCCAGCAGCGTCGCATGTATCCGGAACTGGTTCAGGGGTCGCAGGTGCCGCACGATCAGGTGGGCATACGCGTAACCGGCCAGTAGCGTGGACTGGAAGAACACCATGCACACGGACCACACGCCGGCGCTGCCGCCGAACCAGGGCAGTATCTGCCGGGCGATGATGGGCTGCACCAGGAAGAGCAGGAGCGCTGAAAGCGCGATCGTCGCCGCGAATAGCGGGGCGGAGAGCGGCGCCGAGGGTGCATCGAACGAGTGCGTAGCAGCCGGCATGATCGGAATACCCCGGTAAAAGGGGGCGATTCTCGCATGAGCGGCTGTCCGCGGCGAAGTGGCGTGCGGACACCCTGCTTCTTGCGGCACCTGGGCGCGCCGTCCTCCGTACAGTTGGGAGGTCCTTTAGTGTCGGGCTCACCTGCAGTCCGGCACAGGGGTCCGCAGGAGCGTGCTCGTGTTTGACCTACCGCCCCGTCCGATGGATGCGCAACCCGATGACGCGTCGCCGCCACCCGTCGCGCTCGATACGCTCGCCCTGCATTGGCAGGTGATCGTCGGCCGCGACCGCAGGCCCAGCGGCGTGCGCCTGGAGCTGCGTAACCGCGGCCAGGGCCGCGCCCTTGCCCTCAGCGCCCTGCTCGATGGCGTAGTACGCGGCTTTACCGCGGAAGAGGGCGCCCCCTTTCCCCACGGCCTGGTGCTGCTTGCGCCCGTCGACGCGCAGATGGACGCCGCCATGGCCCGCTGGTCCGCGCCGCGCAACGTGCTGCTGGAAATCCCGGCTTCGGACCTGCAGGACGAGGCGCGTGCCCGAGTGCTTTTTGAGTCGCGCCGTCAGGGCGTGCGTCAGGCCCTGCGCCTGGAGGAGGCGATACCGACCGCGGAGCGCCTGCAGTTCTTCCAGTACCTGGTCGGGCCGTCGTCGTCGGTACGCTGGGCCAGTATCCCCGTTCTTGCCCTGGACACCGGCTGCGCCTCGCAGGTCGACCTCGCGCTGGGCGCAGGGGTCCACGCCCTGGTCGGCTGGCCTCTCACGGATCCCACGCCCGGCCGGCCCCGTGAGCTGTCCCCCTCCCAGCGGGCCATCTTTGAACTGGTGCGCCTGATCCAGGCGGACGCGGAAATCCGCTCGCTCGAACGCGTCTTCGAGGCCGAACCGCTGCTGGCCTACATGCTGCTGACGCTGGCCAACAGCGTGGCCTTCCGCCGCGGTCCGCCCACGGCTTCCCTGCGGCAGGCTGTGCTGGCCATTGGCTACCAGCGTCTTATCAAGTGGCTGATCCTGATACTGGCCATTTCCAGCAAGGATGGGCGGATTGCGCCCCTGATTTTCACGACCCTGATCCGCGGCTACTGCATGGAGAATCTCGCGCTGGGCGCGGGACGCACCAAGGCAGAGGCGGATGAGGCATTTATCGTGGGCGCGTTTTCCCTGCTCGACCTGATCACTGGCCAGACCCTGCCCGCCCTGCTCGGGGAAGTGGGCTTGCCTGATGACGTGGTCGATGCGCTGGTCAAGCGCACGGGTCCGCATGCGGCCGCGCTCAAGGTCGTGCTGAGCATGGAGTCCGACGACGATGGCGCGCACGCGCAGGCCTGTGCCGGAATCAGTGCCGATGCCAATGCCGATGTCGTGAACCGTTCGCTGCTGCGCGCCATCGCTGCCGCTGACGCCATGCTGGCGCTCGTCTAGCGCCCGGTTCCGCGCGGGCGCCGCCGTGCCGCCGGGTACTGGGCGGGCTCTTCCAGGCAGCGATGGGCCTGCTCCTGCCACACACTTTCCACGCTGGCATGCCCCGGTGGCAGGCAGAGCAGCAGCTGCAGTCCCAGGGCCTCGCAGACCTGCAGGAGCGTGCTGACCAGACCGCGGCCGTCCTCGGCCGATATGACCGCATCCACGGAAACGCCGGCCTGCTGCGCCAGCGTGCGGCGGCTCCAGCCCCGGCGCAGGCGCACGGCCCCGAGCCCCCCGGGACCCACCACCGTGACGGGATTGCCGCTGTGCGGCCAGATCAGGTCCTCGGCGCAGCGTGCCGCACACATCCGGATGCGCAGGCTGCCCAACAGGCGCAGCCAGGTGTCGACGCGCGCCGCTGTGGGGCACTGCAGGGCGTGACGCACATTGCGATACTCCACGCCGCTGTCCAGGCTCAGGCGATAGGCAACGGGCGGCTGCAATTGCCGCAGGGTCTGCGCGAGGCCGGTGAGTTCGAGCACGCCGCGTGCCCCGCTGGCGCGTGGCAGCCCCGGCGCTGCTACGGGTCCAGCAACCGGCCCCGCAGCGGGCAGGGGGGGAAGAACGGTGGCAGGGGGTGCGGTGCGCATGCAAAACACGATGCCGCGCCACCGCCGGGACGGTCAAGGGTGTGTCGAATATTCACGCGCAACGCTGTGTCAAAAAAGACCCCGGCAGGCAAGACCCCGGCAGGCGCGATGGGGCCAAGGCTAGCGGGTCGTTTTGATGGCCTTTGCCGCCTTTTTTACGGCCGATTTTGCGGGAGCCTTTGCCGCGGTCTTTGCCGCGGTTTTACCCGCAGCCTTTACGCTTGCGGCTTTCGCGGCGGTCTTGGTCGCTGCCTTGGCCGGGGTCTTGACCGCTGCCTTGGCCGCGGTCTTCGCCGCCGCCTTGCTCACCGTCTTGGCTACTGTTTTGATGGACTTGGCTGCGGTCGGCCGGCGCGCTAGCGGCGCGGCCGCGTCGCCCTTTCCGCTGTCCGCACCACCGTCCGCACCACCGTCCGCGGCTTTGCCGCCCGCGGCTGTCTTGGCACCGGGACGTACCGGGCGGGGTTCGAATTCAAAGCCGGTGGATCCGTCCGGCTTGCGGATGAGGTAGGCCGCGAACTTGCGCCGCGTGCGGTTCGACACGAAACCGCGCAGCAGTTCCGTGCGTCCGTCCGCGAGCAGTTTGCGCATCTGCTCGGCCTCGATGGTTTGCTGCAGGATCACGCGCCCCGAGCGAAAGTCGCAGGTCTTGCCGGCACCTACGGATTTTTCGCAGACATATGCCATGGCCTGCTCGAACACCGCGGAGCCACACTTGGGGCAGGGGCCCAGGGAAGTCAGTCCGGAGAAGTCGACTTCCGCACCGTCATCGCCGCCGTCGCTGTTGCCAAAATCGAATTCGAGCTTGAACTCGGCCGAGAGCTTGAGGGCGGCCGCAAAGGGTCGGCCCATCTTGCTGCGAAAACCCGTCAGCGGTCCGATGGCCTTCTCGGCGAGCAGCTGCTCGACCTCGCTGGTTTCGAAGGTGCGGCTGCCGGGGTGTTTGGGCAGGGAGAACTCGCAGTTCGTGCAGGCAAAGCGCCGATAGTTTTCCTGGACCGTGCCGCCGCAGTTCGGGCAGGGTGTCTTCAGGGTTGCGTAGTCCCCCGGCACCGTGTCCGATTCGTAGCTCTTTGCGCGCTCGACCATGCGCTGGGTCATCTGCGCGATCTCGTGCATGAAGGTTTCGCGCCCCAGCGAACCGTGTTCCATGAGCGCGAGCCGGTGTTCCCACTCGCCGGTGAGTTCGGGCGCAGTGAGTTCGTCGATGCCCAGCCCGCGCAGCAGCGTCATGAGCTGGAAGGCCTTGGCGGTCGGGTGCAGCTCCCGGCCGTCGCGCACCATGTAACGCTCCGCGATCAGGCCTTCAATGATGGACGAGCGCGTGGCCGGCGTCCCCAGGCCCTTGCCGGCCATGGCGGCGCGCAGTTCGTCATCGTCGACCAGCTTGCCGGCGCCTTCCATGGCCGACAGCAGGGTCGCTTCCGTATAGCGGGCGGGCGGCTTCGTGTGCAGGGCGCTGGCCTCGATGCTCTGTGTCTGGACCTGTTCGTTGGCCTGCACGGCCACCAGGGAGGCCTCGTCTTCCTGTGCCTCCCGTCCGTAAACCGCCAGCCAGCCCGGCTCCACCAGCACCTTGCCCTCGGTCTTGAAATGCCTGCCCGCCACCTCGGTGATGCGGGTTGTAACGAGGTATTCGGCAGCCGGATGAAAGACGGCGAGGAACCGGCGCACCACGAGGTCATAGATCTTCTGCTCTGCCTCGGACAGCGCACCGGGAGGCTGCAGGGTGGGGACGATGGCAAAGTGGTCGGAAATCTTGGTGTCGTCAAACACGCGCTTGTTGGGCCGCACCCAGCCCTTTTCCAGTATGCGCGCGGCGTGTCCGGCATAGGCCTCGATGCCGCCCTGCGGGGCGACCCGCTTGTTGCCCGGTTCGCCCACCATCATTTGCAGGGTCTGCTGGACCACGGCGATGTAATCCTGGGGCAGTGCCCGCGAATCGGTACGCGGGTAGGTGAGCGCCTTGTGCTTCTCATACAGCGCCTGGGCCAGCGAGAGCGTGGTCTTGGCGGAGAAACCAAAGCGCGCATTGCCCTCGCGCTGCAGGGAGGTGAGGTCGAACAGCAGGGGCGAGAGCTGGGAGCTGGGTTTGGCTTCCTCGTTGACGCTGCCCGCGCGGCCCGTGCAGGCCGCAACGATGGCGTCCGCCGCATCGGCGCTCCAGACCCGCTCGGCGCGTGCCTCGGCGTCGTCCTCGCGCTTCTTGAAGGCCGGATCGAACCAGCGGCCCTTGTAGCTGCCGGCGGCGCAGGCAAAGTGCGCGTGCACCTCCCAGTAATCGCGCGACACGAACTTGCGGATCCGGTCTTCGCGCTCGACGACGATCGCCAGGGTGGGCGTCTGGACGCGTCCCACGGTGGTGAGGAAAAAACCGCCGTCCTTGCTATTGAAGGCCGTCATGGCGCGCGTGCCATTGATGCCGATCAGCCAGTCCGCTTCGGAGCGGCAGCGCGCCGCGTCGGCCAGCGGCTGCATGGCGAGGTCCGGGCGCAGCTGAACGAAGGACTCGCGGATGGCCGCCGGCGTCATGGACTGCAGCCAGAGGCGCTGTATGGGCTGGCGCGCCCCGGTGTGCTGCACGATATAGCGGAAGATCAGTTCGCCTTCGCGTCCCGCGTCACAGGCATTGATAAGGCCGTCGACGTCCTTGCGCTTGATGAGCTTGGCCAGCACCTTGAGGCGGGCTTCCGAGCGCTCGATGGGGCGCAGGGCAAACTCGGGGGGAATGACCGGCAGGTGCGCAAAGCTCCACTTGCCGCGCTTGACTTCGTACTCCTCCGGCTCGTGCAGCTCGAGCAGGTGGCCGACCGCCGAGGACAGCACGTACTCGTCGCTTTCGAAAAAATCCTGCTGCTTGGTGAAGCCGCCGAGGGCGCGCGCGATGTCGGCGGCGACCGAGGGCTTTTCGGCGATGATCAGGGTCTTCTTGCTCATGGATTCCGGACGCAGTGCTCTCGGGTTTTTCCCAGGGTGCCGCTCGTGCGCGCAAAACCCGGTTTTGTCGGGTTCGTGGCCGCACCGCAGTCTTTGTGGTCGGGCCGCGCACGGCCTCGCGGGGACATTCCCCTTTTTTCAGGATAACAACGAAACGGAATCGTTGCACGGAACCCGAAAAACCGCCCCGCCCCCGGCGCGGCACTGGGAACCGGGCGTGGCGGCCCGGTCTAGTGCATCAGGGGCGCATCGTCCTCGTCGTTGAGCAGTTCCTCGAGCAGCAGGAAATCGACGTCTGCCGAGTGGCTCCAGAGCACCATGAGAACGATGATCTTGATGGTGCCCACCGAGAGCGGCGCTTCGTCGATGGCCAGTGCGCGCTCGATGACGATCTCGCGCTGCTGTGCGCTGAGCTGGGCCGCCGAGTCCAGGTACATCAGGAAGCCGATGGCGGCGGTGCCGAGCTGCTCCGATTCAGACGGGGTGTAGATCCGGATGCCGGTGCTTTGTTCGAGCCCCAGGGATTCGGTGTCCTCGACGACGCGGGCCAGGCCCTGCAGCCAGGACAGCGCTTCGCGGATTTCGTCGTCGTCAAAGCCGGCGTCGGCGAGGGAGCGGCCAAGGGCAGCCGCGTCGGGACAGGCCTCGAACGCGCCGTAGTTTTCGTACAGGTAGACGAGTACGTCAAACATGGATGGCCTGACTGTAATGCGAGTGCCGGCAACTTGCAATGGCAGAGCTGTGACATCGCAGCCGGCGCGCGTACGCGCAACCGGGTGCGTCAGTCCAGGCGCTGATAGCGATTGCCGGGCAGGCGCTCGACGCAGCCGTCGAGCTCCAGCGCCAGCAGCGCGGCGCTGACTGCGCCCGGATCGCAACGGGTGCGCAGCGCCAGCGTGTCCACGTCGGATGGATCGTGGCCCAGCGCGGCCAGCACCTGCCGCGGCACGCCGTCCGGCGGCTCGGCGCCGTCGCGGGCGGCCGGGCCGGGCGCCAGGGCGGGCAGCGGTATCTGGCCGCGCAGCTCCTCGAAGATGTCCTGGGCCGACTCCACCAGCTTGGCTCCGTCGCGGATCAGGCGATGGCAGCCGCGCGCCTGCGGGGCATGTATGGATCCCGGAATGGCAAAGACTTCGCGCCCGAGCTCGGCCGCAATGCGGGCGGTGATCAGCGATCCGGATTGCAGCGCCGCCTCGACCACGAGCACGCCGCAGCCCAGCGCAGCGATGATCCGGTTGCGCCGAGGAAAATGCTGCGCCATGGGGCCGGCCCCCAGCGGCAGCTCGGAGAGCAGCAGTCCGCTGCGCTGCACGCGTGCAGCCAGGCCACGATGCCCGGCGGGGTAAACGATGTCACAACCCGTGCCGAGCACGGCGATGGTGCCGGCACCCGCCTCCAGGGCGCCGGCGTGCGCCGCCGCATCGATCCCGCGCGCCAAGCCGCTCACGATGCACAGTCCGGCGCTGCCCAGCCGGGCGGCAAAGGCCCGCGCGTTCTCCTCCCCCTGGCGACTGGCGTTGCGGCTGCCCACGATCGCCAGCGCGGGCTGCCCCAGCAGGGCACGGTGCCCGTCCCCGTAGAGCAGCAGGGGTGCGTCCGCCAGCCCCAGCAGGGCCGAGGGGTAGTCCGGGTCTGCCAGGCTCAGAACGAAGCGCCCGGGGCCAGCGGCCAGCCAGTTGCGCGTGCGCTCGAGGCTGGCCTGCAGGCCTTGCGGCGGCGGATCCAGGAGGGCCTGCGCGCAGTCGGCGCCGACCAGCGATGCCAGGGTGGCGTGTGTCAGCCCGATCTGGCCGTCAAACAGCCGTTGCGGCAGGCCTATGCGGGCCAGCAGGGCGCGGGACTTTACCGGGCCCAGGCCCGGCGTGAGCGCAAGCCGTAGCCAGGCGGCGAGTTCCGCGTCGCGCATCCTGGAAGGTCCGTGCGCGCGCGTTCCCGCCTGGCCGGCCGGCGGCTAAGGGCTAGGGCGCGCGGCGGTCGCCGGCGCTCGGGAAGGAAGCGCTCGCGGCCACGGCATTGGGCTCGGCGATGCGGTCGCCCACTTGTATGGGGCCGGAGGCGCCGACCAGGAGCGCGTAGGACATATGGTCAAAGAGCCGGAAGACGAATACATGCCCGACGCCTTCATCGGGAAGCTTGACCGATTCATGGTCCGATTGCGTGCGGTCAACGATAGTCTTGCCGTTACGCAGGACAGCCAGCACGCTCCCGATTTCCAGCCCGTCCTTGCTGCCGCGATTGAGCGCGACAATGGTGCCCGCGCCCACCGAGTTGACGCCGTTGTAGGCTGAGACGATGCGTCCGCTGATCTGCATCTCCGGGCGCCGCGGCACATAGCTGATAAGTTCCTGGTGATCGATGGGCACCAGGCGGTCGCCGGTGCCGATTTCCTGCTTGCTCTCGACGATAGTGACCGTGGTGATGTCGCCGTCGCGCCGCAGCACGCGCGCCGACCCCAGGTAGAGCGCCTCGTAGGCAATGGGCTTGCTGCGCGCGAAGTCGTCCGGGTCGTAGATGGGCTTGGCCGGGCGGAACACGTGAAAGGTGACAACCGGCGTCGTGTCACCAATGCCGCGCACATAGGCCATGTCTCCGCTGCCCAGGAACACCCGGTCCTGGGGCGTGGCAACGATGCGGGGGAATTTTTCAAGCTCGTCTGACGCGACGATGAGCGGCTGCGCCAGGAACGGTTCGATCGCATTGTTCGGAATACTGGAGATGGCCAGGACCTCGTCCGCTCCCTGCTCGCGGGCCCGCGGGCTCAGGCGTACGGTGGGAATGGTCGGGGCGGCCGCGGCCGCCGCCACGCTCAGGGCCGGTGCGGCCGCGCCGGTGGTGCCGGCGACGCCAGCGGCGGGGGGCTGGCCCTCGGGGGCGTTCATGACAAGCTGTGCCCGGCCATCGGCGGTCTTGACCAGATACAGGGTCTGGCCGGGGTAGATCAAGTGCGGGTTCTGGATCTGCGTGCGATTCATGCCCCACAGCTCGGGCCAGCGCCAGGGGGAGGTGAGGAACAGCG
>Ga0209067_10000251_pt1 | contig 37020 bp, 24 predicted proteins | sample ColStrG_CSR_2013_FD_187199 | JGI IMG/M metagenome (GOLD analysis project Ga0209067, IMG submission 187199) | Freshwater sediment microbial communities in response to fracking from Pennsylvania, USA - Cold Stream Run_MetaG_CSR_2013 (SPAdes)... | ecosystem: Environmental > Aquatic > Freshwater >... | reverse complement strand
TATTTCAATTGTTCAATACGTGCTTTCATTCGTAGTTAGAGAGCTAGTAATATTGTTACCGCTACGATTAGAAACAAAGAACCTACCACCAGAATCGCGATACCGGCGTTAGACGGCTCTGTCGCAGGAATGGCCAACAACGTCCTCAATATTCCGGTTATTGTCCTCACGATTTTCGGTGGCGACCCAAGGCTTTTGCTCGTGTTATCGGTCATAAAATTCTTCTCTCCCAATTCATTAAACGTCCTTGTTCAAACGACCCCTTTGGTTAAGGCTCAATCCCCTGAAGTCGTTTCTCTCAATTGTCGCATCCTGCCCCAACCAAATTTCTAAAATAAATAAAAAAAGTAATCCCCTCGTTCAATTTACTGTCCACTTCGATCCAACCACCCAATGCCGCTACCTGTGTTTTCACAATGTGCAATCCGAGCCCCTTCCCATCGACATGAAAATGAAACCTGCTATAGAGATTGAATAATTTATCGCTATGCTTCTGTAAATCAATTCCCAATCCGTTGTCAGTCACAATTAAGCAAATGGCCTCATCGCGCAATTCCGTCTTTAAGTGAACTCGAGGCGTGCGATCGGGATTTCGATACTTAATTGAATTACTCACCAAATTCAAGATAATGCTATCCAGGTACGGGCGCACGGTATGAATGATTGGAGCGACAGTAAAATCCCATGTGACAACGGCGTGGGTATCTAAGATCTCTTTCTCCAGGTTGATTAGCAACATGGGCAATTCTTCTTCCAAGATGACTTTACTGGTCACCGAGGAGGTACCTTTCTTAATATCAAGAATCGTCGTCAGATCCGTTACAATGCGATCCAGCTCTTTGCTTGCCTGAATGAGGCCACTGGTAATAATAGGTTCATCGCTGACATTCTTTCCGGAAAGCTCGAGCACCTTTCCAAGCCCCAGAATTCGGGCTACTGGTGCGCGTAAATTGTGGGAGGAGACGAACGCAAACTGCTCCAGTTGTTTGTTGTAATCCAGTAACTCACGCGTTCTTATTTCAACCTCTTCACTCAAATTAAAATTGCGCTGTTTAATCTCCAGGTTTTGCTTGTCTATTACGACCTTGGCCCTCTCCAGTTCCTGGTATTGCTTGGCTACCAAATCTCGATGCGCCGATATTTCTTCATGACTTTGTACCAGCTCCTCATTTTGGGCGGAAATCTCCTCTTGCTTTGCCTGCAGATCTTCATTCTGTTGCTGGATCTGATCCTTCAATCTTTTGTTCTTTCGAAAAGATCGATAGTAAGTTAATGCGAAATACCCGATGGCTAAGGCCAGTAAAAAAACAACAAATAAAAAATACAGCCCCATCCGTAACTGGCTACCCTTCAATTTAGACTCCGTTGCCAGGGCTTGATTTTCAAGTTTCAATTTTTCTTCCTGAAAGGTAAATTCCTGCGATAACGAGTTCCGGCGGTTAGCATCGTCTTGCATGCTGTCCTTCATGAGGCGGAAAAGTTGATAGCTTTTCAATGCCTCCTTAAAATCACCAAGATAGTTGGCAGCCAAATATTTTTGTTCATAAGCATTCCGCACCAACTCCACATTCTGAACTTTCCGCCCCAACATTTCCGCCCGTGTAGCAAGATTTAATGCCTTTTTGTAATTCTGCATAGCGATGCAGTACTGCGCGTATGTTTTGCTCAGGTCGGATATTCTCTCTTCATAGTTTCCCTTTTCTGCGATGGCAAGTCCCTTTTTTATATAACGCAGCGCCGTAGAAAATTCGTGTTTGATCAGGTAGATCTCCGCTAAACTATTGTAAGGGTAAGTAGCGGTCAGATAATCTTTAGCCTGCTCCAGAATCTCCAGCGATTTGAATTGATAGGTCAGCGCATTCTCTAGATCATTCTGAACTTGATATACGTACCCCAAATTTCCATAAATCTTTCCCGCTAGAGGTTTGTCGTTGGCCGCCTCAACCAGGCGAGAGGCGGTGGAAAGATACTCGATCGCCTTTTTGTAATTCTTCTGGTCATAGTGCACAAGGCCTATATTTTGGTAGAGCACAGAAATATTGCGCAAGTCGCCGAGTCTTTGAAAACTTTTGAGCGCGCTAAAATCGAGTTCAAGCGCTTCATTGAATTTACCCTGCTCCTGGTAAATTAGTCCCTTAACCAATCGACCGGACGCAATTCCTTTTAGGTCATTGGCCTTAGTTCCATAGAAGATAGCAGAATCGCAATAAATCAACGCTTTGGGGATTTCCCCTCTTGACCTGAAAAAGGTCGCGAACAGCCGGTTAGCCCGTCCTACCCCTTTGGTGAAGTTAATGGAGCGGGCTATCGCCATGGCATTCTCAGCCAACAAATACGAACTGTCGGGAGTACGTATACTCATTTTGTACGACAGGTCCAGCATTTTTAAGATGCGGGTGGTATCCGTTAGATTTTTATCCTTGATTTGGCTCCAAAGCTCTTTTTCATTTGTGCTCTGAGCACACAATGAGCCATGCATAACAAGCAGGAAAAGCGCTAGTTTGTTCAAAACGAAAATTAAAGACTATAGACAGTATAAAGGTACTAATCCGTTTCTTTTTGGCAAATTCCATGAGGGGACAAATCACGGCGGTTCAGCCATCGATCACCAATGGAATTGGTACTAAGAAGAAGGTTTTTTATAGTCAATGAAATTGTTGTCCCCCACCTATCTGCAAGCTCCTTCGTTTACTTGGATCAACCATCGAAGTTAGCGTTGAATCAAAGTAATCCTGTTAATTCTCCCATTCCTCCTTTTTTCGCTTGATTACTTCGACCAGTCAGAATATTTTGTTCCTTCTGGAACATCGGTTTGACTTTCAAAATCCAGACGATAGCCATCTGGGTCATTGAGGAAAACCACCCACATGTTGTTCCCCACGAAAGGTTCGTTCAAGTCAATGCCGCGTGACTTAAATTCATGATACAAGGCCAGTGCATCGGCGCATTGAAAACAAATTGCTACGTCATTCCCGCTTAAAACTTTCTGATCAAATTTTTCCTGATCCTTCAGCTGCTGCAACATTAGAGAGACCTCATCCCGCTGCAACCAACACCATTCAATTCTTTCGTGGGGCACCCATTTGTTGGTCATCCTAAAACCAAGGCCATCCAGGTAGAATTTCATTGAAACGTCCATATCGCGCACCCTGAAAAATGGGACCGCCAGGCGAATGTTTGATGAGGATGGCATGGTCTACTTTATTTTTTGCTTACCCTTTATTGAAAAAATAGTTTTCGCTTCAGCCAAAAATAGCGGACGGTGTCTATCCAGGTTCCTATTTCCCGTTTCTTTCATCTGCACTACTTTCTCCGGACTCCTAGCTAGCGTACGCGGCGAGACTTGGAGTGGCGGTCGTTTAACCATTGGAATCAACCATTGATCGAGAAAATTGGTTTTTTGGATACGTTATTTTTAAACCTATCGTTTGACCAAACGTCGAACAGACCATTAAATATAAACAAGACTATGAAAATTGGATTAAAATTATTGACTATTGTGATAAGCATCGGTTTGTTCTCCAGATGCTCAAAGAGTGCTGATCCATCTGTAACCAGTTCGATTTCGCTAAAAATGTCGGCAAGTACTTCCAATGGAAGTAACCTGATCAATGGCCGGGCTGCATCGGCAAGCAATTCCCGCCTCTCGGGCAGCGCCACAGCGGGGATAACCATCACGGATGTAAAAGTAAACGTCCGCGATATTAAATTTGATTTCGATAAAGGAGACAGACACTTTCATGAGGCTGAGTTTAAAAAAGATTCCGCCTACAGCGGCGACAACGACGCCAAACTGAAAGGGCCGTTTCTGGTGGACTTGATGAGCGCGGGAACCTTTGTTGATCAGGTCATTACCTCCGTTAATTTACCAAACGCAAAATATGAGCAAGTACGCTTTAAGCTTGTTCCCGACTCAGTAGCTGGCGACATGCTTGGCAAATCAATTCTGATCACGGGAAAAATTGATACCATCCCCTTTATCTTCTGGCATAAAAGAAATGTCAATTTTGGAGCAAAATTTAATGACCACAATCCAACTGATAGCACGCTGAATACTACCGGCACAGCGGTGACCATGGCAATCCACTTCGAACTCGACAAGATTTTGAATGCGCTTAATGGTGGAGTTAATTTAACAAAAGCAGTTGATGGCAATAAAGATGGTGTAATTACAATTGATCCCAATAATGACGATGGCAACAAATGGTTAGCCGATCAGATAATGGCGCTTCTTGTCCGTCATGCACGCTGCGAAAGAAAGGATCATTAACGGATAGTTGTCCAATGTTGAAAGCCAGTCGCCCAAAACGACTGGCTTTTTCTTTCTCCTACACCCATATCGACTTATTTTTGGAGTATTCCAGCCACGATCTTAATTATTTTGCCTTGAAGCGATCTTGCCTTATTGCGGGTCATTTACGATGCTTGCCTTCAAAAACTTAAGGTGGCTTAATCGCTTTTCTTTTTAGGATAACAAAGACCAGATCCCTTAGCCCCTCCCCTTAGGTCATAATCATGACGACATTAATCATAAAATGCCCATGACATCGATCATTGGTTGGTTAACCAAAATCAAATTTCTTCAAGAGAAATTTAAACTAAAGGGGTATGAAAGGTAAAATCAAAATGGTGGACAGCGTGATCGAAATTTCCGCTTCGGTCTTTGTCATCACCTTGTTTTTTAGCGGAACGATCAGCCTCGCTTACGCATTGCTTGGGATTGTGATTTCCTTGTCGCTTTTTTGGCCGTCCGATAGAAAAACGCCATCATCGCTATCATGAAACAATGTTATATCCAAAAATCTTGTTCGATGATTTAGAGGTTGGTTGCCAGCGCGTAACGCCGATCCAATCAGACTCTTTGAAGAAAACGGGATTGCAACAACGATACGTCCGATTTCATAATCTTATTTCTGCGATACCCAAGAATTCTATTGTGAAATTCTTTGAATCAACCCCCTCCATTTCTATCGAGGAATGTGGCCACAAAAAACTACAGGTCTCTTTGCCTAGGTTAAAAAACTAGTGAAATTGTCTTTGTGGGCAATTCCATTTGACTACCTGGCAAGATACTTCACCTAGATAATCGAAGTGAAAATATTATCGATTCGCGGTTGCCAGAGTGCTGTCCCAATGATTGCTGGGGATATTATTTAGAACATTTGCGATATCAAAAATGCTTGATTTTTAAAGTAATAGGGACAGTAAATTGATAAAACTAATTTTTTTACACCCCTTGCCATACCACTTTATCGAGTTCAATTGCAGCTAGCCGCCAATTTTGCCTCTTCATACCAAAAAGCCAATTTCAAAAAAGATTACAGGCCTATATTTCTTAGAATTAGATTTACTTTTATCGGCTGTCGGGTATTAACACGGTGTTGACCATTCCTATGAATAAGCGACCACTTCAATCCATTGTCTGGTTTATCCTCTTCACTATTATTATTGGGGCTTGCCAGAAAGACAACCTTGTTAATAACGCCGTGAACCAATCAAAAACCTCGCAGGCAAAGATGGCCGCCCTGGATAACAGTCAAATGGTATCGGCTACGCAAACCGTAATGGGTATTACTTCGGATACCTTTGGGCAAAACGGAATGATCGGTGGAAGGACAGCCGGTGGTGGCCACAATGAAAATGATCCGCAGGATGGTGAGTCTGGTGGATGTCGACCATCAATCACACGAAGTTTTAATTTAGACACTTCTCACAAGGATAGTCTAATCTATTCGGGCACCATATCGATTGATTACGGTAATGGCACCACTTGCACAGATTCAATCCACATACGTACTGGCAAAATCACAGATGCATTTGTTTACATTTTAAGTTATAAAGACAGTCTACAATTTTCATCGACCGAGACCATCACATTCGATGGTTTTCACAAGGATACCGTCCAGGTTGATGGCACAATAATAATTGCATCGTCCAGTTCAGGGCCCAGCTCGGTGGAGGCCAAGGATGCAAAAATCACCTATAAGGATGGAACTTTCGCAAGCTGGCAAGGCACGCTGATTTATCATTATGAAAAAGGGGAAGACCGTCACTGGAGCGGAAGTACCATTAAAGTCACTGGCTCACTTTCAGGAACAACGCGTTCAGGTTCGAACTTTACGGCCACGATTACTAAGGAGCTTGTCTATCAATATGGATGCTTTGACAAGCATAAGTTCACGCCTGTTAGCGGGACTATTCAAGTGGTCGCTGGTGGGGTAACATCAATGGTTGATTATGGAGATGGAACCTGTCATGCTACGTTCACTATAACAACTGATGGGGTCACCACGGTACATACGATAGGATAACACGCGGATTCAGTTGGACAACTCTCATTCCTACGTGTAACACGCTCTACAGTAAAAAGAACGTTTCAAAAAAATGATTTTCGATCGTTGAAAGTTCTGGTTAAGAAAAGGGCGAAGTCCTCTTAATCGCAAACGAATCGATGCTTTTGTGCCTTTCCCGGGCTGTGCGTTGCCGTCGCTGCATTAAGAAGACGGAATACTTTACAAACATTAGAGCGCGATAGAAGACAGTAGTCATGGTCTTGATGGGTTAGGTCATCGGTTCGAACGATATCGCCCCTATAACCAAGACAAGGTGTTCAGTAAGTTTATTTTTAAATACGCAGCCGAGATTACAAACTCTTAGAATAAAGATTGAAAATTCTGATTTCACTATTTCATTTTTTCGATATTGCTAAATGAACCATTTACTGTCGGCTGGCATCTTAGCAGTCTGTTCGAATATCGATAATTTGGGGGTTGGAATTGCTTACGGCATTATACCAAGGAGAATTCACCTGCGCCATAACTTCTTGATCGCAGCGGTGTCGGGATCAGGCACCCTGATATCCATGTCGGCTGGTGAATGGGTTAATGACTACATGTCGGAAAGTTTTGCAAACGTTTTTGGCAGTTGCATCATGATTACGATAGGTCTTTATAATATTTTTCAAACGCTTAGAAGTGAGCAAAATAGATTTAACAGTGATGGGAGTAATCCCTCAACTGAGGTAGTCCCTTCCAGTACACATTCACGAGAGGCGTTGGGTCTGGCAATTTCGCTTACCTTCAATAATTTGGGTGGTGGGCTGGGTGCCGGCATTTCACATGTCAGCATCCCCTTAACGACTACTCTTACTGTAGGCTTAAGTGTAGCGGCCATTATTGGTGGATATCATTTAGGAAAGAGAGCGTCACTTAAAATATCAAATCTGTGGTTAGGGTTAGCTTCGGGAACACTTATTATTGCCGTTGGGGTTTACGAATTTTTTGTTTGATCAGGAGGTTCTCCATTTGGTAATGTCGCGGCATCTCAATTATTGACCGTACGAATAAGCGTCACGTTATTTTTTATCTGGAATGCAAAATATTTTATTAATTACCATAGTGTCCCCTTCTCTGGGGATCCTCCAGATAAAACATTAGGAATACTCGCTGTTCTGTTTGCACTGAATGCAGTGATGCATAATTGCTTTGGTAATGATCATTCATATATATATTATGTTCTAACCCTAAGCTAATATCCTTGTATAACTGTACGGTAATTCTGGGCCGGAGGATATTAATAAAATTGTTCCCAAGTGTCCCATAGGGCGATTCGTTCTTACCGGTATTGTTAAATGCGTGAATCATGTAATAATAGTATAACAGGCTGAGCGTAGCGTATTTTCCCAGGTTAATACTGCCTTCAATTTTTCCTTCATAGCCATATCCAAAACGGTAATCACGGAATTGGGCTGTGTCGGTGACCACCCCTACACTACTACCGGCAAAGGGAACCACTGCAAGATGGGTATTGACATAAAGATTGGATGTCTTGCTGAGCGGTAGCTTGGTGAACACGCCGCCACCGACCGCGACGGTTGATAATTCAAATGCTTTGGTATCAAAATAATCATAATATTGAACTCCTCCGATAAGCATCGCCAGCTTTCCAAGCTGCAAGTTCTTTCCGAATAAAATTCCATAGCCCTGGATATTGTCTACTATTTTCCTCCCCACTCCCAGATTGAGTTGCGCACGGAGTTTGAAAAAATCAAACGGTTTTCGTGTGCGGACTTCGAACGGGTTGCCATAGTCAAGCTGGATATTCAACATCTTGTTGCTTTCCCCTGACAGGAAAGAATTACTGTGATTATTTATGTAATGGACACCGGCCATAATAGTAATGTTAACGGGCTCTTTCTGATAGACCTCCTTGTTCGTTTTTCTAAATGACTTCCCTTGCAAAAGCCGGTTAAAACCTCTTACCGGATCGACTAAACCGGCTAATATTTCTCTCATGGTTCTCTCTCGTCCCCTGGTCCGGTCGTCCAAAATATTTGAACTTAACCGATACAGCACTTCTCCCAGGAGAATTCCATCAATAGTAGTATTAATTAAGTCCTCTCGTTCAGGCACTCCATTTTCTCCAAGAACCTTCCACATATAGCTCCCTGCTAATACAAATGGCGCCGATTGCCAAAAATTATAACCCTGCGAACGGGCTGCATTAAAGTAAAAGCTACCCATCATTGGATGAGAAAGGAAATTGTTACCGAATCGGTCTTGGTCCCATTCCCATCCTGAATTCCAAGGCAGGCCGGCATTTAAAGTTCGTTTCCAGGTTTGAGGATTTACCTGCGCAAATTCTAAATGCATAACGGTCCTGTCCAATAAATTTAAAAGTACATTTTCTCCAATGACTTCCAGGGCGGGTTTCCAAAGGGGATATCTTTTGTTGAATTTCGGATCGTCGATAAGGAGATCATCATATCGGTTACGCTTGGTGGTGTCAATGAGGTTTGTTTTTTTCGGCTCATTGCCCAGTGTGTCTGAATGAAGAATTATTTTTTCCTTCTTAATCTCTTTCAATTGTTCTTTTACGTTGCCTTTGGACGGGACTATCGTGTCGTTCTTGTGAGATACAACTTGTGCACGCAAGCCTGCTGAAATGAGGAGAAGACACAATACGGAATATTTTGGTTTCATTTGAGACAACTGATCAGCCCTTTTGTTGCCGTTAGAGAAGACGAGTAATTTTTTAATTGGATTGAGCAAAACTGGCCAATTCGTACGCACAATTATTACATCATTGCGGTAATAAATTGCATTATTCACGCATGTCCAGAAACTATAAACAAAATTCGAAGTAGGCGTTCACCGTTTTCCTGTGTTCAGGTGGCCTCCCGGTGAGGCAATCCCTTATTTAATGTTTCAAAAAAAACCCTGGGATAAACGTCACTGATCAAGCGACTATTTTGGTATTTTTGGTAAGTACCATAACCCATGCCGCCCCTAAAACTTCTTGCCATATCGTTCGCGTTGATTTCCTCTCAACTAGGTGCCCAATCACGCAAGGCAGACAGCCTTGCTAAGCTGCTGCAAAAAAGCAAGGGAATTGAGAAAGTGAATACCCTTAACCAGTTGGCTTTTGAATATCTGTCAAAAGATAACACGAAGGCAATGGAGTACTGCGACCAGGCCATTTCGCTGGGCAATGATATCGGTTATCAAAAAGGCGTTGGACAAGCCTATACCTATCGGGGGGTATACGAGTATCTTTCTGGTGAATATTCTGATGGACGCGGAAACCTAAGGAAGGGATTGAATTTGGCCATTAAGACAGGTGACAAAAGAAATCAGGGGTATACCATAATGCAGTTAGGTAACAGCTACGTAAACCAAGGACAGATGGATTCCGCTTTGATTTTTTATAAAAAGTCTTACGAAATCCTCAGGGACAGCACCGATCCAACCGTCTTATCCAAACTATATAGAAACATGAGTATTCTTTTTGGATTGCGGTCAGAATTTGATTTGGAAAAGCTGTATTTAATCCGATCGATGAAGATTCGGGAAAAGATGGGTGACATAACGCTAATCACGGATGCTTTGATTCTTCTTGCCAGCATGAATATCAAAGAAGGAAATTTGGCTCTAGCGGATCAAAATTTGGACAGCGCCAAGCAGTTATTAGCAGAAAATCCTGAGGATCAAGAGAACCTTAATGACTGGCGACATCAAAAAGCGCTTATACTCCTTCATGAAAATAAGTATCAAGAGGCGTTGGTTCTTTTTGACTCTGCGATAAGCTATTATTCACGAAAATCATTACTTAAAAACTATGTTGTTCTGCAATCTGATTTAGGAAAGATATTTAATGATCGTGGGGAATATGAAATCGCCATAAAGTGTTTCGAAGACGCCTTGCAAGTGGCCGAAACAAAAGGGTATGATGTTGAGATTGCTGATATCAATTTACAAATCGGCTGGACCACCTTCAATCAAGGGGACCGAAATCAATCCTTGAAGCTTGCCAATCAAACCTTACTATGGGCGGAGAAAAATAATGTCATCAGTCGTAAAGGTGATGCCCTTTTACTAAAAGGAATCGTGCTTACCAAACTGATGGAATTTGAGCAAGCCAAAACGTGCTTTGAGCAAGCCCTTTCTGCTCGGGAGCAGATGAAGGACAAGGCGAAAATTAGCGAAGCTTATGAAAATTTAGGGTACCTGGAACTGAAGAGAGGAAATTATGGGCGCTCTTTAGACTATTATAATAAAAGTTTGTCTCTGGCGTATCTAGCAAAATATCCACTTGGCGTGGTCTGGTCCCTTTATGGGCTTGGCAGAGTAAGTAAAAACCTTGGTCAGTACGGAGACGCCCTTAACTATTTTGACTTAGGTGAGAAAAAGGCAATCGCGATTAGTGCCCGGGAGGCGCTCACCGATATTTACAGGGAAAAGACCGAACTTTTTAAAGTCCAGAAAAAATTTGAGCAGTCGCTTCGTTATTCGCAGTTGTCCTTTGCTCTTTACGATTCATTACACCGAAGTGCAATAGGTCAGAAATTTGGGAGCCTTCAAAGATATCAGGAAATAAAACAGAAGGAACGTGAGATTAAATCTCTCGCCCAGGAAAAGGAATTGGCGCAAGAAAAAATTTTGCTTCAAGAACAAAGACTAAACCAACAATATTACTTGATTTTGTCCGGTGCAACCTTGCTCATTTTATTTGGTGCATTGGCATTTGTCTATGCTCGGTTTTATTTCAGAGTGAAACGACTAAACCTTGAGATCAATCAACAAAAGAGGGAGTTACAAACCCAAGCAAATTACATTAATGAGCTCAATAAAGACCTGGAGAGCAAAGTCACTGAAAAAACAATTGAGCTTCAGAAAACAAATAAGGAATTAATAAAACAAAATGATGAACTGCTCCAGTTTTCATATAGCGTTTCGCATAATCTTCGCGGACCGGTTGCACGAATGCTCGGACTTACCAATATCTTCCGACAATCCAATGATATCACGGAACAAAATCTAATGATCGATTATGTCCACCGTGCAAGTCATGACCTGGACAATATCTTGAGAGATCTAAGTAAAATAATTGATGTTAGAAATGAGCTTCATAATATCAAAGAATGGGTAGACCTTGAGGAGGAATGGCTTAGATGCTGTTCCCTCTTGAGCGATGTCATAAAAGTGGATTTTCAAATTTCACATGATTTTGAAATAGTGCCGAAAATGTTTACGGTCAAGGCCTTTGTGCAAAGCGTGTTTTATAATCTCCTAAGTAATTCCATCAAGTACCGATCCGACAAACGCGCATTGACCGTGCACGCCAGCAGCAGAGCAGAAGGCGTAAATGGATATATCGAAGTGGCAGACAATGGGCTGGGTATTGACGTTGATAAATTTAAGGACTCCTTATTTAAACTTTTTAAACGTTTTCACACCCATGTGGAAGGACGAGGCTTAGGTCTTCACCTTATTAAGTCGCAGATCGAATCGCTCAATGGAACCCTTCACGTGGAATCGATTGTAAACCAAGGAACGATTTTCAGGGTGATGATCCCCCAGGTACTGCGAGATCAGGCGATAATAAACTCACCTGCAAATTCTACACTTTATCAATAAGGTGGCGTCCGAAAATCCCCACCGCTGATTTCGGCGCCGGGCTTCCTTCCGTGGCTGACATCCCTTTTTTGCAACCTTGACGAACTTTCTAACGCCACCTACCCGGAAATTCGGCGTCGTTGATTAGCGCATTGCTCAACAGCCCAGGAAAATCTCCAAAACAGAGCCAGAATCCCTATCTCCTAATCATAGAGGTTATTTTCAAAACGGGTAGCCTCCTATACTCCACCCAGGAAAATCCTCACTTTGATGAATTGGTAAACGGTGGAATCCTAAATGACTATTTTTTCAGAGGTACAAAACAAGGCATGGAATCTTCCCATATGCTGTCCGTCAGCGGATGCTTATTACTGCCATCGGCATTCATCATGAAAATAACGCCATAGGGTTGAAAAGTGTTGTCGCTCAAAGCAGCTTCTTCCTTAAAACCAAAGTCACCACAGCTCCATAAAATATGTTTCCCGTCTGCCGTCCACACCGCATGTGCATCATTGGCTGGGAACGTGGTGAGTTGTTGTAAGCCCGTGCCATCGGGTTTGATAGTATATATATCAAAGTTGTTACCATCGTGTTTTCGCGTGAAAAGTATTTTAGTGCCATCGGGAGACCAGTAGGGCACGTTATCATATTCTTTCGTCAAAGTTTGCACTGAGTGATCTTCGAGATTCATGATGCGTAACCCACCTTCTTCTTTGCTCCACACCCGGTACACAATCTTCTTGCCATCGGGCGACCAACTCGGAAATCCTGCGTTGGGTATTCCATCAGTCAAATCTTTTTGTTCACTGCCATCGCGCTTCACCATCATCAGTTTGGCTGCTCTTGTTTTGCGGTTTTGAAAATACCCGCCTACGCCGAACACTACCCATTGTCCATCAGGCGACCAACAAGGAGAAAATGCTTCGCCACCAGTCGCATTAAAAATTCTTTTTCGATTGCTTCCATCTGCATCCAGAATGGCGATGGAAGAATTGTCATCTTTTTCAGTGATCAACAATTTGCCATCCACTGAAAAACTGGGGAACACATCGGTGTAACGATACTCATAATTGGCATCCCAACTATAAAGTAATTGATTCTGTACCTTCGGCTTCCAATCTTGTTTTTCATAAATCACTTTCTTGCCATTAGGCGACCATGATGGAGAACGCAACTTACCTTTAATCGGGGACGCATCGGTATAACCAATGCCCTCACTGGCTCCGGCCTTGGCCAAATAGCCGATATTTTCTCCACTTACATATTGTGGTAGTAATTTCAGACCCGGCCCAGAGGTGTGTTCTTTTCTTTCTCCACTGTTCACATCCACGGACACGATTTGAGAAATAGCGCGGCCAGCGCCAAAAGAAGTTCTCGCATTCCAGGTATCTTCTACTGACATTTCATAAAAGATCACACGCTTGCCATCAGGCGACCACTTGGGGGATCCTGAGCACACACCGTCTTGAGAAATATTCCGAAGGCCTGTGCCATCCGGTTTTACAACATAAATGTGAAGTTCTTGCACATGCTCCCAACCCGAACCATTTCCATGACCTTTCCATTCTGTATTTCTATCCGATGCAAATGCCAACCATTTTCCATCGGGCGACCAGGCGGGCCTTAAGAAGGCATTGGGTTTCATCGGATCGCCTTTGATGCTTGGTTGACCGGTCAGGTTTTGAGCTTTGCCTGTGGCCATGTCCATGATCCAGATGTTGGCCGTTTTGTTTTCACGCGAGGAGACAAAGGCCAATTTTTTCCCATCAGGAGATAAGGCAGCCTGGTCGTCAAAGGCAGGATTATCAGTGAGTTGTTCTAAACTTGTGCCGTCAGGATGAACTCGATAAATGTCAGCCTGACCTAACCCCCTTCGCTCCGAAGTGAAAACAATCCATTGGCCATCCGCAGAGTAGGAAGCATGATAGTCAAACCCTGAAGTAGAAAATAATTTATGCTCGTCCGTCCCATCGGCATTGGCAATATAAAGTTCAGAAATAGAAGGCCCAATGCGGTTCATGAGCATCACTTCTTTCTTTGATCTTGATTGCGAATCTCTGTCTTGAGAATACCCCCTGGGGGTAATCATGCTTACAAAAATGACAATGGAGAGTGATATGGCTTTATTGTTCATCTGATTTTATTAAAAATAAAAATAATCAATGTGCTCCGAAATATTTAGCCATTAGACCAAAAGAAAGCCCCATTTATTCCATCGACCTATCTTGGCCTTTTGATTTCAGGACTCAAATGGTACGCCAGGAAATATATTTCTAAGTGGCTTTAGAAACATTAACTTTACGGGAATCATAAATGACTTTATTTTGTGTGCTACTACAAATCTTTAGCCCAAAGAGAAAGTGAATTACTCTCACATTATGCTGCTTCGTTCCAGAATATCACTGATGAACTTGAGCCCATCAAGGAACGATTTTCAATTTTGATGAGTAAGGATGAAAAGCTTGGGTCACTCGGTCTAAGCGCGCCGAACGAAATTCACAATCTACTTACATTGTATTCTCAGAAAGATTCTTTACCATCTTCCCTAACGAAGCCCGAATTATCCGAACTAAAATGGTCACTCAAAACACTTTCTAGTTTCCGCGACAACGGCATCTACCGGTATCTTGAAAACGGCTTCGACTACCTTCCAACCCCGATCATAACGGCAGGTGATCCGACCCATTTTAAACTCTTCAAATGGGGACTCATTCCATTCTATATTGCTGAAAGAGAGAAGGCGATGGTGCTGCGCACCCAGACCTTGAATTGCATTTCAGAAGAAATGTATGAAAAGCCATCGTTCCGGGATGCCGCAAAAAACGCGCAGCGATGCCTTATTCCAGTCACCGGATTTTTTGAATGGCGGTGGTTAGATGAACAAGGGACGGTTAAAATTCCATATTACATCACCTTTCGAGACCATCAACTCCGGTCAATGGCTGGCTTATACTCGCGATGGAAAGACAAAGAAACAGGGGAGTATTATTACAGCTACACGGTGCTCACCTGCGAAGCCAACAGTATTCTCCAATACGTGCACAACAGCAAAAAAAGAATGCCCGTTTTTATCGCCAAAGAAGATGAACAGGCATGGTTAAACAAGGAATTAGACCCGAAAGAGGTAAAAGAATTGTGTCATCCATCACGCGATCCGGCAATGAGCGCTTATACCATTTCAAAACTTCTCACCACCAGAAACATTATCAATAATGTTCCCGAGGTTTTGAAGCCAATGAATTATAATACAGCGATCCAAGAAGCCCATCAGTATCTGCTATCTGGGGACAAAAAAAAAGCTATCGAAGCGTTTAAGAATGTGGTCAGTGGCGACAAGATCAAAGCGGAAGACCTAGCCAATGCAGCCCAACAAGAAATCATCGCTGAACTTGAGTTGAAATAAACTATCTGAAATTCCTTCCTTCCTTAAAAAGGTTCGACTGGTGATTTTGAATTTGGTGTGTTCTATGGCGTGGATCAAGGCCTGGTGATGTGGTTTCGTCCGCTCTTGCCAAAGTAGAAATAGATCTGTCATTTGATTTTATTAGCTGCTGTAAAAGCCGTGACAAATTGAAGCATCGATTGACAATCACATGGACAACTTCTCCCTCTCGTTGAAGTTTACCTTCCACCATTAACAGCCGCGATTGAATTATCTCCTTCCGGAATTTATTAAATAGCTGTGGGTACACTACAAGGTTTGCCGTCCCGGTTTCATCCTCAATGGTAATGAAGCAGATGCCACTGGCCGTGCCCGGTCTTTGTCTGACCAGTATGAGTCCTGCTACTTTTATAGTATCGCCATTCTTTAATTGCTGAAGTGCCGAGGCGGTGATGGCGCGTAGTTGTGTCAAATCTTGTCTAACAAAACTTACCGGGTGTGCTTTTAGTGACAATGATGTGGAAGCGTAATCGTGAACCACATGCTCCGACAGCTCCATTTCCGGAAGATCAACTTTGTCTTCATGAATTTGATTGCTGATAGAACAGGAAAACAACGAGTCGATAATGATATCCTGAGTTGAGACATCCCACAAAGCGTTTCTCCGATCTTGACCCAAAGAACGAAAAGCATCAGCATCGGCCAAGCGTTCAAGCAGAGCATCCGATAAACCAGCTTCCTTTAACTCATGGATTGATTTGAATTTGCTGCCTCTGGCAGCAATCAACCGGGCGGCATCCTCGGCCCGCAATCCTTTCACCTGTCGAAAGCCTAAGCGAACAGTCCAATACTTTCCCGATATGACTTCAAGGGAGTTATCCCATTGGGAATAATTTATGTCAACCGGGAGAAAATCTACTCCATGATTTCTTGCATCTATCACAATCTGAGCGGGTTGATAAAATCCCATTGGCAGACTATTGAGTAAAGCACCGGCAAAAACATCCGGGTAATAACACTTCAACCAAGAGGAAACATAGACTAGCAAAGCAAAACTTACCGCATGGCTTTCGGGGAAACCATAACTGCCAAAGCCTTCCAACTGTCGGAAGACACGTTGGGCATAGTCCCTCGTGTACCCATTTCGGGTCATGCCGTTGATCAGTTTATCTTCAAAGTGGGAGATCAAACCATTCACTTTGAAGGTGGCCATGCTTCTTCTCAACTGATCAGCCTCCGGGGGAGTGAATCCCGCAGCAACGATCGCGATCTTCATGGCTTGTTCCTGAAACAAGGGCACCCCCAGGGTTCGCCCCAGGATTTCTTCGAGTTCTTTCGATGGATAAACAACAGGCTCTTCTCCATTTCGTCTTCTCAAGTAGGGATGAACCATGTCTCCTTGAATCGGGCCTGGTCGGACAATGGCCACTTCAATCACCAAATCATAAAAACATTTTGGTTTCAATCGCGGTAACATCGACTGCTGTGCCCTGCTTTCAATTTGAAATACTCCGATTGTATCCGCCTGGCAGATCATTTCATAAACTTTAGGATCGTCTTGCGGAATGTTGGCCAACGTCAAATCAATACGATAATGTTTTTTTGCAAGATCAAATGCTTTTCGGATACAAGTGAGCATGCCCAGTGCGAGCACGTCAATTTTTAAAAAGCCGAGTGCTTCAATGTCGTCTTTGTTCCATTCGATGTTTGTTCTGTTCTCCATTCTTGCATTGAGCAATGGACACAAATCAGAAATTTTTCCTTCGGTTATCACAAATCCCCCGGTGTGCTGTCCTAGCTGACGAGGAAAGCCAATGTATTCTGAAGTGAGCTGCAACACTTTTTGTATTGTCGGGTCATCGGGATTGATCCCTTGACTGCTAATCCGGTTCTTGTCAAAGCCCTCCTCCTTAAAATCCCAAATCAATCCTGACAGCCTATTAATAGTGTCTACGGATAACCCCATGGCTTTCCCCACATCCCGTATGGCTCCCTTGTGATGAAGTTGGGTGACCGTAGCGACTATTGCCGAACGATCACGTCCATACTTACGATAAATGTATTGCATGACTTCCTCTCGTCTTTCATGTTCAAAGTCAACGTCAATATCCGGTGGTTCATTCCTGGCCGAAGAAATAAACCGTTCAAACAGCAGATCAAACTTTGCAGGATCGACCGAGGTGATGCCCAGACAGTAACAGACTGTCGAGTTTGCTGCCGAGCCTCTTCCCTGGCAAAGAATTTTTTGCTCGCGAGCATACCTGACAATGTCATAGACTGTGAGAAAGTATTCCGCGTAGTTTACTTCCGAAATGAACTTCAATTCATACTCGATATTGGCGCTTATCTTTTCCGGTATTTTTTTTCCAAATAGCTGCCTTGCCCCATTCCATGTGAGATCGGTAAGTTCTTCCTGCGGAGTCCGTCCATCACGGGTGATCTCTTTTGGGTATTTGTATTTCAATTGATCAAGCGAAAAGTGGCAAGCCTCCGAGATAACTTGAGTCTGGTCGATGGCATCCGGATATTGACGAAACAAGCGAAACATTTCGTCCACCGACTTTAGATATCGCTCCGCATTTGGATGCAAACGAAACCCGGCATTGTGAATGGTACATTTTTCACGAACACAGGTGACCACATCTTGGAGTTCCCTTCTGCCAGAATTGTGATAGTGGACATCATTAGTAGCGACAACCGCAATTTTAAGCTTCTGGCTAAGTTCAAAGATTCTGTACAATAACTTTGTATCACTGCCTCGGTACCAACGGGTAGCTGCGATGAAGAGATTTTCGCCAAAAACATCTTGATACTCCCTCATTTGTTTTAAGAATGTAGATTCAAATTCAAAATTCTTATTCAACTTCGATGGTGGAATAGCAACCAATTTCAGTCCTTTAGAATACTCATAGACATCTGATTTGTATAGTTCGCATTTTCCTTTCTCTGTCCGGAGGTTTCCCACTGAAAGCAAATTGGACAAACGCGAATAGGCATTGATGTCCGTTGGATAGGCCAGCAAACTTGTTCCATCAATCAGGTCAAGCCGACAAGCAGGGATAAAACGAATCCCGTATTTCTTGGCCGCTGCATGCCCTCGCACAATTCCAGCAAATGTGTTTCTATCGGTGATGGCAATAGACTTATAACCGAGTTGCGCCGCATACTCGACCATTTCTTCCGGGTGTGATGCGCCATGCAAAAAACTGAAATTGGTTGTCACTTGAAGTTCGGAGTAATTCATACCTACCCTTAAGCAAAGAATCCGTGAAGAAACCATTGGCAAGCCTGGTCATGATAGTGCCCTAAACGAAATAGCCAATAACGATTGCCCTCTTGGTCTTCTACTCTGTAATAATCTCGATGTTGTCCTAGCTGAAGCCACCACTCCTGTTCAATCCGTTCCGGTCCATCCGCGTTAACGATCCGGTGTTCTTTTCCCTTGTAGAGGAATAGCATAGGGGGATAATCTGGGATCGGCGCAGTCACTTCAATAAGTTCCGGTGTTTGCAGGAGTTGCAAAGGGCGAGGCTCGTCAACACGCCACTCCGTTGCAGGTCTTTCCAAAAGAGAGGTAGTAAGTTTGATTGAACGTTCTGGCCAATAATGTTCATCCGGTAAGTACCGGTGAATTGATTGTGTCCCGACTTTGTTAGCAAGCCGATCAAGGAGTTCTGAGAGGCGAACATCTTGGAGACCAACTGAACCCTCCCACATTTTTTCTTGCAGCGGCAAATGATCTTCAACCTTAGGGGCATTGACAACAAACATCTCTATGCCAAGGCCAGGGTCGATGGCTTGTATTTTTAATTCAAAGAGCTGATATAAATGCTTGACACGGTGTGATGGTCTACTGGTAACAATCTCAACCTGTTCGATTTTTCCGTCAAGCCGATAGCACTTCAAAACCGAAGTACGAAGCCCAAGTTGTTCTTTCTGCAATCTGAAACACAATGTTTCCAGCAATTGCCTCAATGCCATCTCGATACCTATCCTTGTCACAATTGGTTCGAGGCATGGCAGACGTTCTTGGTATGGTTCGATCGGCACAACCGGTTCAATTGTCTCCATTTCTATCCCTAAAGCCAGATTCAACCTCGCGTTGATAACCTGGCCAAAGCGTCTTCTCAACGAAGCGCGTGGAATCTTGACTAGTTGTCTAATCGTATTTAGACCGAGTTTGTGTAATTGTTCGATAACCCCTGTCTCCAATCGCAGCGCTTCTGGTGGTAAGGTCATCAAAACGTTAAAATGTTCTTCACTTGAGACAACTTGTTGACCCCTTCCAAATCTGGCTACTCCATAAGCAACACCAATCGTATCAGCGATCACCACGTGGACATCATAGCCACGAGTCTTTAATTTTTGTGCGATGTCTTTGACATAGTTTTGATCTCCACCCCAAAGAGGAGTACATCCTGATGCATCGATGAGGAGGCCATCGGGTAAATCGACAGCGATAATTGGTGAAAAACGGATACACCATTCTGCCAATCGGATCAGGAGTTTTTCTCTCAGATCAGGCTTATCATCTTCTATTTCTATTTTAGGAACAATCGCCCTGGCATCAGCGAGCACCATTCCCTGATGAATGCCCTTACTTTGGGCAACTGCATTAGCCGATGTAATCATCATCCTTCCATGAGAAGGGGACCGTAATACAAAAGGCAACGATTTTAGTTGGGGCTGGCGGAGGCTGAACCAGTCCGTGGCAAGGTGACGGAACCAGATGGAAACATATCGCTTCGACATTCATCCGATTTTCTTCTTGTGCCATGGTGGTAATTCTATCAACCTACCAGGAGTATCATTTTGAGTTGTTAGGAATTTTCCATCCAACCACTTGACATTCCAAGTCCCCGGTTTGCCGTTACGTATCCTCGACAATTCAACCCTCCATTTTGGGAAACCAATTCCCGGTACTTGACCCGTTTTCTCACTTAACAATGGCGAAACCATCCATCGGGAGACCGATGCGATCGTTCCAATTTTTCTGGAATTATTCCTAAGGACAAAACCAGTGACGCCACTTTTTTCAACATCAAGTTGCAAACGTCTTGATGTCTTGAAATCAATTTCTGCAATTTCTCCAATCACTGCCGACAATGCCCCACACTTCAAAGCTTCATCCATTGCCCAGACAATATCTTTTTCTCTTTTCAGATCAAGGAATATGAAACGATCTGGATCTACACCAAAAGTTCTTAATGCGGTAGGGAACACTTTTCGGGAGGAGCTGATCCATAGTGATACTCCATTTGCTCCCATGATGGTTGAAAGTAATCCGGTAACAAACCCATTGGTGGCTGCCTCCTGTTCTTGTCGATGGGATATCAGTTCATGAATGACTCCTAAAGGGAAAGAATGGTTAGGAAAAGCAGCAGCGATCGGCCCAAGATGATTGTCTAATTCAACGTTGTTAATGGACTTAAATCCTTGCAGGCGGAGGACATCAGCTTGCAAGCCTTTGAAAATATCGGCTTTCGATGATACCATCAGAGAGATTAAACAAGCTTCAGTTCTTTGGTTGCGACAATATTGGCAAGTAGTTCATCGATCTCCTTGTAAAATGGTTCATTGGTCAAATGAACAATCGCTCTATTCAATAGTTGCTGAACGACATTATCATAAAGCTTGAGATCAACTCCACCATCTCTTAGTTCAAGAAGTTTTTCTTTGATCTTAAGGATGGTGTCTTTGTTTGCTTTCACTTCGAACTTGAACCTGAGATAGGTCGGCAGATCATTCACCAGTCTTGTGATAACTAAAGACCGATGCTCCTTAATGACCTCCCTCAGTTGAACAATAAGAATGTCATTGTTTGTATCAATCAATTGCTTGTTCCCAAGAAGGGCAGATTTTACGGTTTTCATAGTTACTTCTTTTCTGTGAGGACGAAGGTAAGATGAAAACTAAATATTTTAGCTATTTACTAAATAAAATAGTATAAATATTAGAATTTGAACCAAAATAGAGCTTTTAAGTCATGGCAAGTCCGCTGAGATAGGGTCAAAGTCTTATTTGAGTAACTTCAATTTCTTCTTTCGCCTTCTGCGGCGCCCATTCCTGCTTTACCAATTCCAGGTCGGAACCCCACCTAGTATTTCTTATCCAGGAACTTCTTGTAAGCCTGCTCAAATTCAGGAGGGTAAGCAGGCTTTTGCCTAGGGTCGTTTTTCCCAGCCTCCCATTGCTTCACCACTTTGGAGTAACAGTTTGGCAAGTCGAGAAAAACAAAGGCCTTGGGTTGATAAGTTTTATAGAGCCCGTCGGCGGCGGCGGCATAACAAAATGCTTTTTTATTCACAAGAATGACTTACCCAGACCTCAAATCAGATGAACAGAGTGTCTGGCAACTTGAAGAATCATACTGGCAATATTGACTGTACCGATAAGTCTGTACTAGGTATACCGCTAATGGTGAGTACTACCCCTTTTGGCAATAGAATTTGATGACATAAAGGTATTAGATTTTCTTAGAGTTGGAAGTTGATTTTTTACGTAGCGATTCCCCCTTTAATTCAATGCGGTTTGCGTTGGTTAAAAGTCGATCCATGATGGCATCGGCAAGAGTTGGTTCGGCAAGATATTCATGCCACTTTCCAATGGGCAGTTGAGAGGCAATAATCACTGATTTTTTCGCGTATCGGTCTTCCAGTATTTGGAGCAATGCAAGTCTTGTGTTTTGATCCATCGGTGCCAAGCCAAAGTCATCCAGGATTAACAGACTTACTCTTTCCAACTGATTGAGCAGTCGAACAAAAGTGCCATCGAGTTTAGCTACCATGATTTTTTCAGAGAACCGATTTAAGTTCAAGTAAAGGGATTTGTATCCCATCACGCACGCCTGATGTCCCAGGGCACAAGCCAAAAATGATTTTCCTGATCCAGTTGCACCGCTAATGAGAATATTCTCCGAGCGATCCAGATATGTACAATCGGAGAGTTGAAGGAGTTGTTCCTTGGATAGGTTGCGTTCTTTGCTACAGGAGATATCCTCAAGCATGGCCGCGTAGCGGAGTTTACTGAGCTTGAGATAAATCTGTGTTTTGTAGTGGACCCGATTTTGTTTTTCGGCTTGAGTAAGCTGTGCGATCAGGGCATGTGCTTCCGGCTGCTGATGCAGTGGCATTTGGACAATGGCCTCATAGCTGCGGGCCATGCCGGCTAATTTGAGTTCATTGAGTTGTTCCAGGGTTGCTGTGGTGTTCATAATTTAAATTGGGTTAGGTGTCGTTCATTTTTGTTTAAATAAATCGCTACTGATATAAATCGGCACCCCGGATTTGGTCATGGGGTGGAATCGGAGAAACCTCTTTGATAGTGATTACCTTATCCAAATTCTTCTTGAGGATATTGGCGATGATTCCGTAGTTAACAACCGGTGAATCGGCTACCCGCAGACAGGCGGCTTCTAGCCGATCGTTTCCATATTCCTTACCTAGCCTGAGGATTCCCAAGCAACTGTTATAAGTCTGTTCGTAAAATACTTTTGACTTCAGGATACGACTGATGACCTGTAGGGTAGCGGGTCCCACCAGTTTGGCTTGTTGTTCAAAGTGATCACCATCCCAACCCCTCTGTCGGGTCATATGCTGATGGTGAACAGGCATGTGCTCTGCCAGTGTGGAGTAGCCATGCTTCTTGTAATTGCGCGTATGGAGCGCTACGCGCTTGAGGTCCTGATATACTTCTACACTGCTGGCGGTATAAATGATTTTCAGGCGTTTACCAATTAAAGTAAACGGTACACTGTATTGATGGCGGTCTTCGCCCAGGATGACATGATAGTTGCGCTGAACTTTGCTTTCGGTGACATGTTTGATTTCATAACGGGTAGCGGGCAGCGGTTTCAACAAAGGCTTCTCATCATTTTCAAACCACTGTTTGCGGCATCCTGTTTTATTTTTAAAAGCACGGGCATTGAACAATTCCAGTTGTTTAAAGAAAGCAGCATTGAGTTCCTCCAGGCTATGGAAGGTTTGATCACGTAAGGGTGCATAGATTCTTTTATACGTTAAGTCTACCGATTTTTCTACACTGGACTTATCGCGAGGCTTGCGTATCCGGGCGGTCATTATGGTGGTCCCATAGTGCTGGGCCAACAGATCCATGGCTTCATTCAAGGTAGGTTCATACCGGTTGGCACGGGCCACGACCGTTCTGGTATTATCAAACTTGACACAAGGAGTGACACCACCAAAATAGATGAACGCTTTGCCAATGGCACCCACTAATTCTTCCTGCGTCTGGGTACGTAACGCCTGCACGTACATATAATTACTGTAAGGCAACGTACAGATCAAAACTTCACAGGCCACCCATTCTCCCGTAGAAATATCCACGTATCCGCTTTTGTCTCCCGCATAATCGATTTGCAACAGCTCACCTGGTTTGTGATTGAAGTGCATCACAGCCTGATCCTTTCGGCTATGACCGAGAAGGTGTTCGCAAAATTGAGAATACCCGTAGCCCTCTGCGTTTTCCTTTCGATATTCTTCCCATAGCAACTGCTTGGTTACTCCTCGTCGATGCAATTGACTGATGTAATAATCTAACTTGCTCGCTAATGCCTCAAAGCGGTTATCTACTTTACGCCCGCTTTGACCTCGATCAAAGTCATCCACGTATAATAGGGGGATCAATAATTCCTCATCCATGGCCAGCAAATGCTTAGGACTTAATCCACTTTTATGCATGCGCTGCAAGTAGTCCCGGATCGTGGTGCGGGATAAACCAGTTAATCGTTTAGTCTCCCAAATGCTGTTGCCTTTTTCAAAAAGTTCAATGATTCGCTTTATTTGATGCATACGGAGTGGGTTTGCCATGATCTGAAATGAGGGTTAGTTTACCTCAAAACGAGATCATGGGTGCATCAAATCCTAATACAAAGGGGGGTCAGATAATTACCGGAACGCCTAGTACAGATGATTACCGGTATACCTAGTACACACCATTACCGGAATACCTAGTACAGACCATTGTCGGTATACCTAGGACAGACCATTAGCGGTATACCTAGGACAGACAATTGTCGGTAGCCCTAGTACTCACCATTGTCGGTAACCCTAGGACAGACATTCCGGTATATTCACCAAATCCTTGTTGGCTGCGGTATAAACTTTTTTCAGATCGGCAGCAAACTGTTTTTTGTCTTTCCACACCACATAACGTGAAGCATTCCGGATTTGATGCACCACACAAATCTGTGTGATCGATTGTGGGAACACACTGGTAATCGCTTCGGTAAACCCTTTTAGGTTATCGGTACTGGTGATCAGAATATCGTCTACGCCACGCGATCTCATGTCAGTGAGTACACTCATCCAAAAAGAAGCACTCTCACTTTCACCCAACCACATCCCTAAGACATCTTTGTGCCCTTCAGAATTAAGGCCTACCGCGAGATAAATTGTTTTGTTGATCACTTTTCCGTTTTGCCGAACCTTGAAGACCATGCCATCCATCCAAACAACAAAATAGACCGATGCTAGTGGCCTGCTTTGCCATTCGCTGATGTGGGTTTGTACCTTGGCTGTGATATTGGAAATCGTAGATTCTGAAATGGTGTACCCATAGATGTCACGGATTTGAAGTTCAATATCTCGGACACTCATGCCACGGGCATACAGGGAGATTACCACTTCTTCAATTCCTTCTACCGTGCGGCTCCGCTTGGGTATCAAGACAGGTTCGAAGGTACTGTTGCGGTCGCGCGGAATGGCCAACTCCACTTCGCCAAGTTTGGTCTTTACTTTTTTACTGCCCTTGCCATTGCGCGAGTTGCCGCTGTTGATACCTTCTGGAGAATGCTTGGTATAACCCAAGTGGCTGTCCATTTCTCCTTCGAGCATCTGCTCCATGGCCTGCGCATAAAGCTGCTCCATAAAATTGTTCAGCTCTTTGCTATCCTTAAATTGTTTTAGAAATTCGGGTGTCAATACTTGATTGACGGGATGTTCTTGTTTTTCCATACGTAACTGTGTTTAAAGTTAAAATTTTAATGGCAACCGATTCGGCTGAAAGTGATGTGTTCCATCGAACTTTCACCTTGGCCGAATCGGGCCTTTACACAGTTATTTAGACGCTACCTCGTTTTAGTAGGATACTTGGATTATAAAGATCAAGATTTCGTTCCGACCCCTGTCGGTATGTTGCCTGAAAACATCTTATTGGCAAATGCCATTCTTACATTTGAGAATTACGGTCTAGAAAAGACTTCCAAGTTGTTTGATCTCCTGTTCTTTATAATACTCTTTCTTCTCAATGCATATGTGCTTAGAGGCGTCCTGTTGAAAGTAAATAAGTTTCTACTAATAATCATATTTGGAATCGAGACCGTGGCTTTTGTATTTGGATTATTGGCTTTGTATGCTCAATTTAACATTTGGATTAGCCCATGGTTCGCCATTATTGCCGGCATCGTAAACTTGGTCGCATTTTTCTTTATGCGAGGCGATAAAGCCAATGCTGTTAGTGGGAAATAGGAGATTTTCAATCCGACAAAGTAAGAATGAGGAGGAATATTTCAATGAAGGCGAAGTCATAGAAATCGATAAGATTATTTAAAACATCGGTACCTTTTATGGATAGACGACCTTATCAAATAGAGTTTCTTGGAGCTTTCTTCATCTGGAGCATTAATCGGTTCAAAGGGAAGTTATCGGACCATTACTCCAAGGGCTCTGCAAGAAAACAGATAATGAATTTCCTTCTTGGATTTCTAATAATAGTTTTCTTTACTATAGTCTTGGCAATACTAATGCAATGAAGTTTAATATACTAAATGACCGTCCCAAAAAACGATCTTTAAATTGACCGCAGACGCAAACCTACGCCGTTGGCGGCAATTGGGCCATTCAATTGTTGTTGGCGAATGACCCCATCTAAAATGCAAAAAGGCGATCAAGTCTGCACGAAATCGGACACTCTCTAATTAAATTAAATTAATAAGAAATCGTGGAATGCTTTCATTTTGGGGATTATACAATTCCATGATTTTATTCCTACATTTAGGAAAATAGTAATTACCGTGAAGAAATATCAACTAGGTGAATTTGAAGAAATCGTAATTCTTACGATAGGGGTTTTGTATAAAGGTGCTTACGGAGTATCCATTAGGAAAGAAATTGAATCAAGGCTTTCGCGAAGCGTCAGCATGGGTGCGTTACACACGGCATTGGTTAGGCTTGAGGACAAAGGATACATCAAGTCCTTTGATGGTGAGGCAACTGTAGAAAGAATGGGTAGACCCAAAAAATATTTTCAAATCACTGCCCTAGGAAAAAGAGCAATGGAATACTCGAAAGACACAAGGAATGAACTCTGGAGTGCTATACCAAAAATGGCTTTGAATCCAAAAATAGTATCGGTATGAATTCAAGCCACTGGCCTCCCAAATTTTTCCTTAGATTCTTCCGATGGTTCTGTCATCCTAAGTTGAGAGACCACATTGAAGGGGACTTATTGGAAACGTACACGGAGCACGCAACGGCAGTTGGTAAAAGAAAGGCCGACATAAAATTCATCATTGATGTATTACTTCTCTTTCGACCGGGGATTATTAAGCCCGTAGAAGGATATAAAAATTTAAACAACTATGGTATGATAAAAAGTTATTTTAATATCGCGTCACGCGTGATTGTGCGCAACAAATTTCACTCAGCCATCAATGTATTCGGACTAACACTGGGCATCGCGTTTGCCCTACTGATGAGTATTTTTATTTATGGCGAAATGCAAATTGACCAACAGCTAAAAGATATAGATCGCCTTTATTTTGTTGAGGAGAAATACGATGATGCGGTGGTGGGTTGGCCTGCTGGTTTGTTGACCAAGGAAGCAGTAACCCAGTACCCTACGATTTTTGAAAGCTACTACCGCTTTGTGGATCGTAGCGTCACTATTTCGAAAGGTGAAAAACACTTTAGAACGCAAACTCTAATCGGTGACTCCACGTTTTTTAAAATGTTCGGCCTTAAAATTCTAAACGGAGACTTAAATTCTGCATTGACACAACCCAATTCCATTGTAATTACGGAAGCGGTTGCGCGCCAGTATTTTGATCGATCGGATGCAATAGGCGAAACTCTTTCCGTTTACACCGAACGATTGGGAAGTAAAGAGTATAAGATAACGGCTGTTATCGCCAATCCGCAGAAGAAAAATTCGGTTACGGATTTTATGAATCAAGATGGGAATGTGTTCCTTCCAATGGAAAACCTTAAAGACTTTTTTAGCGACTACAATACTGATTCATGGAACGTGAATGTAATCTCTTACCTCAAACTTAAATCAGGAGCCTCTCGTCAGCAAGCCTCTGATGTTCTCAATTCGCTGTTCAAGAAAAATTCACCATCAAACGATCTAAGCCATCGGTCGGTCAATCTTAATCCACTGAAAACATATTACCTCACGACCAACAATTCCGCTGTGAAAAAACTATTGGTTTCCTTAGCCGCGATTGCTGTTTTTATTTTGCTTCTCGCGATCGTCAACTTTATCAATATTTCCATTGCCAGTTCGTTCTCACGGTTAAAGGAAGTGGGTGTTCGCAAAGTTATGGGCGGGCTTAAAAACCAAGTGGCAGTTCAGTTTCTCTGCGAGTCTCTTTTGCTGAGCTTGATTTCTGGAGTAATTGCATTATTGCTTTACGAATTCATGCACACCTACTTCGGCAATGTGCTTGGTTCACCGTTGCCTTCAGTAACCGGTTTTAAGTCTATTTTTTGGCTTGTGATTTCAGGGGGAATTTTGATGATCGGCCTTTTAGCTAGGCTTTATCCTTCCATTTACTTAGCGCTTTCAAATCCCATTGAATCACTCAAAGGCAAATTCAATCCCGTAAGAGGCACAATTCAATTCTCACGTGGTCTCATTTCAACGCAATTTACAGTCACCCTTTTTATTTTCGTGGTTTCAATTGTTCACTCGCAGCAAGTCAATTTTTTTCTAAATAAAGATTTAGGCTACGATAAATCGAGGGTGTTGATTGTGCAATCTGTTCCCCGTGTTTATTCCGATGAAGGCTTTCAAAAAGCGGAATCGGCAAAGCTAGAATTTGAAAGGTTATCGTGCGTCCAGAAAGCTACTTTATCTTGGGGCGCACCAGGTTGGAACTTGAGCCCGGTGGGCGGTAAAATTTATACTGTTGGTAAAAGTCCAGAGGAAGGCGTACAGACTGATTTGAGCTCTGTGGACGAAGACTATTTGAATGTTTTTCAAATTAAAATGTTGGAAGGTAAATTCATTTCAGGTGGCGGAAAGAATTACAGACAACAAGAATTAGTAATCAATGAAACAGCACAGAAGTCTTTGCGCGTAAAAGTAGGCGACAAGGTGAAGTCATCCATTTTTGGTGAATTCGAATTCACAGTAATTGGGGTGATGAAAGATTTTAACTATGAATCGCTACATGAAAAGGTAAAACCAATAGCCTTCATGCACAACCGCGATTTTAGTGTGTATCGGTATTTATCATTCAAACTCAATAATGGAAGCTTAACAGAATCTATACAGCAGATTGAAAAGGCATGGAAACAAATCTTCCCCAACGATCCTTTGTCTTATTCCTTTGCTGAAGCAAGACTGGAAGCTCTTTACACCACAGAACTGCAAATGAAAAAGGGTTCTTCAATTGCAACAGCGTTGATGCTTCTGATTGTAGTGACAGGTGTTTTAGGTTTGGTTTCACTTAGCGTTTCCAAACGAAGTAAAGAAATTGGCATCCGCAAAGTGTTGGGCGCATCCGTCTCCAAAATCCTTATCATGATCTCAAAAGAATATGTTTGGTTGATGCTTCTATCATTTACTCTGGGGACACCGTTGGCGTTTTGGTTTGCCACGAGTTGGTTGCACGGCTTTGCTTTTCACATCGACTTAACGTGGTGGATGTTTGCTGTTCCATTCGCCATTGTTTTTGTAATCACCCTTTTGACTGTGAGCCTGCACTCGTTGAAAACGGCAGTGGCAAACCCAGTAGATAGTTTAAGATCAGAGTAATGACAATACGGAACCTTCCACCAAAACTTTTCCTTCACTTCTTCCGGTGGTATTGCCATCCGAAGTTAAGAGATCACATTGAGGGAGATTTACTGGAGACCCACAATGAACAGGTGACGGCATTGGGAAAGAGAAAGGCCGATGTAAAATTTATCGTTGATGTATTGCTTCTCTTCAGGCCTGGTATCATTAAACCAGCAGAAGGGTATAAAAATTTAAACAACTACGGTATGATCAAAAATAATTTGAAAATGTCGATGAGGGTCTTCAAGAGAAACAAGTCCTATACATTCATCAATGTGCTAGGCTTATCTTCTGGACTTGCCATTGCGATGTTGATTTTCTCCTATGTGCAATTTGAAATGAGTTATGAAAAGGGGAATCCCTTAGCAAATCGATTAGTGAGAGTGAGCATGGACTATTTTAACGGTGAAACGGTGATAGGGCAGGATGCAGGAACGTATCATCCACTTGGCCCTAGAATGAACTCTGAATTCTCTGAGGTTGTAAACTTCGCGCGCGCTTATCGAATTCACGAAGCAACATTACGTATAGGGAACAACTTCATCCGGGAAACTGAAATTTACGCTGTCGACTCTTCCTTTTTTAAGCTTTTCAATTATCCACTTCAATATAGAAGCTCCGATAATACTTTTTCTACACCATTTGAAGCCGTATTAACTGAATCACAGGCAATAAAATGCTTTGGTCGAACAGATGTTGTTGGGGAATCGCTGTCGATATCAGATTTTAATGGAAACTTTAAAATAACAGGGGTTGTAAAGGATAGTCCTCTAAACACACACCTAAAGATTCACCTGTTAATTTCCTATCCCTCAATACAATCGAAAATCGACAAAGGTTGGAGCAATAATGACACATACACCTACTTATTGCTTGCAGATCAAAGTCAATACGAAGGATTTGAAAATAACTTGGCCACTTTTAACGATTTGTTACACAAAGAAAACAGAATCCTGGGAGAGCGAATTATCGCACAACCCTTTAAAGACATTCATTTATATTCACAAAAGCCATATGAATTGGAGCAGAATGGAGATGCTAAAACTGTATTTTTCCTTTTTGGCGTTGCGATCCTTGTGATCATAATAGCTATTGTAAACTATATAAATCTATCAACATCCAAATCCCTAGACAGAGCAAAAGAGGTCGGAATACGAAAAGTAATAGGATCATCCATTGGTCAGTTAAGGATTCAATTCTTTACGGAATCATTTCTAATTAATCTTTTGGCGGCTTTAGTTGGCTTGACAATAATGGTGGTATCACTTCCCGCTTTCATAAATATGGCAGGTCTGCCTTCTGGCTTCAACTTTTGGAATAACAGCCTGTTTTGGTATACAATTATTTCGGTTATTATAGTGAGTACTATTCTTTCGGGTGCGTTTCCATCTCTCATCCTGTCTTCCTTTCAACCTATCAAGGTATTGAAGGGGAAATTTACGCACTCGGCAACTGGTATAACGTTGAGAAAGGCATTGGTCATATTTCAGTTTTCTATTACTGTATTCTTGCTAATTCAAACGTTCACAGCAAAAAAGCAGCTGGCATTTATGCAACAAAAAGATCTCGGACTTGATGTGAATCACACCATTGTGGTGCGCTCGCCCGACGGCACTAGGAACAATGAGGCATATCAGGAATTCAAAACCAAATTGCTTGGATATTCGCAGTTTCAGTCGGTCGCTCTATCTAATTCGGTACCTGGGCTGCCGTATGGTGAAATGGGTCAGACAAATGGACAAATAAACCTGGTCGATGTCGCTCAAGAACAATCATTCAATTTTTACATCTACTTCAGCGATGCCGACTTTTTATCCACAATGTTGATCGAATTAAAAGCCGGGCAAAACTTTAAGGCAGAAACCAAAAATCAAGATGAAATACTAGTTAACGAAGAGGCCACAAAATTGTGGGGAATTGCCGACCCAGCGCTCGCGGTCGGGAAAAAAATCAACCTTTGGGGTCGTCAGCCTACAATAATAGGCGTGGTTAAAAATTTCAGTCAGGTCAGTGCTAAAAGTGCATATGTTCCAATGATTTTTTTGCACCGGGAAGGGAATAACAAATTAGCTAGCATCCGCACTAGATCGGGAAACACCAAGAATAGCCTGGCACTAATAAAACAGATTTATGCTTCCGTTTTTCCCAATAGCCCATTTGATTATTTCTTTCTAGATCAGGAGTTTGATAAACAATACCGATCCGATGAACAGTTCCAAAATGTTTTTACAACACTTACAGCGTTTGCTATTATAATCGCATGTCTCGGATTGTTTGGCTTGGTATCTTTCACTGTAGCCAATAGAACTAAGGAAATAGGTGTAAGAAAAGTGCTCGGGGCAAATGTCACTCAGATGGTATTACTCCTCTCAAAGGATTTTATGTCCTTGATAATGATAGCAATAATTATTTCCGTTTCTGTTACTTATTTTATTATTCAGGGGTGGCTTGAGAATTTTGCATTTAGAATTGACTTGAACGCATGGCTCTTTGTTATACCAGCTGCGGGGGTTCTACTAGTCGCACTTTTCACCATCTTTATAAAGACACTTCAGGCCTCGTCGGTAAATCCTGTTAACTCGCTTAGAGACGAATGAGCCGCGGCGATTGCCTGGATGTCTCATAAAGCCTTTAGATGTGTAAGTAGGAAAGTATCAAAAATCGATCGATGTGTGCCACTGCAGCCAGACGATAGCGGTCATTGTGAGGACGTGCGAAACGAACCTTAACGCAACGAAAGAAATATTACTTTTACGAATATTTTAAAAAATGAATATCTTAATCACAATTTTACTCGTATTAATATGCATCATTGCCTTGCTGTTAATCATTGGACTTTTCACGAAGAAGGAACATGATGTCAAGCGTGAAATTATCATCAATGCACCTCTACAAAAAGTATTTGACTATGCCAAACTGCTCAAAAACGAAGATGAGTGGAACAAAAATGAAAAGACAGACCCAAACAAGATACAAGAATTCAGAGGAAAAGACGGAACAGTTGGATTTATTATTGCATTTAGCGGAAACAAAAATGTCGGTGTTGGAGAAAAGGAAATTACAAACATTGTTGGAGAAAAAAGAATTGAAATAGAAATGCGTTTTGTAAAACCATTGGGATTCACTGCCACCTTAATTATGGACACAGAATCTTTTTCTGATAATCAAACAAAAGTAAACTTGAGCCATACGGGTACAATGAAATATCCTCTAAGCATAATGATACTAATATTTGAAAAAATGTTTGCAAAACAAATGGATATTAGTCTATCAAACTTGAAGAATATTCTTGAAAAGTATTAAAATTCAAAAGCCGCAAAATCGATTAATTCGCGGGATTAATTATGCTAAGATTTACTACACGACCCTTTAGGAACCTTGAAATGCACCACTGAATCTATTGTCGAAATCGGAAATTTTTAAAATGAATTAAAACTGTAAGCCCCATAAAACGATTGATAATGCCGATATCCAGTTTCTCTTAGGATGGATGAAGTACTTATGTTGTTTCCATTGGAAAAAAAGTTGGTCATGAGGTTCACAGCGATTGGTGTTCTGATTATAGTGCATTTTCTGTTGGCCCCCGCCGGGTATTCGCAGAATGTGAGAGACTTCATTCGCAAAGCGAGTACAAAAATGGACGCGGGCAAATTTGATGAAGCGGTCAATCTTCTTTTAAAGGCGATTGAAAAGGACTCAACCAATGCCGACATTTTTTATAAGATAGGCCATTGCAACGTGCAGTTGTCGAAATACGAGGTTGCTAACAAGGCTTTTACAATGGCAATTACATTAAAACCTAGTGAATCCGTTTATTATTATGCTAGAGGGACCTCCAAACTTTGGATGAATAACTTCAATGAGGCTGTGGCTGATTTTGACATGGCAATTCATTTAAATCCAAAAAATGGGGATGCGTTTGCTAATCGAGGTCTCGCTAAATTGAGAACGGGAGACAATCTGCTAGCTATCGAAGATCTTTCAAGAGCGATTGAGATCAGCGGAAAAACATCGAGATATTTTTCTCTACGAGGAATCGTCTACAAAAATCAAAAAGATACCCTTAAAGCATTAGCTGACTTTGATCAATCAATTAAAATTGACCCCACGAATACTGAAGCAGTTGAAAATAGGGCTGGCCTGCTATTCGAATTAAAGAAATACGAAGAGGCTCTGTTCGATTATAACTCCTTAACAATTCTTCAGAATAATGCTAGGGCTTTCAAAAATAGAGGCGTTGTGAATCTCAAGCTGGGAAGGAACAAAGAAGCAATTGATGATTTGGAGCGATCTATGAAGCTGAATAACAAAAATGCTGAACAACATTCATATTTAGCGGTGGCTTTAACAAAAGACAGAAAGTATAAGGAGGCTATACGAGAATATGCATCGGCTATATCTCTTGACCCTAATGATGACTCTAATATTTATGCGAAGGCAGAACTAGAAGATTTAGTTGGGGAATATGAACAAGCTGTCTTAGATTATGAACACGCGATTAAATTAGACTCAAGTTCATTCAAGTTTTTTGTAAATATTGCAAGCATTCAAATTCATATGGGGAACTATAGTGAAGCAAATAAGAATTGTGAAAAGGTCTTAAGAATTGATCCAAAGTCCATTTTTGCATTGACGCAGATCGGCTTCATTCATCAAGAATTAGGGGAATATGGACTTGCGATTAAAGCATATGATCGTGCAATTAAAATTGACAACAGTTTTGGAGCGGCTTACAGCAATAGGGCGGACACCAAAATACGACAGAAGCTTTTTAGCCAAGCAGTTCAAGATTGTGATAGCGCTATTTTGTTTGAACCTAGACTTAAACAGGCCCTTAACAATCGAGGCGTTGCCAAATATTATCTAACTGAATATGACTCCGCATTGGAATGCTTTAAAAAGGCACTATCGATCGATCCTGCTAATATTTACTCGCGCTTGTGGCTAGGAAAAACAGCTTCAAAAATTTACGGTCAAAGTGCTAATGCGGCGCAAGCTTTTAAAATTGTGATTCATATGTGCGACAGCGCTTTAAGAATCAATCCCAGAGACGCCTATAATTTTTATTATAGAGGTCAGGCTTTCGAAGAGCTTGGAGAACGGAGGAATGCTGAAATCAATTATAAAAAGTCGTTAGCTATAAGGAAAGACAACTTTCTTTTCAAAAAAGCCATTGACGAGTTAGCAACTGGAAATATTAACAAGTCCGGAGAATGAAGTCCAAAAAAACGATGGTAAGCAGCCGTATAGATTAGCACACTGATTAATTGAATCAAATGAAATACGTTTTTATTACTTCGTTGTTTTGTTTGGCAACTACAGTTTCATTTTCTCAAACGCATTTCCCTGATTTAAGCCCAAAGGGTTTTATCAAGCAGAAGGTTGGATTCGCAACCATTGCCGTTGAATATGAGCGACCTGCAGCCAGGGGACGAAAAATATTTGGAGGATTAGTGCCTTATCTGAAATTGTGGCGAACAGGTGCGGGATACTGCACCAAGATAAAATTCAGCGATTCAGTGATGATAAAGGAAAAGCATATAAAGGCAGGTACATATTCCCTTTTTACTATTCCTGATGTAAACGAATGGACAATAATTCTAAACAGTGATACCTCACTTTATGCAACGGATGGTTATGATGAAAAAAAGAATGTAGCGAGTTTCAAAACCCCAATTCAAAACTCAAGCAAGTATTATGAATCATTAACAATCGATATTGATATTATCCCCAATAACGCTTCAATCTCCATAGCATGGGAAAAAATATTGGTTTCTTTTGAGGTGAAAACTTCGACTGATAAGAAAGTAAATGATTTTATTGATCAGATTCTATTGACAGACAAGTCCAAAGACCCAAATCAATATGGAATGGCTGTCGAATATTATCTATTTCTGAACAGAGATTTTGATAAAGCATTAACTCTTGCGAACAAAGCAATTGCCTTAAGTCCTAAAGAGACTTGGTTTTATAACTTAAAAGCGGATGCACTGGAAAGGCAAGGAAAATTTTCTGAAGCAATTACGACTTCCAACAAATGTCTAGAGATCGCCCAGAAATATGGTAAAGATCTTGGCTGGGACGATAAAACTCAACGAATCGCAATTGAAGAAATAAAAGGCAAAATAGATTCTTTGAGTAAAAAACTTAATAACATGAGATAGGTTATGCCATAGCCCGCGACATGACGAGTTTTAATTAAGCTAAGAAGCTATTGACGAATTTAGTCTCAAAAAAGGATAACTTGGTCTCGTTAGTCGTGCGTTTCTCGTATGCTTGGCAGTCGAAAAATCTGAGAATTACTTTATGAAGACTTTAAGGATATCCTTACGGGAACATTGAGAGTCATTTGCCTTTGAAGTCTTATTTTTGACTTGGAACAAACGATATGCATCGGAGTTTTTACTTTTTTTCAATATTTGTTTTGGGGCTGTCCGTTGGCTCTGGATTACTTCAAAGCGCACTTTCTTACCACCTAGGTAACCGAATATATTCACTACCGTCATTTACTGAATGGCTCATTGTGCTTACCAGTATTTCTTTGTCGGGTTCATTATTTGTTCTTAGGTATTTTTATCAAAAGAGGTACTGGCTTACATTCTCTACGGGGGCGGTCACGACTGCTGCGTTCGTTTGTCATTATTTCGTTATCTACAAAGTAGTAACTGCACAGGAACTAACAAATTTTTCAACGCCGACATTCCTTGTTTTCTTGGGTGCTACTTTGGTGTATTCAATTAGCCTTATGTTTTCTATTTCAGGTGAACGACCCTGGCTCAAATCTGCAGGAGTCTGCCTTTTTATCCTTTGTTCCATTTTAGGAACGGCATTTATTTGGGGCACATATTCCCCTAACTCACGTATAAGTTCTTTGTTTCCAAAAATTCTATGGCGGGTTTCATTAGTTAATCATCTGGTTCCTATTTTTTTTATCATGAATTTTTTGAGGGAGGAAAAGACCTTAGGCGCAGGACAACCAACTAAGACCGTGCGGTATTTCGACAGCTTCTCTATTTTTGTTGGAATAACTGCATTAGTGGTCACGCTGGTTTTCGCACAAAAAATTGCGAGTGAAAGTCATTCGTTAAACGGCCGACATCGGTCGTTTAATCTAGATAAAGAGTCGGCTCAATTATTTGAAGCTCGGAACTATGTTGACAGTAATGGCGACACATTGCTTTATCGCTTGGTGAAACCGTTGAATTACGATCCCCGAAAAAAGTATCCCTTGGTGGTTTGTCTGCATCATGGTGGTACACATGGGAGAGACAATGTTAGGCAACTTGACTCAGATCCAGTGCCAATGTTATCAGACGAAGCAAACAGGAAAAAGTACCAGGCCTTTCTTTTTATCCCGCAATGCCCAGAAGGCTCAGGATGGGGTGGCATTCCAAATTATCCCACCGTTGATGAGCCCGTGTTTGAAACTATCAATACATTAGAGAAAGAGTTCTCGATCGAGGCAAAAAGATGCTACGTTGTCGGCATATCTGGCGGCGGTTATGGTTCTTGGCATTTCATTTGCGCTCGCCCGAAAATGTTTGCTGCCGCAGTACCGATTTGCGGGGCTGGTGATCCAAAACTTGCTTCTAATATTATTGATGTACCTGTTTGGGCTTTCCATGGTGAGAAAGACCGGAACGTTCCTGTAAAAGGATCGCGGGATATGATTGAGGCTATCAAAGAGGCAGGAGGCAGTCCACGATACACAGAGTTCCC
>Ga0209067_10000250_pt1 | contig 37167 bp, 29 predicted proteins | sample ColStrG_CSR_2013_FD_187199 | JGI IMG/M metagenome (GOLD analysis project Ga0209067, IMG submission 187199) | Freshwater sediment microbial communities in response to fracking from Pennsylvania, USA - Cold Stream Run_MetaG_CSR_2013 (SPAdes)... | ecosystem: Environmental > Aquatic > Freshwater >... | reverse complement strand
GCTTTAAGAAGCACCAACAGACGACCGGCCTCTCATTCGCTGAGGATTCAACTCCATCTTGCCAAACCTGTCAAGCGCCTATTTTCATCCGCCCCGGTGGGCGCCGCGCAGCGGCGCCGTGGCGTTTCCTACGAAAAAAACAGCCCCAAATATCCAAGAGAATCAACAGCTTCACTGATCCAGCACCCCCCTCCCTAGGAAAATAATTCGCTGCGCGGAGCGCTTTTTCATCCGTCCCGGTGACGGCCCGTTGGGGCCGTGTAGTGGATGACACGGAAATTAAATTTTTCGTCATCCCAGAATCAACTACTTACAGATATTCAGCCCCGAAACCCCTTGAACCTGCATGTTACTTTCGAATTAGGAGGGACGCCCACCGCGTCACTCCCAACAGTATTTCTTCCTGGCCAGGAAGCGTTGCATGTACGGTGGAACTGAACTCTCCCTAGGGCCGTGAACGCCCTAACGGCTGGCTGAGCAGTGCTACGGGGTCGGGGGAGAGACTTCGGGTTCGAACCCGTAACATCGGGTGGTGAGCGGATAGTGGTGATTGTCGCCCCATCTGGTACACAGAGGATGAGTCTCGAATCTGCTAGAGCCGCTCGCCATCCAGCGGGCTAAGGTCTCGGAAGAGGCTCTCCCATCCATTGGCGGCCGGATACGCACGGCGAAAAGTCCGCGAAGCCCCGGCCGCCGCAACGAATTCTCTGTCCAATCTCCGGGCACAAGTGTCTCTACCGGTCCCCGGCGCCAAGCCACAATCCCCCAACGACTACCTCCCAGTGAAGCACCCGAGAAGCAGCAGATTCACGTCGTCGTGAGCACTCCCGCCGTCTTCCCTGTCACGCAGGCAGTCGGCCGGCACAGGGCCGCCATGGGGCCAGCGCTCTAGGCAGTCACAGGTTTTTTCAAAATATTTTCCGCTGATTCTAAACCTCTTATCAGCCTGATCGCCGGCCACCCCTAAACTCGCCTGTTATAAGTCGTTTAGGTGGCCCGGCACGCAAAGTGCGGAGCCCAACGGAATAACGCCATGTCCAAAGAAGCAAGAAAGCAGATCCTGGTGGTGGAAGACGAGGGTCTGATCGCCGACGATATTAAGCGGCGCCTGGAGCGGTTTGGCTATGCCGTGCCCGCGGTTGCCGGCAGCGGCGAGGAAGCGCTCGAACTGGCCCGGTACTCCCCGTTCGACCTCGTCCTGATGGACATCCACATCAAGGGTGAGATGGATGGCATCGCCGCGGCGCAGGCGCTCAAGGACGAATTGGACGTGCCGGTCGTCTATCTGACCGCGCACGCCGACCAGGATACCGTCAACCGCGCCAAGTTCACCGAGCCCCTGGGCTATGTGCTCAAGCCGCTGAGCGACCCCAACCTCAGTACCGTGGTGCAGATCGCGTTCCACAAGCACGAGATGGAACGCCGCCTCCGCGCCAGCGAAGCCTGGCTTTCCACCACGCTCCGCAGCGTCGGCGACGGCCTCATCGCTACCGACCCCAGCGGCGAGATCGTCTTCATGAGCCGCGCCGCCGAGGAACTGACCGGTTGGCCCAGCCAGGAAGCACACGGGCGGCTGCTCATGGGAGTGCTCGGTCTATGCGACGAATCCACCGGTGAGGCAGCCAAGAACCCCGTCTTCGAGTTGTTCCCCGGGGAAAGCCGGATATACACCCTGATCTCCAAAACCGGCCAGAGCCTGGAAGTGGAGGTGGCCTGTTTTGAGAATCGCGCCGAGACGGACCTGCTCGGCGCCATCCTGGTGATACGCGACGTCCGCACCGGCAGAGAGCTGGAGAATCGCCTGATTCAGTCGCAACGGATGGAGGCCGTCGCCAATCTCGCGGGCGGCCTGGCGCACGACTTCAACAACCAGCTCATGGTCATTCTGGGATACGCCGACGAACTCCTCGGACGGATGGCCGGCGAGGACCAGGAGCAGGTTCGGGCGATCAAACAGGCCGCATCGAATGCCAGTTCCATGGCCAGCCAGTTGTTGACCCTCAGCCGCCGGGACATGGCGGTCTTCGAAGTGCTCGATATCGACAGGCTGGTCCGCGAGGCACGACCCTACATGGTGCGCAGCCTCGGCCGGAGCCGGACGCTCGATTTAGACTTTGGCGAGGCGTGTGGGTTCATTCGCGGCGACCGCAACCAGCTCAAGCAGATGCTGCTCAACCTGGCGATCCATGCCCGCGAACGGATGGCTGGCCCCGGCCAACTGCGCATCGCCACCGCCATCGTGGAAATCGAGGACGGCAGTCCTTCCTCGCGGCGATACCGTCCGGGGCAGTACGTCCAACTGCGCGCGACCGACGACGGCGCGAGCATCGACAAGGCAACGCTTTCGCGCATCTTCGAGCCGTCTTTCGCGACCCCGAAACATCACGGGAGCGGCACCAGTCTCGGTCTCTCCATCGTGCACAGCATCGTCGCGCGAAGTGGGGGCTACATCAGCGCCCAGAGCGAGCCCGAAAAGGGCGCGAGTTTCGAAATCCTGCTTCCCTGCATCGGCACTCTTTCGGGTCAGGGCATGGACGATGCGCCGGCCATCCTCCTGGTGGAGGACGAAGACAGCGTGCGGCGGCTCATGCACGTGTTCCTGGAGCGCCAGGGGTACCAGTTGCTGGAAGCCAGAAATCCCGCCGAGGCCGAAGAGTTGGCGCGCATGTACGAAGGGCCCATTCACGTCCTGGTCACGGATGTGGTGATGCCGGGGATGACGGGTCCGGAACTGGCGGCCCGCCTCACCCAATCCCGCCCGGACATGCAGGTGCTGCTGATCTCCGGATACCGCCATGACACCTTGGACTACCAGGGACTCTTGAAACGGGAGCCGAACCTGCTCTCCAAACCGTTCCCGGCATCGGAACTGCTGCGGCGCATTCAACTCCTGCTGCAGCACAGGACGCTGCCGGCGAAATGATCCAGGCGGAACTGTTCCGGTCGGCCCGCGTCCTGCTCGAGCGGGAGATCGCGGCGCACCAGCGCGCCGAGGCGGCATTGCGCACCACCTGCTCGGAACTGGCGGCGATCTACGCCCATGCCCCGGTGGCCATCCTGCTGGTCGACCAGCAACTCCGGATCGAGAAGGCCAACGACCTGGCCGCGCGATTCGCCGAGCGCGAAACCTCCGATCTGATGGGACTCCGGCCGGGGCCGGCACTCGGGTGTTTGAATGCCCTTGCCCATCCGGAAGGCTGCGGATCGAGCTCAGCCTGCGGACAGTGTCCCATCCGGGCGACCGCGCTCGACAGCCTTCGCTACGGCGCCAAGCACGACGATGTCGAGGCCTGGGTGCCCGTGTCGATCGACGGCCGCCAGGAACTCCGCTGCCTGCTGGTTTCGACGGCGCCCGTGGATTTCGGCGGTAGGAAAGCCATGGTCTGCGTCCAGGACGTCACCGAGCGGAAGAGGTCGCAGGAGAGACTGGAGCAGGCGCACCGGCGGACATCCGCCATTCTGGAAAGCATATCCGACGGATTCAACGCCTTCGACCGCGATTGGCGGTACACCTACGTCAACGCGGCGGCGGCCCGGATGGTCCACAAGACTCCCGAAGAACTGCTCGGCAAGAACGTCTGGGAGTTGTGGCCGAAAGCCGCGGCATCGCCGTTCGGCGAAGCTTACCGCCGCGCCGTCGCCGAAAACATCCCGGTCCAGGTGGAGGCCTTTTACCCGGAACCGCTCAACGCCTGGTTCGAGGTCCGCTGCTATCCGTCGCCTGACGGGCTGACACTGTTCTTCACGGATACCACCGCACGCAAACGGGGTGAGGATAGACTGCGCGATACGTTGCGCAAACTGCAGTCGGCCCTGGCCGAGAAGACGGTGTTGCTGAAGGAGGTTCACCATCGGGTGAAGAACAACCTGGCGGTGATCTCCAGCCTGTTGAGCATGAAGGCCGAGGCCACGGACGTGCCCGACGCCCGACAGGCGCTGGAGGAGAGCCAGCAGCGCATCCGCTCCATCGCCTTGATCCATGAGCATCTCTATGGAACCGATCATCTCGATCGCATCGAGTTCGCCGAATACGCGCGGCAACTCGCGGCGGAGCTGACCGTGGCGTTCGGCGCCGCGGGGCGCGGGATCGCGGTGCGGGTCGATGCCGAACCAATCGATCTCCCCGTGGACCAGGCTGTTCCCTGTGTGCTGATCCTGAATGAGCTGGTGACCAATGCCTTCAAGCACGCCTTCCCGGGACAGCGCCGCGGAGAGATTGAGATTTCGTTCCGGGAATCAGCCGGGTGGCTGCAACTCGGCATCCGCGACAATGGCGCCGGATGCCCCAGCCCCGGCAGCTTCGCGACCGGAAAGTCGCTAGGCTTGGGTATCGTGGACATCCTGGTGAAACAACTGGACGGGGTGCTGGATCAGGTAGCGGGCAGCGGCACCCATTTCGTGCTTCGCTTCCCCGCCGGCTAGTGCCACAGGCATCCCTGCCTGTGTTGCCTGTTCATCACGTCTGATACCGTTCCATGGTTCGTGGACTATAGGCCCAGTGAAATTCCAGTTCGTACCCCATGGATTTGGCGAGGCCATCCAGATCGGGAAACAACGTGGCATACGTGATGTTCATCCGGTACAACTCCCGCATCCCCACCTCGCGCACGGAGTTGGCCAGCACCAGCTTGGCCAGAATGTTCTCCTGGTCGCGGTCGCTCAGAATCTGCTCGAACGGCACATCCAGTACCCCGGGCACGGCGAACGTTCCCGATTGAGCAATCAGCCGCCGGTTCATGGTGTGCGGCTCCCCCATCCAGATGAGGTGCTTCTTGCCCTTGAGGAAGTAGCGCTCGAAATTCCCCTGGACGCGCGGGTCCATGCGCATCGGCTTGGGCGCGCGACTGCTGTCGATAGCCGCCGGATTCATGGCCCAGACTACGCCGTCGGCCAGGGTGCGTTCCAGGGCGAAGAACGCCGCCACGTACGGCGACCACGTGAAGTCCAGCAGACGGGTCGGCGCGCCATGGTGTTGCATCAGGGCCAGCCATTGGAAGTCGTCTTCGGGATCGGGTGGTTTTTCCAGAAACTGGTGCGCCTTGCGTTTGAAGATGCGCAGGATGCGGCCTTCCTGCTCGGGCCAGGCGCGCGGATCTACTTTGGCGTTTTTCAGATAGCGGGATAGGGAACTGTAGAGCGGCCAGCGCTCGTCGCGCTCGCCGCGAAACGCCCAGTTAGAGTAGGGCGGGTGAATCACGTGGTCGAGGAACTTCTCCCACGAACTCAAGCGGATCACGCGGAACGAGCGCCCACCCCGTTGGCTGGCAGGCATCGGCTAGCTATCGTAGCGGTACATCGCCTGCTCGATAGGCACGCCGCGCACTTCAATGCGCTTCAGGTCGGTGGCGCCCACGCCATGCGCTTCGGCCAGCAGCAGCGTATTCTCGCAGCGTTGGAATGGCGCCGTGCCGCGCGGAGCGCGTGGGTTGTACCCCATCACCGCGGCCGAGACCACATCCGTGGTCACCGGGTTCATTCCGGCGATCATGACGCCCGGCTTCACCCGGCGCACGCCGCGGTTCCAGGGACCTTCGCCGCCGGCGATCGATTCCACACCATCCAGGATCGCCAGGTGAATCGGCCGCGCCGACGCCAGGTCGGCCACGATGTGCGGAATGCGGTACTCGGCTTCGCGGCTGCCCTTGGGATTCAACTCCGGCGGCGCGATCTTCGACGGCTGGCGCTTGCCATCGTGGCACACCGCCTGGCGGCCCTTGGTGGGGTTCTCGTTGGGCTGGTCCACGCCGGCATCGTCGCCATAGATGGAAGCCGGCGTCATGCCGAAGCAGTTCTTCATGGAAAGCGTCACCCCGCAGGTGGCGTGATTCTTCAGCTTGGCCAGGCTCACGAACACGTCGGTCTCATCATAGGCGTGGTTCAACACGTAGGCCGGATACATGTACGGATTGCCCGGCACCTTGAAAGTGGCGTAGCGTTTGCCTTTGCCCAGGGCATTGGTGTTTTCGAACTCCACCTCGGGCGCGGCCGTCAGCAGGGACCGCACGTTCCAGCCCGAATCGAGCATCACATCTTCCAGTGGTCCACCCGTGGCCCAGGCGCTTTCCACGAAGCGGATGCGCTTGGCCCCGGCGCGGCCCAGCAGGTAGGCGGTAGCGCCCACGAGTTTGGGGTGCGTGTAGTGCGTCAGCCCCAGCGCCTGTCCCTGAACCCGCTGGCTGGTGGGGCCGGTCATGTTGATCTTGATGGTGACCGTCTTGTTCCGAACCAGCTTTTCGATACCGCCCAACTGATCGAACATGGTGCCGAGCTTCGCGGCTACATCCTCGTCATACGAGGCGCATTTGGCGATCGCCACCGGGGCCGTGGGTGCTTCGGGTGCGGCAGCCTTCAAAAGCGGCGCCGCGCTAATCATTGCGAGCCATTCTCTACGCGTCATGCTATTGCTCCAGCCGGACTGTGGCGCAGACCCCTACTTTGTCGAGATCCACGCCCAGCCCTTCATCGGTTTCGTAAACTTCCAGCTTCTTATCGGCGCCCTCCGGAGCGACCAAAGTGGCGTGCCGGTAATTGCCCAGGTAATGCACGGCCACGTTTTCCACGGGATAGTCCGAATAATTCACCAGGTGCAGCACCGCTCGCTTGCCGTCCGCCGATGCCAGGTAGTTGGAAAGCATCGACGACACGTTGAACAGCCGCACCCCCAAATTGCGCCGTCCCACCATCGAATTCACGTCGTGCCAGATATCGTTGATGCGCTCGAGGTCGGCCTGTTCCAGCGTAATCTTGCCGGCCGTGGGGGTCGGGTCCTTCCATCCCGGCGGCCCGGTAAGCAGCGTACCGCCGCCGCGCGTGAAGCCGCGCAGCACTTCCTTTTGCTCCGCGGTGAGCGCGTCGCCCTCCACGTTGACCGCCATGCTGGCGCCCTCCAGCGCTTTCGGGGTAAGCTGCTGGCGCGCGATCGGGCGCACCGGCGTGTGCTTGACCGCGATCATGTCGAGGATGCCGCCCGAAAGCAATCCGCCCTTGCGTGGGTCCTGCACCAGCGCGAGCAGGCTGGACTCCTGCATGTTCCGCCACTCCGGGTGCTGTTCGAAATAGTTCAGCAGGCCGGCCATGCGTTTCCAATCGGCCAGGGCCGCGCTATCGTGCTTGCCGAGGCGGGCCGCGAAATCCTCGTCCAGCGCCAGCACCCACCGTGCGCCGGAGATGGCCGCATCGGCGATGGCCTGCAGGTAACGCGAGCCCGTGACCGCTGTCTTGGCCGGCGGGTCGTTGGCAATCCACACGGCGATCTCGCCCGCGGCAGGGAGCATGGCCCGCACCGAACGCAGGAAGCCGGTGTTGGTGTCGATCCAGACGGAAGCCGTGGGGCCGGATTTCTTGGCGCCGTCCTCGTCGATCGAGATTCCCGGCCAGACACCCTGATAGGTGCCGATCACCGGCGCGCTGGAGCCGGCGACCATGCGCTGGCGAGCCGTCAATTCAATGACGGGCGTGCCGGCCGCGGCTTCGCGAACGCCTGCCGCCGCGCCTTCGGGAAATTCGCCCTCGAGCACGATGCCGGTGACCCTGGCGCCCAGAGCGCGGTGGGCCGCCGCCAGCACGTCGCCCGTTGGCGTGACCACTGCCAGCGTGACCAACCCCCGCCCGGCGGCGGCGGACACCAAAGCCTCGGGGTAGGCCTTGAGCAGCAGACAATTGATGGGTGTGCCGGATAGCAGTTCCAGCGATGAGACGTCGTTCCACGGCCACCGCACCGGCACCCAGTCCGCCGGGCGCGGCACGGCGGCGCACGTGAGATGCGCCAATGCCAAACCCGCGATCAGACGGAGCCTCATATTGTTAGGGTACGACGGAAAGGCGCAGAAATACCCATGGGAAACGTGAATCCCGCTTATTTACGCTCCTTCGAGGATACTTACAGTATAATCCAATGCGCACCACTGCGGAGAACCCCAACATTCGCATCACTCCCCGTTCGAAGGCGACTTTGCGAGACTTGGCGAAGCGTGAAGGAAAACCTTTGCAGACCGTCTTGGAAGATGCCATCGAGCAGTACCGGCGCGACACATTCTTTCGTGATTTGAACGAAGGCCACGCCCGTCTGCAAGCCAGCCCTGAAGCGTGGAAGGCCGAGCCTGCCGAGCGGCGGGAGTGGGATACCACTCTCATGGATGGGTTGCAGGCCGAATGACTGGGTCGGCCTCCGATCCCGCACGTGGTGAAATCTGGCTCGCCCGCATGGGATCCGATGGTCGGCCATGAGTAAGGCGAGCGAACTCCCATGCCTGGTGGTATCCGATCGCTTCAACCGCTCTCGGGCTGAACTGGTGATGGTCGTTCCCATTACGCGCACGGATCGTGGGTTGCCTTCGCATTCAAAGCAGCGGCTCCAGAGGAAATGGGGAAGAGTGGCGGCCCAGACTATGATGCCGTGGAGGACCGAATGAGACTCTTGCTGAACCTGTGAGGCCCACGCGGGGACGAAAACACTTCGACGTCGCCCGGAGCGATCGAAACCGCTCGATTCGCGAGATCGTATCCGCCATGCCTATGGTGGGTCACCTGAGCGGCTGTTTGGGAAGACGGTAGATGCCAAGGCGTACGGCGATATGACTATTTCGCGGTCTTGATGTCACCGATGGCAGGGACTCGATGGACCAACTGCGCTACACCGTGGGGTCGCCGGCCGTGCTGGTCGGCGGCGTCCCGGCGGCGGTTCCGTTCTCTGGCCTCGTGCCGCAGTTTGTGGGCCACCGCGGCCCAGGTCACACTGGCTGTCCAATGAGGAGCAGGTACAAAGCCGGGGAATCACAAGTTGCGGCCTCCACTCCCCGCTGGTATACTGGATCTTTCGGATATCCGAGGAGATTTCTGTCTTATGGCACAAGTTTGCGAAATATGCGGCCGGGGGCCTCAGTTCGGCAACCGGATCAGCCACGCCCACAATGTCACCAAACGGCGCTGGAACGTCAACCTGCAATCGGTTCGGGCGCTGGTGAAAGGCGCCGGTAAGCGCATGCGGGTCTGCACTTCGTGCATCCGCGATGGAAAAGTACAGAAGGTCGCCTAGTTCCGGTCTCCTCCCCTCCTTCCTTCAATCAGCGATTGCGTAGCGCTTCATCTTGTTGATGAGCCCCTGACGGCTCAGGCCGAGCACCCTGGCAGCCTGCTGCTGGTTGTTGCGTGTGTTCCGCAGAGCGTCGGCAATCAATCGCCTTTCCAGATCGGCCACGGATTTCTTCAGCGACTCCGGCTTCCCCGGCTGGGATGGCGGCCGGCTGGAAGCGGACTCAGGCCCTGGCAGGCCCTCGAATAGATCGTCCTCTTCGATGATGTCGCCCCGCGCGCAGGCTGCCATGCGGATCACTTCGTTGCGTAACTGGCGTACGTTGCCGGGCCATGGAGCGGTGGTGAGTTTGCGCATCACATCCGCGGAGAACTCCATGGAGCCGCGGCCGAGTTCCCGGCAGTACTCTTTCAAAAAGTGGTGGGCCAAAAGGGGGATTTCGCCGCGGATATCGCGCAGCGGCGGCATATGGATGTGGATCACCTTAATGCGGTAGTAGAGGTCTTCGCGGAAGGCCGACTTGCCGATCTCCGCCTCCAGGTCCTTATTGGTGGCGGCGAGCACCCGGACATCCACCGGAATCGACGCGCGGCCGCCCACCCGCTCCACCACGCGCTCCTGCAGCACGCGCAGGATTTTCGCCTGGGCCGTCAGGCTCAGGTCGCCGATCTCATCCAGGAACAGGGTGCCGCCATCGGCCTGCTGGAAATGGCCGACGCGCGAGTTCACCCCCGTAGCCACGCCTTTTTCAATCCCGAACAGCTCACTTTCCACCAGGGTTTCCGGCAGCGCCGCGCAGTTGAGCGCCACAAAGGGCTTGCGCGCGCGCGAACTGGTGTAGTGGATGGCCTTGGCGATCTGTTCCTTGCCGGTGCCGCTTTCGCCCGTGATCAGGACGTTGACCAGGCTGTCGCGAATTCGCTCTACCAGGCGCACGACCTGCTGGATCTTCGGCCCGGTGCCGATGATCCCGTGGGCAGAGTACTTGCTTTCCACCTCGCGCCACAGGTGGGCGTTCTGCCGGGCCAACTCGTCCTGTTTGTGGCGCAGTTCGCCGATCAGTTGCGCGGTCTCAATGGCGCTGGCGGCGTGGGAAGCGAGCGCCGTCAAGGATTCTTCATCGCGGGCGCTGAACGAGCCCATGCGTTTGTTGAGCACCTCGAAGGCGCCGATGATTTCTCCCTTCTGGTTGCGCACCGCCACGGCGAGCACGTTGCGCGTGCGGTATCCGGTCATGTCGTCGATGGCGTTGTAAAAGCGCGGGTCGCTGTAGGCGTCGGTCACATTGACGCTCTTGCCGGTGAGCGCGGCAGCGCCGGCGATACCCAGCCGGGCATCGAAGCGCAGAATCTCATCGCTGCCCAGAGCCACCTTCGACCAAAGCTCGAGGCGTTCGCGGTCGAGAAGGAAAATGCTGGCGCGGTCGCACTCCAAAAGGCTGATGGACTCACGGGCAATGAGGTCGAGCAGGGCGCCCAGATCGTGCTCCGAATTCATTTTCTGGCAGATTGCCAGAATGGCGCCGAGCCGTTCGTTGAGTGCGGGTTGCGACAGCGATCCCATTGGGTTTCAGTCTACAACCCCCCGGCTCTTCCTGTCCATGAAGTAGACAGGATGGCCACCGACTTTACTACTGACTAATCTGTAGACGCGGGTCGGACACGGGCAGGCAACGGAAATCAGGGGTTTATCGCTGGTCGGCGTTTGGCAGTAGCCGTGCTTCATGAGAGAGCGTGTTGGGGCACTCCTTTTCGGAGGCGGATCGGGACGGGTAAGCGGAGGCAGCCCGCCCGGTCTGGTCAAAGGAACCCCAACCCAAAAACTGCCAGAGATCCTGCACCCGGAGGATGTCATCGGGCCGAACCAACGTCCTTCGAAGCCCCGGCCCGCTCAGGAGACCCACTCCCTGCGCTTCCGCCACCGAACACGGAAGCGCAGGCCACACCTCGCGAATCAGTTGTAGTCTGAAGCTATGGCGGGCGAACGCACACACAACTATCAAACCACCACGCGATGGACCGGCAACCTCGGGACGGGGACATCGGCATACCGGGCTTACAGCCGCAGCTACGAACTGACCGGTACCGGCAAGAGCGCGGCGATCCCGGGCTCCTCGGACCCGATGTTTCGCGGCGATCCCGCCCGCTACAATCCGGAGGAGTTGCTAGTGAGCGCGCTCTCGGCCTGTCATATGCTGTGGGTGCTGCACCTATGTGCCGACGCGGGCATCGCGATCACGGAGTACTCGGATGAAGCCGCGGGCGAGATGGTGGAGCATGCCGACGGGTCGGGCGAGTTTACGCGAGTAGTGCTGCGGCCCCGGATGAAGATCACAGATGCTGCGCGCATTGAGGAGGCGGCCGCCATCCACGGCCGGGCGCACCAGGTCTGCTGCCTGGCGCGGTCGATGAATTTTGCGGTCGAGCATGAGGTGGCGGTGGTGGCGGAGTAGTTTGTTTTGAGGGGGGCGCCGGCTGAAGCTCGCCCCTCACGCTATAATAGCCTTCGCCAATCCTGGGGCGACCAGATATTCATCGACCTTGTCACTTGCTACGCCACCCTCCCCAAAGGCTTCGAGGCCCACAACACGCGCATCTATCGCGTCGCCGATTACCGGGGCCGCAAGGCCCGCGCCCTGCTCTACGGCGAGCTGGCGGGGCACCGCTACTCGCTCATGGGCATTATCTGCTCCGGCGAGCCCGTCATGACCAAGTGGAAATGGGTGCTCGCCCTGCGCATCCCGGCCAGGATTTTCATCATCAATGAAAACGGCGACTACTTCTGGCTCGACCGCAAACATGCCGGTCCCATCCGGCGATTTTGTGCTGTACCGCTCGGGTTTGGCCCGGCGAAGGAGCTGTTCGCACCATGGCCCGCAGGACTGCCTTTCCGTATTGCGCGTCTCGCCGTGACAGCACGGACTGGCCAGAAGGACGGCGCACCCGGACTCGCAGGACTCGCAGGACTCTGGTGTGCTTGTTCCCGCATCCGATTTCTGTGATATTTAGGCTGAGGATGCCATGATCGACAGCGCGATTGAGACGGAGCCCGGAGTTCGTTACCTCTCACGGACGCCGAGGGTCGTGCCATCTTCGATAATGCAGCCCGCCACTACCTGCATCTGAGTGGCGAGGAGTTCCTGCGCGCCTGGTACGAGGGCCGCTTCCAAGATCGCGCTTGCAGCGACCCGGGCGTGGCGTGGGTTTCGATGCTTATTCCCCTGGCCGAACCAAGGTAGCCCGTGCCCGGCGCCACTCCGAAAGAAGCCGTCGAGGGTTTCCTCCGGCCGCTGCGGCGAGTGGTTTCGTGCGTCACTCCGCACATCCCGAACGTGCGCAGCGGTTACCATCCGAGCGATAGGCCTCACACTGTGGTAATCGGCGATGGGCGGCCGGTCGCACTGGCCGGACCGGGCCTCCTCAACCTGAGACTCGCGCACTACTACCGGATCATTAGGGTACCGGACGATCGCCGTCCCTGGAAGGTGAGAACGGCAGGATACCTCTACGCATTGGACGACTCCAACGACCAGGAGATCATCGCGTACCACTGGCATCCGGAAGGCAACAGCCCAATGCTATTTCCACCTCTGCACCTGGGCGCTGGTGCCGGCTGCCAGCGCGCGGAACTGACGACGGCGCACTGCCCGACCGGGCGCGTCCCGGTCGAGGAGTTTGTGCGTATGGTTATCCTGGACTTCCGGGTTGAGCCCCTCAGGGCCGACTGGCCCCAGGTTTTTGCCGAGGCACAACGGGATTTCGAGCATTGACGACCCAAAAATCGCGATCCAACTCAATTCCCCGGAGATCGTCGTTCGACAATTCAGCCGAACCAACAGATTCGGAGCCGAGTCATGCGTGGCATTCTACAATGAGTCGGCTATCTCCTCACTTGCCCCCTGCCACCTTGCAGAGAGGGCTGATCCGGTGGTTGGGAGTGCCCCGACTATACCGCGGCGCGAGACAGGGCCGATTCCGACGACCTCCCAGATGTTAGAGATGGGCGTTAGACAGCCAAGTGAGCAGCGGTTCAGGTTGACTAATCGGCCGGTGTCGATGCGACGAGGATCAAACCCACTTCGCCAGCTTCAATCCTCGCGCAAACTCTGGACGCATCACAAGAACCCAGTGTCGATTTGTCACACTCGGCGGACGCAGGAAATTCACGAGTATCGATAGCTGGGTGGGCCTGCGTCTTAGGCGGAGCCTGGCCCTGATACTCTCGGCGAGTTTCCCGTACTGCAGATTGATTCCGCCATGATTCCTGTAGCCGGCCTCTTGGGCAAGCAAGGCGGCCGTGGCGGCGTGGCATGGCGCATGATAGTGAGCCCGTAGGAACCGAAGCTGATTCTCACCTAGCGGGCCGATTTCGTGTAGCACAGCAGCGAACCGCGCCGCGGATATTGGCATGTCGGACTCTCCCTTAGCGGTGGCGTTAAATGGCAAAAATAAAGTGCGGTAAGTGGGCTCAAGTTCTCTTGAAAACTTGAAAATCACATGAGCGAGTAGTCCCATTCGGGTACACATGGATCCCAGGCGCGCCCGACCCCACCCGCGCCCCGGCCGCGGCCGACGCAGTGCGCGTGGCGCCGCCAGGCGCCGCTCGAACCCTCCGCCGCGCGCGCCTACGCCTCGACGGCGACGAATGGCGGGAGTGCGCGCCAGCCCGCGGCCGGGGCGCGGGTGGGGTCGGGCGCGCCTGGGATCCATGTGTACCCGTTGCGCGTCGCGGCCCGGCTCACGAATCGACGACGGCGCCGCGCGGGAGCGTGCGACCCCATGGCTCCTCGATCCCGACGCTGCGCGCGTCCGCCACTCGTCCCCGGGGCGGCGAACGGCCCGAATTACGCGATCGCGCGAGCGGGCGCGACGGCCCGGTGAGGCACTTGCGGCCAGATGACGTACTCGCGACTTACCAGGACCGATCTCCCAGGGGGCCCTTTGGTTCGCACATGATGCCTCATCATCAAATGTCACATCAAGCACGGCCCGCGGCGATTTGTTTGTCAGCCGATCGCTCAGGGCGTCGTTCGAAGGGCAAGGTGGAGGCTGGTAAGATCGAATATCGAGTTTGACCAGATCTCATTCTCGGCCAGGAGGAACAGTGCATGATCACAGAGGCGGAGGCGCGACAGTTTGCGAAAGACTGGGTGCTCGCGTGGAATTCGCACGATCTGGACGCCATCATGGCGCACTATGGACCGGATGTCATTTTGACTTCACCTGTTGCGGCACGGCTGTTGAGTGATCCATCGGGCACGGTGACGGGTCGGGAAGCGCTGCGGATCTATTTTCAGCGAGGGCTTGAAGCGTATCCGAACCTAGCTTTTGAGCTGGTGGATGTAATGTGGGGGCTTTCCAGCGTGGTTCTTTGCTACATAAATCAGAAGGGTACACATACTGGTGAGTTTATGGAGTTCGATGCGAGTAGGAAAGTCATTCGAGTAGTTGCGAATTACAACGGATGAGTACTGGACCTGGAACTGCGCCAACTTCTGGAACACCTTCGACACCGGCGGTTGTGTCCCACATGGCCGTTCCCGGCCAACTGCGGGGTCGCGGCGGGGCGGCGCGATCGATCTGAGCTTTGTACGAGTGGCCGACGACACGCTCACAACGGTTGAATTCTCTCTCGCCGAAACGGGGAGGTGAACGGTTGAAGGGGAAACGCGTTCGCACGCCGGTCGCAGTCCTGCTCGCTTCCGGCATCAGACTGCGCGAAATTGCTGCTTATGCCGAGACCGGCTCGTAGCACCAAGCGTCACACAAAACTTCCCGTTAGCGGTGAACAGCCGAACGACGTCCAGAAGAACGGCTAGAATGAGACAGTTGATGATTTCGGATTCCGAGCTAAGAAAAGGCATAACTGCCTTTGCTGCGACGATCAGTGGTCAGCCCTTGGGCTTGGCCAAGCACTGCCCTGAGCCGTGGGGACAGCAAATGAGATGCTTCGAGAACGTGGGCCGAAAGGTTCAGCAGGACGGCGGTCGCGGGCAAAGTGGCTGGATGTTCCAATTTAAGTACCTCGCCGACGATGCCAGCCTCGGATACCTCGTTGCTACACACCACACCGTCTGGCACGCGCCAGGAGGCCAATTGATCGATGTGACGCCGTTTCACTCGAACCCACAAAATCATCCGCTCTGCCCCGGCGACGGCGTTCTCTTCCTAGTGGACGACGCCGCGCCGCCCGTTTTCACCGACAAGGTAATGGCTCCACTGCCTTCTAGGTTCTTTCCGCTGAGTGCGGAAGACCGGTTGGTGGAGCATGTAAAGCGACTGGAAGAAGAAGAACGGCAGGCCTGTCAGCGGATATATGATCAAGGTGCTCCCGCGTAAAGCAGCGGACTCCCGCGTCGCTAGCGTCCGCGACATCTGACGAGTTAAGCCGGAGAAGTGACGTGACAACGCCGCCACAGGACGTTATGTTGAGCTTGCGCGCGCCTCCACGGATCGGCCTCTCAACGTGACGCAATTCCAAGCGGGCAGTTGAGTGTTCGGCTCGGATTACGCGCCACTCGGAGGATGCTCCCCACCGGAACCGCCCGTGCAAGACCTCGGTACGGATGGCGGACGATTTGCTCCGGGCGGGCGACTTCACATGTACGGCCAGGATGTGATACGATCCGGTGCGCAGGAGATCCGTCCCGAAAAGGGATCCCTTTCAGGACAATTTTCGAGCCTGCAGTTTCCGGTGCATTCTACTGGCTGCCAGTGCCGTGTCATTGCTCAGAGGCGTCCGGCGTGGGGTTGAAACTCAGCATCGGTCACGCTGATGCGGCACTGCTTCATCTTGAACCTGACTTTGACCGCACCGCGAAAATCACAGCAAGGGAACCCCCCCGGTACCCATACAGGCACCGATATGGTCAAACTGGGAAAGTCCGCCGGCGCGTTCGGAAATTGCATAATCGAGTGGCTTGGCGGAATGGTCTTGCGTGCCGCGTCCCAAACCGGCCCGAAATCCAATAGCTCTGGACCGGCGGTCCCAAAACACCAATATCCCTCGAATCCTTCCATTCTGTATCGGTTGTCTGAAACGCCCAAGACTGTTTCGTCGCCTATTATCAGAAGAGATGAGCGGCCCACCGTGCCCTCGTTCGGCTCATCGTGGTAGATCTCGCGATAATGATCGGGTCCGGTTTGCACAAGTACTGATTTCCAATCGATGACACCCTCACTATGAAAACGATAGAACACATCATAGATCGTAGACCCCCGGATCTTTCCAACAACGTGGACTTCAGCTCTTGGTTCCTCTGCTGACATTGCCATCGAGAGCCTTTTCTGTGTCGAGCAGAGATAACAGAACTCCCCACTTTCATCCAGTAACGCCGGGTAACGAGTAAAGTGCGCAAGTGTGTGCGGCGTCGGCGTGTCGAACCAATCGCCTTTGGGTGTCGTGACATATCTCTTCCACGGGCCGGGTTGATCACGGTCCATTCGGGACTGAGCCGTGAGGAGCAGCGATAAGAGCACGGCAACCGAAGCCAAGCACACGATTGCCATTCGATCACAACGCCCGGACGAAGTAAAGGGCACCTGTCTGGTTTGTCGCCATATTGTTCATCTGGTGGTCTGACGCAGCTCCGGCCGGATCACGCGCCATCCGGACAATGCTGACACGCGACCGGGGCGGGCTGGCTGAGAAGGATCACTCCCGTGAAACGCTAGCACTCTATCGGAAGCGCCCCGGCGGAAAAGCCGCAACATCGGCGCCTCCCGGCAATTTCGATAGAGGCGTTTGAAGGAATGCCGCTGGAGGCGGAGTGCTATGGGATTTGAATTGTAGCTACTTGGAAACAGGACACTTCCAAACCGCACAGGAGGTGCGGCGTTGGCGTTCGCGGATGAGCGGAGCGGACCACTGGCCTGAAGATACCACACGCGAAGCGTCCGTGGCCGCAGCCGAAGGCAAGGTCACTTCGTTCAAACGCCGTTCACAGAAGTAGGTCCCCACATGTCCCCTCTCGGAGACAAGTCCTTCAACAGACCGTTTGTGGATTTCCGCAAAGCTCCGGGCCACTTACCGCACACACAAATTGGACAAGGTGAACAGCATTGGCCTACGCCCGAGCTACCTTCAGCCTAGCTTCCCCCCGCCTTGGCGCACTAATTCCCGCCGGTGGGCCGGGATGACTGCCCCACTTCGTGCGGATAGCTGGACTCGATGAAGCCGTCCACATCCTTGTGCAGCTTTTCGCGCGCCTTCTTGTCGATGTACATCATGTGGCCACCCTCGTAGTAGGTGAAGCTGACGTTCTTGCGGATCTCCGGCTCCAGCATCATATGCGACACCGTTTGCTCGATGCCGTTGAACGGCGTGGCGTGGTCGTAGTAACCGCAGATCACCAGCAGTTTCAAGTGGCGCTGCTGGGTCATCGCCGATCGCAGCGCTTCGGCGGGACCGCCCGCCGTTCCCTGGTCCCAAGGCCGCACGTTGGCGGAAACCGTGTAGTAACTCTCGGTATTCCACTTGAGGTCGCGCCGCACGTAATCCTGGAACATGGCGACGTATGCGCCTTCGTAGGAAGCCTCGCTGGAATCGTATTCCACGCGTTCCCCGGCCGCATCCACGTCATTGCCTGTAAACCGCGCATCCAGGCGGCCCACCGTTTGGCGCTTGTCGCGCAACAGTTCCTTGAACCAGCGTTGCGGGCTGATGCGCAGATTGGTCTCCTCGAGGTATTTCTCCTTCAGACCCGTGAACCGCGCCAGGTCCTTCACCACCTTCTGGTACTCGGTTGGCGGCAACTGGTCGCCCTTCTCCAGGGCCGCGGCGTACTCGCCGTGCGCGAACTGTCGCGCCGCCTGCGCCACTGCCTCGATGCTCTCCTTCTGCAGATCCGCGGGCAGCAGGTGATGATACCAGGCCGAGACCACCATCGTCGGCAAAAAGAATTTCGACCGGTCGTCCGCGCCCCAGTTTCCGAAACCCACCGACGAGAGAAGCGCCACACCGTTCAGATAGATCTGGTGCCGCTGCTGGAGGACCTGCGAAAGTTGCGCCGACCGCGTGGTCCCATAGCTCTCGCCGATCAGGAATTTCGGCGACGCCCAGCGGCCGTTGCGGGTGATGTATTGATAGACGTAGTCGGAGAACCAGGTTGCGTCCTGCACCACGCCGTAAAACTGCGAGGGGTTCTCGCCGGGGGCCGGCCGGCTGTAACCCGTGGAAACCGCATCCACGAACACCATGTCGGTGGCATCCAGGAAGGAGCTTTCGTTGTCCGCGATCGAGTACGGCGCGGGCATGCCGTGGCCGTCGTCCGTGAGCACGATGCGTTTCGGCCCGAGCCCCATGTGGGTGAACAGCGACGCGGATCCGGGACCGCCGTTGTAGACGAAGGAGAGCGCCCGCCGGGTGACGTCGGGCACATCGTCTTTGACGTAACTCACGTAGAAGAAGCTCGCCTTGGGCGCGCCGTTATCGTCGCGGATGACGTAGGTTCCGGCCGTCGCGGTGTAGTTGATGGTCTGGCCGCCGATGCGTGCGCTGTGTTTGGTGACCGAAGTTTTCTCTTCCGGCGGCGGCCCGGTGCGCGGCGCCGCCGGCGTGGGAGCCTCCCCGCCTACGTTGCCGCGCCCGCGCCCCTGACCATAAAGGGATGATGCCGCCACTGCCAAAGTGAGTGCTGCGGCTACGATAGAATTCGTTCTCATGCGTCCCCCAGTGGCACAGGCCTCCCGGCCTGTGTTGGTATTGTCCTACTTCTTCAACTTCTCGAACAACAGCCTCACCGGCCGTGCCGCCGCGTAGCCGACCTCCGCCGCGGGCCGCTGCATGCGTGCCAGTTCCCTGGTCTGTTCAGCCACGAAGTCCGCCGGAGCAACCTGATTCTGGGCGATGTAGTCTAGCATCCGCAGCCCCGCCGCGCCGAGCGCCGAAAGGTCCTTCGAAAGGGGCTTGAGTTCGGCCGGCAGTCCGTTGTCCTGCGCCAGCGCCTGGAAGCGCGCATCGTTCTCGGCCCACTTGCTGAACTGCGACCGCAGGAGGGCGGCATCCGCCGCGTTCATCCGCTTCGCCGCCAGTTCCATGGAGCGCACCAGTTCGCTCTCCGGCCGTACAGCATCCACGAACCGGTTGAGCGGAACCATGCTGGTATACTTCTGCGCGTGGGCCCGCACACCCAGGCCTTGGGCCTCGAAAGCGTCGGCCAACACGCGCAACGGTTCCGCGGGCCGCCCGCCCGCCAGGCGGTCCAGCATCGGCGCATAGTTGGAGCGGTGGCGCACGCCGCTCCATTCCAGCACGCGGCTCACGGCTTCCATGCGCGCGTACATCGAATCCGGATCGCTGGTGCTCCGCGGCGACCAGAACCTCTCCGCAATGGCGGCCGCCCGCGGCCAGATGCGCGAATCCACCGTCTCGGCGTTGACGTACTCAGCCCACATGCAGGCCTCGCCTCCCAGAATGCCCGCGGTCTGCTCCGGCGTGAGCTTCTTGACGCCATCGTCGCCCAACGGGTCGACGTTGTAGTGGAAGCTGGTGGGACTCAGGTGGTCGAGGTAATACCCCCACGACAGAATGCCGCGATAACCTTTCGCCGCGGCTTCGGCCACCGACTTCTGGCCGCGCCAGGATTGCACCACGATGTTCATCGGCAGGTCGGGATGGAGAATCTCGTCCCACCCGACCATAACCTTGTGGTTCTTCTCCAGCAGCTTCTGGACGCGCTGGTTGAAGTAGGCTTGCAGCGCATGCTCATCCTTGACCTGGTGGGCGCGCATGAAGGCTTGCACGCTCGCCGATGCTTTCCACTGGTCCTCTTTAACCTCGTCGCCGCCGATGTGGAAGTACGGATCGGGAAACAGCGGCGCGATCTCCGCGAAGAAGCCGTCGAGGAACGTGTAGAGCTCTTCCTTAGTGGGGTCCATCACGGGGAAATAAATGCCCCAGGTGCGGCCGATCGTATAAGGGCCTGGATTGGTGGCCAGTTCGGGATAGCCCGCCAGCCAGCTCTGCGTATGGCCCGGGATATCGAACTCGGGGACCACGCGGATGCCGCGGTCTCGCGCGTAAGCGACCACGTCCTGGATATCGGCCTGCGCGTAGTAGAGGCCGTCGGAGCCTTCCATGTGGAGCTTGGGGTAGCGCCTGCTCTCGACGCGGAAGCCCTGATCGTCGGAAAGGTGCCAGTGGAAGACGTTGAGCTTGACGTCCGCCATGGCGTCGAGATTGCGCTTCACCACCTCAACCGGCATCCAGTGGCGCGACGAATCGAGCATGAGTCCGCGCCATGGAAAGCGCGGCGCGTCCTCAATATGGATGGCAGCGGCCTGGAAGCCGCCATCCGCGCTCGGGCCGACAAGCTGCGTGAAGGTGGCGAGACCATGCATCGCGCCGGCCACGCTAGCCGACTTCAATCGCGCCCCCTCAGGCGCCACATCGAGGGTGTACGATTCGTCTTCGCCCAGCGTGGGGAACTCGGCGCCGCGGGTCGCGCAGTCGATGGTCAACGCGACTCGGCCGGCCTGCGGCCGTCCGGGCAGAATCGGGATTCCCGTCTGGCGCGCGAGGCGCAAGACAAACCGGTTGATGGCTGCATTGAGGCGGGGGTCGGCGACGCCCGTCGAGGTCACACTGAAGCTGTCGTCGATGGTGAGTTTGCCGGCGGCGGGTTCGGCCTTGACAGGCATCGGCATCAGCGCCGGCACGGCCGCTTGGGCGCAGGAGATATAGGCTAGGACGAGAAGGAAACGTTGCACCACTCCATACTAATCCGTGGCGCCGTCACCGAATGGCGCTGTCCGGGCCGCAGGGATTCTGACGGCCTTCTCCCGTGGACATCCTGAGGAATCGTCATTTCCTTCACCTAACTCAACCAATCGCCACCTCCTACCTCCGCAAGTGCGCCTTCAAATACCGCCCTGTGTACGATGCCTTGCACGCCGCAATCGCCTCCGGCGTCCCCGTCGCCACCACTTCCCCGCCGGCGTGCCCGCCCTCGGGCCCCAGGTCGATCACGTGGTCGGCCATCTTGATCACATCCAGGTGATGCTCGATCAGCAGCACCGTGTGGCCCGCGTCCGCCAGCCGGCTCAACGCCTCCAGCAGCCGCTCCACATCCGCCAAGTGAAGCCCCGTGGTCGGCTCGTCCAGAATGTACACCGTGTGCCTCGATCGCTGCAGCTTGCTCAATTCCGTGGCAATCTTGATCCGCTGCGCCTCGCCTCCGGAAAGCGTCGTCGCCGATTGGCCCAGCGTCAGGTACCCCAACCCCAAATCGCTCAGCACCTCGATCTTCTTGCCCACCGCGGGCTCGCCCGCGAAGAATTTCACGCCCTCCTCCACCGGCATGTTCAGCACGTCGTCGATCGTCTTCCCGCGCACGGTCACATCCAGCGTCTCGCTGTTGAACCGCGCCCCCTTGCACGCCCCGCAGGTCACCTCCACGTCGGGCATGAAGTAGAGCTGTGTGGTGATCGCGCCCTCGCCCTGGCATTCCTCGCAGCGGCCGCCCTTCACGTTGAAGCTGAATCGCCCCGCCTTGTAGCCTCGCTCCACCGAGAGCGGCGCCTGCGTGAACAGATCGCGAATGTTGTCGTAGAACCCGATGTACGTCGCCGGGTTGGAGCGGCTGTTGCGCCCGATCGGCGCCTGGTCGATGTTCACCACCTTGTGTACATGCTCGATGCCGTCCACTCCATCGTGCTCGCCCGGCAGCGTGCGCGTGTCCACCAGCCGCTTCCACAGCGCCTTGTACAGGATCTCGCCGATCAGCGTGCTCTTGCCTGAGCCCGAAGCCCCCGTGATCGCCACGATCTGGCCCAGCGGGAAAGTCACGTCCACGTTCTTGAGGTTGTTCTCTCGCGCCCCCCGCACCGTCAGAACTTTGCCGTTGCCCTTTCGGCGGCGCATGGGCATCTCGATGGCCCGCTTTCCCGAAAGATATTGCCCCGTCGGCGAAGCCTTGCACGCCAGCACGTCGGCGATGCTTCCCTGCACCACGACTTCGCCCCCATGGACGCCCGGCCCCGGCCCCATCTCCACAATGTGGTCGGCCGCGCGGATGGTTTCCTCGTCGTGCTCCACCACGATCACCGTGTTGCCGATATCGCGCAGCCGCTCCAGCGTGGCGATCATCTTCGCGTTGTCCTTCGGGTGCAGGCCAATGCTCGGCTCGTCCAGCACGTACAGCATCCCCATCAGCCCCGAGCCGATCTGTGTGGATAAGCGAATGCGCTGCGACTCGCCGCCCGAAAGCGTGCCTGAGCGCCGATTCAGACTCAGATAATCCAGCCCGATGCCCAGCAGCAGCTCCAGCCTGCTCCGCACTTCGCCGAGCACGTGCCGGCCGGCATCGGCGCCGCGGCCCGCCGGCTTTACCGTGCCCAGGAATTCGTGCAGCTCGTCGAAGTGCAACTGACCCGCTTCGTGGATGTTCTTCCCTTCGATGGTGAACCGCAACCTGGTGGAGCGGACCCGCGCCCCGTTGCAGTCCGGACAGGTGTGCTCCACCATCACCTTGTCCAGCCACGCCTCCATCCCCGAGCTCGCTTCTCCTCGCTGCCGGTACCGCCGGTAGTGCCGCTCGATCCGCCGCGCGATCCCGCCGAAACCGGTCTCCTTGCCCGCCTGGTCGTCGCGCTTGACCTTCGCCTCCGGCGGCATTTGCACCACGATCTTCTTGTGGTCGAGCCCGTTCAGGATGACGTTCCGCACGCTCTCGGGCAGCTTTTCCCACGGCGTTTCCAGCGAAAAGCCCAGGATCCTCGAGAGGCTGTACATAATGCGCCCGTCCCAGGTGTCGGGGTTGTACTTGAAGGCCTCCTTCACGAAGCAGCCGCCGGCGATACTGCGCCGCGGGTCGGGCACCAGCAGTTCCGGGTGCGTGAGCTTGTGGACCCCGAGACCTCCGCACGTCCGGCAGGCGCTCTCCGGGTTGTTGAACATGAAGTACTCGGGCTGGATGTCGCCATAGACCAGATGGTGCGTCTTACTGCACACCCCGCGGTAGAACCGTTCCGCCTCGGCTTTGCCCGCCCCTTTCACAATCTGGACCTGCAGCAGACCATCGCCCACCAGCAGCGTGGCGGCGATCCCCGCCTTGATCGCCTTTTCATGCTTCCGGCTCACCACGAACCGGTCCACCACCGCGTCCATGTTGGTAATCCCAGATTCGTCCAGTTCCACCTCCGCCGAAATGTCCACCGGCTTGCCGTCGATGATCAGCAGCCGGCAGCCCTTCTTCCGCACCTCGGTCAGGACGTAGTCCAACTCCTCGCCGTACTGCTGGAACACCGGCGCCCGCAGTTCGATCTCCGTGCCCCCGGGCAGTGTCAGGATCGCCTCCAGGATCTGGCTCGACGAACGGCTGGGCATCGGCTCGCCGCTGCGCGGACAATGCGGCTCGCCGATCGTGGCATAGAGAAGGTTCAGATAGCTCGCGATGTCGGTCATCGTGCCCACGGTGGAGCGCGGGTTGTTGGTGAGGGTCTTCTGCTCGATCGAGATCACCGGAGACAGACCGTACACGAAGTCCACATCGGGTTTCGCCACCTGGGACACGAACCGCTTGGCATAGCTCGACAGCGATTCCATGTAGCGCCGCTGCCCTTCCGCGTAGATGGTGTCGAAGGCCAGGCTCGACTTGCCCGATCCCGATAGCCCGGTCACCACGATCAGCTTATCCCGCGGAATCTCCACCGAAATGTTCTTCAGGTTGTGTACGCGCGCGCCATGCACCGCGATGGTCGCCCGTGGGGCGGGTCTCAAGGCCTGCCCGGCTCTAGAACTCATCCTTCACTTCCCCGGCATATACAAACGCCAGTTCCTGCAGCACCACGTCGCTCCTCTTGGTAAGTTGCACTGGCGTCGAGACCTTGCCGATCAACCCCTGATCGGCCAGGTACTCGCATGCCGTAGTCACTCCTTCCACGTCGAAGTTCCGCTTGAAGTGGGCCTCGATCTCGGTTGCCGACCGCGCCTCGCCCACCTCGCGCAGGTGATCCAGCACCGGCCCGAACAGCGTCGCCGCCCGCTTCGCCATGTAGCCATCGATGGCGTCGAGCGCCGCCTCCACGCTCTTCCGTGTCTTCTTCGCGTTGAGCATGCCGGCGTAGACCACCTGGAAGAACTCCGGGTTCAGCTTCATAGCCTGTGGGATTACCTCGCGGTCCGCCAGCAGGCGCGCGCTCATCACTTCTACCCGTGCCAGCGGCGTGGCCGCGTAGAGAATCCACAGCGCCGTATAGTCCAGGTCGCCTCGCGTCACGAAAAACTTGTGGGCCTTGTAGATCGGGGGCAGCGCGCTCGTTGCCGCGCGCAGAACCTGCACTTGCGTGTCGCGCTCGCCGATCTCGTCGAGCCCTGCGCACAGGCCGGCGATGGTCTCGTCATGCGTGTAAAGCAGCCGCCCCTTGGCCAGCAGCGAATGCATGAACGAGTTGCGCAGTGTGCCTTCCACGGTCTTGCGGAAGTCCGCTCGCGGCATCAGGAAGGCGTGGACGTTCATCCCGCCGGCGTACAGCGCCAGGCCCGCGGATTCCACTTTCCGGTCGTCGATCGTCACCAGCGCCAGGTCGATGTCCGACTTCGACCAGACCTTATCGTGCGACAGGCTTCCGCAGAGGATGGCCGCGAGGATGGATCGGTCCCCCTTGATCTGGGCAACGAGTTCATCGAGCGCCTCGGTGAACTGCTTCTGGATGGATCCGGTCGACGTGCTCATGCCCCTCGCAATGGTCGCCAATGTAACCCTTTTCCAGCGGCGAAGTCAACTCAGTCGGAGCCGGAATTGGAGAACCGGAGCCGGCTGAAGTGGTTTGTGGTTTCGAACTGTTACAATCGCTGTGATGGCTAACGAAACGTACGCCGCATTCGATACTACCGAAGGCAAATTCAAGATCAAACTTCATGCCGACATGGCGCCCCGCACCGTGGAGAACTTCGTGAGTCTCGCGGAAGGGACCAAGACCGGCAAGCCGTTTTACGACGGCACCATTTTCCACCGCGTGATTCCGGGCTTCATGGTCCAGGCCGGCGACCCTGAAGGCACCGGGCGTGGCGGTCCCGGATACCAGTTCGCCGATGAGTTCCATGCCTCGCTCAAACACTCCAAGCCGGGCATCCTTTCCATGGCCAACGCCGGGCCGAACACGAATGGAAGCCAGTTCTTCATCACCGTTGCGGCCACCGCTTGGCTGGACAACAAGCACAGCGTGTTTGGCGAGGTGACCGAAGGCTACGAGGTGGTGGAGAAGATCTCCAAAGTCCCGCGCGGCGCCCAGGACCGGCCTGCCAAAGAAGTCCGCATCCACTCGGTGAAGATCGAGAGGACCTAGAACCGCCGGCCTGAAAGGCGGCTGCAAGCCAGCGTTACCTGCTCCCAACATGAGACTGGCGCTCTTCGGCGGAACCTTCGACCCCATCCACAACGCGCATCTTTCCGTGGCACGGCTGGCCGCCGAGCGTTTTCGCCTGGACCGCGTGCTCTTCGTGCCGGCCTTCCATCCGCCGCACAAAGCGGGGATCACGCATGCGCCTTATGAGGACCGCGTGCGCATGGCCGAACTGGCGTGCCGGGACGATTCGCGCTTCGAAGTGTCGCGCATCGAGGAGGGCACGGCCCACAGCTATTCGATCGATACCATCGAACGGCTGAGGGCCGGCCTCGCCCCCGGGGACGAGCTTTACTTTCTGATCGGCGCCGACGCCTTCGCCGAGATCCGTGCCTGGCATCGCTGGCGGGACGTGGCTCGCAGCGTCCGCTTCGTGGTGGTGAGCCGGCCGGGTCACGTGTATGCCGTGCCGTCCGGCGTGCAGGTTGAGCGGTTCGATACAGTGCAGCTTCTAACTTCGTCGTCCGAAGTGCGGCGAGCACTGGCGGCCGGCGAAACGCCGGAAGTGCCGGCGGCCGTAATGGAATATACAAAAAGGCACGGGTTGTACCGGGAAGCACGTTCCGGCGCCTGACGCTCCGCGCGGTCATCGTGGCCGAGGGGAACACCGCCTGTGTCGGTTTCACCGTATCGGATCGGATTAAACCCTGCAATGATCGCGTTGCAGCCTCTCGTAACTTACGATTCTTATTGTATATAAGACATAAACAGTTTATTTTGTTCTATAGGGATGGCACATTGGCACCAACCGTGCAAGACCTTTCGATGTTGTGAAAGGCGTTCTTTCCGTCCGGACTGCCTATCCCAGGAGGTTCACGTCGATGAGATTATTCCCCACTCTGATCCTGATTCCGATGCTGCTCGCCGGCGGAGGTCTGAGCGCGTTGACCGCGCAGACCGTCACGGTCGATAAATCCTCGCTGACGTTTTCCGCGCAGTTTCAGAGCGCGGCCGTGTCGCAAACGTTGACTGTGACGAGCAGCATGGGCGCAGTCCAGTTTTCGATCTTCTCGAACGCTCCGCCCGCCACCCCCTGGCTCAAGGTCAACGGACTCACCTTTGTCACTTCGACTACGCCAACCACCGTCACGGTGACGGCCGACCCCACCGGGTTGGGTCCCGGCAGCTACGCGTCCACACTCTCGGTGTTCGGCGCCGGCAGCGCTTCAGCCATCACCGTCAACGTCACTTTCACCGTGAGCACGATCGGGGTGAATCCGTCGTCGGTCGCGTTCACTTACACGCAGGGCGGAGCCATACCACAGTCACCCAACATTGCTCTGTCGGGCACGGGAAACTACAACGCCTCGGCCACAACCCAGACGGGCGGCCCGTGGCTGAGCGTTTCCCCGCCTTCGGGCACCGCCCCCGGCGCGATTACTCCAATCCTGAACGCATCGGTGCTCAACGGTCTCGCAGCCGGCGTCTATCAGGGCTCGATCACGGTCACCCCGGTGGCCAGCGCCAACAACACTCCTATCGTGATTCCAGTGACCCTGACCGTGCTGCCCACGCCGCCGGTCACCGCCAACCCGGCGTCGCTAATCTTCAACGTCCAGCAGGGCGGCACGGGCAATATTGGCAGCCAGACTCTGACCATCTCGACTACCCCCGGGCAGCAGTTGAATTTCGCAGTCCAGGCCAGCGTCTCGTCGGGCGTGAACTGGATCACGCTCAACCCAACCAGCGGAAACGTCGACCCCACTACCGGGACAGCGCAAGTCGCGGTCGGTTATGCCCTCAACACCCTGACCGTCGGCAACACCTACCATGGCACGATTACGCTGTTCACGGCGGGCGGAACCCCGCCGACAACCAGCATCCCGGTGACGCTGAACTACTCCACCGGCCCGCTGCTCAACGTCCCGTCAAACACCCTGAATTTCCTTTACGAACTGAGCGGCAGCGCGCCGGCGGATCAGACGGTGAACGTGACCGCGACCAGCGGCACTTTGGCGTACGCCATTTCGCAGAGTGCGAACTCTCCCTGGTTGAGCGTCCCCAATGCGGGCGGCACCGGCGCTCCGTTCACGGTCCACGTGAATCCCGCTGGGCTTGGAGCCGGCACTTACACGGCCACCATCAATATTACTTCGGCGGTTGCGGGCAGCACCCCTCAGCAGATTCCGGTGGTCCTTAAAGTAAGCAACGACCCGTTTATTTCCATCAATGTAGACCCCACCATCGGAATGACTTTCCCGTTCCAGATCAACGCGCCGGCGCCAGCCGTGCAGCCGTTGAGGATAAGCAGCAGCACTGGCCTGCCCCTAAGCTACACGGCCACGCCCGCAACCACTTCATGCGGCAACAACTGGCTCCTGTTGAACGGTTTGACTAGCGCCGTTTCCGGCAGTACCGATGGCAGCACAGTTTCCGTGTCCATCTCCACCGCCGGCGTGCCGGCGGGCGTCTGCAACGGCTCCATCACGGTGGCCGCGACCGTTACCTCCACCGGCGCGGCCGCGGTCAACAGCCCGCTGACCATCCCGGTGAAGTTGATTGTGTCGCCTACGCCCATGTTGATCACCACGCCGGCCTCGCTTTCGTTCGCGGCCCCGGTAGGAGGTCCGTCGCCCGCTCAGCAACAGGTTGTCGTTTCCAGCACCAGCGGCAACATCGACATTCTCAGCTACAGCATCACCGGTGTCAACGGAAGCTCCGGCGGCATTACGTGGCTCTTTGCCGGTCCCACTTCGGGCACCACCGCCAGCGCGGCCACCGGCAACACGATCAGTGTCAACATTTTCTCCGCCTCGCTGCCCGCCGGCATCTACAACGGCGCCATAACCCTCGCGGCCAGCCTCCCCGCCGGCGGCGCTACGTCTAACAGCCCGGTGACGATTCCAGTCACTTTGCAGGTCACCTCGGGCGCGCTCACGCTGAGTTCCACATCGCTCAATTTTACTTATGCCATCGGTGCGCCCTCGCCGCCGCCCCAGACCGTCACCGTGGGCAGCAGCACGGCCAACGCGCTTCTCTACACCGCCGTGGCCTCCAGCTCGCCGACGAATTGGCTGAGTGTCACGCCTTCGAGCGGCAGCACCAACGGCAGCGGAATCTTGACCGTGTCGGTGGATGGCACGAAGCTGACCAGCCCGGGAACGTACACCGGCAACATCACCGTGAGTTCGCCTAATGCCGCCAGCCCCCAAACGATCACCGTCACCGTCGTGACTTCGTCGGGAACGATTTCGGCGCCGGCCACCACGCTCACATTCACCCAGGCCGCCGGCGGCTCCCCGCCCGCGGCCCAGACCATTGCAGTCACCGGGTCGCCCGTGGCACTCAACTTCAGCGTGGCTGCTTCCACCGTGCCGCCAGGCGGCGGCTGGCTGGCGGCGACGCCGGCCACCGGCACCACACCAGGGTCGGTTTCCGTTTCGGTCAACGGCGCCAGCCTCGCCGTCGGCACGTACAGCGGCCAGGTGGTCATCACATCCCCGGGCGCCAACGGCAGCCCGATCAGCGTGCCGGTGGTGCTGAACGTGATTAACCCGGCCACTGTCACGACCACGCCCACTTCCTTCAGCTTCAACTATCTCGTTGGACAGCCCCTGCCTGCCGGCCAGACCTTGACGGTCAACGCGTCCACCGCCATCTCATTTAACGTCACCGCGCAGTCAACCGGTTCGTGGCTTCAGGTCACGCCCTCGCAAGGCACTACGCCCGCCGGTCTGGTGGTGTCGGTAACCCCTTCGGCGTTGACCGCCTCCACGACTCCCTACACCGGGACCATCACCATCAGTTCGGCCAACCTGCTCCAGCCCGTCACGGTGCCGGTCTCGCTCACGGTATCGGCGATTCCCACGCCCGTGATCAACGCCACCGCCAATGCGGCCAGTTATACCAGTGGCAGCATATCGCCCGGCGAGAACATCGTCATCTTCGGAACCGGGATCGGCCCGGCTACGCTCGCCAAGCTCCAAGTCTCCAATGGCATCGTGACCACCGTCGTCGGCAACACACGCGTCCTGTTTGACGGCACTCCGGCGCCGATGATCTATGCCTCCGACAAACAGACCAGCGTTATGGTGCCGTACGGCGTCGCCGGACGCACCTCCACCAATATCCAGGTGGAGTATCTGGGTGTGCCATCGGCAGCGATCTCCTACAACGTAGTGTCAACCGCGCCCGGCATCTACTCGCTCAACCAGTCGGGAGCGGGACCGGGCGCCACGCTCAACCAGGACGGCGTGACGGCCAATGGGCCCAGCGCTCCCGCTGCCAAGGGCTCGGTGGTGTCGGTCTTCATGACCGGTGAAGGCCAGACTTCGCCGGCTGGCGCGGATGGCGTGGTGACTCCTGTGGACGGCTCCGGATTGAAGAAGCCGCAGCTGGCGGTGACGGCCACGATCGGCGGTATTTCTGCCCCCGTGTTGTATGACGGATCCGCGCCGGGGATTATCTCCGGCGTGATGCAGGTCAACGTGCAGATCCCGGCGGGAGCGCCTTCCGGCGCCGCGGTGCCGCTGGTCATCAGCGTGGGTACGGCCAACACGCAGTCGGGGATTACAATTTCGGTGCAGTAGGGCAGGCGTCCCCGCCTGCCCAGGAGGTTCTGCCACCTCTCAGAGGTGATAATTCGTGCCGGCCTTGCGGTTGTAGCGGGCCACTTCACGCTCGATCGCGCCTGCCTTCATCGAAGGCAATGCGTTGGTGTCGTTATCATCCTTCGTTTCGAAGTAGATGCTTCCTCTGGCCAGGAAATACCTCCATGGCCAGTGGAAGTCCCAGTGGCTGCCCGCATCGAATACGGGATACGGCAGCTTCTCGCGACCAAGACACAGCGGGCAGCCATGTTTGTCTTCGACATCCAGGGCAAACGCATCGCCACTCGCATTCGCGAGAAAGATCAGGCATCCGAGCATGACGATGGCATTCTCGCCCGCCAGCGCCTTTGAGACGATGTAGTCGCACTCTTTCGGCAGGTCCAGTTGGGTGTACTGGCTATCTGCGTGGTCGCCCATCCAGTTAGCGTAACTTACTCATGATATGATTGCAACGAAGGCGGCCAGGCCGCCTACCCCACTACTTCCAAAAACGCTTTGGCTGCGTGGCTAAGCGCGCGGCGGGTGGGATACACCAGTCGGATCTGGCGCTCCACATGCATCTCCTTGATGCGGACCTCGCAGATCTTTCCCTGTTCGATCTCCTGCTCCACGCACATGCGCGGCAGGAAGGCCACGCCGACGTCGTTCTGCACCAGCTTGCGGATGGTCTCGATGGTCGGCATCTCCACCTCCATGTGCAACGGCACCTTGTGCGCCTGAAACTCGCGCAGCACCACTTCCCGGTACGGCGACAGCACGTTATGCGCGATAAATGTCTCGGCGCCCAACTCCGTAATCGAGACCGTCTTGCGATGCGCCAGCCGATGTTTCGGCGACACCACAAAGGCCAGCGCATCGCTGTAGATCACCTTCGATTTCAAACGTTCGTCCGACGGGTCGTAGCTGATTACACCCAACTCCAGGTTGCCATCCAGCAGCTCGTGGGGGATCTTGCTGGAGAGACTGCGCCGGATCTGTACCTTCACTTTCGGATAGAGCTCGCGGTAGCGCTCGATGTGGCGCAGCAGGTACAAAGAGGTGGACTCGTTGGCGCCGATGGTGAGCCGTCCCGACGAGTTGTCGCGCAACTCGGCGATGGAGTTGTCCATCTCCTGGCGCAAGCTCTCAAACCGGCGGGCATATTCGAGCACGGTTCGCCCGGCATCGGTGAGGATCAGGTCCTTGCCGGAACGGTCGATCAACTTTTCGCCCAGTTCCAGTTCCAGCCGCTGCAGCGCCAGTGACACCGCCGGCTGGGTGCGCAGCAGTCGGTCCGCCGCCCGGGAGAAGCTCTTCTCCGTTGCAACCGTCAGAAACACTTGAAGGGAATAGAGTTCCATGCAAGACTCAAGTATAACATTCCTTAATGCAGACCGCTAATATTATAAATTTGCCAAATCTGTTGGAAATCGCCATAATCGGTGTGTTGGTGAGATCTTGAGCGACCGCGTATATATTTTCGACACGACCCTGCGCGACGGCGAGCAATCGCCGGGCTGCAGCATGACGGTTCCCGAAAAGCTGCGTATGGCCCGCAAGCTGGTGGAACTGGGAGTGGACATTCTGGAGGCGGGCTTCCCCATCGCCTCCGAAGGCGACTTCGAAGCCGTGGACGCAGTGAGCCGCGAGTTTCCCTGGGCGCAGGTGGCGGGCCTGGCGCGCTGCTGCACCCTGGATGTGGAGCGCGCCGCCAAAGCCCTGACCCACGCCAAACGGCCGCGCATCCACACCTTTATTGCCACCAGCGAGATCCATCTCAAGTACAAGCTGAAGAAGTCCCAGGCGCAGGTGCTGGATGAAGCCGTGGCCGCCGTGGAACTGGCACGGCGCCACGTGGACGATGTCGAGTTCTCGGCCGAAGACGGCGCGCGCACCGAACCGGATTTCCTGGAAGAGATTTCGAAAGCCGTGGTGGCCGCCGGCGCCCGCACGGTCAACATCCCCGATACCGTGGGCTACTCCACGCCTAAGGAATACGGCGTACTGATCGGGCGCATCGCCAGGGCGCTGGGCGATTGCGCCATCGTCAGCGTGCACTGCCACGACGATCTTGGCTTGGCCGTGGCGAATTCGCTGGTGGCGGTGGAAGCCGGCGCGCGCCAGATTGAATGCACCATCAACGGCATCGGCGAGAGGGCGGGAAACTGCTCGCTCGAAGAGGTCGTCATGATTCTCAAAACCCGGTGTGATGCTTACCCGTATCACACCGGAATCCACACCGAGCACCTGTACTCGGCGAGCGAGCTGCTGAGCTCGATCATCACGTTCGGCCCACAACCCAACAAGGCCATTGTGGGCCGAAACGCGTTTGCGCACGAGGCCGGCATCCATCAGGATGGCTACCTCAAGGAAAAAACCACTTACGAGATCATCGACCCCCGCACGGTTGGCGTGCCCGAAGGCAAGCTCGTACTGGGCAAACACAGTGGCCGGCACGCCCTCCACCAGCGCGCCAAGGAACTGGGATTCGATCTCCCCAAAGCCGAACTGGACGATCTGTACCACCGTTTCACCGCTGTAGCCGACCATCGCAAGAAAGGCCTCATGGACGAAGAAATCCTCGCGCTGATCCACGCGGGCGAAAAGGCACTGAGGGTAGCGGCGGACTGATCGTGGGGCAGGCCTTCTTTCTGCCTGTTTTTTTTGTTTCCGAGGCCTAATCACTCATGGACCTGAATATTCTTGTGCTGCCGGGCGACGGTATCGGCGCCGAGGTCACGCGCGAAGCCGTGCGTGTCCTGTCGCATGTCGCTGGCAAGTATCATCATAATCTGAAATCGACCGAAGGCCTGCTAGGCGGTGTTGCGATTCAGCAGACCGGGTCTCCCCTGCCCGAGGAAACGGTGCGCCTGGCGTTGGCGGCAGACGCCACGCTCATGGGGGCCGTGGGGCTTCCGGAATTCGACAATGCGCCGCCCGAGAAGCGGCCGGAGAAAGGATTGCTGGGCTTGCGCAAGGCGCTCGGCGTTTACGCCAACCTGCGTCCGGTGCGCGCGTACGCGTCGCAACTGGATTCTTCGCCCCTGAAGAACCACCTGGTGGAAGGCACCGACATGATTATCGTCCGCGAACTGACGGGCGGAATCTATTACGGAACGCCGCGCGGCATTACGGAAGCCGGCGCGGACACGCGGGCGGTCAATACCATGACCTACACGCGCGCCGAAATCGAGCGCGTTACCCGCATGGCCTTCCACCTGGCGCGGGCACGGCGCAAGAAGGTGACGTCGGTGGACAAGTCGAACGTGCTGGAGAACTCGCAGCTCTGGCGCCGGGTGGTGGTCGAGATCGCCCGGGAGTTTCCGGACGTCGCGCTGGACCACCTGCTGGTGGACAACTGCGCCATGCAACTGGTGCTGAATCCGCGGCGCTTCGACATCGTCCTGACCGAAAATATGTTCGGCGACATTTTGAGCGACGAAGGCGCGGTGCTGGCCGGCTCGATCGGGATGCTGCCGTCGGCCTCGATCGGCGATCAGCGGCCCTCCGGCGCATGGGTAGGCCTGTACGAACCGGTCCACGGATCGGCGCCCGACATTGCCGGGCAGAACAAGGCCAACCCGCTCGGCGCCATTGGGTCGGTGGGCGCTATGCTGGAGTATAGTTTCGGTTTGAAGAAGGAAGCCAAGGCGGTGGATGCCGCCATCGAGGCCGTGCTGGAAAGCGGCCACGTAACCGCGGATCTACGCCCCTCGGGTGCACCTGCCACCACCGAACAGGTCGGCTTGGCGGTGTGCGCGGCCATTCGCTGATCGCCGGCCGCTGATGGCGGAAAGCTGTCTTTATGCCACGAACGATTATTGAAAAACTCTGGGATTCCCACGTCGTCATCGAGCGCCCCGGCGCTCCGTCGCTGATCTACATCGACCTGCACCTGGTCCACGAGGTCACTTCGCCGCAAGCCTTTCAGGGGCTGCGCGACCGTGGGCTCAAAGTCCGGCGTCCCAACCTGACCATCGCTACGGCCGATCACAGCATCCCCACCAGCGATCGCTCGCTGCCGATTGTCGACGAGATCGCGGCCAAACAACTGGCGCAACTGGAAACCAACTGCGCCGAGTTCGGCATCCGTTGCCTCGGCATCCACAGCGACCGCCAGGGCATTGTCCACGTGATCGGGCCGGAACTGGGCCTCACCCAGCCCGGAATGACCGTGGTATGCGGCGACAGCCACACCGCCACGCATGGCGCGTTCGGCGCGCTGGCTTTTGGCATTGGCACCAGTGAAGTCGAACACGTGCTGGCCACTCAGTGCCTGTTGCAGCGCCAATCGAAGACGTTTCAGGTGCAGGTGAACGGCACCCTGCGGCCGGGCGTTTCGGCGAAGGACATCATCCTCGCCCTGATCGCGCGGATCGGCATCGGCGGCGGCACCGGCAGCGTCTTCGAATACACCGGCAATGCCATCCGCGCACTCGGCATGGAAGAGCGCATGACGGTCTGCAACATGTCGATCGAAGGCGGCGCGCGCGCCGGCCTGGTGGCGCCCGACGATACCACATTCCAGTATCTTCAGGGCCGCCCGCATGCCCCAAAGGGCGCCCAGTGGGACGCGGCTCTCGCGCGCTGGAACCAATTGCCTACCGATGAAGGCGCGGTCTACGACCGCAGCGTCAGCATCGATGCCGATACGCTCGAGCCGATGATCACCTTCGGCACCAATCCCGGAATGGGCGTGCCGATCAATTCGGCCGTGCCCGACCCGTCGCAGGTGGCCGACCCGATGGAGCGCGACAGTATCGCCAAAGCGCTGCGCTACATGGGTCTCGAAGGCGGCAAACCGCTGGTGGGCCATCCCATCGACGTGGTCTTTATCGGAAGCTGCACCAACTCGCGCATTTTCGATCTGCGCACGGCGGCCGCTCTGCTCAAGGGCCGCCATGTCAACCCGAAGGTGCGGGTGATGGTGGTGCCCGGCTCGCAGGAAGTGAAGCGCCAGGCCATCGCCGAGGGGCTGCCCGAGGTCTTCCGCGCCGCCGGCTGCGAGTGGCGCGAGCCCGGCTGCTCCATGTGCATCGCTATGAATGGCGACCAGCTCTCGCCCGGCCAGTACAGCGTCTCTACCAGCAACCGCAATTTCGAAGGACGGCAGGGCAAAGGCGGCCGCACGTTCCTCGCCAGCCCGCTCACCGCCGCCGCCAGCGCCATCACCGGCGTCGTCACCGACGTAAGGACACTCCTATGAAGCCATTCACAAATTTCCAAAGCCGGATGGTCGCGCTGCCCATCAACAATGTCGATACCGATCAGATCATTCCCGCCCGCTTCCTGAAGACCATTTCGAAAGTCGGGCTGGACAGGCAGCTCTTCCATGACTGGCGCTACGATGCGCAGGGCAATCCGAATCCGGATTTCGCGCTCAACCAGCCGCAGGCGCAAGGTGCCCAGGTGCTGCTGGCCGGCGACAATTTCGGTTGCGGCAGCTCCCGCGAGCACGCGCCGTGGGCCCTCACGCAGTGGGGCTTTCGCGCGGTCATCAGCACGTCGTTCGCCGACATCTTCAAGCAGAACTCGCTCAAGAACTCGCTGCTGCCCATCGTGGTGCCGCCCGATGTGCATGGGGAGTTGTTCGCCGCGCTGGCGGCCGATGCCGCCGCGGCCATCGAGATCGATCTGCCCAACCAGACCCTGACCACGCCTTCCGGCCGCCGGGTGGAATTCCCGGTCGATGCCTTTTCCAAGCACTGCCTGGTAGAGGGCGTAGACGAGCTGGGCTACATATTGCAGCAGGAGGCCCGGATCGCGGGGTTTGAAGCCGGGCGCCAGGGATCCATCGATACCTCGGCGTAGGCATCAATTTGCGTAGTGGAGGGATTACAAAGAGTTGAAGAACAATCCGGTGAGCGCCTATTTTGAAATGATCTGAAATAGGCGCCCTCTCCCGGATCGCGGCGGCGCTTATTTACCGCCGTTTGAGCGATCGATATGCGGGTCGCCGATCGATTTTGGATCGATCTGAACCTGCACATTCATGCTCGCCGTCGTGGTGAGATTGTCCGCGCCGGTAACGGTGACCTTCACGGTTTGCGAAACCCCGGGGGCCGGCTTCTTGAAGGTCACGAGCGTCGGGTTGCCGCCGGACGCCGAACCCCCGGTGACCGTCCACGAGTACTTGAGCGGCGCTCGCATATTGTACACCTTGGCTTCGTAGGTGTCCGAAGCGTCTTCCCGTTTGTCGAAGACCATGATCGACGTACTGTGGGGCATGACTCGGCAGACCAGGAGGCCTGCCCTACTGTGCGATAGTGTCTCATATGACGTTTCGCGCTCCCGTGGTGTGCCTGACTCTTGCAGTAGCCGGTGGGTGCTTCGCCGCCGATTCACCAGACCTGACCGGCCAATACCGTTCGGCGGCCGACAAGCTGATCGACGCGGCTCTGGCCGATAATGAGGGGTACAATCGCTTGGCCTATCTGTGTTACCGCATCGGGAACCGGTTGAGCGGGTCGGTGGGGTTGGAGAAGGCCATCGCCTGGTCGGCGGCACAGATGAAGGCTGCGGGGCTTAGCAATGTGCGCGTCATCCCGGTGAAAGTGCCGCACTGGGTGCGCGGCGCGGAATCGGCGCGCATAGTGGCGCCACTGGACAAGCCGCTCCACATGCTGGGGCTGGGCATGAGCATCGGCACGCCGCCCGGCGGCATCACCGCGGATGTGGTGGTGGCTGCCACGTTCGACGATCTGGCGAAACTCGGGCGGGATAAGATCCAGGGCAGAATCGTGGTCTACAACGAGGAATACCTTGGCTACGGCCCCACCCGCGTGTACCGCTCCACGGGATCTTCGCGAGCGGCGGCATTTGGCGCGGCGGCCGTCCTGGTGCGCTCGGCCGGACCGCTGACCTCGCAGACTCCGCATACCGGCGAAATGAATTACGACGAGAACCAGCCCAAAATTCCGGCGGCGGGCATTTCGGCCGAAGATGCCTTGATGATGGCGCGCCTGGTGGAGGATGGCGTCCCGGTCAGAGTCCATCTGGAAATGAGCGCGCACATGGAGCCCGACGCCGATAGCGGCGACGTGATCGGCGAGATCCCCGGACGCGAACATCCCGAAGAGGTGGTGGTGATGGGCGGCCATATCGATTCCTGGGACGTGGGCCAGGGAGCGCACGACGATGGCGGTTCCATCATCGCCTGCCTGCAGGCGGCAGCCCTCATGAAGAAGCTGGGGCTGCAGCCGCGCCGCACCATTCGCGTGGCCTTCTGGGTGAATGAAGAGAACGGCGGGCGCGGCTGCAGCCC
>Ga0209067_10000248_pt1 | contig 37176 bp, 29 predicted proteins | sample ColStrG_CSR_2013_FD_187199 | JGI IMG/M metagenome (GOLD analysis project Ga0209067, IMG submission 187199) | Freshwater sediment microbial communities in response to fracking from Pennsylvania, USA - Cold Stream Run_MetaG_CSR_2013 (SPAdes)... | ecosystem: Environmental > Aquatic > Freshwater >... | reverse complement strand
GCGGTGGACGGCAGTACGATGAAGGATTTGCCGCCTTTGGAACGATTCGCTGCACGCACGAAGTCGGCCTGTCCGCCGGTGCCGGAATACGGCAGGCTGCCCAGGCTCTCCGAGCCACACTGGCCCAGCAGATCAATCTGCAGGCTGGCGTTGATGGTCATTAAATTGTCGTTGAGTCCGGCAATTGCCGGGTCATTGGTGTAATTCACGGGATGCATTTCCAGTTGCGGGTTGTGGTGCATGAAGCGATACAGTTTTTGTGAGCCGAGTGCAAACGTGGCCAGCATTTTCCCGGGATGAAAATTCTTTTTCCGGTTGGTGACCGCACCGGCTTCCACCAGCGTCAATATGCCGTCGCCTATCATTTCGGTATGCACGCCCAGATCGTGCTTTTCAGTCAACTGAATCACGACCGCGTCGGGGATGGCGCCATAACCGATCTGCAGCGTCGCGCCGTCAGCGATCATTTCCGCCACGTATTTGCCGATGGCTTCCTGAACCGGGCCGATGACAGGCAGGCCTACCTCGAGGATAGGTTCACTGCTCTCGACAATTGCGCTGACCTGCGAAATATGGACGTGACATTCACCATGCGCGAACGGCACATTCGGGTTCACTTCCAGCACGATGCTGCGCGCCTTCGCGACTGCGGCCATGGTGTAATCCGCGCCCAGACTTAAGGCAAAGTAGCCATGCTCGTCCATCGGTGAGGCCATTGAAAATACGACGTCGGCAGGAATCTGGCCCTGGTTGATCAGACTGGGTATTTCGCCAAAATAGCCGGGGATAAAATCAACCCAGCCGGCCTGGCCACCGGCGCGCGAAGCCGGTCCATAGAACAGTGCCACATGGCGCACATTGCCGGCAGTGTCCGGATCAAAGTAGCCGTATTTGCGCAGGGCCAGAATCTGCGCCACGCGCACGCCGCGAAATGTGCTGCGCTGATCCGACAGCGCGGTCAATAAATGCGGTGGTTCGCCGACCCCGGACGGAACAATGATGAAATCGTTATCCTGCACCTGCTTCATGGCATCGGTGGCGTTGACCAGCTTGCTCTGATACTTGTCTCGTAGTTGTTTTGTCATGGCGCTCTCGTTGGCATTGTGATGACATGCAGATTAAATTATTTTCAGACTTTGCTGTGTTGAGTTAGATCAGAACCGCGGTTTATCGCTCTGAAAGCGTTGCTATTCGGGGCACACCATACCATAACAGGCCAGTCTGCATCGACATGGTGCAATGCAGCGGAATTAGCTTGTGTTTTTGAAATGGCCGGGAATCTCTGCTAAAAAATCAGGCATTTTTCTGTCCCTTGACTTCAATTTGTCACAATTACCTCCTATCCTGATTCAGGATCGCCACGGTTTGCGCCAAATCTTCAATAATTGAGATGTCAAATGAACACAACGCTAAAATCAAGGCTGAGTATCGTAATAGGATTGATAACACTGTTGGCGGTCGGAATCGGTTTCCTGGGTTTGTTTGGATTGAACCGTGCAAATGAGGGATTAAAAACTGTTTATGAAAATCGCACGGTCGGACTGGAACGGATTTCGCGTATCGACCGCCTGCTGGTGCAATGCCAGCTGGCCATGGGCGAAGCGATTACCGATTCGATGGCTGCCACGATCAAGGCAAAAAATGCGCTGGTAGAAAAAAATATCACCGAAATGGATCAGACCTGGGCGCAGTATTCCAGTGCCGCGATGTCAGACGAGGAACGCAAACTGGCTGACATGTTTCAGGCTGACCGCGAGAAATTGGTCAATGAAGGCTTCCGCAAAACCTTTAAAGCCATGGCCGACGGCGACCTGGCGCTGGCCGGTGATCTGGGCGATAAAGTCCAGGGGATGGCTGTGCCGCTCAGAAAAAGTATCGAAGCCCTCAGAAAACTGCAGGTTGACGAAGCCAAAAATGAGTACGACAAGGCGACCTCACGCTATGCGATATTGATTGTTGTGGTGATTGTCGTTATCGTGCTTGGCGCTGCCGCTGCCGCCGCTGCCGGATATTTTCTGATCAGAAGTGTCTATCAGCAGCTTGGTGGTGAACCGCATTATGCGCATGAAATCGTGCACAGCATTGCCGCTGGTGACCTGACCGTCAAGGTCAACGTGGTCAGTGGTGACCGGAAGAGCCTGCTGTTTGCAATGAAATGCATGCAGACTTCGCTGTTGCAGACCATGACTGACATCAGAATGGCAACCGATACCATTTCCGATGCGTCCAGTGAAATCAGAATGGGCAATACCGATTTGTCGGCGCGAACGGAAAATCAGGCCAGCACGTTGGAGCAGACCACCGCAGCCCTGGCAGATCTGACCAGTATTGTAAAAAACAATGCCGATAATACCCACCAGGCCAACAGCATGGCCAAATCGGCTTCGAACGTGGCAGAAAAAGGCAGCATCGCCGTCCTGCAGATTATTGACACCATGGGTTCGATCAATGCCTCGGCAAAGAAAATCACTGAAATTATCAGCGTGATTGACGGGATCGCCTTCCAGACCAATATTCTGGCGCTCAATGCCGCAGTCGAAGCTGCAAGGGCAGGAGAACAGGGACGGGGCTTTGCAGTGGTGGCCAGCGAGGTGCGCAATCTGGCGCAACGCTCGGCGGCTGCGGCCAAGGAGATCAAAGAGTTGATCGGCAAGTCGGTGGATGAGGTGAATCACGGCAGTCAGATCGTCGAGAAAGCCGGTGCCACCATGACAGAAATAGTCAACAGCGTGAAACAGGTCACCGACGTGATGGTGGTGATCAGTGCTGCCAACGAGCAGCAACATGACGATATCCATCAGATCAACCAGGCCATTACCGAGATCGATGACTCGACCCAGCAGAATTCATCCATGGTCGAGCAGGCCCTGGCGGTATCTGAATCGCTGAACGAACAGGCGCGCATGCTGGGTGAGCTGGTCAGAACCTTCAAGCTGGAAAGCAATGATGCGCCGCCACCACTGGTCGCCGCACCTAGACTGCGCTGAAAGCGCAAACTGGCGATGCCGCTAATTTTTTCCTAAGACTTCGGTGTTACAGTGCCGCTTCTGACAGAGCAATCAGCGCATAGCCGCAGATTTATCTGCTTCCGACTCAATACTGAACAACAACACCGATGAAAATCCTGCTGGTAGAAGACGACCCGATGATAGGCGACGCGATGGCGTATGCGCTCAAGAATATCCAGCACGCCGTAGACTGGGTCAGGGATGGCGCGTCGGCCCTGCTGGCGGCCAGAACGCAACACTATGATGCGATTCTGCTGGATCTCGGATTGCCCAAAATGGATGGCATTGAAGTACTCCGGACGCTGCGCAGCACGGGCAATGCCACGCCGGTACTGATAGTCTCGGCGCGGGATGCGCTGGAAAGCCGGATCGCCGGACTGGACCTGGGCGCTGATGATTATGTGCTGAAACCGTTTGAGATCAGCGAGCTGCTGGCACGGGTGCGGGCGGTAGTCAGGCGCAAGACCGGGAATGCAAATTCCGTGCTCGAGAACGGCAGCCTGTGTCTGAATCTGGTGACCCGCGAAGCCTCGGTCGATGGTGTGGCTGTGCGACTGTCCGGACGCGAATATGCGTTGCTGGAAGCCTTGCTGATCCGGCCCGGTGCGATCCTGTCGCGGCAGGATCTCGAAGACCGGGTCTACCAGTGGAACAATGAAGTGGAAAGCAATGCCATTGAATTTCTGATTCACGGTCTGCGCAAAAAACTGGGTGCCAAAGCAATCAAGAATGTCAGGGGACTGGGATGGATGGTAGCAAAATCCGCGTAAGCGCTTCGTTTCAGTTTCGACTCGGGCTGGCGATGACTTTGCTGCTGCTGGTTGCCGCCCTGCTGATTGGTGTGATCGGCTATTACTCGACCATGCGCGATGCGCACGAGATGCAGGACGATCATCTGGTTGATATGGCGGAGATGATCGATGCCGGCAATCTGACTGTCGAAAAAAGTACCACACAGGCGTCAACAGAATTGGAAGACCCGGCCTCGCATGTCGTGATTGAACTGATCGATCCTGCCCGCCCTGCAGTGAAGACGGCACTGTTCCCGGATAATCTGGAAGCCGGCATGCACGATTTGCAGGTACAGCAGGCAGAGTGGCGGGTGTATGTGCGCCAGACTGCGGCGCACCAGAAAATTATTGTCGGTCAGCTCACCGAAGTGCGCGATGAAATCGCCCAGCACGCGGGCGAACGCACAGTTGTGCGGGTGCTGGCGATTATTCCGTTTCTGCTGTTTTTTCAGATCGTGATCTTGCGCTGGATGCTCAAGCCATTAAAAAATCTGGCGCTGGAACTGAATCAGCGCACTGCCGACGATATGCGCGAACTGTCACCGCACGAGCTGCCCGCTGAACTGCAGCCTTTTGTGGAGGCGATCAATGGCATGATGCGCAGAATCGCCACGGTGTTTGACCAGCAGCGACGTTTTGTGGCTGACGCCGCGCATGAATTGCGCTCGCCGCTCACGGCGCTGTCGCTGCAGACGCAAAATCTGGCGATGCAGGAAATGTCTCTGCAGGCCCAGCTGAAGCTGGCTGATTTTGCGCGTGGCATACAGCGTGCCACTGAGCTGGTTGATCAGCTGCTTTCCATGGCACGCGCCCAGTTGAGTGCGCCGGACAGGGCTGGCGCGACCTCGGTGCAGCAGGCTGTGCGTCAGGTTTTTGAGGAACTGATGCCGCTGGCTGACCATCGCGGCATTGAACTTGGACTGGAACTGCAGGCCGATGTCAGCGTGCGGGCGAATCTGGCTGATCTGATTACGGTAGTGCGGAATCTGGTCGATAACGCCATCCGCTACAGTAATGAAGACAGTCGTGTCGACGTTATTGTTCTCGTCAGTGGAGACGCGGTAATGTTGTCAGTCAGCGATAACGGGCCAGGCATTCCGGTGGCCGAGCAGACCAGAGTCTTTGATCCTTTTTATCGCCTGTTGGGCAGCGGACAAACCGGATCGGGGCTGGGTTTGTCGATTGTGAAAAGCATAGTGGCGAATTGGCAGGGCGAAGTGGTTATCGGGTTTTCGGATTTGGCGGCAGGGACAGGAACCGTTGTGACAGTGAAGCTGCCACCTGCTGCGGCGTTGTAGGAGGCAATACTATTGCACCAGCTCGTGCCATGCTGAAAATGGTGCAATGCTATTGCACCCTACGGTGTTCATTTTCAAACCGTTTTCGCAGGTGTAGGGTGCAATACCATTGCACCAAATCCAAATTCCCATCCGGCGCATCTTAAACGATGTTATTCCGCACCCAGCGCATCGTTCAACAACGTCAACGCCGACATCACCTGTTCATCCGACAGGGCAAGCACCTGATCGCCCACATACCATTCAACATAACACTGCTGCGGCAACGCGGCATTCGTCGCCCGGTTGAACAGCCAGATCCCATGCTGCTGCGCAATCCGGTTCCGGATTTCCAGGGCGCGTCTGGAGTCTGCCGGCAAATACAGGTGGAACAGATTGCATTGCGGTTCTGAAGGATTCATCTGCATTGCCGGAAAGCTGCCGACCAGTTTGGCAACCTGTCTGGCGCGCAGAAAATAATCCGGCATGGCTTCAAGGCGCTGATCAAACTGCATTGCAGCCGACACCACATAGGGAGAACGCCGAAACACACTGCCACCCAGGCGATGCATCCACGCCCTGGCCCTGGCAGTCAACTCCCTGGAGCCAAGCAGCATCGCGCCACCCAGCCCGTTGATACCTTTATAGAATGAGACGTACGCGGAATTCGCACCGTGGCAAAGTTCAACCAGTGTCCGGTCGTAGGCGGCTCCCGCTTCCCAGAGTCGCGCACCGTCCAGATGCAAATGGATCTGATGCAGCTGGCAGTATTGTTTTATCTCCTGCAAGTCATGCCAGGCGGGTAACTGGCCGCCGATTTCGCGCATCGGCAATTCCAGCAACACCGCTGCCAGTCTGTCGGGGATGCGTTCCAGATCGGCAGTATTCCACAGACGCTGCGGATCGCCGATCTGGACCATATCGAAATGGTCGAGTAACTGGTAATTGCTGTTCTCATGCCTGAGCACGTGCGCGCTGGCATGCAGGCCGACCAGCCTGCTGCCCCGATCCATGCAGGCCAGACGGAGTGCAACGGATTGAGTCATTGTGCCGGTGATGCAGAACAGGGCAGATTCAAAGCCGGTCAGGGTGGCGATTTTATGTTCAAAACTCTGGATGAAATCGCCTTCGCCATAGGTGTCATGGTCGACGTGGTGCTGTTCGCAGTAGGCTGCCATGGCCGCAAATTCTTCGGCTGCCTGCAACTGGCGATGGCCCGGCAACACGATGTGGCAACTGCGTCGTAACTGGTTCAGTTCATGTTCGGTCATACTTTATTCCTGTTCTAACATGGCCGCTATCCACTGCTGCGCCTCAGCTTCAGTAAAGAACAGCTGATACTGCAGTGTTGCTTCGGCATACAGCTGTCGGTAGTGCGAGGCCATGATCGACCGGCCTTCGACTTTCTTACCCATCACATAGGCAGTGGCTACCGGTTTTTTCATGCCTCTGAGTTTGGTCAGATAGTCCCGTATCGCCTCGACGGTATCGAGCGAGCACAACGCACTTTCGTGAAAAATATAGATCTGTGCCCATTTGTCGTGGGACGCAATCATTTCCAGCAAATCCTTCTGGATCGACTCGATGGCATAAATTACTTCAGCATTAAACGGTCCGGTGGCTTCGTTAATCAGAATATTATCTTCGATACGCGATTCCATTCGCCCATGCTGGGCGAAATTGGTAACAGTGGTCTGACCGGTGTCACGCCGCATTTTTTTCATGGTCGATACGCAATCGTTGGGTGCAGGCTGTTCATCTGACCTTGCAGGGAATTTTCAGAATAAATGTCGTGCCGATATCGAGTTCGGATTTGACTTCGATGGTGCCGCTCAAGACAGTCGTGGCGATCCGGCGCGTGATATTGAGCCCTATGCCCGATCCGCCGCGGCCCAGCCGGGTTGTAAAAAACGGTTCAAAGATTTTTTGCAGATTTTTCGGCGGTATGCCCGCGCCGTCGTCCGTGAAGCTGATGGTGACCGACTTCGCCCTGCCATCAAAACTGGTTTCGTCGATGATGGCACGGATGGTGATGCAGCCATGATTGCGTCCGTCAAATCCGTGCCTGATGCTGTTCTGCACCATGTTGATGATGATCTGTTCCAGCGGTCCGGGGTAGCTGTCCATCTGTATCCCTTCCGGCACATCGATGACAAATTCCCAGGGTTCATGCTTGTAGCTGGGCGACAGACTGGTAATGGTTTCGCGAATGATGGTGGCCAGATCAAAGATGCGCTGCTGTTCCGAAGTCTGGTCTATGGCAACCTGTTTAAACGTGATCACCAGATTCAGGGCGCGATCCACCGACCGCGTGGCAAGCGTGGTGATGTCCAGACTCTCTTTAATGAAATCTTCGATATTGCTGCGCTTGAGCGTACCGGCGAGATACAGTTTGTTCACTTCGTTGATGCGGTCGAGCAGGGTGGACAGCGCAAGTTTGGTATTGCCCAGCGGGGTATTGAGTTCATGCGAGACACCCGCCACCATCGCTCCCAGCGCGGACAGTTTTTCAGACTGCAGCAGATTGTCCTGCATGTTGCGCATCTGGGTCATCGCGGTCAGCAGGCGGTTTTCCCGTTCTTTGAGATGCTGGTAATGGCGGATCCGGTTGAGCAGGATATTGTCGTCCAGCGGTTTGGTCAGGTAATCGACTGCGCCGACCGCATAGCCGCGTTTGATGAATTCTTCGGATTTGAATACCGCGGTCAGAAAAATAATCGGAATGTCGCGGGTGCGCGAGGTCATCTGCAGATGCTGCGCGGTTTCATAGCCGTCCATGCCGGGCATCTGCACATCCAGCAGGATCAGGTTGAAGCTGTGCTCCACGGTCAACAGCAGCGCGGCCGAACCTGAGGACGCTTCCATGACCTGCACATCCGGAATGCGCGAGAGCAGATCCTTGAGCAGAAAGCGGTTGCCCTCGTTGTCATCGACAGCCAGTATCAGAAAACGCTCATCCATTTAAACCTCCATTGTTCAGGCGATAGACGTGGCTGCCTGTGACGTAGGGCACAAAGCCGGCTGCGCGCGCCAGGTGGTGCAATCCATCCTGCGGACCGAGGACCAGAAAGCCGTCACGATGCAGCGATCTGGAAAATCGCTCCAGTATTTTACTTTGTAATTCAGGCTTGAAATAAATCATCACATTCCGGCATACGATTAACTGGAATTCATTAAATATGCCTTCATCCACCAGCGAATGCCGGTGAAACAGTGCGGTGTTGCGCAGCGGCTGTTTGACCGCCACATAATGCCTGTTTTTTTCAACATAGTGATTCAGTCCGATCTGTCCGCCGCTTTTTTCATAATTGGCATGGCTCGATTCCAGCGCCTTGATCGGAAACAGTCCGGCCTTGGCGACGTCGATCAGATAGGCATTGAAGTCGGTGGCAAACAGGCGACAGCGTTTCGTCAGTCCCAGTTCTTCCAGCAGGATGGCCAGCGAATAGGGTTCTTCGCCGGTCGCGCAGCCGGCAGACCAGAGTTTAATCACCGGGAAGCTTTCGAGATACGGAAATATTTTTTCGCGCATCAGATGGAACTGTTCCGGGTGCCGGAAAAATGTGCTGACCCCGACCGAGATCTCGGAGATCATGCGGTTGAATACGGCATTCTCGGAAAAAACCGCCAGCTGAAACTGCAGCAGCGTGGGCTGGCCGAATTTGCCCATCATATTCAATATCCGCCGCTTCAGACTGTCGTGCTGATAGCCGCGAAAATCGTAGCCATACTGACTGAGTATGGCTTCCACAAACAGGGTCAGGTGGGTGTCGTCGATAACACTGTTATCGGTAATCACGGTGGCAGCAACCAGGCTGGCGATGGCCGGCAATTTCAGGATCAAATCGAAATGACCGGCGTCGGCAGCGGCCTGGGGCAGAACGCGTGCAGTGCCGCATTCGTCACCATGTTCAACGATCACACAGGAACCGGCAGATTTCAGCGTTGCGCAACCCTGCACGCCGTCCTGTCCGAAGCCGCACAGCAACACCGCCATCAGCTGTGTGCCGTATTCGGCGGCCAGCGATTCAAACAGCACGTCGATGGAAGGCCGGGCGAACTGAATGGTGCGATCGCGGGTCAGGTATACCAGGCCGTGCGCGACCTTCATATGATGGCCGGGCGGCGCGACGTAAATCGTGCCGGTCTGCACGGCGGTGAGATTGTGCGGCATGATCACCTGATAGCCGGTGCGCACCCGCAGCAGCTTGTCGAGCAGGTTGACCTGGCCTTCCAGCACGTGCTGGGCGACGAATACGGCAAGATCTCCGTTGGGCAGGTGCTCGACGATGTGCAGAATCTTGTCCAGACTGTTGGCCGAACCTGCCAGCGCCACGGCCTGAAACTGCAGTGGCCTGGTGTTCTGGGTTTTTACCGCTATCGGGTGGACCGGCAGATCCAGCCGCATCAGGGTGTGGGTCAGCAGGTAGTGGTAGGTAATGATTTTCAGCGCTACGCCGCGCTCCAGACAGTGGGTCAGGGCGGCGATGACATCGACCGGCAACGTGTCAGCGTCGTAGAAGTCGATCTGATGTTTGAGCGTGTCTGCAGCCTGATCCAGGATCGCGATCAGCTGGGTGCGCTCGGCAGCCTGGTCGAGCCGGCCGAGTACGCCGATGCGTTGCTGCGTTGGAGTAGACTGGGTCGTGATTTTCATGGCGCGATTCAGGACGGATGTTTGGTGGACGACCACAAAGCGGCCATGTTGCACAGTACGTCGTAATCCACCGGTTTGGACAGATAGTCGTCAGCACCGATTTCCAGAATATTCTTTTTATCTTCGGGCATGGCTTTGGCAGTCAGCGCGATGATGGGAATACTGGTCAGCTTCGGATTGGCGCGGATTGCCGCTATGGTCTGATAGCCGTCCATTTCCGGCATCATGATGTCGGTGATGATTAAATCCATCGGTGTGGATTCCAGCAGTTCCATGGCGCGCCGGCCATTGAGCGCGTTGTAAATGGTGGCCTGATTCTGTTCCAGCGCGGCGGTGATGACAAACAGATTGCGCGGATCATCGTCGATCACCAGAATATTTTTCTGGGTGAGATTCCTGATACCCTCCGGGTGGCCGGTTACGACAGCGGGTTGCGGCTCGGGATTTTTGGCCTGTTGCAGGAAGCGCGCAATATTTTCCTGTAATCGCAAAATGGCCTGGGGCGCATCGATGATGATGCTGTCGGTATAGGTGCGCATGCTGGCTTCTTCGTCGTCATTGAAGTGATGATCGCCGAAAAACAGTATGGCTGCATCGCGTCGGCCGGCGCGAATTTGCGCGGCTACCTGCAGACCCTGTTCCAGCTCAAGGTGGGTCAGATCGATAATGGCAGCGCCCCAGTCGCGTCGCGCCAGCTTCAGCTGCAGTTCCGCTTCAGTGGTGATTTTGTACAGGTCATAGTGGGTCGGGCCGGATTCCAGCATGCGGCTCACTTCGTTGTTGACCAGGCTGGAAAAAACCAGTACGCCATTCGATTTCACCTGGCCGATGGCGCTCAGCAGCGCTGCTTCGGCCGCTTCGATCTGACTGCTGACCAGCGGCTTTTGCAGATAGCCGACAATGCCGTTCAGATCCGGAGCACTCTCGTGATCGCGGCCTGAAATGATGTATACCGGTATCGACGCCAGTTCCGGACTGGTTTTGAGGTCCTGCAATACGTCAGCGCCATCGCGGTCCGGCAATCCCAGATCGAGCAGAATGCCGGCCGGGTGATACCTGCTGGCCAGCATCAGCCCGTCGGCTGCGGTCAGCGCCACCACGGTCTTATAGCCAAGCCGGCGATTGATGTCGACGACGGCCATGCCGAAATTGGCATCGTCATCGATGAGCAGGATGATCCGGTCTTCGTGCGTGAGCTGATCCCGGTCGTCCTCGATGCGCAGCGCTGTCGGCATGGGCTGAGGTCTGACGGCGGGGAGCGGGGCGACAGCGCCTTCTGGCGGCTGCTCCGGCAGGCACAGGGTAAACTCGCTGCCCTGACCTTCCGCGCTGGTCAGGGTGATCTGACCACCCAGCAGTTCGGCAAAGCGCAGACTGATAGTCAGGCCCAGACCGGTACCGCCATATTCGCGCGAAGTCGAGCCATCGACCTGACGGAATGCATCGAAGATGGTTTTGTGTTTGTTTTTCGGAATGCCTATCCCGGTATCTTTGACTGACAGGCGGACTGGGAGCGCTTCGCCCGGAGCCTGTCTGATGGTCAGCGTGACACTGCCGCGCTTGGTAAATTTAAACGCGTTGGATAACAGGTTGCGCAAAATCTGCCCGACCTTGATGTGATCGCTTTTGAATTTTCCAAGGTACTGGTCATCGATGCGGAATTCAATCCCGTTGCTGTGCGCGATTGATTCAAACAGATCCTGCAGTTCAGCGCTGATTGATCTGGTCGATACTTCATCAACATTGATTTCCATGCGGCCGGCGTCGACCTTGGACAGATCCAGCACTTCATTGATGATGCCCAGCAGATCGTGTCCCGACGTATGAATGACCTCAGCGCGCTTGATTTCCTTGTCGGACAAATTGCCGTCCGGATTTTCCATCATCATCTTCGACAGCAGAATGATGGCGTTGAGCGGCGTGCGCAGTTCATGCGACATGTTTGCCAGAAATTCTGATTTGTACTGGTTGGATAATTCCAGCTGCCGGGCCTTTTCGTTGATATCGGCTTCGGACTGGCGCAGCTTTTCATTATTGTGTTCGAGCAGTTGCTGCTGCTCTTCCATTTGCGCATTGGTCTGCTGCAGTTCCTCGGACTGCTGCTGCAGTTGCTGCTGCTGTTCTTCCATGCGCGAATTGATTTCCTGTAAAAACTCGTTCTGTTTGCGTACATCGCGTTCGGCCTGTTCGGCCACGGAGAGCAGGCCGTGAATCTGGCCACGCTGCTCGGCGACGGTCATAAATGACGCGATCACGTCAATGGCCGAACTGAGGAAATCGAGCTTTGTTTCGTTGAAGGATTCCAGACTGCTGAATTCAATCACGCCCAGCAGTTTTTTATCCTTGACGATCGGGTAGGTAAATGTGGAGACCGGCAGGGAACTGGTGGTGCCGGTCAGGATCAGTGCGGCATTGCTGGTGCTGGTGGTCAGAATGATGGGCCTCTGTTCCAGAGCCACCTGACCGATGGCGCCTTCGCCGAGGCGGAATGTTTTGCGGTAGTGCATGTCATCGGTGTACATGAAGCTGGCGATCAGCTCCAGTGTTGCCTGATCGTCGCGCCTGAGATAGAACACGCCGCGCCCGGCATGTAAATAATGACCGATGGTGCTCATGGCAATCTCGGCAATCTGTTGCGTGGTGAAGTCGCCGGTCAATGCCTGGGAGAGCAGGTTGTTGCCGTTATTGAGCCAGTTTCTTCGGTCGTCCAGCGTTCTGGCGCTGCGCAGCGCCACCACCATATGGTTGATCGCCTGACCCAGCCGGTCCTGATCCGACAGCACCGACACTTCGTCGGCCAGGTTGCCGCGACCGATGGCGTCGGCCCGGTCGGCAACTTTTTCCATGGTGTCGATCAGCTGCCTGATTTTTGCCATCAGGCTGGTGCTGTCACCGGGTCGTAAGCGGATATGTGAGGTCAGATCACCCAATGCCAGTCGGGTGGCGATTTCGGCAGCATCTTCAGGCTCGCCGCCGAGCTGGTTCAGTATCGATTTGGTACTGATATAACCCATGGCGCTGATGGTGAGTATCGTGATCGCACCGATGATGAGGGTTAAATAAAAGGATTCGCTTTTATCCAGGATAGCCTGATCGGCGCTGCGTTTTCCCTGGATGACGTTGTATTTTGAATGCTGCTCAAACAGGACCTGGAGCTTGTCGGTCAGTTCGGCGGTGTCCAGATACAGCCCCTGGGCTCTGATGCTCTGGCCTTTTCTGGATTCGACGATGGCCTGGCTGATATCGCTGTTAAAGTCCGCCAGCAATGCCTTTTCCTGATACAGCAAACTTTTGTCGGTATCGTCTGCCATGCAGGAAACGTCATAGCAGCCGTTGAATTCATACTTGCCCAGCGCCTCGTCGACTTTCTGCCGGTGTTCATTGACCTGCCGGATCAGCTGATCGTGATTGAGATCGGTTGAATTGAAAAACAGGTTATAGGCCGCTGAGCGCGAGAGCAGAAAGTTTTTATGAATGTCGTCGAGCAGTAGCAGACTGGGGATGACATTGCGGTTGGCGAAGCTGGTGCTGTTGTAGACTTTTTCGCTCATATACTGACCCACACCGGCCATCAGCGCGACCCCGATGATGGCGGTGGCGACAACGGGCACTAATCTGTTGGTGACGGTCAGTTTCATTCCACTATTCTCATCGGGCAGGTGTGCTGCTGAATTACCTAAGGGGTTACTTTCAGACGCCAGTCAGGATCAATGCAGGCTGGATTTATCCGGCAGTGTTTTGAAAAAATACTATCGGGAAATTTTATATTAGTTGATCTGCCCGGGTTTGGCAGGATTTTTTTGGGAGATTTGTGCAGGGCAGACCTGTGTTTGAGCCAATGATGCTTCGTGTTTGGCTGCTTGATGGTAATGTCAATTCGCACTATATTGCATCACACACAACTTAAGTTTGGAGAGGATGATGTTGATATTGACCGTTGCCACGCGCGGACAGGTGACACTTCCAAAGAATGTGCTACAGCATCTGGGAATCAAACCAGGCGACAAAATCGAGCTGAATTTATTACCGGATGGCAGGGCTGTTCTGCAGGCCGCCCAGTCGACTGGAACCATCGACGGATTTTTCGGATTGCTGGCCGGCCAGAGCAAGAAAATCGCCACAATTGAGGAAATAAAAGAAGTGACAGCGCAGAGCTGGGCACTCACGAATTGATTGCAGTGACGTTGCTGTGCCCGGTTGAATTCTTGTGGCTGGTACGCAAAGTGGCTGGTATTTACTCTCAGCTATTTGCCTTGCTGATCGCACAAGGGCAGAGTGCGCAACTTTTGTAAATGCCGGGCGAACAGGCGGCGTTGGCCTTGGCCAGATTGGTGTGTGTTCAACAAGCACCGATCGTCACAAAACTGATTCAACAATGTTGTAATGTATGTTTGTGTCAGGCGCGACCCGCCATGTCATTTTGTGCACCCCAACTGGCCAGCCAGCTTTGCACCTGCTCGGCGCTGGAATGCATACCTGAATTTTTGAATTCATCCCAGGCATTGAGCATGTCGCAGCGCAGGGCTTCGCGTTTTTCTTCTCGTTCGATGTACTGACTGATTGCTTCACGTAATACCAGACTGGGCGCACTGCGCCGATCTTTGGCGATCTGGTCGATGCGGGCCTGTAAATCCTGGTCTAACTTTACCGGTACCTTCTTGCTGATTAAGTTTTGCACGCTAATCCCCTGGGTCGGTGTTATTGGGTGTTCAGGGCTGTTAACTTAGCACCCTTTGCATCAGCAAGAATTATTTGACTGGCAAGTGCAACACAAAAAATTTTGCGTCAACCTTGTCTTTTTTTATAGACTGGCCGCCAACTCGGCGCCTTCCCGAATTGCCCGTTTTGCGTCCAGTTCCGCGGCCAGCTTGGCTCCGCCGATTTTGTGGAAGCGCGGGCCGGTTTGCGCTGCCGGATTTTTCGGGTCCACCGGTTCTGGCATCAATTCCGCAAGACTGTCCTGTCCGGCACACAAAATGATGTTGTCGACGTCCAGAATGCGCGGCTCACCTGAAATCGTGACGTGCAGTCCCTGATCATCAATCCGGTGATATTCCACGCCGCCTATCATTTTCACGCCACCACGGATCAGCGCTGCGCGATGCACCCAGCCGGAAGTTTTTCCCAAACCGGCACCGACCTTGCTGGCCTTGCGCTGCAACAGATGGATTTGTCGGAACGCTTTTGAAGTATGCAGTTCTGCTGCCAGTCCGCCATTGATTTTTGCCTGCAGATCCACACCCCAGTCTTCGCACCAGTGTTCAACACTGACGGGCAGGCTGATGGCCGGATCGTGGATCAGATATTCCGCTACGTCAAAGCCGATACCTCCTGCGCCGATAATGGCTACCTTTTTTCCTACCGGTTTTTTATGCAGCAGCACATCGATATACGACAGTACCTTGGGATGAGTTACGCCTTCTATTTTCGGCGTGCGTGGTGAAATGCCGGTGGCGACGATGATTTCATCAAAACCCATGGCCAGCAATTCTTCCCGTGTGACGCGATGATTCAGTTTTAATTTGACGCCGGTGATTTCGATGCGACGCTTAAAGTAGCGCAGCGTCTCGACGAATTCTTCTTTGCCCGGTACCTGCATGGCAATCTTGAATTGGCCACCGATGCTGTCGCTGCTGTCAAAGAGCGTGACATCGTGTCCGCATTCGGCCGCGACGGTCGACGCGGACAGGCCAGCCGGGCCACTGCCGATCACGGCGACTTTTTTCACCTGCGGTTTTTTCCGGTAATTGAGTTCGGTTTCATGTCCGGCGCGTGGATTGACCAGACAGCTGGCGCGCTGATTGGAAAACGTGTGATCCAGACAGGCCTGATTGCAACCGATACAGGTATTGATTTCATCACTGCGGCCCTCGGCAACCTTGTTGACGAACTCTGAATCGGCCAAAAACGGTCGCGCCATGGAAATCAGATCGGCGTCGCCACTGGCCAGAATATCTTCTGCCACGTCGGGCATGTTGATGCGGTTGGACGCGACCACCGGTATGGTGACGGCCGCCTTGAGTCGCGCAACCACCGAGCGAAATGCTGCGCGCGGCACTGATGTGACGATGGTGGGAATGCGTGCTTCATGCCAGCCTATGCCGGTGTTCAGAATAGTCACGCCAGCCTGTTCCAGCGCCTGCGCGATCTGCACCACTTCGTCCCAGGTATTGCCGCCTTCGACCAGGTCCAGTATCGAGTGACGATACATGATGATAAATTTTGGGCCGACTTCGGCGCGGATCTGTTTGACGATTTCTACCGGCAGGCGCATGCGGTTTTCAATCGAACCACCCCAGCGGTCAGTGCGCTGATTGACGCGCGCGCAGATGAACTGATTGATCAGATACCCTTCGCTGCCCATGATTTCCACGCCGTCGTAGCCGGCGGTCTGGGCCAGTTTGGCACAGCGTACATAATCGTTGATGGTTTTGACGATGCCCGCGTCGCTTAATGCGCGCGGCTTGAATTTGGAAATGGGAGATTTCTGATCGGAAGCGGACACGACCAATGGATGGTAGCCGTAACGTCCGGCGTGCAGAATCTGCATGACGATTTTGCCGTCTTCCTTGTGCACGGCCTTGGTAATTTTCTGGTGATTGACCACATCCAGCAGCGAGTTCATGGTGCCGCCGAACGGCAGCAGCCAGCCGCTGCGATTCGGTGAAATGCCGCCGGTCACCATCAGAGCGACGCCGCCGCGCGCACGTTCCGCAAAATAGGCAGCCAGTTTCGGGTAGTGGTAGAAGCGATCTTCCAGGCCAGTATGCATGGAACCCATGATGACGCGATTTTTTAAGGTAGTGAAACCTAAATCCAGCGGAGCGAGCAAATGAGGATGAGTTGTCATGGCTACCTTGAGTGAGAGGTTAATCCGGCAAAAAGAAAAGAGCATACACACCACCTGCAGCGGCGGCTAGTATTCGATATAGGGACGGAAGTCTAAATGATGTTTTTGCACCAGTTTCTGGTTCAGTTTTGACAAAATCAGGTGGACTTGCGCGCTATTCCCACCGGTTGATGCTGGGGGCAATCGACCTGAAACAATTGATGATCCGACAAGCGCATGGCAGTCAACCTGCCACCCCACACACAGCCGGTATCGAGTCCGATCAGGTTGCCGTGCATTTGCAGTCCGAGTGCCGACCAGTGACCAAATACCACGGTAGTTGATTCGGTCAGGCGCGGCAGGTTGAACCACGGCGCAAAGCCCGGCGGGGTTTTATTCAGACCTTCCTTGCTGTCGAATTCCATCTCGTCATTGGCCGTGCAGAAGCGCAGTCGGGTGAGCACGTTCACGATGCAGCGCAGCCTGTCCATGCCGGTCAGATCCGGACTCCAGCGGCTCGGTTGATTGCCATACATGACGCGTAAAAAATCGACAAACTCCGGCCCGCGCAGCATCTGTTCAACTTCGTGGGCATAATCCAGCGTCTGCTGCACGCTCCAGCTGGGCAGCACGCCGGCATGTACGATCAGATGCTCATGCAGCTGCACGGCCAGGGGGCGATGGCGCAGCCAGTCGAGCAGCGTTTCGCGGTCGGGCGCGTCGAGTATCGGTTGCAGCCAGGTTTGATTGCGCGCCTGGTGCGTGCCGTAAGCAATGCCAAGTAAATTCAGATCGTGATTGCCGAGTATGCTGTCGGCGCGATCGCCCAGGGCAATCAACCGGCGCATGGTTTGCAAGGACCGTGGCCCACGGTTAACCAGATCGCCTGCTATAAACAGTCGGGCATCCGGGTCCTGTTGCAATACCAGTGCATACAGTTCATCGAACTGGTCGCAACAACCCTGCAGATCGCCAACGATATACAGGTGGCTGGCGTGAATCACTGTGCAGCACCCAGATCGATGGCCAGTTTTGCGCTGTTTTGTCGTTCCAGATTGAGATCGCGGAGGGCATCGAAGCCGGTGGGCCAGCCGTGCAGATGCGGTTCGGTAATTTCTGCCATGGCGCGCAGCCACAGCGCATCTTCATTCAGGCACGGAATGTAATGAAACTCTTTGCCTCCGGCCAGCAGAAAGGCGCTGCGCACTTCCATGTTGATTTCTTCCAGTGTTTCCAGACAGTCGGCGATAAAACCCGGGCAGATCACATCCACCCGTTTGGTGCCGCTTTTGCCCAGTGCTTCGACGCTGGGCTGGGTGTAGGGCTGCAGCCATTCGGCCTTGCCGAAGCGCGACTGAAATGTGACGCTGTATTCGTCCTTGCGCAAGCCCAGGCTTTGTGCCAGCAGCCTGGCGGTTTTGTGGCATTCGCAATGGTAGGGATCACCGAGCAGCAGCGTGCGTTTTGGTACGCCGTGAAAACTTATCACCAGATGCGGGCCGCGTTGATGCTGTTCCCAGTGTTTGAGTATCGAATTTTTCAGCGCAGCGATGTAGGCGGGATGATCATGGTAATGCTTGACCAGGCGCAGCTCCGGGATGTGGCGGATTTTTTTATAGTAGTCAAACACCACATCAAAAATCGAGGCGGTGGTTGCGGCTGAATATTGCGGATAGGCCGGCAGGATCACGACTTTGTCGCCACCATTTTTGTGCAGCGCATCGAGCACAGAGGGCAGCGAGGGATGCCCGTAACGCATGGCGCTGACCACGTCGACCTGATGGCCACGCTCGCCCAGATACCCTTTGAGCATCATCGCCTGTTTCTCGTTGTGGACTTTCAGCGGTGATCCTTCGGTGGTCCAGACGGCTGCATATTTGGCTGCGGATTTACCGCTGCGAAACGGCACGATGATGCAGTTTAAGATCAGCCACCAGATTGCTCTCGGGATTTCGACGACCCGCGTATCCGATAAAAATTCCCGCAGATAAGGACGCAGGGCCTGCGCAGTTGGTGCTTCGGGTGTGCCCAGATTGACCAGAACGATGGTGGCCTTGCTGGTCTGGTCGTGCCGGAATGCGCTTTTTTGAATGGACATGGGAGGTTTAATTGGTGAGTAATTCTCTGGCGTGTTTACGGGTGGTGGCGGTGATTTCCAGGCCGCCCATCATGCGCGCAATTTCTTCCACGCGCGCTTTGTGGTCCAGCAATTCAATATGCGATACGGTAGCGGTCGCACCGCTGATTTTGCTGACCTGAAAATGCTGATCGGCCTGCGAGGCAACCTGGGCCAGATGCGTCACGCACAGCACCTGCGCCTGCTGCCCCAGACGTTTGAGCAGACGCCCGACCACCTCTGCCACACCGCCGCCGATACCGCTGTCGACTTCATCGAAGATTAAGGTCGGAGTGGCCGTGGAGGCCGATGCGATCACGGAAATGGCCAGGGCAATGCGCGCCAGTTCTCCGCCGGAAGCAACCTTGGCCAGAGGTCTGACGGCCACGCCCGCGTGTCCGGCCACCATAAATTCGATCTGTTCCATGCCATGCACGCTGGGTTCAATGGGGTTCAGCGCAATCTGAAAACTGCCGCCTGCCATGCTCAACTCCTGCATGGCCTTGGTGACAGCACTGCCCAGCTGTGCTGCGGCTGTTGCGCGTGCTTTGCTGAGCAGTGCCGCCGCGCTGCGATATTGTTCCAGCGCGGCCTGCTCCATGGCATGCAACGATTCCAGATCGGTTGCCGCGCCCAGTGTGGCCAGTTCGGCTGACAGCGTGGTGAACAATTCAGGCAACTGTTCCGGCGCGACATGAAATTTGCGCGCAGCGGAATGCAGTCCTTCGACGCGCTGTTCCACTTCGCGCAGTCTGGCCGGATCGAGTTCGACGCGACTTAAATAATCATTCAGTGCGGAGGTCGCTTCCTGCAGGTGGATGCGTGCCGGTTCCAGATTTTCAATAATGGCCTGCAGGGCGCTGTCGTATTCAGTGAGCTTGGTCAGGCGCTGGTTAACGCTGGCCAGTTGCGACAGGATCGGTGAGTCGGATTCGGAAATGATATCCAATGCACACTGCGCACCTTCGATCAGATTGGCAGCATGCGCCAGTCGCGAATGTTCGTTGGTGATGTCCTGCCATTCACCGGGCTGGGCCTTGAGTTTGTCGAGTTCGCCGACCTGCCAGTCCAGACGTTCACGCTCCTGCAGTACCTGTCGCGCATTGGTTTCAAACTGCACACGCTGCTGACGCAGAGTTGACCAGGATTTGTACAGCGCGCCAACCTGATTGACCTGATTTTGGAGCTGAGCCTGGGAATCGAGTATCGTGCGTTGCGCATCGCTTTGCAGCAGAGACTGGTGGGCATGCTGACCGTGAATATCCACCAGCAGCGCGCCGAGTTCGCGCAGTTGCGCTGCGGTGGCTGAGACACCGTTGATGTAGGCTTTGGAACGTCCGGCGTTATCGATCACGCGCCGCAACAGGATGATGCCGTCTTCGATGTCGATCTCCTGTTCTGCCAGCCACGCGCTGCAGTGGGGGGCGGAAAATTCCGCGACGATGTCGGCCTTGGCCGCGCCTTCCCGTACCATGCTGGCGTCACCGCGTCCGCCCAGTGTCAGACTGAGGGCATCGATCAGGATGGATTTTCCAGCGCCGGTTTCTCCGGTCAGCACCGAAAACCCGGCGGAAAACTCCAGTTCTATGTGTTCAACAATAACGAAATCGCGTATGGTCAGGGTGCGTAGCATGGCTGGATTCTTGCAGTTCAGGTGGGTTGGGTAAAAAGCGGATCTATTCTAATGGAAAAACCGAAAAGCTTAATGCAACTGTCCGTTCACGGTGGGGTATTCGTTCCAGTGCATTTTTTCACGCAGGGTATGGTAATAATTCCAGTTCTTGGGATGCAAAAATCCGATCACGTGCCGGGATCGTTCGATATGGATCTGGTCGCCCATGATCAGATTGGCAAATGACTGCATGTCAAAGTTGACGCTGGCTTCGCGCACTGCGGAAATCTCAATCACGATTTTGCTGCTGTCGGGGACGACGATAGGACGATTCGACAATGCGTGCGGTGCGATCGGAACAAAGACGATGCCGGCCAGATTCGGATGCAGCAGCGGACCGCCGGCCGAGAGCGCATAGGCGGTGGACCCGGTAGGCGTGGAAATGATCAGGCCATCCGAGCGCTGGTTATACATGAAGTGTTCATCGACCGTGACTTTGAGTTCGACCATGCCTGAGCCAGCGCCGCGCGCCACCACAATGTCGTTAAATGCCAGACCATTGCTGATCTCCCGACCATCGCGAATCACTTTTCCTTCGAGAAGTGTGCGGTGTTCCAGCTGATGATGACCGGCCAGCATTTCAGTCAGCGCGGGATACATCTGTTCAATCGGAATATCGGTCATGAAACCGAGCCGGCCCTGGTTGATACCGATAAGCGGAACCTGGTAAGGAGCCAGCTGGCGCGCGATGCCCAGCATGGTGCCGTCGCCCCCCAGCACGATGGCCAGGTCAACGCTGTGGCCGATCTGTTCAGGCTGCTTGACGGGGTAATCTGTGAGTTCCAGATATTGCGCCGTTTCCTGTTCCAGCACGACGCTGTGGCCGGCGTCGACCAGAAAGCGCGCCAGGGCGAGCAGGTCTCTGGCGATGCCTGCCGCTGAAAATTTTCCGACCAGCGCGATAGTTTTAAATTGATGTGGAGGCTTGATAGTCATGGCTGGGCCAGTCGGCAGAGTCGCTAATAAAGGCAAATTAGATCATAGATCAGGGCGATGTTGAATAATTAAGTGCAACGCCAGCAGGCTCCCGGGATGATAAGGCCGTAAACAATTGATAACGAAAAATCTGCTGCCGGGCCGAGGGCGGAGACAAAATATTTTAATTCGCAGCCGGCGCTATGATTCGGATGACACACTTTTAGTGTTGAATCGATTCATTCATGCGCAAGAACAAACATAATTTGGCTTGTTCCAAATTACTGCGCCTACAATAGCCGGCAACCAAAAATAAAAATACAGGGACGCAGGTGAATCAAGTTAATGTTGGTTTTGGAATGTGACTATGCAATTAGATAATCGGGCTCAGACATTATTGAAGGCGTTGGTTGAACGCTATATTGCCGACGGTCAGCCTGTCGGTTCTCGCGCACTGTCGAAAATTTCCGGTCTGGACCTGTCGCCGGCCACAATCCGGAATGTGATGGCAGATCTGGAAGAAATGGGATTTGTATCCAGTCCGCATACGTCAGCGGGCCGCATCCCCACACCCCGTGGCTATCGGGTTTTTGTGGATACTCTGCTCACTGTACAGCAGGACGATATTGCAACACTGGCCGCAAAAATGCATGTGCTGGATGGACATAATCCGCAACAGAAAATTATTGCGAATGCCGCGCAGATGCTGTCTTCACTGTCGCAGTTTGCTGGCGTGGTGATGACGCCGCGCGCCGAATCGACATTTCAGCAGATCGAATTTCTGCGTCTGTCGGAAAAGCGGATTTTGCTGGTGATTGTGGCGCCCAATGGCGACGTGCAAAATCGACTGCTGCTGACAGAAGTGGATTACTCACCGACGCAACTGATCCAGGCCGGCAATTATATTAATCACCACTTTGCCGGCATGGCCCTGTCGGACGTGCGCCAGAAACTGCAAAGTGAGTTGAGCGAACTGCAGAGCGAATTGAGCACGCTGATGAAAGCGGCGGTCCAGGCCGGCAGTGACGCCATGCAGGACGCCGGGGACACCGTGGTCATTTCCGGAGAACGCAATTTGCTGAACGTGGACGAGCTCTCGTCGAACATGAAATCGCTGCGTCAGTTGTTTGACCTGTTTGAGCAGAAAACCGGTCTGATCAGTCTGCTCGATATGTCCAGCCGGGCTTCGGGTGTGCAGATTTTTATCGGCGGCGAATCGCAGCTGGTGCCGATGGATGAGATGAGTATTGTCACCTCAAGCTATCACGTCAACGGCAAGGTGGTGGGAACACTGGGCGTAATTGGTCCGACCCGCATGGCCTATGAACGCGTCATCCCGATAGTCGACATCACTTCCAAATTGTTGTCTAATGCGCTGAGTTATTAATTACCCGGCGATTTCATGCAACAACATACTTTTCTCTGGCACGACTACGAAACGTTTGGTGCCAACACCCGACGTGATCGTCCCGCCCAGTTTGCCGCAGTCCGCACCGACGCCGACCTGAATGAAATCGGCACACCGCTGATGTGGTACTGCCAGCCGGCGCCGGATTTTTTACCCGAACCGCAGGCCTGCCTGATCACCGGCATTACGCCGCAACACTGCCTGCAGCATGGTATTCCCGAATATCAGTTTGCGCAGCAGATCAATCAGGAATTCGCCAAGGCAGGTACGGTGGGAGTCGGGTACAACACAATACGCTTCGATGATGAAATTACGCGTTTCATGTTGTGGCGCAGTCTGCTCGATCCCTATGCACGCGAATGGCAGAACCAGTGCGGGCGCTGGGATATCCTGGACATGCTGCGCACGACCTATGCCTTGCGTCCCGACGGTATCGTCTGGCCGGTCAATGATGAAGGCAAAGTCAGTTTCAGGCTGGAGCATTTGTGTACTGCGAATGGCATCACGCATGAATCAGCGCACGATGCGCTCTCCGATGTGCGCGCAACGATTGCGCTGGCGCGTCTGGTGCGCAAGGTCAATCCGAGGCTGTTTGAGTTCTGCTTTTCCCTGCACAAAAAGGACCGGGTGATTGCCGAAATCGGCTTGCCGGAGCAGCGTCCATTCTTACATGTCACTGGCATGGTGCCGGTCGAACATGGCTGCATCTGCGCAGTGTGGCCGCTGGCGCCGCATCCGACCAATAAAAATGAATTGATCGTGTGGAATCTCGAACACGATCCGCGTGAATTGCTTGGCCTGGATGTGGCGATGCTGCGCACGCGGCTGTTTTCCAAAACGGATCAACTCCCTGAAGGCGTGACGCGTCTGCCAATCAAGACCATTCATATCAATAAATCGCCGGTTGTGATCCGCAACCTGAAAACGCTGGTGCCGGAGAAGGCAGCACAGTGGGGGATAGACATGGAGACGGTGCAAAAGCATGCCGACTATGCGCTGGCCCTGCCGGATCTGAATGCAGTCTGGGAACAGGTGTTTCAGCGCGACCATGATACTGAACTGGATGTTGATCAGGATTTGTATAACGGTTTCATCGGGAACAATGACCGCCGTCTGCTGCAGAATTTAACGGGTTATAACGGCGAAAAACTCGCCCGTGCCGCACCGCAATTTCAGGATGGCCGACTGGATGAATTGCTGTTTCGTTATCGCGCCAGGAATTTTCCCGAGTCGCTCACCGAAGCGGAAGTGCAACGCTGGGATCAATTGCGATCAGAGCGCTTTTTTGAAGGCAGTGCCAATGCCATGACACTGGATGATTATTTTGCCGAGATCGACAGGTTGGGTGAAGACGCCAGTGAACGTGATCAGGAAATTCTGGGGGCACTGTATGACTATGCCGAACAGATAGTCCCGAGCCGGGATTAACGCAGATTGGGGCAATTTTTCTTGGTGCAGTTGCCGTAAATTGCCAGTGAATGTTCAGCGATGGTGAAGCCGCGTTCGGCGGCGATCAGGTTTTGACGCTGTTCAATTTCAGCATCATAAAATTCTTCTACCTTGCCGCAATTGAGGCACACCAGGTGGTCATGGTGCGAGCCTTCATTGAGTTCAAAGACGGCCTTGCCGGTTTCAAAATGATTGCGATGCAAAATTTCTGCCTGTTCAAACTGGGTCAGCACCCGGTAAACCGTTGCCAGGCCCACATCCATGTTGTCATTTAACAGAGTTTTGTACACATCTTCGGCCGAAAGATGCCGGACTGTGCTGTTTTGAAATATCTCCAGGATTTTCAGCCTTGGCAGTGTGGCTTTGAGGCCGCTGGATTTGAGATTGGGAGTATTGGGCATTTTTTTTGTTAAATTCTGGATATCTGCTTTATCATATAATGTTTTCGTCCTGTTGCTCAATGAATTAAGGCTATTTATGCGAATGTTGCAAAATTGTAATGCAAAAAGAACTGTGCAGATGTGTGCTGGATTATGTGTCGCCATTGCGCTGTCTTCCTGCGTTACTCAAAATCCACCGATTGAAGGCAAACCGGTGGAGTCGGAAGTGGTAACAGTTCCACCAGCTGCTGCACCGGCAACCGCAACAGATGTCACCCCGGTTGATCAGAATCTGAGCACAAAAACTGTTGTGCCAGAGGGGTTCGAGAAATTCCTGGGTATCTTCACGCCGTATCGCATCACGATCCAACAGGGTAATTTCGTTTCCAAAGAAATGGCCGATCAGGTCAAACTCGGCATGACGCGTGAGCAGGTGCGCTTTCTTTTGGGCACGGCGCTGATTACCGATATGTTTCATGCCGACCGCTGGGATTACATGTTTCGACTGCTGAAACCAAGCGGCGAGTTGACCACCTCACGGGTGACGGTATTTTTCGAAAGAAGTCTGGTCGCCAAAATTGAGCGCGGTGAATTGCCGAACGAGCAGGAATACCTTAAGCGCATCACCGATGCGGCGATTGCCAATTCGATCGAACACGTAGACCGCAAATCAGATAAACCAAAACCGAAAAAAGATGAGTAACGCCAGTATGACTGTACCTGTACACATCGCAGTAGCAGGCGCGTCTGGTCGCATGGGGCGCATGTTAATCGAAGCAATAAGCGCTGCGCCGGATCTGAGATTGAGCGGCGCACTGGATGTCGCTGAAAGCGCAGCTGTCGGCCAGGACGCCGCCGCGTTTTCCGGTGTGGCGACCGGCGTTGCGATTGCTTCTGATCTGTCACAAGCGCTGACCGGTGCCAATTGTCTGATCGATTTCACCAGACCTGAAGGCACATTGAAACATCTGGCTTTTTGTGCTGATCACGGCATCAACATGGTGATTGGCACTACCGGATTTGATGAGGCCGGCAAAGCGGCGATCAGGCAGGCTGCGCAAAAAATTGCTATCGTTTTTTCACCGAACATGAGTGTCGGCGTCAACGTCACAATGAAGCTGCTTGAGATGGCCGCGAAAAGCTTCGCCGAAGGTTACGATATCGAAATCATCGAAGCGCATCATCGTCACAAGGTGGATGCACCCTCCGGCACGGCACTGAAAATGGGTGAAGTGATAGCGGGTGCTGTCGGCCGTAACCTGAACGATGTGGCGGTGTATGCGCGCGAGGGTGTTACCGGCGAGCGTGATCCTTCTACTATCGGTTTTTCTGCGATTCGCGGCGGCGATATTGTCGGTGATCATACCGTCCTGTTTGCCGGGATCGGTGAGCGTATCGAAATTACCCATAAATCATCGTCGCGTGTCACCTACGCCAACGGCAGTCTGCGCGCTGCACGATTTTTACGCGATCAACAGCGCGGACTGTTTGACATGAATGACGTGCTCGGCCTGAAATAGTCACCTGTCCGTCTGAATTAACTGAACTTATCCAAAGAATACAATGCAAGAAAAATACAGCCCCCTGGAAGTCGAGCAACAGGCTCAAACGCACTGGCAATCCACGGATGCTTTCCGTACCCTGGAAAACGATCCGCGTTTCCCAAAAGGGAAATACTATGCCTGCTCCATGCTGCCTTATCCATCCGGCAAGCTGCACATGGGACACGTGCGCAATTACACCATTAACGACATGCTCTCACGCCAGTTGCGCATGAAGGGTTATAACGTTTTGATGCCTATGGGTTGGGATGCCTTCGGCCTGCCTGCTGAAAACGCGGCGATCGCCTATAAAAAATCGCCGGCCGAATGGACTTACGCCAACATCGCGGACATGAAATCGCAGATGCAGCCGCTCGGTCTGGCATTCGACTGGTCACGTGAAGTCGCCACCTGTGATCCCGATTATTACCGCTGGAATCAGTGGTTTTTCTTAAAGCTGCTGGAAAAAGGTGTGGCCTATAAAAAGACCCAGGTTGTGAACTGGGATCCGATTGATCAAACCGTTCTGGCCAATGAACAGGTCGTTGACGGACGTGGCTGGCGCTCCGGTGCGCTGGTTGAAAAGCGTGAGATTCCCGGCTATTACTTTGGCATCACGCAATACGCTGAAGAACTGTTGTCCAGCATCGATGATCTGGACGGCTGGCCCGAGCAGGTGCGCACCATGCAGCGCAACTGGATAGGCAAGAGCGAAGGTGTGCGATTTGCATTTCCCCATCAGATTCGCGATGACGAGGGCAATCTGATCCAGGACGGCAGGCTGTATGTCTTTACGACCCGTGCCGACACAATTATGGGCGTGACGTTCTGCGCAGTCGCCGCCGAGCATCCGCTGGCGACGCTGGCCGCGAAAAGCAATCCGCAGCTCGCTGATTTCATCGAGACCTGCAAAACCGGCGGCACGACCGAGGCCGAAATGGCCACCAGAGAAAAAGAAGGATTGCCCACCGGATTGTTTGTCACCCATCCGCTGACCGGCGAACAGGTGCAGGTCTGGGTTGGAAATTATGTCCTGATGACCTACGGTGACGGCGCGGTAATGGGCGTGCCGGCGCACGATGAACGTGATTTCGCATTTGCCAGAAAATATCAGATCGCGATTCAGCAGGTGATTTCAGGTGCTGATTTCAGTCTGGATGGCTGGCAGGAATGGTATGGCGACAAACAACGCGGCACGACGATCAATTCAGGAAAATATGACGGTCTGAGTCCGCAGGATGCAGTCCATGCGGTTGCTGCCGATCTGGTTGCAAAAGGGCTGGGCGAGAAAAAAACCACCTGGCGGCTGCGCGACTGGGGTATCAGTCGTCAGCGTTACTGGGGTACCCCGATACCCATTATCCATTGTGAAGCCTGCGGTTCCGTCCCGGTGCCGCTGGAAGATCTGCCGGTGGTGTTGCCGACCGACTGCATTCCGGACGGATCCGGTAATCCATTAAAACAGCGCGCCGATTTTTTAAATGTGCCCTGCCCGAAATGCGGCAAACCTGCACAGCGCGAAACCGACACCATGGACACCTTCGTCGATTCAAGCTGGTATTACATGCGCTATACCTGCCCGGAAGCGGCCACCATGGTGGATGAGCGCAATGATTACTGGATGCCTATGGATCAGTACATCGGCGGTGTCGAACATGCAGTCATGCATTTGCTGTATGCACGTTTCTGGACCAAGGCGATGCGTGATCTCGGCCTGGTCAAGTTTGATGAGCCGTTTACCAACCTGTTCACGCAGGGCATGTTGCTGAATGAATCGTTTTATCGTGAAGACGCGAGCGGCAAGAAAATCTGGTTCTATCCGAATGAAGTTGAGGTTGCCTACGATGAAAAAGGCCGTCCGGTTTCGGCCAGTCTCAAGAGCGACGGCATTGCTGTTCAGATGGGTGGCATTGAAAAAATGTCGAAATCGAAAAACAACGTGGTGGAGCCGAAGGACATCATCAGCCGTTTTGGCGCCGATACGGCGCGCTTGTTTACCATGTTTGCCGGACCGCCAGATCAGAGCGCGGCCTGGAGTGATACCGGTGTCGAAGGTGCGGCGCGCTATTTGCGACGTCTGTGGGCACATGGCTATAAATATGCGTCAATGGTGAAAAGCGCTGCGGCCATCAATCAGGAACTTGCTGCCGATTATGACGAGCACGTCAAGGCGCTGCGCCGCGAAGTGTATTTGACGCTGAAGCAGATCGATTACGATTACGACAAGCTGCAGTACAACACGGTGGTGTCGGGCGCGATGAAACTGTTGAATGCGATCGAAGCGTTTAAGACGGATGGCAGAGGACATGCAGAAGCGCTGCGCGAAGCCTTTGGCATTTTATTGCGCGCGTTGTATCCGGTCTGTCCGCACATCTGCCATGCGCTGTGGAATGAGATGGGCCTGGGCCTGAGTGATAGTCAGGGCAGCCACGTTGAAATTATCAACGCTGCCTGGCCAATGGTTGATGAAGGCGCGCTGGTGCAGAATGAAATTGAACTGATGGTGCAGGTTAACGGTAAGTTGCGCGGTGCGATTAAAGTGCCACGCGAAGCTGACAAGGCTGTCATTGAAGCTCTGGCTCTGGCTCAGGAACATGTCCAGAAATTCTTAACCGGCACACCTAAAAAAATTATCATCGTGCCCGGTAAGCTGATCAATATTGTGGTTTAACTCGCAGGATACATCTCATGCCTTTGACGAAACGCTGGCAGTTGCTGTGCACATTGCTGTTGTCGCTGCTGGTGGTGTCGGCCTGCGGCTTTCATCTGCGCGGCGCGAGTGAGTTTCCGTTTAAAACGATCGCCGTAGTCGGATCGGAATTGACCCCGTTTGGCGTTGCACTGCGGCGCAATTTAAACAGCCAGGACAATGCAAAACTGGTTGATACCGAAGCCGGCGCCGATGTGGTGTTGCAGATTATCTCGGAGCGACCTGAAAAAGTGATTCTGTCGCTGACGGTGCAGGGACTGGTGCGAGAATATACCCTGAACAGTTATATGACTTTTCAGGTGCGTAACAGTTACGGAAAAATTTATCTGCCGCCAACCACCATCCTGCTGCATCGCGTGATCAGCTATAACGAAAATGTGGTGTTGTCGAAAGCGGCGGAAGAACAGATGCTGTACAAGGATATGCAGGCTGACATGATTCAGCAGGTGGTACGCCGGCTTGCTGTTCTGAACATGGAATAGCCGTGCAACTCCGTCTCGATGCACTCGATGCGCATCTCTCCAAAACTCTCGCACCGCTGTATGTGGTGACCAGTGATGAACACCTGCTGGCGCAGCAGGCGCTGGATAAAATTCGGCTTAAAGCGCGACAGGAAGGTTTTGTCGAGCGTGACATTCTGTCGGTAGACCGCAGTTTCAAATGGGGTGCCTTGCTGGCGGCAAATCAGAGTCAGTCATTGTTTGGCGATAAAAAAATAATCGATCTGCGTATCCCTACCGGCAAGCCGGGCAAAGAGGGTGGGGCTGCGTTGCAGGACTATGTGGCACAGCTGGGCAGCAATCCCAATCCTGATAACGTCACTCTCATCAGCTATCCGAAACTGGACTGGGCCAGCCAGAAGTCTGCATGGGTGACGCGCCTGCAGGAAGCGGCGGTGTATCTCGACATTCCAATGGTCGAACGTGCGCAATTGCCAGGTTGGATAGCGCGGGCCTTAAAAGATCAGGGGCAGAGCGCCGATCGCGATGCACTGGAATTCATTGCCGACCGGGTTGAAGGCAACCTGCTGGCGGCGCATCAGGAAATTCAAAAGCTGGGACTGTTATACCCACAGGGCGCGTTGAACGCCGAGGAGATTCAGGAAGCAGTGTTAAATGTAGCGCGCTACGACGTGTTCAAGTTAAACGAAGCGATACTGCAGGGTGATGTTCCCCGGCTGGTGCGCATGCTGGACGGCTTAAAAGGTGAGGGCGAAGCGCTGGTGCTGGTGGTGTGGGCGCTGGCTGAAGAGTGTCGCACTCTGCTGAAACTGAAAATCGGTATGCAGGAAGGACGCCCGCTGTCAGTATTGTTCAAGGAACAGCGTATCTGGGGTGGCCGCGAACGCCTGATGGAACCGGCGTTGCGTCGCCTGAGCCTGACCAGACTGCAAATGGCACTGCATAATGCAGCGCAGATCGACAGACTTGTCAAAGGTCTGCGCGCCAGATCATTATCCGGTGATGCCTGGGACGCAGTATTGCAGTTATCACTTTCTCTGGCGCGCTAGTCAAACAAATAGTCAGACAAATAATCAAACAAATGAATGCATTAAACATCATGGACATTTCTCATTACATGCAACAGTTGGGCCAGCAGGCCCGAGACGCCAGTCGCGCCATGGCGCGTGCTTCGAGTGCGCAGAAAGATCAGGCGTTGCGCATCATTGCAGAAGCAATACTGCGCGACAGTGCAGCCATCATCGAGGCCAATCTGCGGGATATGGAAACTGCACGTTCCAATGGGCTGGATAGCGCCATGTTGGATCGGCTGAGTCTGTCTGAAGCGGCGATTCGCAATATGGCCGAGGGCCTGTTGCAGATTGCCTCCCTGGCTGATCCGGTGGGTGAAATCAGTGATCTGAAATTTCGTCCCAGCGGTATCCAGGTTGGACAGATGCGTGTGCCACTGGGCGTGATCGGGATTATTTACGAAGCGCGCCCGAATGTGACGGTGGATGCGGCCGGACTGTGCATTAAAAGCGGCAATGCCACGATTCTGCGCGGCGGGTCAGAAGCTATACACTGCAATCAGGTGCTCGCAAAGCTGGTGCAGGAAGGGCTGGTTGCTGCAGGCCTGCCGGTTCAGGCGGTTCAGGTGGTGGAAACAACGGACCGGGCGGCAGTCGGTAAACTGATTACGATGCCTGAGTATGTCGATGTCATCGTGCCGCGCGGTGGTAAAGGTTTGATTGAAAGACTGATGAACGAAGCGACGGTGCCGATGATTAAACACCTCGATGGCATCTGCCACGTGTATGTGGATGACCAGGCCGATTTAAGCAAAGCTGTGAATATTGCCTTTAACGCCAAGTGTCATCGCTATGGCACCTGCAACACCATGGAAACTCTGTTGGTTGCGCGCAGCGTCGCTTCAACTACATTGGCTGCACTGGCGCCAATGTATGCCGCCAGACAGGTTGAGTTGCGCTGTGACAGAGAATCTTATGACTTGCTCGCCGGCTATCCGCATCTGGTGCCGGCACAGGAAGCTGACTGGAGCACCGAATATCTGGCTGCAATTCTGTCGGTGAAAATTGTGGCCGATCTGGATGAGGCCATATCTCATATTAACAGGTACTCTTCACAGCATACCGACAGCATCATCACGGAAAACTACAGCCGTGCGCTGCGGTTTATGCGTGAGGTGGATTCGGCTTCGGTAATGGTGAATGCTTCAACGCGTTTTGCTGACGGATTTGAGTTTGGACTGGGTGCTGAAATCGGTATTTCAACCGATAAGCTGCATGCCCGCGGACCGGTAGGTCTGTTTGGTTTAACTTCAGTAAAATATGTGGTCTTTGGTCACGGCGAAGTGCGCAAGTAAATAGAACGTTAATAAAAAAAGGAAACCTATGCTCTGGATTAAGGCCTTACACATTGTCTTTGTGACTTCCTGGTTTGCCGGCCTGTTTTATCTGCCGCGCATCTTTGTCAATCTCGCCGAAGTGGGCCAGGGGCAGACGACTGACAGACTGTTAAAAATGGCACGCAAGCTCTATCGTTTTACGTCCTGGCTGGGTGTGGTGGCATTGGTGCTGGGACTGATTTTATTTCTCTACTACGGCATTGGCCGCGGTCCGGGCAATGCATGGATGCATGCCAAGCTGGGCGTTGTGGTGCTGATTCTTGGCTATCAGCATGCCTGCGGCAGCCTGCTGAAAAAATTTGAGCAGGGAAAAAATCAGCGCAGCCACGTGTGGTATCGCTACTTTAATGAAATTCCTGTGCTGATGCTGCTGGCTGTGGTGTGCCTGGTCGTCGTTAAACCTTTCTAGGAGCGGTAATGCGGGCTAAAGATCAGCGTATCTGTGAATATTATTTTTCACCCGTTTCACCGTTCGCCTATCTGGGCCATCAGCGCCTGCTGGACATGGCTGCGCACCATCAGATCAAGATAGACATGAAACCGGTAGATACCAGTCAGATTTTTGCTGTGTCGGGCGGATTGCCGCTTGCCAAACGTGCGCCGCAGCGTCAGGCGTATCGCCTGCAGGAGTTACAGCGCTGGAGTGATTTTCTGGCCATTCCGTTGCATGTGCAGCCGGCATTCTTTCCGGTGTCGGGCGACCTGGCGTCAAAGTTGCTGATTTCAGTCCAGCTTGCGCATGGCACCGAATCAGCGTTGAATCTGTGTACGCATATCATGCGCGCCGTATGGACTGAGCAAAAAAATATTGCTGATGAAGCGACTCTGTGCACGCTGGCCGAGCAGGTTGAAATGGATGGTACGGCGTTGCTGAAGTCAGCGCATCTGCCCAGCATGGCTGCCCAATTTCAGCAATATAACCAGCAGGCGATTGAAGCCAACGTATTTGGCGTTCCCTGGTATGTGTTTGAGGGGCAGGCATACTGGGGCCAGGATCGGCTGGATTTCCTGCAGAGAGCTTTTGCCGGATAGTCGTATGTCAAATTGAGTATGGCGCAATCATGAGTTGTGTCCTACTTTGAAGTAAGTAAAACGGATAAAGGGTATCCCATGTCACACAAGTATTCCTATTTCTGTCCCTGCCCGCGCGGCATGGAGCAGGCGCTGGCCGATGAACTGGCCGAAATCTCAACACTGCATACGCCCAGCCTGACTGTCCACAATCAGGTGCCTGGGGGCGTGCATTGTTCCGGTCTGATGGCAGATGCCTACCAGATCAACCTGCATTCACGTATCGCTTCACGGGTTTTGCTGCGCATGGCGCATAAAAGCTACACCAATGAAAATGACATTTACGATCTGACCATGGAACAGCCGTGGGAAGACTGGTTTGGCATTCATCATACGATTCGGGTGGACGTGACGGCAATTAAATCACCGTTGCGCAGTCTGGAATTTACCACTCTGAAAATCAAGGACGCCATTTGCGACCGCTTCCGCGATATGTGCAATGCCCGCCCTTCAGTGGACACGCAGACACCGGATATCCGCATTGTCGGATTTTTAGATGCGCGCAATTTCACGCTGTATATCGATACCTCGGGCGAACCATTATTCAAACGTGGCTGGCGCATGGAAACGGGCGATGCGCCCCTGCGTGAAAATCTGGCTGCCGGTCTGTTGCGGGTGGCTGGCTGGAAACCGGGCATGACGCTGTTTGATCCCATGTGCGGGTCGGGCACCATTCTGGCCGAGGCAGCGCAAATGCTGGCCGGTATTCCGCCAGGATTGCATCGCGAATTTGCCTTTGAAAAATTCGGTAATTTTGATCAGGAAAAATGGCGCGAAATCAAAGCCGGTGTCAAGGTTGTTGACGTCACTGGCACGCCGACTATTTTTGGCAGCGATATTTCCGGCGACATGGTGGTCATGACCCGCAATAATCTGAACAAGGCCGGCATCCGCTTTGAGGTGCCGCTCAAGCAGATCGAGGCGCAGCAGATTCAGGCACCGCCCTCTGATGTGGCCGGCATCATGCTGACTAACCCGCCCTACGGAGAACGTATAGGCGTGCGTGGCGACAGCACGCTGGAAAGCGATGAACAGGCAAACGCATTTTTCAGCTCGTTCGGCACGACATTGAAACAGCGCTTTGCGGGATGGCAGGTATTTTTATTCACTGCCGATCTGACTCTGCCAAAAATGCTGCGCTTAAAAGAAGCGCGTAAAACGCCGTTCTTCAATGGTGCGCTGGAATGCCGATTATTTCGCTTTGATATGGTGGCCGGCTTCAATCGGCGCGATGCTGCCAAACCGAAGGACAATTAATTTACGACGCTGGAAATGAACTAAGTTGCTGACAGAAAAATTAGCTTTAGGCGATCCGGTTCGGTTCTGAGGTAAATTTTGGGCCAGTGGCCGTCGCAATAAAATTTGGAGCGCGAAGGTTTGCGTTATGCCATGGATGAACATCTGGAAATGAAATATTTGTGTATGGGGGAGATTTGAAGATCCCGGTTACCCCTTCCCCCGGTTCTGCCCCGGCTTTTGGCAGCCGCAAAAAAAGCACCCAGTTAGCGATTCTGCTGGCGGCGCTGTCGATGCTGGGCCCGTTTTCTGTCGATACCTATTTGCCGGCCTTTCCGGCAATTCAGGCATCCCTGCATGTCAGTGCCATTGAGGTTCAGCAGACTCTGACGGCGTATATGTTGTCGTTTGCGTTCATGATGCTGTGGCATGGCGCAATCTCGGATGCATTGGGTCGCCGCAATATCATTCTGGTGGCGTTATTTGTTTTTGCAGTGGCGTCGCTGGGATGTGCCGCTTCGCATACGATTCACTACCTCTGGATTTTCCGGGTGCTGCAGGGTTTGTCGGCAGGGGCCGGGATGGTGGTTGGACGGGCCATTATCCGTGATTTATATTCGGGCCCGGCGGCGCAACGCCTGCTGTCACTGGTTACGATGATATTTTCAATTGCTCCTGCCGCGGCGCCCATTTTGGGTGGATGGGTGCTGACCATTACTGACTGGCGTTCAATTTTTCTGTTTTTGTTTCTGTATACAGTTGGTCTTATCTGGTTTTGCTTTCGCTATCTGCCGGAATCGTTGCCCAAGGAAAAGCGCCATGAATTCAGCATTCCGGTATTGGTCGACAGTTATAAAGCAGTTTTTGGCTCAGCCTCGTTTCATCTGCAGTCAGCAACGATAGCCTTTAATTTTGCCGGGCTTTTTTTATATGTTGCTTCCGCGCCAATTTTTTTAACCCGTCATCTGGGATTGTCGGCACAACAATTCGGTTGGCAGTTTGTGCCCATGGTTGGCGGGATCTTCCTCGGCGCATTGGCAGCGAACCGGTTGGCAGGCAGAATTCCATTGTTTCAACAGGTCCGGATTGGCTATATTTTTCTGGCTGGCGCGGCGGTGTGCAACGTTGCTTATCACCTTATTTTCCCGCCAGCAATTCCTTGGTCGGTTTTGCCGTTATTCTTTTATGCTGTCGGCATGTCGCTGGTAGCGCCGGGAGTCACGTTAATGACCCTGGATTTGTTTCCCAAAACGCGCGGCATCGTTGCATCTTGTCAGTCCTGTCTGGTGACGTTTTTAGCTGGGATAGTCGCCGGCGTGATTGCACCAATTTTAGATAATTCCCCTGTCTGGTTGGCGTTAGGCCAATCCGGATTCGTCTGTTGTGCCATGCTGTGTTGGCACTTGTCAAAAAAAGCACACAATAACTTATTGATGCAATAGTCAATTCGGAATTTGTCGCTAAATACACTCATACAACATAAGTGCTACCACTTATTGAGTTAGTGAAACGATAACGTTAAAGTCTCCCCCAGCCAAAAATCTGTGCGTTGCAGCAATTATAAAAATATTACCAATCAGTGATTACTGATACTGAAAAGTAATTTTGGCCATTGTTTGATTATTAATTCTGATGCCCGTGCTGTTTCTGGAATTCCTCCGGCTTCAGAAAAAATTCCCGTCATCAAATTAATAATTGAATTCTTTTGCTGCTGTGAATAACCCGCCGGTTTCCTGTTGAACCAGTTGGATCAATCATTAAATTCTCTTTGGAAAGGTAGATATGAAAAAAACATTATTGGCAATTTCTTTACTGGGTAGTTTTGGGGTCACTTTTGCGCAATCGTCCGACGTTACGGTCTATGGCACAGTGGATGCAGGCATCAGTTCAATCCACGGAGCTGATCCGGCAGGTACGATAACGTCGATGGGCAGCGGCCAGCAATCTTATTCTCGCTTGGGATTCAAGGGGACTGAGGATTTGGGCAACGGTCTGAATGCCGTATTTGCACTGGAGCAGGGTATTTTGCTCAACACCGGTAATTCTGGCCTGACTGACGGGAACAGCGACCCATTTAACATCAGCAACAACGGGACCTTCAGCAGTCAGGCGTATGTGGGGTTGGGCGGAAATTTCGGACTCGTAAAATTGGGCAGGCAGTTTTCACCACTTTATGAAACATATGGTTCGATTGATCCGTTCGTAAATGGATTTGCGGCCAATATCAACAATTTTTTCGGCACGAATGGAAGCAATTTTTCCAATTATGAGCGGATGAGCAATGCTGTTGTTTACGAAACTCCGAACAACCTGTCCGGTTTTAAGGGATCCGCAGCCTATGGATTCGGTGGTGTGCCCGGAAATTCATCAGCCCAAAGTCAGGTCGGTGCGTCATTAAGCTATCTGAATGGTCCCTTGACTGTTGCGTATGCCTATCACCAGGCAAACAATGAAGCGGAAGTTGCACTCCCTGAGGCGTCAACGGATACGTTTAAAACCAATTTTATCGGTGCAGCGTATGATTTTGGTCCAGTCAAGGCACACGTGGCATTTGATCAAAACGAGCAGGGCAAAACGTTGAAGACGCAGGATTATCTGGTTGGATTGACAGTTCCGTTTGGTGCCAATTCAGTGTTTGCTGATTACACCAGCAAACATGACAAGTTACTGGATCATGCCGACTCTGATCAGTTTGCGATTGGTTATACATACAGTCTGTCTAAACGAACCAATTTGTATGCTGCCTATTCCTATGTCAAAAACCAGCAGGAAGCGTCAATTGATACTGCTGTCAAAGGAAATACGGTTGAAACCGTTCAGCTTGGCGTACGTCACTCGTTCTGAATTTCAAACACGTTTCGAAAACGGGTACCCGTTCAGTCGGGGCAAAGAGGGCAGAATTCTGCCCTTTTTAATTTCTTGATTTGGATTACCAGTTCAGTTGGCGCGTTATGACTTGCCACCACATTTTAAAATCTCCCATCAGACTGTAAATCGGATGCCGAAATGTCGCAGGACGATTTTTTTCAAACACATAGTGTCCTATCCAGGCAAAACCGTATCCAATCAGTGGCAGCAGCCACAGCAGGCTCCAGTTTTTAGTGACCACTGTCAATACGCATAGGATAACGACACAGCTGGTTCCTGCAACGTGCAGTCTGCGCGATGTTCTGTTGGCGTGTTCCGTCAAATAATAGGGATAAAAATCTGCAAAAGAATTGAAGCTGGTTGATGTAGTCATATTGATG
>Ga0209067_10000245_pt1 | contig 37321 bp, 35 predicted proteins | sample ColStrG_CSR_2013_FD_187199 | JGI IMG/M metagenome (GOLD analysis project Ga0209067, IMG submission 187199) | Freshwater sediment microbial communities in response to fracking from Pennsylvania, USA - Cold Stream Run_MetaG_CSR_2013 (SPAdes)... | ecosystem: Environmental > Aquatic > Freshwater >... | reverse complement strand
GAATTACCTGCACGGCACGCCCGCGGCCACCGGCGTGATCAAAGCCAATCCGGAAGATTTCGTAGTGGTGGAAGATCTCGGTTATGGCGCGGATGGTGAAGGTGAGCACCTGCTGGTGCGTATCCGTAAAGTGGGGGCGAATACCCGCTTTGTGGCTGAGGCGCTGGCTAAGTACCTCGGTGTTCATCAGCGCGACATGAGTTATGCCGGAATGAAAGACCGCCATGCCGTGACTGAACAGACCCTCTGTTTTCGCTTACCAGGTAATGCAATGCCCGATCTGCGCGGTTTCGCGCTGGAAGGGGTCGAGATCCTGCAGGCGGTGCGCCACAAACGTAAGCTACGCATTGGCGCACTGGCGGGGAATGCGTTCCGTCTGATCATCCGTCAGATCAGTGACCGTGATGCGGTTGAAACGCGTCTGGCGCAGATTCGCGATGCGGGCGTGCCGAACTATTTTGGTGAACAGCGTTTTGGTCGCGGTGGCAACAACCTGGTGATGGCAGAGAAGTGGGCGCGCAATGAGATCATCATACGCGACCGCAACAAGCGCAGCCTGATGCTCTCTGCCGCGCGCAGTGCGCTGTTTAATCAGGTGACCAGTGCGCGTTTGCAACAGCAGGGCGGACTGACTCAGGTGCTTAACGGCGATGCGTTGCAGCTGACCGGGCGAGGCAGCTGGTTTGTCGCACAGCCTGAAGAACTGGCTGAATCACAGCGCCGGGTTGATCAGCATGAGCTGCGCATCACCGCGCCGCTACCGGGAGGCGGCGAACCGGGCCCGCAGGCTGACGCGCTGGCTTTTGAACAGCAGACGCTGGCTGATGACACGCTGCTGCCCGGACTGATTGAACGAGAGAAGGTCGATGCAGCACGCCGCGCTATGCTGGTGGTGCCGCGCGATATGCAGTGGAGCTGGTGGGATGACGTTACGCTGGAACTGGCGTTCTGGCTGCCCGCGGGCAGCTTTGCCACCAGCGTAGTCCGGGAACTGCTGACTCACGCAGAGTCGCCCGATCAGCCTGATGAGTAATCTTTGTCGCAACATTACCCGCAGTGTGGATAATGTTGTGGCAAACCCCCACCGTCGTGTGATTTACGCCTACCACTTCCTTGCGCGCCTCGCTAGAATGCAAAAATCGCTGTCCATTCCTCACCTGTTGCCATGCCGTTAAAACAGGTTCAGTCACGGCGACCAGTCGAATAAAAAAAGGTCAGAACGAAATGCGGATATTGCTCAGCAACGATGACGGCATTCATGCACCAGGTATTCAGACTCTGGCGAAAGCCCTGCGGCAGATTGCTGACGTGCAGGTGGTTGCCCCCGATCGTAACCGAAGCGGTGCCTCGAACTCATTAACGCTGGAAACGCCCCTGCGCACCTTCACCTATGAAAACGGTGATATCGCGGTTCAGATGGGCACCCCGACCGATTGTGTCTATCTGGGGGTGAATGCACTCATGCAGCCACGTCCCGACATTGTGGTGTCAGGTATCAATGCTGGCCCCAATCTGGGCGATGATGTGATCTACTCCGGCACGGTGGCGGCAGCGATGGAAGGGCGGCATCTTGGCTTACCGGCAATCGCAGTTTCGCTGAATGGCCATCAACACTACGCCACCGCAGCGGCTGTGACCTGCGCTATTCTCAGGGCGCTGACGCATGAACCGCTGCGCACCGGCCGCATTCTCAATATTAATGTACCCGATCTGCCGCTGGCCGAACTCAAAGGTATCCGCGTGACGCGCTGTGGCAGCCGCCATCCTGCGGATCAGGTGATTGCGCAGCAAGATCCCCGCGGCAATACACTCTATTGGATTGGTCCACCAGGTGAAAAACTGGATGCAGGCCCGGATACGGACTTCGCCGCCGTGGATCAGGGCTTCGTTTCTGTCACGGCGCTGCATGTCGATTTAACGGCGCACAGCGCGCAGAACGTGCTCAGTGACTGGCTGGCTAAAGCTGAGGTGAACCTGGCATGGTGAATCGGCGTATTGAGACGTTGCTGTCACAACTGCGTCAGCAGGGCATTGATGATGACAACCTGCTGAAAGCCATTAGCGAGGTGCCACGCGAACGTTTTATCGACGAAGCCTTCGAGCATAAAGCCTGGGACAATGTTGCCTTGCCTATCGGCTCCGGTCAGACGATATCACAACCCTACATGGTCGCGCGGATGACCGCGCTGCTTGGGCTTAATCCGCATTCACGTGTACTCGAGATTGGTACGGGTTCAGGTTACCAGACGGCGATTCTTGCCCATCTGGTAGATCATGTTTATTCAGTGGAACGCATCAAAGGACTGCAATGGCAGGCCAAGCGCCGCCTTAAACAATTGGATCTGCATAATGTCTCTACCCGTCATGGCGATGGCTGGCAGGGCTGGCCTTCACGTGGTCCCTTCGATGCCATTATTGTGACAGCCGCACCACCGGAAATTCCGATTGCGCTGATAGCACAACTGGCAGAAGGCGGCATTATGGTGCTGCCGGTTGGCGAAGATCAGCAGGTACTTAAGCGCCTGCGTCGTCAGGGCGAAGAGGTAACAGAAGAGACTATTGAGCCGGTGCGTTTTGTCCCGCTGGTACAGGGCGATCTGGCCTGACTCTCTTCGTATTCCTTCACAACTGTTTCATGGCACCACCTACTTGATATTGTTACTATCCAGTTTAATCAACGAAAACGCAGAAATTATCGTGCCACGCAGAGCATTCCGCTGGCAGGTACAGTGAAACAGATAGATCAGAGTTGCCATCACGGGGGATCAATGAGCACGGGAAGCACACTTTTTCAGTTACGCCGTCTGGCGGCGCTTTCACTGGTAGGTTTTTGGCTGGCAGGCTGCAGCTCCAGCGACAACGCACAGGCACCCATCAGTCGCGTCGGCGATAACGCCGGCATGAATGATAGTCAGGCTGGAGCAGATACGGGTTCAGGTGGCATTCCTGCCACGCCAGCCCAGGGACAAATGTTAAGCAGAAATTCAGCATCTGTACCCAGCAACGGTGGAATGATTAGTACCAACAGTAATGTTGAGATGCAGAATGGCCGGATAGTGTACAACCGTAGCTACCAGAATATTCCCAAGGGTAGCTATTCCGGTGAAACTTATACCGTTAAGCGTGGCGACACACTGTTTTACATTGCCTGGATTACTGGCAATGATTTCCGTGATTTAGCCCAGCGTAACAACGTTGCAGCGCCTTACAGCCTGAATGTCGGGCAAACTTTACAGATTAGCAATGGGTCTGGTCAGCCGATTACCGGCGGTAATCCCATTACCGTTGCTGATGCAACGCAGGGCGGTGTTCCGGCGGCGCCACAAATTAAATCGCCTGCTGTTGCACAGCAACCTGTTATTACGTATTCTGATGATTCAGGTAATTCGGGTGGCAGCAAATTGTTGCCTTCGAAAGGAGCAAATGTTGCAACGACAACAGCTCCAGTAGTTACCGCACCCCCAACGGTTAGCAGTACAACCAACAGTTCAACGCCGGTCGGAAGCTGGCGTTGGCCGACTGACGGGAAGATTATCGATAACTTCTCTGCCGCCGAAGGTGGCAATAAAGGTATCGATATCGCCGGAACGCGCGGACAATCTGTGGTCGCTACTGCTTCGGGACGAGTGGTTTACGCAGGTAATGCACTCCGGGGGTACGGTAATTTAATCATCATTAAACACAACGATGATTACCTGAGTGCCTACGCCCACAACGATACAATGCTGGTTCGGGAGCAACAGGAAGTTAAGGCGGGGCAAAAGATCGCTACCATGGGTAGCACCGGAACCAGTTCAGTCAGATTACACTTTGAAATTCGTTACAAGGGGAAATCCGTAAACCCGTTGCGTTATTTACCGCAGCGATAATCCGGCAGAACAAACCCTTTTATGTTCTGCCCTGGAATCACGGGTAGGAGCCGCTTATGAGCCAGAATACGCTGAAAGTAAACGAGTTACATGAGAACGCGGAATTCGATGAGAACGGAGCTGAAATTTTTGACGAGAAAGCACTCGTTGAAAACGAAGCCAGTGATAGCGACGTAGCGGAAGAAGAGTTGCTATCACAGGGTGCGACGCAACGTGTGTTAGACGCGACGCAGCTCTATCTCGGGGAGATTGGCTATTCTCCGTTGTTAACGGCAGAGGAAGAAGTTTTCTTCGCTCGTCGTGCATTGCGGGGTGATATCCCTTCCCGTCGCCGTATGATCGAAAGTAACTTACGCCTGGTGGTGAAAATCGCCCGTCGTTACAGCAATCGTGGTTTAGCCCTGCTGGACCTGATTGAAGAAGGTAACCTCGGCCTGATTCGCGCCGTAGAGAAATTTGACCCTGAGCGTGGGTTCCGTTTCTCAACGTACGCCACCTGGTGGATTCGTCAGACTATTGAACGGGCAATCATGAACCAAACCCGTACCATTCGTCTGCCGATTCATATTGTTAAAGAGTTGAATGTTTATCTGCGTACTGCGCGTGAACTTTCCCACAAGCTCGACCATGAGCCGAGTGCGGAAGAGATTGCCGAGCAGCTAGATAAACCGGTTGATGACGTAAGCCGCATGTTACGTCTTAACGAACGCATTACCTCAGTTGATACGCCATTGGGCGGTGATTCTGAAAAAGCGCTGCTGGATATTCTGGCCGATGAGAAAGACAACGGCCCGGAAGACACCACGCAAGACGATGATATGAAACAAAGCATCGTCAAATGGCTGTTCGAACTGAACGCCAAGCAGCGTGAAGTGCTGGCTCGTCGTTTCGGCCTGTTGGGCTACGAAGCGGCAACTCTTGAGGATGTCGGTCGTGAAATCGGCTTAACCCGCGAGCGTGTACGTCAGATTCAGGTTGAAGGCTTGCGCCGTCTGCGCGAAATCCTGCAGGCGCAGGGCCTCAGCATTGAAGCACTGTTTCGTGAATAACCGTCTGTAAGATGGTCTGAGTAAGAATGCAAAAAGCGATGGTGAAAACCATCGCTTTTTTTATGTCTGCAGAAAAGTCGGTTGTGTATGAACATCCACGCCGCACCGCGCATTAACGCGGTGCGGCGTGCCATCACACCAGCGATTTAAGACGATAAATCCAGTCAAGTGCCTGACGCGGTGTCAGCGTATCCGGGTCCAGCGCCTCAAGCGCCTCTACCGCAGGCGAGGTTTCCTCCACCAGCAGCGGCAGCTGAGAACCATCGACCGTTGATGACGCTGAGTGGTTTGAAACGTTCTCTAGTTCTTTTAGCTTGTTGCGCGCCCGCTTAATCACCTCTTTGGGCACGCCAGCCAGCGCAGCGACCGCCAGACCATAGCTCTTACTGGCTGCACCCTCCTGGACGCTGTGCATAAAGGCGATGGTCTCACCATGCTCAACCGCATCCAGATGGACGTTCACCACGCCTTCCATTTTTTCCGGCAGAGTTGTTAGCTCGAAGTAATGAGTCGCAAACAGTGTCATCGCCTTGATCCGGTTTGCCAGATTCTCGGCACAGGCCCAGGCGAGTGACAGACCGTCATAGGTTGACGTTCCGCGTCCAATTTCATCCATCAATACCAGACTGTTTTCGGTGGCATTGTGCAGGATGTTGGCGGTTTCGGTCATCTCAACCATAAAGGTCGAGCGGCCGGAAGCGAGATCATCAGCAGCACCGACGCGGGTAAAGATGCGATCCAGCGGACCAATCAGTGTTTCATCGGCGGGAACGAAACTGCCAATCCATGCCATCAGCGCAATCAGCGCCGCCTGCCGCATATAGGTGCTCTTACCGCCCATGTTGGGGCCGGTGATAATCAACATTCTGCGTTGGGGTGCCAGCGACAGTGGGTTAGCAATAAACGGCTCTTTCAGAACCTGTTCAACTACCGGATGGCGACCGCCGCTGATTTTAATGCCGGCTTTATCCTGCAACACCGGACGGCAATAGTTCAATGACCAGGCGCGTTCTGCCAGGTTGCTTAACACATCCAGCTCGGCCAGCGCCGCGGCGCTCAGCTGCAGCGCTTCAAGGTGCGGCAGCAGTTGATCGAACAGGGCTTCATACAGGCTTTTTTCCAGCGACAGCGCTTTACCTTTGGAGGTGAGTACTTTGTCTTCGTACTCTTTCAGCTCGGGGATGATGTAGCGTTCCGCGTTTTTCAGCGTCTGCCGACGGACATAGTGCATCGGAACCTGATGGCTCTGTCCACGGCTGACCTGGATGTAATAGCCATGTACGCCGTTAAAGCCGACCTTGAGCGTATCCAGTCCCAGCTTCTCGCGTTCGCGGATCTCCAGCCGGTCCAGATAGTCGGTTGCGCCATCGGCCAGCGCGCGCCACTCATCCAGCTCGGCGTTGTAGCCCGGCGCAATCACTCCGCCATCGCGAATCAGTACCGGCGGTGACTCAATCACCGCCTGCTCCAGCAGCGCTCGTAACGCGGTGAACTCGCCCATCTGGGTGCGTAACTTTTGCAACTGTGGTGCTTCAACATCAGCCAGCCGCTGATTAAGTTCCGGCAGCTGCTGAAACGCGTGACGCATGCGGGCCAGATCGCGCGGACGTGCGGTGCGCAGTGCCAGGCGAGCCAGGATTCGCTCCAGATCGCCGACCTGACGCAGCACCGGTTGCAGAACCTCGCTGAGATTTTGCAGTTCAGCAATCGACTCCTGGCGCTGGTTAATGATACGCACGTCACGCAGTGGCATATGCAGCCAGCGCTTCAGCATCCGGCTACCCATCGGGGTAACCGTTTTATCCAGCACGGCGGCTAAGGTATTGTCGGTGCCGCCTGCCAGGTTCTGGGTAATCTCCAGATTACGGCGGGTGGCGGCATCCATGATAATGCTGTCTTGCTGCCGCTCCATGCTCAGCGAGCGGATGTGAGGCAGTGTTGTGCGCTGGGTATCTTTGACATATTGCAGCAGGCAGCCCGCCGCACTCAGTCCAGAGTGCGCATTTTCCACGCCGAAGCCATTGAGATCGCGGGTGCCGAACTGCAGGTTCAGCTGCTGGCGCGCAGTGTCAATCTCAAATTCCCACAATGGGCGGCGGCGCAGGCCGCGTCGCTGATCGATCAGCGACATCGCCTGAAAATCTTCGGGGTAGAGCAGTTCTGCCGGATTGGTGCGCTGTAACTCTGCCGCCATGGTTTCAGCATCGTCAGGTTCGCTGAGGCGAAAACGGCCTGAGCTGATATCCAGCGTGGCGTAGCCAAAACCCCGCGGGCTTTGCACAATTGCCGCCAGCAGATTATCGTGACGCTCCTGCAACAGCGCCTCATCACTGATGGTACCTGGCGTAACGATGCGCACCACTTTGCGTTCCACCGGGCCTTTGCTCAGTGCCGGATCGCCTATCTGCTCGCAGATGGCAACGGATTCGCCCAGTTGCACCAGTTTAGCCAGATAACCTTCAACCGCATGATAAGGTACACCAGCCATCGGAATCGGTTCGCCCGCTGACGCACCGCGTTTGGTGAGTGAAATCTCCAGCAGCTGCGAGGCGCGTTTGGCGTCGTCATAAAACAGCTCATAGAAGTCACCCATACGATAAAACAGCAGAATGTCAGGATGCTCTGCCTTGAGGCGCAGATACTGCTGCATCATTGGTGTATGGGAAGGAAAGTCCTTTTCGGTTGGCTCTTGCATAAGGTTTTAACTCATCTTTAATGCGGTAAATTTCTGGCGGTCAACGCCGATGAAACCGAAAGGGATTCGCGTCGGCGCGCAGGATAATCAGATGATAACGAATAGGACAGGGCATATGCCAGCCTGACGCATCGCCGTGATCCTGTCCAGATGTAACCTCACCGGCATCCTGGCAAATGTGGCGGCGGCTGGCGATAGAAAAGTCGCCTGTTCTCATTACTCTGACGCAGTGCTGCGGGGCGGCTCGCGGTTTCTTCAACAGTTTAAGGCGGGGTAGGGCAGCAATACGCCGCAGCAGGGATTACGAATGTTCAGGGCCGTCCGTTCTGTAGCGACCAGACAGCGGCTTCAAGTCGGGATTTGAGGTTCATCTTCTTCAGCAGATATTTGACGTGTACCTTGACCGTGCTTTCGCTGATGGCCAGTTTGCGGGCAATAGCTTTGTTGGTCATGCCGTCGCTGATCAGTTGCAGGATATCGCGTTCGCGCCGGGTCAGCTGATTGATGTCGCACGTCCGGGCAGGCTGCGCTTCGCGCAACCGGGTGACCAGAATCGGGGTTAACGCCTCGCTCAGGACGACCTGACCAGCGGCAGCCTGATGCAGCGCTTTCAGCAGGGCTTCCGGTTCCATATCTTTCAACAGGTAACCCTCAGCGCCGCGCTTTAACGCGTTGACCACATCCTCTTCATTATCTGAAACGCTGAACACAATCACCCGGCCAGAAAGGGCTATCTCACGCAATTGGGTCAGGGTATCCAGTCCGTTCATACCTGGCATAGTAAGATCAAGCAGGATCAGGTCGGGATCATGCTGCTGTGCCAGCGCCAGGCCATCAATGCCATTACCCGCTTCGGCAACCACCTGCAGTCTTTCATCCAGTGCAATCAGCTGCTTCAGCCCGTTACGCAGCATAGGATGGTCGTCGATCAATAAGAGAGTAAATTTCTCGGCTGTCACAATGGCTCCTGATCCTGTCACCTACATCAGCCCTGAGCGGGCGGAGAGGCCTATCTTACCGGTGAAGCGGAGTCGCTAAATACCCCCAATGGACTACTCCTTTATTTCCATTTAGGTGGCCTTTTGCGGACGGCTTCCGGGTCCGCGATTAAACCGTATGATTTATAAGGGTTATCTGCTTCAGGCCACCTACTTAAATGGGATGGTCAGGAATTGCCGCAGCTGAGTAACCCGCATTGCCGTTGATTTGTATCAAGCAAGCCACCAGGGCGGATACGCAGGATATGCACAATTATTATTCTGCTGATGAGAGATTTATGACCCAATCCGCCCCTTTACAAACCCCGACACGCGGCGCGTTAATTCAGGAATGGCAACCGGAAAACGACGCGTTCTGGCAGGCGCGTGGTAAACGTATCGCCAGCCGTAACCTCTGGATTTCTGTCTTCTGCCTGTTGCTGGGCTTCTGTGTCTGGATGTTGTTCAGCACTGTCGCGGTTAACCTGAATAAAGTCGGCTTTAACTTCAGCACCGGGGAGCTCTTTTTACTAACCGCGCTGCCGTCCGTTTCTGGCGCGTTGCTGCGTGTGCCTTACTCGTTTGTTATTCCCATCTTTGGGGGACGCCGCTGGACTGCCTTCAGCACCGGTATCCTGATTATTCCCTGCCTGTGGCTCGGCTTTGCAGTACAGGACAGCCAGACCTCATTCACGACTTTCATGGTGATTTCCCTGCTGTGCGGTTTTGGTGGCGCTAACTTCGCCTCCAGCATGGGTAACATCAGCTTCTTCTTTCCCAAAGCCCATCAGGGCGGCGCGCTGGGCATCAACGGTGGCCTCGGTAATCTCGGCGTGAGCGTGATGCAGTTTGTCGCTCCGCTGGCGATCTCCTGTGCCATTTTTGGTTTTGCCGATGTGGGTTATACCACCGTCACCGGCGACAGCATCTGGCTGGAAAACGCGTCCTGGATCTGGGTGCCGTTCCTGGCGATCGGCACGCTGGCGGCCTGGTTCGGCATGAACGACCTGGCGGCGGTGAAATCCTCGCTACGTGAGCAGTTGCCGGTGCTGAAACGTCCACACCTGTGGGTCATGGCGCTGCTCTATCTGGCGACCTTCGGTTCATTTATCGGTTTCTCTGCCGGTTTTGCCATGCTGACCAGGACACAATTTCCTGATGTTGAGATCATGCATTACGCCTTTTTCGGGCCATTTATTGGTGCGCTGGCCCGGTCAGCCGGTGGCATCATTTCTGACCGCTTTGGCGGTACTCGCGTCACGTTAATCAACTACATCCTGATGGCGCTGTTTGCTGCGCTGCTGTTTCTCACCTTGCCGCGTGCCGGACATGATGGCTCGTTCGTCGCCTTCTTCGCCGTGTTTATGGGCCTGTTCCTGACCTCCGGTCTGGGCAGCGGCTCTACCTACCAGATGATTGCAGTGATCTTCCGCAAACTGACGCTGGAGCATATCAAAGCCCAGGGCGGCGGCGATGCGCTGGCACAGCGTGAAGCGGCGACAGAAACCTCTGCGGCGCTCGGCTTTATCTCCGCCATAGGCGCACTGGGCGGCTTCTTTATTCCGCAGACCTTTGGCCTGTCGCTCGCCATGACCGGTTCACCCGCCGGTGCGATGAAAATCTTCCTGGTTTTTTATCTCTGCTGCATTGCGGTGACCTGGCTGGTTTACGGGCGAAAAGCCCGCGCCTGATAACGACAACGCCGGTGTGGCGCACCGGCAATGCACCATTTTCTGCGTCAACACGAATGCAGCGTGAGTGATGTCACACCAGGCCCTTGGGAGTATTCCGCATGAGCAAGTTTCTTGATCGATTTCGTTATTTCAAACAGCTGGCTGAACCCTTTTCCGGCCAGCATGGCCAGACGTTAAACAACAACCGCGACTGGGAAGATGGCTACCGCAGCCGCTGGCAGCACGATAAAATCGTGCGCTCTACCCACGGTGTTAACTGTACCGGCTCATGCAGCTGGAAAATTTATGTCAAAAATGGCCTGGTCACCTGGGAGACCCAGCAGACCGACTATCCGCGAACCCGCCCCGACCTGCCGAACCATGAACCACGTGGCTGTCCACGCGGTGCCAGCTACTCCTGGTATCTCTACAGCGCTAATCGCCTTAAATATCCGCTGATGCGCAAGAAACTGATTCAGCTCTGGCGTGACGCTAAAGCGCAGCACAGCGATCCAGTGGACGCCTGGGCGTCAATCATCAGCCATCCTGAAAAAGCCAGAAGCTACAAACAGGCGCGTGGACGCGGTGGTTTTGTCCGCTCCAGCTGGCAGGAAGTTAATGAGATGATCGCCGCCGCGAACATCTGCACCGCCAAAACTTACGGCCCTGATCGTATTATGGGATTCTCGCCGATTCCGGCAATGTCGATGGTTTCTTACGCTGCCGGCGCGCGTTATCTGTCCCTGATTGGTGGAACCTGCCTGAGCTTCTATGACTGGTATTGTGATCTGCCGCCTGCGTCACCAATGACCTGGGGCGAGCAGACCGACGTGCCGGAATCAGCCGACTGGTACAACTCCTCCTATATCATTGCCTGGGGCTCAAACGTGCCGCAGACCCGCACCCCGGATGCGCACTTCTTCACGGAAGTCCGCTATAAAGGCACAAAGACGGTGGCGATCACCCCGGACTATGCCGAAGTCGCGAAGCTGTGCGACCAGTGGCTGAGCCCGAAGCAGGGGACAGACAGCGCGATGGCGCTGGCGATGGGCCACGTGATGCTGAAAGAGTTTCATCTTGATCGCGAAGTCGGCTATTTCCGCGACTACGTGCGCCGTTATACCGACATGCCGATGCTGGTGCTGCTGGAGCCACGTGAAGGCGGTTACTACGCCGCGGGCCGTCAGTTGCGCGCCAGCGATCTGGTAAATGGCCTGGGTCAGGAAAATAATCCGGAATGGAAAACCGTGGCGCTGGATCAGGCAACCGGTGAACTGATTGCGCCGCAGGGATCTATCGGCTTCCGCTGGGGCGAAAAAGGCAAATGGAACCTGGAGCAGCGCGACGGCCTGTCACAAAAAGAAGTGGATCTGCAGCTCAGTCTGCTCGGCAGCCACGATGAGGTGGTTGAGGTCGGTTTCCCTTACTTTGGCGGCATCACCAGCGAGCATTTCAACAGCGTCGCGCTGGATGAGATCTTGCTGCATAAACTGCCGGTCAAACGCCTGCCACTGGCGGATGGCAGTGAAGCGCTGGTCACCAGCGTCTACGATCTGACCCTGGCGAACTACGGTCTGGATCGCGGTCTTGACGATGCCAACTGCGCGCAAAGCTACGATGAGATAAAAGCCTACAGCCCGGCCTGGGCGGAGCAGATTACGGGCGTCTCCCGTCAGAACATCATTCGCATTGCCCGTGAGTTTGCCGAAAACGCTGAGAAAACCCGTGGCCGTTCAATGATCATCGTTGGTGCCGGTATGAACCACTGGTATCACATGGACATGAACTACCGTGGCCTGATGAACATGCTGATTTTCTGCGGCTGTGTCGGTCAGAGCGGCGGTGGCTGGGCGCACTATGTCGGCCAGGAGAAACTTCGTCCGCAGACCGGCTGGACCCCGCTGGCCTTTGGCCTCGACTGGCAGCGTCCGCCACGCCAGATGAACAGTACCTCTTTCTTCTATAACCACTCCAGTCAGTGGCGCTATGAAACCCTGGCCACCAGCGAATTGCTGTCACCGCTGGCGGATAAAAGCCGCTACAGCGGCAGCCTGATCGACTTTAACGTCCGTTCTGAACGCATGGGTTGGCTGCCTTCCGCACCGCAGCTTAACGTCAACCCGCTGCATATCGCGGCACAGGCAAAAGCTGCCGGTCAGTCACCGCTGGATTACACCGTGGAGAGCCTGAAGCAGGGCACTATGCGGTTTGCCGCTGAACAACCGGACGATCCGCAGAACTTCCCGCGTAACCTGTTTGTCTGGCGCTCTAACCTGCTCGGCTCATCAGGTAAAGGACATGAGTACATGCTGAAGTATTTACTGGGCACTGAAAACGGCATACAGGGTAAAGATTTAGGCCAGCAGGGCCGCGTGAAGCCGGAAGAGGTAGAGTGGCTGGATCAGGGTGCCGAAGGCAAACTGGATCTGGTGGTGACACTCGACTTCCGGATGTCGAGCACCTGTCTCTACTCCGATGTCGTGCTGCCAACGGCGACCTGGTATGAAAAAGACGATATGAATACCTCGGATATGCATCCGTTTATTCATCCGCTCTCGGCGGCCGTCGATCCTGCCTGGGATTCAAAAAGTGACTGGGAGATCTACAAAGGCATCGCCAAAGCCTTCTCCGATCTTTGTCCGGGCCATTTAGGGGTTGAAACTGACGTGGTGACGCTGCCGGTGTTGCATGACTCGCCAGCGGAACTGGCGCAGCCGTTTGAAGCGAAAGACTGGAAAAAAGGCGAGTGCGACCTGATTCCGGGCAAAACCGCGCCCCATATTATGGTGGTGGAACGCGACTATCCGGCGACCTGGGAGCGCTTTACCTCGCTGGGACCGTTGCTGGAAACTCAGGGTAACGGCGGCAAGGGCATCAGCTGGAACACCAGCAAAGAGGTCGGGTTCCTCAAACAGCTTAACTATGTCAAAGCCAGTGGCCCGGCAGCGGGACGGCCGAATATCGATACGGCGATCGATGCGGCCGAAGTGATCCTGGCACTGGCACCGGAAACTAATGGCCAGGTGGCGGTGAAAGCCTGGCAGGCGCTGGGCGCGATTACCGGCCGTGATCACACGCATCTGGCACTGAACAAAGAAGATGAGAAGATCCGCTTCCGCGATATCCAGGCGCAGCCGCGCAAAATCATCTCCAGCCCGACCTGGTCAGGCCTGGAAGATGAGCATGTCTCCTACAACGCCTGCTACACCAACGTTCATGAGCTGATCCCATGGCGTACCCTGAGCGGCCGCCAGCAGCTCTATCAGGATCATGAGTGGATGCGCGCCTTTGGCGAGAGCCTGATGGTCTATCGTCCGCCCATTGATACGCGTGCGGCAAAGCCGTTGCTGAACAGCAAGCCCAACGGCAACCCGGAGAAGGCGTTGAACTTCCTGACGCCACACCAGAAGTGGGGCATTCACTCCACCTACAGCGACAACCTGCTGATGCTGACGCTGTCACGGGGTGGACCGATTGTCTGGATGAGTGAAGATGACGCCCGCGAGCTGGGCATTGTAGATAACGACTGGATCGAGGCGTTCAACGCTAATGGTGCACTGACCGCTCGTGCGGTTGTGAGCCAGCGCATCCCGGCCGGTATGACCATGATGTACCACGCCCAGGAACGCATCGTGAATATCCCCGGCTCGGAGATCACCAGCCAGCGCGGCGGGATCCATAACTCCGTGACGCGAACCTGCCCGAAACCGACCCATATGATTGGCGGTTATGCCCAGCTCTCCTGGGGCTTTAACTACTACGGCACCGTGGGATCTAACCGCGATGAGTTCGTGGTGGTAAGAAAAATGAACAATGTTAACTGGTTAGATGGGGAAGGTAATGACGCCTGCCAGGGCAGCCAGCAGGAGGTTAAACGATGAAAATTCGTTCACAGGTCGGCATGGTGCTGAACCTCGACAAATGTATCGGCTGCCACACCTGCTCGGTGACCTGTAAAAATGTCTGGACCAGCCGTGAGGGCATGGAGTACGCCTGGTTTAACAACGTCGAAAGCAAACCTGGCGTCGGTTATCCGCACGCCTGGGAAGATCAGCAGAAGTGGAAGGGCGGCTGGATCCGTAAGATCAACGGCAAACTGGAGCCACGCATGGGCAGTCGCGTCGGCCTGCTGTCGAAGATTTTCGCCAACCCGGATGTACCCGCGCTGGACGATTACTACGAGCCATTCGATTTTGATTATCAGCATCTGCACACTGCGCCTGCCGGTAAACATCAGCCGATCGCACGTCCGCGCTCGCTGATCACCGGTCAGCGGATGAAAAAGATCGAAAATGGTCCGAACTGGGAAGAGATCCTCGGCGGCGAGTTTGCCAAACGCGCACAGGATAAGAACTTTGACAACATCCAGAAGGAGATTTACGGCCAGTTTGAGCACACCTTCATGATGTACCTGCCACGCCTGTGTGAGCACTGCCTCAACCCGGCGTGCGTGGCGACCTGCCCCAGTGGCGCGATCTACAAGCGCGGCGAAGATGGCATCGTGCTGATTGATCAGGATAAATGTCGTGGCTGGCGGATGTGCCTCACCGGCTGTCCCTACAAGAAAATCTACTTCAACTGGAAAAGCGGCAAATCAGAAAAATGTATTTTCTGTTATCCGCGTATTGAAGCAGGCCAGCCCACCGTCTGTTCAGAAACCTGTGTTGGCCGTATCCGCTATCTTGGCGTGCTGCTCTATGACGCTAACCGCATAGAACAGGCGGCTGCAGCGGAAAATGAGAAAGATCTCTATCAAAGCCAGTTGGATATCTTTCTTGATCCCAACGATCCGGCGGTGATCGCGCAGGCGCTGAAAGATGGCGTCGCGCAGAGCGTGATCGACGCAGCACAACGTTCTCCGGTCTACAAAATGGCAATGGAGTGGAAGCTAGCGCTGCCGCTTCACCCGGAATACCGCACGCTGCCGATGGTCTGGTATGTGCCGCCGCTGTCACCGATTCAGTCAGCGGGAGATAGCGGGGCGCTGGCGCCCGCCGGCGTGCTGCCGGATGTCGAAAGCCTGCGCATTCCGGTTGAATATCTGGCGAACCTGCTGACTGCCGGTGATACCGCGCCAGTGCTGCTGGCACTGAAGCGGATGCTGGCGATGCGTCATTACAAGCGCGCAGAGAGCGTGGACGGTGAGCATGATATCCGGGCACTGGAGCAGGTCGGCCTGACCGAAGCGCAGGCGCAGGAGATGTACCGCTATCTGGCGATCGCAAACTATGAAGATCGCTTTGTGGTGCCCTCCAGCCATCGCGAGCTGGCGCGTGAAGCCTTCCCGCAAAGCAAAGGCTGCGGTTTTAGCTTTGGCGATGGCTGTCACGGCAGCGACAGCAAATTCAACCTGTTCAACAGCCGCCGAATTGATGCCATCGACATCAGTAAGATAATCGTCCATCCGGAGGATGCCTCATGATGACGCTGCGTGTTCTGTCGCGCCTGCTGGACTACCCGGACGAGGCGCTGTTTAACCACTATCCGGATCTGATCGCGGCACTTGAAACAGCCAGTGAACTCAACCTGCAGCAAAGCGCACGGCTGGTGCGCTTTATCAATCAGCTCTGCGCCCGGCCACTACTGGACGTGCAGGCTGACTACTGCGAAGGGTTTGATCGTGGCCGTGCCACCTCACTGCTGCTGTTTGAACATGTGCATGGTGAGTCTCGCGATCGCGGTCAGGCGATGGTTGATCTGCTGACGCAGTACCGGGCCGACGGTCTGGAGCTGGACAGCAAAGAACTGCCCGATTATCTGCCGCTCTATCTGGAATATCTCGCCTATAAAAGCGATGAGGCTGCGCGTCAGGGGCTGGACGACATCGTGCCGATCCTGGCCTTGCTGGCGGCGCGGCTGGAAGCGCGGCAGAGCCCTTACGCTGACCTTTTCACAGTGTTACTGACGCTGTCCGGTAGCGCGATTGATCCTGCTGCCTTCAAGCCACAGGCGGCGCAGGAAGCGCGTGACGATACCCCGGCAGCCCTCGATGCGGTCTGGGAAGAGGAGCAGATAAAATTTCTCGGCGAACAGGGCTGTGCCTCGGCGCAGCAGGCGATGCATCAGCGTCGCTTCGCCGATGCGGTTGCGCCGCAGTATCTGGATATCGCCGCGGCGACGGCACGCACCACAGGAGAATCCGCATGAATTTTATTAACACTTTCTTCTTCGATATTTACCCCTACCTGGCCGGAACGGTCTTCCTGGTGGGGAGCTGGCTGCGCTATGACTACGGGCAGTACAGCTGGCGGGCCGGTTCCAGTCAGATGCTGGATAAAAAAGGGATGCGGCTCGCCTCTAACCTTTTCCATATCGGCATTATCGGTATCTTCTTCGGCCATATCGTCGGGATGCTGACGCCGCACTGGATGTATGAATCCTTCCTGCCGATTGACGTGAAGCAGAGGCTGGCGATGATAGCCGGTGGCCTGTTCGGTGTGATGACCCTGGCAGGCGGTGCGCTGCTGCTGAGGCGCCGCCTGACCAATCCACGGGTGCGGGCGACCAGTAGCGTCGGCGATATTCTGATCCTGACCCTGCTGGTGACTCAGGCCACGCTGGGCCTGCTGACCATACCCTTCTCCGCCCAGCATATGGACGGCAGTGAAATGATGAAGCTGGTGGGCTGGGCGCAGGCGGTGGTGACCTTCCACGGTGGGGCTTCGCAGCATCTGGAAGGCGTTGCGTTTATCTATCGTGTGCACATGGCGCTGGGAATGACACTGTTCCTGTTGTTCCCGTTCTGCCGTCTGGTGCATATCTGGAGCGCGCCGGTTGAGTATCTGACCCGTCGTTATCAGTTGGTGAGAAACCGCCGCTAAACGTACGATGGCCGCGGGGGAGAGGCTGCCCCGCGGCCATTTTAACCAACCGTTTCCTTGACGTTTTTTTAAGAATTTGCCCTGTATGTCATTGCGCTGAACGTCTACTATTACCGCATCTGAATTTACTCCTCGTTTATGGATAACCGATGCGTCTCAAGCTAGCCCTCCTTGCGTTCATCCCGCTTCTGGCCTCCTGCAGCAGCAAACCTGAAGTCCCGTCCCAGCAGAAGATGCTGGCTGCGCCACAGGGCGGGTTTTTACTGCAGCCGTCGCACAGCGGACAGGCGATGTTTGGTGACTTTGCCGGTAACCCGGCAGCCGAGCAATTTATCGATAAGATGGTGGAGAAGCATGACTTTGATCGTCAGCAGCTGCACAACATCATCGGTCAGGCAAAACGACTGGATTATGTGTTGCGGCTGATGGATCGTCAGGCGCCGAGCTACACGCCAGCGCCAGGACCTAATGGAGCCTGGATTCGCTATCGCAACAAGTTCATTACGCCGGATAACGTACAAAACGGGGTGGGGTTCTGGAACCAGTATCAGGATGCCCTGCAGCGTGCGCAGCAGGTCTATGGCGTTCCGCCGGAAATTATTGTCGGTATCATTGGCGTGGAAACTCGCTGGGGTCGCGTAATGGGTAAAACGCGTATTCTGGATGCGCTTGCGACCTTGTCGTTTAACTATCCGCGACGCGCCGATTACTTTAGCAGCGAGCTGGAAACTTTCCTGTTGATGTCGCGTAAAGAGCAGGATGACCCGCTGGCGCTGAAGGGCTCCTTCGCTGGGGCGATGGGCTATGGCCAGTTTATGCCTTCTTCTTACAATGATTATGCGGTTGATTTCAACGGCGACGGTCATGCAAACCTGTGGGATCCGGTGGATGCTATCGGCAGCGTGGCGCACTACTTCCAGAAGCATGGCTGGCGCAGCGGCGAAAATGTGGCTGTACCGGCCAACGGTCAGGCACCGATGCTGGAAGATGGCTTCAAAACCCGTTACAGCGTCAGTATGCTGGCAGCGTCAGGACTGTCACCACAAGGCTCGCTGAACGGTAACGATCAGGTCAGTCTGTTGCGCCTCGATTTGGGCTCCAGCTACCAGTACTGGTATGGCTTACCTAATTTCTATGTCATTACCCGCTACAACCACAGTACTCATTATGCGATGGCGGTGTGGCAGTTAGGTGAGGCAGTGAGCAAGGCACGGCAGGGCGGGCTGTTATAAAGGCTATCCTTGTTAACTACAAGGTTATATGATGGCGCCCTTTTTAAGGCCACACAGCCACTGATATCTCTGGAGTCGTTATGTCTTTACCTGCCTGCCCAGCTTGTCACGCCGATTACACCTGGCAAGATGGCGATAACCTCAACTGCCCCTCCTGCGGTCATATCTGGACCGAGGGAGAAGGTGACAGCAGCAATGCAACACTGGAAGTGCGTGATGCCAACGGCAATCTGCTGGCAGATGGCGACAGCGTTACGGTGATCAAAGATCTCAAAGTGAAGGGCAGTTCCTCATCACTGAAGATCGGCACCAAAGTGAAAAGCATTCGTCTGGTTGAAGGTGACCACAACATCGACTGTAAAATCGACGGATTTGGTCCGATGAAATTAAAATCTGAGTTTGTGAAAAAGAACTGAGATCAGGGGCGCAGGGATGCGTCCGCTATCCTGTTTAGTTGAACAGCTGTTCGATTGCAGCACACTGTTCCGCGCTCAGAGCGCCACCATAGTTACGTGAGCCGCTGCTCATTGATTCATAGCGACGCGCCACGGCGGTTTTAATCGTCGTCACAAAATCATCGCCGATAGTTTAAATTGCCGTCAGTCGGCCGATCTGCTGTTGCAGGCGCATCAGCTCGGGTAGATTGCCCGCTCGCCATGTGGTCATCATCTGGGCAAAATACTCCGTCACAATGTTATTCAGTCCTGAGATCACCCCGGCACCGCCCGCCAGCAGATTGGGAAGCAGGTATTCGCCATACCCTGACAGTACGGTGAAATCACTGCGCACCTTGATGCGGGTCTCTTCGAGCATCGCCCGGTTATGCGACAGGCCATCCACCGTAACTTTGATGCCGACAAAGTTGGGCAGCTTTGCAGCCAGGGCAGCAATCAGCGCCGGCGTCAGGTCGCAGCCGGTGCGTGCCGGAAAATTGTAGGCAAACCCTTTGCCACCCAGCTGTGCGTCAAACGCTTCGAAGTAATGCATCAGCTGATGTTGCGTCTGGCCGTAATAGTAGGGCGGTAGCACCATCACCGCATCAATGTCATTTTTCCAGGCAGCTTCAGCCAGCTCCAGCATGTCAGGGATACAGGTCGCCAAGACGTTCACCACCATTTTCAGCGATGATAATGGCCTGACTTCCTTAATCAGCTGTAAACGCTCTTGCTGCGTCAGTGAGGCGAACTCGCCAATGCTGCCCATCACCAACAGGGTGTCGATACCGGCGTCATTGAGGCGAGAGAAATGTCGCCCGAGCGCGTCGATATCAACGGCGCCCTGCGCATTGAACGGGGTAACAGAAGGGCACCAGACACTGATAAAGGCCGATTTTTCACTCATAGCTAACGCCTGAACCGGGTGTTAAAAAAATGAAGCAGTGTTTTAACTTAATTATTCCAACTGGTGTGTGCCAGCGCATGATTCAAAAATGAACAACGGGTCGCACTTTTTCACCTTTCATCCGTCTGAGTAAACGAATGCATCTGATAACGAAGCGAGAGATCATGATGAAAGAGTGGGATCCCGTGCTGTATCGCAAATTTGAAGCGGAACGAACCCGTCCAGCCCGCGAACTGCTGGCGCGCATCAGCCTGGAACAGGTTGAGCAGGTGACCGATCTGGGATGCGGACCCGGCAACAGCACCGAGCTGCTCGCCAAGGCCTGGCCGCTGGCGCAGATCACCGGAATCGACAATTCTACGACGATGCTAACTCAGGCCAGTGAACGCCTGCCGCACTGCCGTTTTGTCCAGGCGGACATCCGTAGCTGGCAGGCGGATGCGCCGCAGCAGGTAGTTTATGCCAACGCTTCTTTACAATGGCTGGATAAACACGCCACGCTGTTTCCCCATTTGGTCAGCCAGCTGGTGCCCGGAGGCGTGCTGGCGATCCAGATGCCTGATAACCTTAATGAGCCGTCGCACCAGTTGATGCGCGAGGTGGCGGCAACAGATCGCTGGCGTTCCCGCATCAATGCAGAAGCCGCTGAACGTACACAACTGCTCTCCACTGGCGAGTATTACGATCTGCTTACCCAGGCAGGTTGTGAGGTGGATATCTGGCGTACCACCTATTATCACGTGATGGCCGATGCACAGGCGATTATCAGTTGGCTGCAGGCGACCGGCTTAAGGCCTTTCCTGGCGACGCTGGATGGGTCTGAACAGACGGCGTTTCTTACCGATTATCATCAGCGTTTGCTTAGCGCCTATGCGGCCCAGGCTAATAGTCAGGTTTTGCTCGCCTTCCCGCGTCTTTTCATCATTGCGGTGAAAAAACAGTAAGCGCGGTGGAAAACAAGCCGCAAAAACAGCGCAATAGTGATGAGTGACCTTGAAAAAGCCGTTTTTCTGCACCACCTTCAACTCATAGCTTAAGGGAGAGTTGTAATGGATGATCAGCAATTACAGGCACTAAGTGCGCAGATAGGTGAGCAGCTGAAGCAGCTTAATGCCACCGTAACCTGTGCGGAATCCTGCACGGGGGGATGGATTGCCAAAGTCTTTACCGATATCAGCGGCAGTTCCGCTTGGTTCGAACGCGGTTTTGTGACCTACAGTAATGAGGCCAAACAGCAACTGGTTAATGTTCAGGCAGCCTCGCTGGCGCAGTATGGCGCGGTAAGTGACGCGGTGGTGCGTGAGATGGCGCTGGGTGCGCGCCAGGCGGCTCATGCTGACTACGCGATCTCCGTCAGTGGCATTGCCGGCCCGGATGGCGGCAGTGAAGAAAAACCGGTAGGCACGGTGTGGTTTGGCTTTGCCGGACCGCAGGATAAAATATTGACTTTTGAGCAGCATTTTAGCGGCGATCGTAATGCCGTGCGCCGCCAGTCGGTTGCATGGGCCCTGCAGAAACTGTATGGCGAATTTCTGACAAATTAAACTTGATACTGTATGACTATACAGTATAATTGTCGGCAACAGAAAGAGTGCAGGCACCCTGAGTGCGTGTTTACCCGGCTTGATTAGGAGTTGAAATGGCGATTGATGAAAACAAACAGAAGGCTTTAGCTGCCGCGCTGGGCCAGATTGAGAAACAATTTGGTAAAGGCTCCATCATGCGCTTGGGTGAAGACCGCTCAATGGATGTGGAAACCATCTCTACCGGTTCGCTCTCGCTGGATATCGCATTAGGCGCAGGCGGTCTGCCAATGGGCCGTATCGTTGAGATCTACGGCCCCGAGTCTTCCGGTAAAACCACGCTGACCCTGCAGGTTATCGCGTCTGCACAGCGAAAAGGTAAAACCTGTGCCTTTATCGATGCCGAGCATGCGCTTGATCCGGTTTACGCTAAGAAACTGGGCGTAGACATCGATAACCTGCTCTGCTCTCAGCCCGACACCGGGGAGCAGGCGCTGGAAATCTGTGATGCGCTGGCGCGCTCTGGCGCCGTTGATGTCATCATCGTGGACTCCGTCGCCGCTCTGACGCCTAAAGCGGAAATTGAAGGTGAAATCGGTGACTCACATATGGGCCTCGCGGCACGTATGATGAGTCAGGCAATGCGTAAACTGGCCGGTAACCTGAAGCAGTCAAATACCCTGCTAATTTTCATCAACCAGATCCGTATGAAAATTGGTGTGATGTTTGGTAACCCGGAAACGACGACTGGTGGTAACGCGCTGAAGTTCTACGCCTCTGTCCGTCTTGATATCCGCCGTATCGGTGCAATCAAAGAGGGCGATAACGTGGTGGGCAGTGAAACCCGCGTTAAAGTGGTTAAAAACAAAATTGCCGCGCCATTTAAACAGGCTGAATTTCAGATCATGTACGGCGAAGGTATCAATACCTTTGGTGAGCTGGTTGACCTTGGCGTGAAGCACAAGCTGATTGAAAAAGCAGGTGCATGGTACAGCTACAATGGCGACAAGATTGGTCAGGGTAAATCGAATGCCGGCAACTTCCTGAAAGATAACGCTGCTGTGGCAAACGAAATTGATCTGAAGTTGCGTGAGATGCTGCTTAACGGCGCGGATGAAAAACTCGCAGCAGATAAGTCTGCTGAGAACGAAAACGCTGAAAGTGAAGCGAACGAAGACTTCTAATCGCTGATGCGGGAGGGGCGAAAGCCTCCCCCGTAGTTTTTACCCCCTCTATTATCTTTCTTGCCTTCCCTCTGTCCTGTTCTGTCGCCATAATCTCCTCCCTGTTTGTACAAGGTGCGCAGTATGACTGAACCCTCTCAGCCCCAACCCAATGTGGTTTCTTACTCTCGTCTGCTAGACCGTGCGATGCGTATTCTGGGTCAGCGCGATCACAGCCGTGCGGAGTTAGCACGTAAATTGCAACAGTCAGCTCAGCGTGCCGCATGGGCGCAGAAAAAAGAGCCCGAAATTGTTACCGAAGCACTGCTGCAGCAGGTACTGGACTGGTGCCAGGAAAGCGGCTGGTTAAATGACGAGCGTTTTACCGAGCGGTTTATCCAGAGCCGGAGCCGTAAAGGTTTTGGGTCACAACGTGTGCGCCTGGAACTGGCCCAGAAAGGCATCGACCGTGAAGCTATTGATATTGCGATGGAAGAGACGGACGTTGACTGGCCGGCGTGTGCGGCTCAGCTGGCGGAGCGAAAATTCGGACACCCCCTGCCCACAGAGTGGAAAGAGAAAGCGAAAGTACTACGCTATCTGCAGTCAAAGGGCTTTATGACCGAAGATATCCAGTCCATTTTCAGAAAATTTGATGACTAAAAGCCGATGTAATTTTACTTCCCACCGAAGAAAATTTATCTTATTCCCACTTTTTGTTCCGCTAATCAGGCACCACGAGAATGTGGCCGCGCCGATCAGAGGGAACGTTCGTTAGCGTGATTCCAGGATATATATGAGCAAGAGCACTGCTGAGATCCGTCAAGCGTTTCTCGACTTTTTTCATAGCAAGGGACATGAGGTTGTAACCAGCAGCTCCCTCGTACCGAATAACGATCCAACGTTATTGTTTACTAACGCCGGGATGAACCAGTTTAAAGATGTGTTCCTCGGTCAGGACAAACGTGATTACACACGTGCGACCACATCCCAACGCTGCGTACGCGCAGGCGGTAAACACAACGATCTTGAAAATGTCGGCTACACCGCTCGTCACCACACCTTCTTTGAAATGCTGGGTAACTTCAGCTTTGGTGACTACTTCAAGAGAGAGGCGATTGGTTTTGCCTGGGAACTGCTGACGAGCGAACAGTGGTTCAGCCTGCCAAAAGAGCGTCTGTGGGTGACGGTCTATGAAACCGATGATGAGGCCTTTGATATCTGGGCGAATGAAATCGGTGTGCCACGCGAACGCATTATTCGCATCGGCGACAACAAGGGCAGCGCATATGCGTCAGATAACTTCTGGCAGATGGGCGATACGGGTCCTTGTGGTCCGTGCAGCGAGATTTTCTACGATCATGGCGATCACATATGGGGTGGCCCACCAGGCAGTCCGGAAGAAGATGGTGACCGTTACATTGAAATCTGGAATATCGTCTTTATGCAGTTTAACCGTCAGGCTGATGGCACCATGCTGCCGCTGCCGAAACCGTCGGTTGATACCGGAATGGGCCTTGAGCGCATTTCTGCCGTTCTGCAACATGTCAACTCCAACTATGAAATCGACCTGTTCCAGAAACTGATTCAGGCCGTGGCACAGGTTACCGGCGCCACTGACCTCAGTAACAAATCGCTGCGCGTCATTGCCGACCACATCCGCTCCTGTGCTTTCCTGATTGCCGATGGCGTGCTCCCCTCAAATGAGAACCGTGGCTACGTGCTGCGTCGTATCATTCGTCGCGCCGTGCGTCATGGCAACATGCTGGGTGCCAAAGAGGCTTTCTTCTATAAGCTGGTTGCGCCGTTGATTGAAGTCATGGGTGCAGCAGGTGAAGAGTTACAGCGCCAGCAGGCTCAGGTTGAGCAGGTATTGAAAAGCGAAGAAGATCAGTTTGCCAGAACGCTGGAGCGCGGACTGGCGCTGCTGGATGAAGAACTGGAAAAACTGCAGGGCGACACGCTGGATGGTGAAATCCTCTTTCGCCTCTACGATACCTTTGGCTTCCCGGTTGATTTAACGGCTGACGTCTGCCGTGAACGCAATCTGAAAATCGATGAAGCGGGCTTTGAGCAGGCGATGGAGCAGCAGCGTCAGCGCGCACGTGAAGCGAGTGGCTTTGGCGCTGACTACAGCAACGTTATCCGCATCGATGCCGCCTCATCCTTCAAAGGCTACGACCAGCTCGACTTAGCTGCTACGGTTAAAGCGCTCTATGTTGCAGGCGAGTCGGTTGATGAAGTGACCGCGGGTCAGGATGCCGTTGTTGTGCTGGATGAAACCCCATTCTATGGCGAATCGGGGGGGCAGGTAGGCGATACCGGTGTGCTGAAAGGGAAGAATGCTGAATTTAGCGTCCAGGATACACAAAAATATGGTCAGGCAATTGGTCATGTCGGTAAGCTGACCGCAGGGCAGTTGCGTATCGGTGATCGTCTTGAGGCGCAGGTTGATACGGCACGTCGTGCGCGCATCCGTCTTAATCACTCTGCTACCCACTTATTGCATGCCGCTCTGCGTCAGGTTTTAGGCGAGCATGTAGCGCAGAAAGGCTCGCTGGTTAACGACAAGTACCTGCGTTTCGATTTCTCGCATTTCGAAGCGATGAAACCTCAGGAGATTCGTCAGGTCGAAGATATCGTCAATGCACAGATTCGCCGCAACCTGCCGGTAGAAACTGAAGTGATGGATCTTGATGCGGCGAAGTCTAAAGGTGCAATGGCGCTCTTTGGCGAGAAATATGATCAGCGCGTGCGCGTTCTGACCATGGGTGATTTCTCCGTTGAACTGTGCGGTGGTACCCATGCTGCGCGCACCGGTGATATCGGCCTATTCCGCATTCAGGCTGAGTCAGGTACCGCAGCCGGTGTCCGTCGTATTGAAGCGATTACTGGTGAAGGCGCACTGGCTCAGGTCAATGCGCAGAGCAGCCAGCTTCATGATCTTGCGCAGCTGGTAAAAGCGAACAGCAGCAACCTGAACGATAAAGTGCGTGGTCTGGTCGATCATGTCCGGACTCTGGAAAAGGAGTTGCAGCAACTTCGCGATCAGCAAGCCGCGCAGGAAAGCGTTTCACTGAGCAGCAATGCCATCGACATTAAGGGCGTCAAACTGCTGGTCAGTGAGCTCAACAATGTCGACCCCAAAATGTTGCGTACCATGGTTGATGATCTTAAGAATCAACTGGGGTCGGCTATTATTGTGCTGGCGACGGTTGCTGAAGGTAAGGTGTCGCTGATCGCGGGTGTGACCAAAGATCTGACTGACCGGGTTAAAGCGGGTGAGTTGGTTGCCGGTCTGGCACAACAGGTTGGTGGGAAGGGCGGTGGCCGTCCTGATATGGCACAAGCGGGTGGTAACGATGCTGACGCGCTGAAAGTGGCTCTGGCTGGGGTTGAGAGCTGGGTTAACAGTCGCCTGTAATGAAATAGAACAAGACATCGTCTGAAGCGTCAGAACCCCGGTTCCGGCGCTTTTTAATACGATACTAAAGCAGCAAATGACAAAGTCCGGTTGATGTAGTGTATTTCGGCTAAACTAACTATCAGCAGAATGTATTGGCGCATCGATGTGCATTGATGTATCTCTCATAGTCAATGTGCAGCGTTAAGTGATGGATAATGCCGGGAGCCTGTACTAGCCCGACTCTTTTAATCTTTCAAGGAGCAAAGAATGCTTATTCTAACTCGTCGAGTTGGTGAAACCCTCATGATCGGTGATGAGGTAACTGTAACGGTGCTGGGTGTTAAGGGTAACCAGGTTCGTATAGGGGTTAACGCGCCGAAAGAAGTGTCTGTGCATCGCGAAGAGATCTATCAACGCATCCAGGCTGAAAAAACGCAACAAACCAGCGTTTAACGGATTCAGCGTCTCGCACCTGTGCGAGGCGCTACCGCTTTATATAAAAATCCTGCCTTTTCTATTCTCACGTTTCTTCCCTGTTTTGTTAACGTCGTCATCTTTCATTGTTGATAATTCACTCTTTTTGTCGCCATTTCGTCCCAATTGGGTGTGATTTGTTCAATCAAACAAAGTTTCGGAAAAATTGTTTGACTTAAAAGTCCGGGAAAGTAATATGTGCGCCACGCAGTGCCGATGAGCAGAAACAACGTTCAGACGCACAGTTCGAAAGAAAGCGTAAGGTGAGGTGGCCGAGAGGCTGAAGGCGCTCCCCTGCTAAGGGAGTATACGGTCAAAAGCTGTATCGAGGGTTCGAATCCCTCCCTCACCGCCATTTTCGATGCATCCATAGCTCAGCTGGATAGAGTACTCGGCTACGAACCGAGCGGTCGGAGGTTCGAATCCTCCTGGATGCACCATCGAAACGAAGTATAAAGCGAATTAGCAATTCCTTTCATGGTGAGTAGTTAGCACCCTGCGTTGTACAAGAATCAGATTTATGCATCCATAGCTCAGCTGGATAGAGTACTCGGCTACGAACCGAGCGGTCGGAGGTTCGAATCCTCCTGGATGCACCATTCTTCGTATCATCCTCAGGTTGGTTTCTGAAAATCCATAAAAGCTTTACCCCAAAAGATAGACCCCAATGCATCCATAGCTCAGCTGGATAGAGTACTCGGCTACGAACCGAGCGGTCGGAGGTTCGAATCCTCCTGGATGCACCATATTCTCCAGTAGAGTCAGTGCCTCATGGCGTGATTACCGTTAAGACCTCACTAAAAGCGACAACCTTACATCAGTAACGACCTGTGTGCAGCAAAAGCTGAGTGAGTATCCTGAAAAGACCCTCTGCAGTTTCCCACTGGCTTTATCTGCAATGCTTTACTCCTTAATCTGCCCCATTTATTCATCATCCTGACTTAAGCGACCCGTAACGTCTGTTTTACGCGGCAACGCTCTCTATTTTGCTGCCCATGCCCGTCTGCTGCCGCCTGTCCGCAAAAGAATGTTAAAAAAACGCTGAGATTTCGTACATTTATCATTCGCCGCCCACGATCACCTTTATCTGAAAACAAAAATTGCTAATGCTTTCAAAGCATTTGCTGTTCATCCCCCCTGGCGACAACCTGCCCACATTAGGCTAAAGTAATGTCTCATTTGGTGAATGTCCGGAGTGACAATGTACGATCAATATGACGCCCTGATTTTCGATATGGACGGCACGATTCTTGATACTGAGCCGACACATCGAAAAGCGTGGCGTCAGGTACTGGCGCGTTATGGATTAATGCTGGATGAGGCACGTATTATCGACTTTAATGGCGCACCCGCCTGGCGGCTTGCGCAGTTCATCATTGAGTCCAATCAGTCGTCACTCGATCCGCATCTTCTTGCCGCTGAAAAAAACGCTGTTGTGAAAAGGATACTGCTGGAAAACGTCAAGCCACTTCCTTTAATGGAGGTGGTTAAAACGTACCATGGGCGTCGTCCGATGGCGGTGGGTACCGGAAGCGAACATAGCATGGCAGAGGCGCTACTGACGCAACTGGGTGTGCGTGAGCTCTTTTCGGCAGTCGTCGGCGCTGACGACGTACAGCGTCATAAACCTGAGCCTGAAACCTTCTTACGCTGCGCTGAGCTGATGGGCGTGGCGGCGGCACGTTGTGTGGTGTTCGAGGATGCGGACTTTGGTATTCAGGCCGCGAAGGCAGCAGGCATGGCTGTGGTGGATGTCCGCTTACTGTGAGTGACGTTCTCACGTATGCCTCGATGTTCGGCAGCAGTTTTTTAAGCGCGACGCTTCTGCCGGGAAACTCTGAAGCACTGCTGATAGCACTATTGATAGCAAAAAAGACATCAGTTTACGGGTTGCTTTTGGCCGCATCACTTGGAAACACCTTGGGCGGCTTAACCAACATTCTTATTGGTCGCTTGCTGCCGCTAAAACGTCAGGGGCGATGGCATGACACAGCAATGACGTGGTTGCACCGACTGGGACCTGCAGCACTTTTACTAAGCTGGCTACCGGTGATAGGGGATCTGCTCTGCGTTCTCGCAGGCTGGTTACGTTTCGCCTGGCTACCGGCGATGCTGTTTCTCGCTGTCGGTAAAACACTGCGTTATATCGTTATCGCGACTGCTACATTACAGGGAATGCAATGGTGGCAGTGATTCGCACAGATTCGAGGCTACGGTTAACATTATGCTGAACAAAAATAAATTATTATCACAGCGGGAGGTAATGTGATCCCGGACGTATCCAAAGCGCTCTCCTGGCTGGAAGAGCATCCCAATGCACTTAAAGGTATTGGCCGTGGCATTGAGCGTGAAACGCTGCGTGTACAGGCGAATGGCGAGCTGGCAAAAAGTGGCCACCCGGAATCGCTGGGTTCGGCGCTGAAACATGACTGGATCACCACTGATTTTGCCGAAACGCTGCTAGAGTTTATTACACCAGTGGATCACAGCATCGATCACATGCTGGCATTCCTGCGCGATATCCATCGTCACGTTGCCCGTGAACTGGGTGATGAACGCATGTGGCCCTTCAGTATGCCGTGCGTGATTGACGATGCGGACAATATTGAGCTGGCGCAATATGGCACCTCCAATATCGGTCAAATGAAGACCCTCTACCGAGAAGGCCTGAAAAACCGCTACGGCGCGTTGATGCAGACCATCTCCGGCATTCACTATAACTTCTCGCTGCCACTCTCATTCTGGCAGGAGTGGGCTGACGTGAAAGATAAGGAAAGTGGAAAAGAGACGATTTCGGCGGGCTATCTGCGATTGATCCGCAACTATTATCGCTTCGGCTGGGTGATCCCTTATCTGTTTGGTGCATCGCCGGCTATCAGCTCCAGCTTCCTGCAGGGCCGTGAGAGCGCACTGCCGTTCGAAACCAATGACAAAGACACGATGTGGCTACCGTACGCCACATCGCTGCGTCTGAGCGATTTGGGCTACACCAATAAATCGCAAAGCTCACTGGGCATCACGTTTAACTCACTGGAAGGCTATGTTACTGCACTGAAGAAAGCGATCAAAACGCCGTCAGAACAGTATGCGGCGATGGGCACTAAAGATGCAGCCGGTAACTGGCTGCAACTCAACACCAACGTGCTGCAGATTGAAAACGAACTCTATGCGCCTATCAGGCCTAAGCGTGTGACTCGCTCGGGTGAAGCGCCCTCTGATGCGCTCCTGCGTGGTGGCATCGAATACATTGAAGTGCGTTCACTGGATATCAACCCGTTCTCTGCCATTGGCGTTGATGAGAACCAGGTCCGCTTCCTCGACCTGTTCCTGATCTGGTGTACCCTGGCCGATGCGCCGGAAATGAGTGCAGATGAGTTGCAATGCACCCGCAAAAACTGGAATCGGGTGGTGCTGGAAGGACGTAAGCCGGATCAGAAAATTGCTGTGGGCTGCGGAGAAGCGGAGCATTCGCTGGTTGAAGTGGGCAAAACTCTGTTTGCCGATCTGCGTCGGGTCGCTGAAGTCTTAGACAGTAATAATCAGGACAGCACGGAATATCAGCAGGTTTGCGATCAACTGGTAGCGTCGTTTGACGATCCTGAGCTAACCTACTCGGCGCGTATCCTTCAGGCAATGAAGGACAATGGTGTCACCGGAACCGGCGTGGCCCTGGCTGAACAGTACCGCCATCTGCTCTGCGAAGAGCCGCTGGAAGTTCTGGCAGAAGAAGATTTCACGCGTCAGGCACAGGAATCTGTTGCTGCACAGCAGCAGCTGGAAGCGGATGATAAGCTGGATTTTGAAGCGTATCTGGCGAGCCGGGAAGGGTAGAAAAGAAAAAGGCCACATCAATGTGGCCAAATTAACATCTCTGTTGTCAGGGATGATGATAACAAATGCGCGTCTTTCATATATTCAGACGTTAGGCGAACAGAAAAGTTTCATCATTTTAAAAAAATTCTCAGAACAGGAGGTGACGTATGCCACTACTGGATAGTTTTACCGTTGATCATACCATCATGGGCGCACCGGCCGTACGCGTTGCGAAAACCATGAAGACTCCGCATGGTGATACGATTACCGTTTTTGACCTGCGTTTTTGCCGCCCGAACATCGATATCCTCACCGAGCGTGGCATTCATACGCTGGAGCATCTCTTTGCCGGATTCATGCGTGATCACCTGAATGGTGACGGTGTGGAAATCGTTGATATTTCGCCAATGGGTTGCCGCACTGGCTTCTACATGAGCCTGATTGGTACGCCTGACGAGCAGCGCGTTGCCAAAGCGTGGAAAGGGGCGATGGAAGACGTTCTGAAAGTTAAAGATCAGAACCAGATCCCTGAGCTGAATGAATACCAGTGCGGCAGCTACAAGCTGCATTCGCTGGGTGAAGCGCAGCAGATCGCACGCAATGTGCTGGCGCATGAGATCGGCGTTAACCGTAACGAAGATCTGAAGCTGCCTGCTGAAAAGCTGAAAGAACTGCACATCTAGTCAGGGCTTTTCTGCTAAAAAACGCCGCGTCATGTAGATTGCGGCGTTTTTTTTGGCTTCAGGAGCCTACCGATTTTTTCAGTGGAGTCTTCGGCGTGATGCGCACCTGTTTGATCATGTTGTCCTGCACGTCCAGAATATCAATGTTGTAGTGGCTAATCTGAACACGGGTGGCGATGGCTGGGATCTCTTCCAGCGCTTCCAGAAGCATGCCGTTGATGGTACGTGCCTCCTGCTCTGGCAGTTGCCAGTTAAATGCCTTGTTGATTTCACGCACGTTGGCGCTGCCTTCAATCAGTACGGATCCATCATTCTGCGGCATCACTTCTTCTGCCAGTGACGGAGACATTGAGGTAGTAAAGTCACCCACTATCTCCTCCAGAATGTCCTCTATCGTCACCAGCCCCTTGATGTCGCCATATTCGTCCACTACCAGGCCCGCTTTCTTTTTATTGCGCTGGAACTTCACCAGTTGGGTGTTCAGCGGCGTCCCTTCGGGAATGTAGTAGATCTCATCGGCGGCACGCAGCAGCGTCTCTTTGGTGAACTCTTTTTTCTCAGTCATCATGCGCCAGGCTTCGCGTACCCGCAACATGCCGACGCAGTCATCCAGCGAGTCGCGGAACAGCACAATGCGGCCGTGTGGCGAGTGGCTCAGCTGACGTACTACCGACTTCCAGTCATCGCTGATATTGATGCCGACGATCTCATTACGCGGCACCATGATGTCGTCAACGCTGACTTTCTCCAGATCGAGTACAGAGAGCAGCATATCCTGGTTTCGGCGTGACATTAGGCTGCGCGACTCATAGACGATGGTGCGTAACTCCTCTTTGCTCAGTGCGGAGTTAATGGCACCGTCAGCACGGATGCCCACCATCCTCATCAGCAGACGGGTAATGGTGTTCAGAAGCCAGACCAGCGGTAGCATGATGTATTGCAGCGGCACCAGCAACAGGCTGCTGGGAAAGGCGACGCGTTCGGGATAGAGCGCCGCGACCGTTTTCGGCAGCACTTCCGCAAAGACCAGCACCACAAAGGTCAGAATACCGGTCGCGATCGCCACTCCTTCATCACCGTGGATACGCATGCCAACGATGGTGGCGAGTGCAGAGGCCAGAATATTAACCAGGTTATTGCCGATTAATACCAGACTGAGCAACCGGTCGGGACGCCGCAGTAACTTTTCCACCCGGCGTGCAGCGCGATTCCCGTTTTTTACCTGATGGCGTAGCTTATAGCGATTAAGCGTCATCATGCCGGTTTCCGACCCGGCAAACCAGGCGGAAACCAGTACCATGACGCAGAGAATGATAATCAGCGTGGTGGTTGAAACATGTTCCAACGCAGAACTTCCTTTTTAACGAGAGACAGGGACAAGCAGATGCTGCAGGATGCGACTGCCGAAGTAAGCCATGGTTAACAGCACCGCACCGCTGCAGTTAAACCAGACGACGCGGCGACCACGCCAGCCTTCATGATAGTGGCCCCAGAGCAAAACGATATAAACAAACCACGCAATGATAGAGAGAACGGCTTTATCGACGTTTTCTGCGCTGAAGAGATCCTGCATATAAAACAGACCCGTGCAGAGCACCAGTGTTAACAGCACGACCCCCACCTGGGTGATGTGAAACATCTTACGTTCAATGGTCAGCAGCGGCGGCATATCCTGGGTAAACGCCAGGCGTTTGTTTTTTAACTGGTAATCGATCCACGCCAGCTGCAGTGCATAGAGCGCGGCAATAATCAGCGTCGCATAGGCGAAGAGCGATAGGCCGATATGGATCATCATGCCTGGTGTGGTTTCCAGATGGGTGATGAACGCATTGGGGACAAAGGTGGCGAAGGCCAGATTGATCAACGCAAAGCTGTAAACAATCGGCAGCAGCAGCCAGCCACGGTTTCGTGACGCCACAATGGTCATGATGGCGCAGATCAACAGGCTGACCAGCGAGCCAATGTTGAGCAGGCTTAAATTCTGTCCGCTATCAACAGCAAATATGCGTTGCTGCAAGGCCACCGCGTGCGTCACCAGTGCCACACAGGCAGAAAGCATCGCCATTCGCCGCCAGCCGCCGTTATGTTTCAACAGGCTGGGAATGATAAGGGCAAGACTTAAGGAGTAGGCGAATAGCGCCACTATCGCGAAAACGAACATAGATCCTTTCAGGTTCAGTCAGATAAGGAAAAAGGCAGTATAGCGCCAGCCGAAGCAGGCTCCAAACGATCTGAGGGGCAATTGCAGAGATCGCTGAGGCTTCGTGTTATAATCCGCCGCATTCTGCCGATCAGGCGCCTCGCGATCTTTTTAAGTGAGAGACCATGTTTGATAATTTAACCGATCGTTTGTCGCAAACCCTGCGAAATATTAGCGGCCGCGGAAGGCTGACTGAAGAGAACATCAAAGAGACCCTGCGCGAAGTACGCATGGCGCTGCTTGAAGCTGACGTTGCGCTGCCGGTAGTGCGTGACTTCATTAACCGTGTGAAAGAAAGCGCGGTCGGTCATGATGTGAATAAAAGTCTGACGCCAGGTCAGGAGTTTATCAAAATCGTTCGTAACGAACTGGTTACGGCGATGGGTGCAGAGAACAATGCACTCGACCTGGCTGCGCAACCGCCAGCCGTAGTGCTGATGGCGGGCCTGCAGGGTGCCGGTAAAACCACCAGCGTCGGTAAGCTGGGTAAGTTTCTGCGTGAGAAGCACAAAAAGAAAGTCTTGGTGGTTTCTGCCGACGTCTATCGTCCGGCGGCAATCAAACAGCTCGAAACCCTGGCGCAACAGGTTGGGGTGGATTTTTGCCCGTCCGATCTCAGCCAGAAGCCGGTGGATATCGTTAACAATGCGCTGCGTGAGGCTCGCCTGAAGTTCTACGATGTGCTGCTGGTGGATACCGCCGGTCGTCTGCACGTTGATGAAGCGATGATGGACGAAATCAAGCAGGTTCATGCCGCGATTAAGCCGGTTGAGACGCTGTTTGTAGTCGATGCCATGACCGGTCAGGATGCGGCAAACACGGCTAAAGCCTTTAATGAAGCGCTGCCACTGACCGGGGTTATTCTGACCAAAGTCGACGGTGATGCACGAGGTGGTGCGGCGCTTTCGATTCGTCATATCACCGGTAAGCCGATCAAATTCATGGGTGTCGGTGAAAAAACCGACGCACTTGAACCATTCTATCCTGACCGTATTGCTTCGCGCATCCTCGGCATGGGGGACGTGCTGTCGCTGATCGAAGATATCGAAAGCAAGGTTGACCGCGATCAGGCGGAGAAACTGGCTAAGAAGCTGAAAACTGGCGACGGTTTTGATCTCAATGACTTCCTTGAGCAGCTGAAACAGATGCGCAACATGGGTGGCATGGCCAGCTTGATGGGTAAATTGCCCGGTATGGGGCAGCTGCCTGACAATGTGAAGTCGCAGATGGATGATAAAGTGCTGGTGCGCATGGAAGCGATTATCAACTCGATGACACGCAAAGAGCGTGAGAAGCCAGAAATCATCAAAGGCTCGCGTAAGCGCCGCATCGCCACGGGCTCTGGTATGCAGGTGCAGGACGTTAACCGCTTATTGAAGCAGTTCGACGACATGCAGCGCATGATGAAGAAAATGAAGAAGGGCGGTATGGCGAAAATGATGCGCGGTATGAAGGGCATGATGCCGCCAGGTTTTCCTGGCCGCTAAACGTTCCACAAAAAAGCCCGAAAAGACGCTGTTTAGGTTGCTTTTTGCGCCAAAATGAGTAAAATTTTCGGGCTTTTTATACAGCACCCGGACCCCGTTCCTCGATGGGGGCCGGGTGTTTTATTAACTGAAGAGGATGTTATGGTAACAATTCGTTTGGCACGTCACGGCGCTAAAAAGCGTCCGTTCTATCAGGTCGTCGTCACTGACAGCCGCAATGCACGCAACGGTCGTTTCATCGAGCGCGTTGGTTTCTTCAACCCGATCGCATCTGGTCAGGCTGAAGGTCTGCGTCTGGATCTAGACCGTATCGAGCACTGGGTTGGCCAGGGCGCAACGCTTTCTGATCGCGTTAACGCGCTGGTCAAAGAAGCTAAGAAAGCAGCTTAATCTGTCACGGTGGTGAGCATGAGCAGACAACTTGCCGCACAGCCTCCTGTTAACCCGATTGTATTGGGTAAGATGGGAGCGGCCTACGGTATTCGCGGCTGGCTCAAAGTGTTTTCCTCCACTGAAGACGCTGAAAGCATCTTCAACTACCAACCCTGGTTCATCCAGCGCGCCGGTAAATGGCAGCAGGTCGAACTGGAAGGTTGGAAGCACCATAATCAGGACCTGATAATCAAAGTCACAGGCATTGAAGATCGGGATGCGGCGGCTCAGTTAACCAATTGCGAAATTCAGGTTGACTCGACGCAGTTGCCATCGCTGGAAGAGGGTAACTACTACTGGAAAGACCTTATGGGCTGCCAGGTGGTTAATCTCGAAGGCTACGAGATGGGTAAAGTCATCGATATGATGGAAACCGGCTCGAACGACGTTCTCGTCGTTAAGGCAAACCTGAAGGATGCATTCGGTGCTCAGGAGCGGTTAATTCCGTTTCTTGATGAACAGGTTATCAGGAAAGTCGATCTCTCTACTGGTGTCATTGAGGTAGATTGGGATCCTGGTTTTTGATCTCCGAATCGAACGGTAACGTAACGGCGAATACAATGTGGATTGGTGTTATTAGCCTGTTTCCAGAAATGTTTCGCGCTATTACCGATTACGGGGTAACTGGCCGGGCTGTAAAAAACGGTCTGCTCAGCATTCAAAGCTGGAGTCCTCGTGACTTTACGCACGACCGGCACCGTACCGTGGATGATCGTCCTTACGGCGGCGGACCGGGAATGCTGATGATGGTACAACCCTTACGGGATGCTATCTCTGCAGCGAAAGCAGCGGCAGGTGATGGTGCCAGGGTGATATATCTTTCACCTCAGGGTCGCAAACTGGACCAACAGGGCGTTTGTGAACTGGCGGCGCGGGACAAGTTAATTCTGGTCTGCGGTCGTTATGAAGGGATTGATGAGCGCGTAATCCAGACCGAAATTGATGAGGAATGGTCAATCGGTGATTACGTTCTCAGCGGCGGGGAACTGCCAGCAATGACGATGATTGATGCAGTCGCCCGGTTTATTCCTGGTGTACTCGGCAAGCAGGCGTCAGCCGATGAGGATTCATTCTCTGAAGGCTTGCTGGATTGTCCGCACTATACCCGACCTGAAGTGTTAGAAGGCGTGGAGGTCCCGGCAGTATTACTGTCAGGCAACCATGCTGATATTCGCCGCTGGCGTCTGAAGCAGTCGCTAGGCCGTACCTGGCTGAGAAGACCTGAACTTCTGGAAAACCTGGCTCTGACTGAAGAGCAAGCAAGGTTGCTGAATGAGTTCCAGCGGGAATTTCAGCAGCAACAAAACGATGATGTGGAAGAGTGATCCTCCCCGACTATCAGTTTACCCAGGATATGAGATTTAATTATGAGCAACATTATCAAGCAAATTGAACAAGAGCAGATGAAACAGGACGTACCTTCCTTCCGCCCGGGTGATTCCGTGGAAGTGAAAGTATGGGTCGTTGAAGGTTCTAAAAAACGTCTGCAGGCATTCGAGGGCGTGGTTATCGCTATTCGTAACCGCGGTCTGCACTCTGCATTCACTGTTCGCAAAATTTCTAACGGCGAAGGCGTTGAGCGTGTATTCCAGACTCACTCGCCGGTAATTGACAGCATCGCTGTTAAACGTCGTGGCGCTGTGCGTAAAGCCAAACTGTACTACCTGCGTGAGCGTACTGGTAAGTCTGCTCGTATTAAAGAGCGTCTTAACTAAGGTATCGCTAACGCGACATCTAAAAGTTAATAGCAAACAAGGGGTTGGCGTGATGCCAGCCCCTTTTTTTGCCATGAGGGTTGTCAGCTGACTATGGTTAACCGGACTCCGACCGCTGAAAATGATAAATCGCTGTATTTACCGGCCCTTTCTCTAACACGATCAAGCCATAGCGACAGCCAATAAAATGGCCGCCGCACTTCTCTGCAACGGCACGACTGGCCACGTTATCTTCAGCCGCCAGAATCTCAATGACCCGGGTCTCCGGTTTTGAAAATCCCAGCGACAGCAGCGCTGCCACCGCGCGGCTGGCGATCCCCTGCCGCTGAGCGTCGCTGCGAACCCAGTAGCCAATGGCGCTGGTGTCACCCGGTTGACGGGCAAAGCGTATTCCTGCGCCACCCAGTAATTGGTTATGCTGATCAACAATTGCAAACTCTTCAGCTTCCTGCCTCATCCGTTGCCAGTGGGTAAAGCGGATCCAGCCTTCCGCTTCATGAGGCTCATAATCGTGATGCGCCCACACCATCCACGGAATCAGGCTGTCCAGGGAGGCATTGACCGCAGCAGTAAACGCGGGTACGTCATTTAACATAAAAGGTCTCAGACGGACATTGAGTTGGGATCGGGGCATGATGGACTCGGCTTTAAAATAAACCATATCTTCATTTTGTCTGCAGCAGACAGAAACACAACAAACCTTGGTGTAAATATATATGTACATCTACCGGATGCCCGTTAGGACGGGTTTTGTATTAAATTAATGAT
>Ga0209067_10000244_pt1 | contig 37323 bp, 20 predicted proteins | sample ColStrG_CSR_2013_FD_187199 | JGI IMG/M metagenome (GOLD analysis project Ga0209067, IMG submission 187199) | Freshwater sediment microbial communities in response to fracking from Pennsylvania, USA - Cold Stream Run_MetaG_CSR_2013 (SPAdes)... | ecosystem: Environmental > Aquatic > Freshwater >... | reverse complement strand
GCATTCTTATTCATAAAGAATTTTTGCATTAAGGAAAATGTATAATATAAGAACAGGGTTCCTAAGCCAATTAAAATACATTCCGGAATCATAAAATATCCCAATTTGGAAACCGGAAATACTAAAAAGAGTATAATTTCCGGTAGGAATAAAATGACCATTTTACCTACCATTTCCCAATATCTTCTGCTAAGAGAATAAGGAACATTTCTCAGATACTCCTGCCATTTACTATCGAAATAGAAAATTTCCTTTACCAGGGAATAATGGATTACCATAGCAATAATTAAAAAAAGAACAGGTACTTTCTCGTCAAAAACCCAAATTTTAGTAATGGTTAAAGAAAAAAAGAGTAATGCAAGGGAAATTATCTTTGTAATGAGCAGCATGAATTTCCGGTTAAGAAATAGATAATATAAAAAGGCTGAAAAGGGTGACTTTTTCCTATTTAAAACCCAAAGGGTAATACCTACCAGCCAATTATTCCGAACAAACAATTCTCCATAGTTATGGGATAATACATATGCCATTAAATATTGGACAAGAAAATGTATACCTAAAAAAAATCCTGAGGCAAACCAAAAACCGTGCGTAAATCCCTGATAAACAGTAAAAAAGAGATATAAGGTAAAGGGTAAACATGCCCAGAATACCGAAATCAGGAAAGAGAGGAATAGGCTGTTTTTATTAAAGCAGGGAGCCAAACATAATAGGAATTCATTCTCCGGCTTCTTTAAGGCTTTCTGAACATAGAAGAAAAAACGTATATCGTAAAGAATCCAGACCAAGACCATGATAGAATATACCCTACTATCCTGAAAAATCCCTAAAACCAGGGAGGTATGAAAAAAAGGGATCTGTTCAGGATGAAGTAATCCAAATCCAAAATATACTATCAGAAAATAAAACAAGCTCATCCGCAAATAAAAAGGAAGAACCAACACTTTAAATAAGACCCGCTTTATGGGATATAAATCGGTTTCCATTAAATCCTGTTCAGGGTTTTATTCTCCACTTTAAAAATTCCTGAAAGAATACTTTCATCAAAATTTATAACCTGATGGGTAGAAAAAAGAATCAATAAATGTTCATCCTCCTTAAACCATTTGATTAATAATTCCAAAAAAATAGCAATCGATTCTTTATCGAGGGTTATAAGAGATTCGTCCAATAATAAAAGTCTTGGATTTCCAAACCAGGATAATACCAAGGAAAGCTTTTTAAGCATCCCACTAGAATAGGTTTTTAGGGTTTTTCCTGAATATTCAGGAACACCCAATGCATTCGATAATTCCCTTGACCTGAAATTAGGACCTTTTGCCCTTTCAAAAAAGGATAATAAATCATTTCCAGTTAAAAAATCAGGGTATATTGGTTCTGCTTCCGCAAAATTAACCGCCTTACGGTAGGCTATTCTATTCAATTTTTCCGATCCTATGGGGGCTAAAATAATATCTCCCCTATAGGGTAAAATTCCTGCCAGTATTTTTAAAAAAGTAGTTTTCCCAGCCCCATTTTCACCCTGAATCAGATAAAATCCTTTTGCGATAGAAAATGAAGGAATGTCTAATATAGATATTTCACCGTATTCCTTAACCAGGTTTCGAATTTCTAGTAAGGCCCCTTGCAAAATCTTTTATCGGGAATGAAGTTCTACAAAATCGCGGGTGGAATGGCCCGTGAAAATCTGGCGGGGGCGACCAATAGGCTCCTTGTTTTCTTTCATTTCTTTCCATTGGGCAATCCAACCAGGTAAGCGACCCAAGGCAAATAAGACGGTAAACATATCGGTTGGGAATCCTAATGCCCGATAAATTATTCCTGAATAAAAATCCACATTTGGATATAATTTTCTTTCAATAAAATACGGATCCTGTAAAGCGGTTTCTTCCAGTTTTTTTGCAATTGCTAAAATAGGATCTTTAATACCCAATTGGTTCAATACATTATCACAAGCCACTTTAATTATTTTGGCTCTGGGATCAAAATTCTTATAAACTCTATGCCCAAATCCCATTAAACGGAAAGGATCGTTTTTATCTTTCGCTTTATTAATCCATTTCTCGGTATCACCCCCATCCTGTTCAATCTGTTCCAACATTTCAATCACTGCCTGATTGGCCCCCCCATGCAAGGGTCCCCACAAAGCCGATATACCTGCCGATATACTGGCGTATAAATTACTTTCGGCAGAACCTACCATTCTTACGGTAGAAGTAGAACAATTTTGTTCATGATCGGCATGAAGAATTAATAAGGTATTCATGGCCGAAACAATAGCCGGAGAAATGGTATGCTCTTCCGTTAATTGACCAAAGGTCATATTCAGGAAATTGGATACATAATCCAATTTATTTAAAGGATATATAACGGGATGGCCAAGAGATTTCTTATAAATCCAGGAAACTATGGTTGGCATTTTAGCCAATAATTTTATAATGGTTTCTTCCTGATCCGCATTTGGATTAAGAGATTCCGGATAAAAAGAAGAAAGGGCAAAAATTAAGGTCCCCAATTGACCCATAGGATGAGAATGAGAGGGAAATCCATCAAAGAACTTTTTCATATCCTCATGGATAAGGGTATGGCGGGAAATATGATGGGTAAAATCCTCCAATTGGGAAAGATTAGGTAATTCCCCATAAATTAAAAGATAAGCTACTTCAATAAAGCTGGATTTTTCAGCCAATTGCTCAATAGGATAACCTCGATAGCGAAGAATTCCCAATTCACCGTCCAGAAAAGTAATGGAGCTTTTGGTTGCACCTGTATTTTTATACCCGGAATCTAGGGTTATATAGCCGGTTTCATCTCTTAATTTTGTGATGTCCAGGGCTTTTTCATTTTCGGTTCCGGTAAAGGATTTAAGTGGAAAAATTTTATCGTCTATTTTTAATTCTATAGATTCTGGCATAAAGAAATATGGGCTTGTTTTCAAATATACGCTAAATCGTCTAAATCGAAATGGACATTTACCTTAATTAAGTCTCTAGTTTTGAATCTATTTTTAATTTAATGAATAGGAAAACCATTAGTTAAAATCTCCAGAAAAATTAATGTCCGCATATTTTTTTGAATAGCTTACCCAAGAGGAAAGATCTGATTGCATTTGTACCAGTTCTAAGGCTTTATTTTGAGCCTGAACCGTTTTACCCGGCGGAGATTCCAGGATTTTATTAGCCTCCATTCTAAAATATATAGATTTCTCCATTAGATTTCCTGCCTGTAAAAGAAGGTTCATTCTTTCTGAGGAGTTCATTGCATAAAGGTTATCCGATTTTATGAGGCTCTCTAGTTCGAGGGCTTGCTCCTCATAACGGCTTGAAAAATTTTGAAGGATCTGATAGACCCTTCCTTTCTGATCGTCCATATAGGTTTCTAACCCTAATTGATTATACACACCATTAATCCCGGAACTGGATTTATTCAGCCCCTGGCTATTCCCAAAGGAAAAAAATCCAGAATGGTATTTATTATAAAGATTAATCCCCAACATCAAATCTTCTGATTTACTATTTATTTTTTTAAGTAGGTTCCCAAAAAAGGAGTTTGGATCTAAATAATCATTTTGGTTTCCTTTCATGGATACATTCTGACGGGCAAAATATAGGATATCGGAAACCCTTAGGTTTTTAATGTTGGAAGCTTTTAATAAATCATTTCGAATTTCCGATTCTAGTTTTAAAAGGGAAGAAATCTCATTTTTTGTTTGAATAGATATTTCGGTGAATTGGGTTATTTTCTCATAAGTACTTTGTAGCTTTTTAACCTGATTAATTCCCTGGCTTAATATATTGGATAGGATCAGGGTATTCCCATCTGGCAAAATACCGGATCTGACCAGGATTCCGGAATGCAGGATAAAAAAAGAAATAAAAAAGAACCCATATATGGGATTAATCCTGGGGGATAAAGTTAATTTCATAACCATCGGGTAATTTAAATTCCATGTTCTGACTTGAACTGGCCAATTTTTTAATCTCACTAGCAAGGGTATTCCCAGCAATGGGAATATTTTCATTGATAGTTTGACCTGTTGTATTTGCTATTTGGTTTTTTGTATTCTGATATAGTTCCTTTAAAAAGCCCTTTTTATTCCCTTTTAAACCATCCAGGGAAATCCCCTCCTGGGAATCCCGTCCTATCGAAATAAATTCTATAGGGAATTCTGTTCCCTGAACCTTTACCGAATAAATACGGCAAATAAGCCTATTTCCTTCTATAGAAACATGGGCATTTAAAAGCGTATTTATCGGAAAATAAACATTATCCAGAATAGCCTCCTGGATGGTTCTAAGCTGAATTTCAGACCCTTCTTTAATAGTTTGATCGTCGATTATTTTTGTCCGCAGGTAATTAAATTTTTTTGGGATCCACTCTTTTTTTTCTTCCGTTTTCTCCAGGTTTTTATCCGGCTTAGAATAACTATTGAAAGGATTACCTGATTTATAATCTTTAATCAAACCAGTATTTGGTAAACTGGCGTTTTCAATATCCGATTGGCTTGGAATGAAGAAATCCGGGTGTTTATTAAGTTTACTTCCTTGGGAAGAATTTTGTCTTTGGGATAAGAGTTTTTCCGTCTCTCCTTCTATTCTATTCCTGTTTTCCTGTATATCCTGGTTTTGCTTTTCATAAACAGAATCTTTATCTGGAAATTTTAAGGGGCTAAGAATGCCTCCCTTCTGTATTAAATATTTCCTTTTGGCTTCCCCTAATTCCTCTTCCAATTCGTTTAAATTAAATTTCTTTTGGGAAAGAAGCTGAACAGGATTGCGAGGATTAACCACTCCAGGGGCCAGGTTTGAATTGTTCTTTGCCAGCAAAAAGAAACGGATTAATAAAACCAATCCTATTAGGGTACTGGGAACACTCAGGAACCAGGTTAATCGTCTATAGGTTTTAAAAAAATTGGATAACATTTCAATTCACCATTTTTTAGAGAATTTCAGCCAATTTGAATGCCCTTTCTGGAATATCGATAGTTTCCTTACGGTCTCCATTTAATTCGCGGAAAGTAGCACTAAACTCACCCCGATCACTGGATCCAAATAAGGGTAGTATATAAACCAAGGTCTGTTTATCCTTTGGTCCACAGGAGGTGATTTTGGGGGAGTATAATGGGGATAATACGGTATTCTGAGAAAAATGTCCCTTTCTCCTGAATTGAAAACTGACATAATCCAAATCATAATTTAAACTGCTGCGGTTTATTATTTTAAACTTCAAAATCATTCTTTTGGTATCTGAAAAAATATTGGTTAAGAGTATCGTTATTTGATTTTCGGCAGTTCCGAAGGTTTTAAACCTATCGGGTGAGTTTTGAATTTTTGAAATGGAAATACCAAAAGGATTGCCCAAAGTATCTAAGGAATCAATATTTGAACTAAGGTCTATATTTGGAGTTTTACCTTTTTCCCCCTTACCTGGATGAAAGCTTTCTTTAATTTCTTCTTTAGAAACTGTTTTATTTCCCGATTCTACCTGATGGCTTTTATTAAGTAAATCGAAATTGATATTTCTAAAATCGTAAAGGGAAATAGAGGGATGAACCTGATAAACCAGGTTTACGACCCATAAACCTTGTCCACATTTTAAAAACAAATTGGTTGTTTTAGCTCCTGGTTTTAAGGCTTTTAAGTAAACCATGCTCTTTTCCACCTGAAAGGCAAAATCAGCACTACCAATATTGATCAAATCAACTTCTTTTGGAAAAGCCAGGTAAATGGAACTGGTATTCGAAACCTTTAAGGAATCGGGGAGAATGGTAAATGTTTTAGAAATTGGATTCTGTGAAAATGCCAATACCGGAATTATTATAAAAAGCTTTAAACCAATTATTTTTAGAAGATTAGGCATGGATTTCCTTATCATAAAACCTTCTGGCAAATACCAGGATATTTTTCTTTCTTAAGGAAAATTATTGATTTCCTTTTTACAATTAAATTAAGGATTTTGAGGAATTACTGAAACAGAATCTTTCAAATCTTTTTTATTGTTTTCATATTTTAGAAAGGCAATTTTTTGAACCAATAAACCAAAGGGATTCGCTTCAGATCGGGAAACCGGAATTAATTCAAATTCTGCCTTTATTTTCTGGTATTGTATACCTCCTACCGATTGCCAATTCTGCGTCAGGTAAAAAATACCTTGAATTGGCAATGCATTCATATTTAATTGAATGCTATCCATATCGACCGTGACCTTGGCCGATGTGGATATGAGATTTTCATACACCTCATTGGATTTAAATGTATTGAAAAGTTTTAAACCGTCAGAATGATCCATTAAGTTAAGGGCTGTTTCCATATGATTATTAAAATTATCCTTATCCCAGCCAAATAAATTCTGGCATAAAACACGGATATGATTCCTGGCCTCAAAAACAGAAACTTCATGATTATAGGATGCATAGGCCAGGAATGTTTGATGGGGAGAAATAATATAAACCCTCTCTCCGGAAATCTTAAAAATATAGGCAATGGAAACCAGGGAGAGGATTAGGATAAAGACCATAGCCCAAACCAAAACGGTAAAACTGGTTTTTAAGGTTTGGAAAGATTCCTGAATAGATTTCAGAGAGGATATATCGGTTCTCATTTTCGGTTAATTAGGGAATTTGTGGTAGTTAAACTACTGGAAACCAAAGTTGTAAAGGCTCTAAAATTAGTGGTTAAGAAATGACTGGAATTAAACCCACCCATGTAAAGGCTGGTGAGCCAGGGAACCAGGGTATACATAAATCCCACCATGATCTGATCCATAAAATAGGGTGTTTCGGTAGAGCCCTGACCCTGTCCGATAAATTGATTTAATGCCGGCATTACTGAAACCTGGTTATAATAATCCAGGATTATATGATCTAAAATATTTAGAGTAAGGGACCATAAATACACTGAGACCAGTTTCTGAAACCAGAATTTACCAATATGCCCAAAACCTTCATTTAGGGATAAAGTCAAAGCCAATGGCCCTATGGCCAATAAAAACTTTAATAATAGGGCACGTACCGTCTCAATAAATGCTCTTGCAATACTGGCAAAAACACTTACTAAGGAAGCCAGAAAATCTACCCCGGTCGATTTCACTTCGGATATCATGGCTGCCCAGGTGGAGGAGGTCCAGTTTTTCAATCCCTGCCAAAGATTTCCTGATTTCATTTTTTGCGTGGATTGATCCAGGTTTTTACTATAGGTTGCCAATCGTAAGGCTCTGGCCTCATTCATTGCAATAGTTACCGAATGGATGGGATCGTCTAATGGTTTTGAAACGAAGCCAATAATAAAATTACAAACAGCACCTGTTTTTTGGATAACTGTAGGATAAGTGGCTATTAGAATCCAAAGGAGAATACCCGTATAAAACGAATGATAATGAATTGGATTAGAGGAAATAAATCCCTTAATTATCAGCAATCCGATTTTTATTAATAAAAAAAGGGGAATGAGAAATAAACATCCGGTTTGAATTCCCGATTGCAATTGATTAAAGACCAATTGCATGGGTAAATCATTTAATAGTACCATCCTCTCTCCTTTCTTCCAGAATTTGGTCGATGGCCAATTCGGAATTATATCCATATTTTTCCAAATACCGTCTAAGTTTTTCTCTGGATTCAATTTTACTGTCAAAGGCAATTTTTTCCTCCGGACTTGGCTCAAGAACAAATACGAATGCCTTGTTCCCAAATTTTATAAATATTTCTCTCCAACCCTCCATATCATTTTTCCTAAGACTTTTTAATAGTCCAAGTTCATGTTCCGTTAAGCCTAAGGAAACCTGCAATAAGGGATAAAACTGTGGAATTGAACCATGATCTAAAATAACCTTGGTGGAGGTATTTTGTAAAATGGCCCTTCCAAAAGGAGACTTTTCAATTTCATCTATTCCCTGGGTTATAATAGATACCGCACCGTTCGATTTTCGTATGGTCCTAAACATATTCATAACAAAATCACCCAGTGCATCCCTGAGCATACTCCATGCCTCATCCATATATATATGTTTTCTTTGAACAGGATGATCCCGAAATTTATCTAATACCATTTCAATGAGAATTAGGGATACAATGGGAAATAAGGTTCTATCCTCCTTAATTCCTTTGTAAATCAAACATATTAGGGAACTATCGGATAATAGGGTCTGTTCTGAAGAGTTTAATAAATCAGGATAATTCCCCAAATGGGTAAAATCAAATAATACGATTAGTAGGCTTTGAATATCCAGGTATTCAAGTCCCAATAAAATCTCCTCATCGGAAATTCTCCCTTCTTTTAAATCTTTTATAAAAGAATAGAAGCTATTCATTCCGGGCAAAGATTTTTGGGCAGCTACCGTATCCAGAATGGTGCAGGCATTCAATCTCCTATAGTATCCCATTATAATCCTGCTTAATAAGGATTTTTCGGTTTTAGAAATGGAATAATGATCTCCTTTCCAGAGTACAATAAGGAGAGTAATTAGAAAGTTAACTTTATCGGCTCCCGGCTCAAAAATCCCATTTTCATTTCTTTTAAAAAGAAATGGATTAAATGCTAATCGTTTTGTTTTTTGGTAATCGAAATACTTACCGGGTATAATTTGAAACAATCCTTTATACGAACCGCCAATATCTAATATAATTACATCCTCCCCATCGGAAAAATGCTGGCTAATAAGCGTATTTACAACAAAGGATTTTCCTGATCCTGAGGGTCCAATAATGATTTTATTTTTATTATCTAATTCTGGATTCCAGAAATCTATATAAACGGGCACCCGATTTCGGTTGCATAACAATAATCCCGTTTTATCCCCCCGGTAAGGACCGGTAAAATGGAAATAACAGGCAGCATTTTGGCTTGGCATCATGATCCACCTGAAATTTTCATTCAGATTTCCTCCTACCATGGAAAAGAATAAATTAGTAGTATCAAGGTTCTCAAGCATCGCTTTAAACCCATGTAAGGAAGTCATTTTGCCTAAAATTTTTTCAATTTTTCTACCTTGTTCATTGGGTTCTTCATCATAGACCATAACATTTAAGTGAAATCGAACCAATCCGCCTCCATTTCTTCTTACCGCTTCGGTTAGATCCGACAAACCTATTTCCTGGAGTTCGACCGCCTGGTCGCCTTTTCGGGTGAAAGAATTCACTAGTTTCCTTAATCCATCCAAGCGAAACAATTCCTTTTCTGTATCACAAACCTGAATACATTGATTTACTATATGAGGGAAATGAATTTCTGATAGCAAGGGATGGATCAAGGGTACATGGATTCCAGATTTACCCGGATAACTGGTGGATACTTCGGGTCCCTGCCCTATCATGCTAATGATATTAAGATGTTCTCTCCCTATTATACAGGCATTTTTTGCGTTTAATATGGATTTTTGAAGGGTAGAATATGCCTCGGATGAGAAATCCAAATTAAAATAACTATAATAAAAAGATATAAGGTCCTGATCTTGTAGTCTTTTAAAAGATAAATCGCCAAATTGACTGAGAATGGTCATAAATTGCGAACCTAAAACTTCCGCATTCTCCAACTTTTCTTCCAGGCCATCCAGAAGATCAGAAAATCGTTTCCTTCCCAGGGAAAAGAAGGTATTGATGGGCTGGAAACTTTGGTCCTTTTGGGTAAAACTTAGAAATAAAAAAGATTTTTGAGATAAAACCGGCCTTGAAAAGAAATGCCGCCATTTTCTATCCGAGAAATACCCTTCTTGCCCATAATTCTCCTGAAAAACTCTTGGAAAAAATACATCTATTTTTTGAAGGAAACTTCCCGGAGGAAGAACCCCTAATGCCGAATGAAAAATATAATGGAGATTTCTATAGGAATCCTCAGAAATTTCCTCCGGGCTTGGTAATCTGGTAAATTCATAGGCAAGGCTAATATTCCCATTTTTGGTAATGGTTTTACCAGATTCTATAAATTCAATAGGAAAGATTTCTTCAAGAAAATCCATATTCTTCTTTCCACCTTGTTTAAATGAATTTGATAGGAATTTGTCCATTTTCAATATAAAATTGTTTTTTCTGTAAGAAATAAAAGGCAAATAAGGAGAGTAGGTAATGGGGTTGTTTATTTTTATTATTGATTCGTAGAAAAATCAAAATGACCATAGACAGGAAAAAATCAAATCCAAAGAATTGAGGAATATTCCATCCTAAAACAAAAAAAACACCGCCTAATAATAATAAGGCAATAAAAAGACCCAAAACCAGCACCAAATCAATAAGGGATATACCAAAAAGGCTGGGCGGCTTTTCAATAAAAGGGAAGGTTCGGAAGGTTTTCATTTCATCACATTTCCAAGATCTCCAATAATGATTTGAATTCCGAACCAAACAATGAGGCCTATAATTAAAGCTATAAGTTTACCTTTTGCCTTTCCGGAATAATGATCATCACCTGAAAGTCCGAACATGGAATTAGCAATGGTGGCACCCGCATATATGGCCCCAATGATAACCATTACATTAAGAATTTTAAGCGTCCATTTAAAGACATCCTGAAGTTTTGATTCCGTTGAGCCGGAAGACACAATCTGAGCCAAATGAATAAGGTTTTGCATATCAATATTTTTGATTAAATTTAAATATATAAATTATATTATCAAATCTTTTAGAAAAAATTTGTTTTCCATCCGGGTCCTTACCCGTTAAATACAAAACCGTATAAAACCAGGTTTGATACGTGTAAAATAATCCTCTTTGGGCCCTGCCTATGGTGAGAATATGCATGCATGGCAAGTCCCCTTTTTCTATCTGGTCCGCCTATATGGAAATAAAATTTTTATGGGATCCGGAAGCTTTTATTCCTGGTTGATCCCTGGATATAATACCCTAAATAATGGTTAATATTCCTTAGTTAAATACACATTTAATTATTTGAATTATCCGGAATTAATAAAGGATTAAAGAAAAAAGAAGGATGTAAAGCACCATGCCAAAATTCAGGATTGGATAGCCGCGTAATTTAATGCCGAAACCAATATTTAATAAATTTTCATAAAAATTATATTTTAACATAAAATTAACTTACAATGAATATTTATTGATATTAAATTAACACTCCTTTCCAATAATTAATAATTTTTTATTAATTGAATATTTAAAGAACATATAAAAAAAGGTGAAAATAAATGGGGATTGTTGAGAAATAAATTTTCATTTTGGGGAAACTTATCCCCATTCTATTTATATTTGTGCGCCAAAGACTTGCTTGAAGTTTTTTTACTATTACGTATTGACTGTTTATTCAATTGGTTTAATTGTATGAATAGTACCGGATAATCTCTGACAAATCCCCCTTATCAGATTTTATTACAGGGCTGTTTAAAGATTAAGCCTGTATTCAATTAAAGATTGGTTTATAGTAATACGCTCGCATTAATTTTAGTATTCATTTATCTAAATTGTTCTATATGAAACATTTGTACTCCATTTTACGTCCAGTTCAAAATGTCTGGTTAAATCTGGCTCTTACAATTTGTTTATTGGGGGTCTCCTTTACAGGAAGAGCACAGGTAACCAATACAACAAGTCCATTTAATCCATCGGATCCCTTAACCAAATACAATAGTGCGGCTCCACCGGCAATACCCGCAAATGGTATAATTTCCAAATGGGTATATACCCCCAGTATAACAGGGTGGAATGATTCCACCTTCAAGCCCTATTTTTATAATGGAATGGCCTTCCGTTTACAATATCCGGCAAGTTATAAACCCGGAGTAAATGATGGAAAAACCTATCCCCTAATCATCATGTTTCACGGCTTAGGAGAAGCCGCCCCTATCTACGATAATGAGCGTCAATTATTCAATGGCGGTCAGATAACCCAGCAGGCCTTACAAAATGGGACAATCGATGCATTTTGTATTTTCCCTCAAAATACCGGGGGGGTTTGGGGATATTCCTATTATCAAAATCTTCAGGACCTAGCCACCTATATGGAGGCTAATTGTAAAGTGGACCCCCAAAGGGTGGTAGCTCATGGTTTATCGGCAGGAGGTCAGGCCATTTGGGACATTGAAAACAGTATCCCTAAATGGCTTGCGGCATGTATACCCATGAGTGCGGCCAGCAATTATTATCTAAATGGAGATCAGGGTTATAAATATACCCCAATCTGGTTGGGACAAGGGGGATTTGATACTGCACCCACCCCGGCAAATGCTCAATTTGTGGTAAATGGAATCACAGCAATCGGCGGTAATATTAGCTATACCTTATTTCCCTTTGACGGCCATGATTGCTGGGATAGTTTCTACCTATTGCCTGGTTTCTGGCCCTTTCTGATCAATGCCAATAAAGCCAATCCCTATGTGCTTTATGGAAAGACCGCTTTTTGTTCGGCTTCGGGTATTCAGGATACCATTGGGTTAACTCCGGGATTTTCAAGCTATCGATGGTATAAAAACGGTGTTTTAATTCCCGGGGCCAATAGCAATTATATTGTGGTTAACCAAACAGGAAGCTATACGGCCCAGTATCAGTATGATAATGGACAATGGTCTTATCAGTCCCCTATTCCTGCCGTGATTTCGGTTACCCCTCCTACTACGACACCGGCTATAACCTTAGCCAGAAATGAGAGTGTGGTATATCCCAGCCCGGATACAACGGGAGGTGGAGTAGCTTTGACCGTTCCAGGCACTTTTGCTTCCTATAGCTGGATCAATGTTGCCACTAATCAGGTAGTGGGTACGAATTCTGTTTTTGTTGCCAAATCACCTGGTCAATATGAAGTTACGGTTGCTGCAACCGGCGGATGTTCCGGAAATTATTCTGCCCCATTCAACGTATATCCGGCCAATGGAACAGGTGCACCAGCCCCTGCTACCAACCTTACTGGTTCCTCCCCCTCAGTAACCAGCATTCAATTATCCTGGGTGAAGAATAATGCCCAAACCTATAATAATACAGGATTTGAAGTGTATCGGGCCACCCAGTCTGGAGGGCCTTATACCTTTGTAAGCCTTACAGGATCCAATACCACCAGTTACCTGGATACAGCATTATTATCCAATAAAACCTATTATTATATTGTAAGAGCGGTTAATAATAATGGTGCTTCAGCCAATACCGCAGAACTTGCCGTAAAAGTTACAGCCGATACGCAGGCACCAACAGCACCGGGTACCTTAACCGTCATTCCAGGAACGGCTAATACCTATTTGCAATGGGGGAAATCGACCGATAATGTGGCTGTTTCAGGCTATTATATTTATATAAACGGCGTTCAAACCTATACCACTAATAATTTATATTATACGGTTACCGGATTAACCAAAGGACAATCCTATTATTTCACCATTAAGGCCTTTGACCCTTCCGGTAATATTTCAAACCCAAGTAACCAGGTATCTGCCACTATATTGGATAATGGCTTTAATTTTGAATATATCAATGAGCCTTCTCAGATTGGTTACCTTCCTAATTTCCTTACCAGTACCCCTACGGGATATGGTGTAACGAATAATGTATACACCGATCCGGTAACCTATGCCCAGTTCCAGGCTATCCTTTGGCAAGGAACCATGCATATACCGGTTACGGGTAATTATACATTCCAGTTAGCCTCGAATGCAGGATCAGATTTATTTATTGACCAACCCTATAGTCCAACTGCAACCCCCACCATTAATAATGATGGAACCCATGGTACGTATTTCCAACCTCAAGCAACGGTTTATTTAACAAAAGGGGATCATAGCATAGCGGTGGATTATTTCACAGGGAATTCAGGATATATATTCAATTTGTATTGGCTGAATACCCCTACCGGAGTAGGTTCCACCCCAACGAATATTCCCGACTCGATATTCCATACCAATATCCCTCCTGTGGGAACTCTACCTACGGCACCCACTGGTTTAGTTGCAACTGGCTTAGCCTATAATAAAATTGGTTTATCCTGGTCCAATGTGAACGGATCTCCCCAAACCGGAGTTCAGATCTTTAGATCTACCTCCTCATCAGGTCCCTTTACCATTGTAAATACCGTTTCTGGAAGTGCAAGTTCCGCCACAGACTCCTTAAATCTACTTCCTAGTACCACTTATTATTATAAAATTCAATCTATTAATAGTTATGGTAATTCAGCTTTTACAAGTGTTTCTTCGGCGGCAACCAAAGTAACTCCTCCGAAGGTTCCAAATGTGCCCTATGGATTTACCGGAACCGCCTTATCGCAAACTAAAATTAAATTAAGCTGGGTAGACAGTATTGCGAATATTACCAATTATATATTGTATCGATCTACCGATAGTATAAATTATACCTTATTAAAAACCATTCCGGTTGGGACTACTTCCACCACCACCTATACAGATAGTGCCCTAACGGCCTTAACCAAATATTACTATAAGGTATTTGCACAAAATGGAACAGGAAATTCGAATAGCTCCTTAGTGGTTAAAGTGATTACCCTTTCTTATCCCCCTCCTCCATTTACGGCTATTGCCCCTCAAACCATGCTGGCGGGTACCAATTTAACCTTGCCACTCAGTGCAAAGGACCCGAATGGTGCAAAAGTAACCTTCGCCTCCCTTTCCATCCCTTCCTTTGCTACCTTAACCGATAATGGAAATGGTACAGGAAGCCTGGCATTAAATCCGTCTTTAACCAATGCGGGTTCTTATTCCCTCATTTTGAGTGCTTCGGATATTTATGGAACTACCAAGGATACCATCAAACTAACCGTAAATCCCCTGGTTCAACCTACTATTACGGCCATAGCCCCTCTTACTTTAAATCCCGGAGATTCGATAACAAGAACCCTGAGCGCCACCGATGTAAATTTAAATGCTGTTTTAGCCTGGTCTTATAATGTACTTCCCTCCTTTGTTACTGCGGTAACAAATGCAAATGGAACCGTGACCCTTACCTTTAAACCAAAAGCAATGCATGCAGGCATTTATAATTTATTTGCCTCTGTTTCGGACGGGGTGGGAGGAAATGCCAATACCAATATTAGCATTACCGTAAACAGTACCAGTTATGTCTCTACCTATATAAATTTTGGAGATCCATCCCATATTGCCCCTTCCCCTTGGAATAATACCAATACCAGTACAGCCCCGACCGGCTTCAGCCTTTCCTTAAAAGATCAGAACGGAGCCATTTCGGGAAGCTTAATCACCGCCAGTACTTTTTCGGTTTCGAGCTCAGGAGTCAATTCGGGTAATAATTCTGGAATATATCCTGATTTGGTAAGTGCCTCCACCTTTACCTATTCGGGAACAGATACCGCCAAAATTCAGTTTACAGGTTTAAGTCCCCTGAATTTATATAATTTCACCATTCTATCCAGCGTTTCCAGCCCAACGGGTAGTGGTATTACCAAATTTATATTAGGAACCAGCCTGGTTTCTTTGAATGGAACCAATAATACCATCAACACCGCAAACTTTACCGGTATTGCTCCAAATTCTTCTGGTGCAATAACTTTAAAAATGGTGAAAGATGCTGCAGCCAGCAATTCAACCCTAAATGGATTATCTTTCCAGTCATATCCAAATCCATTAACGGTTCCTCCTACAGCTCCTACTTCCCTTTCCGTAAAAGATACCCTGGCCGGTGTAAAACTTAGCTGGGTGAACACTGCTACCAATGCAACCAATTATTTAGTTTTCCGGGCTCCGGTTACCGGAACAACTGTTGGAACCTATGTGCAGATTAATGGGTCGGCGGCAGCAAATCCAAACCTGAATTCCTATCTGGATACCTCGGCAAGAGGTTCGGCCAGCTATTCCTATAAAGTGGAAGCCACCAATACCTATGGAAATTCTGCCTTTACGACCCCTTTAAGTATAACGACTGCCGATAAACCACCGGTGGTCCCTACTATTGCCGCTGTGACCTTTGGAGTGGCTACCTTCGATACCGTTAAGGTATCGGCCAGCCCTCGTTCAGGATCCACCCTTAGCCTTACCATGACCGGTTTATTCGGCACGGCCAAGTTTACCGATAAAGGAAATGGAACCGGTTTTCTGGCATTGAATCCTGCCCTATCGGATACCGGGGCGCATACCCTGACCCTGGTAGCCACCGATGCTTTCACCGGTACTACTTCTCAAAGCTTTAAAGTTACCATTACCAATCCCTACAAGGTCATTCCTTCTGCGCCTACTGCCCTGGCTGCAAAAGATTCCTTACCCGGCACGAAATTAACCTGGACAAATAATACCGCTTATGCCAACAATTATCTGGTTTACAGGGCTCCGGTTACTGGAACCACGGTAGGAACCTATACCCAGATTAACACGGGTGTGGTTGCGAATCCAAACCTGAATGCCTACCTGGATACCTCGGCCAGAGGGCTTTCCACCTATGCCTATAGAGTGGCTGCTACCAATTTAGGGGGCACTTCCGCCTATAGCAATGTGGTTACCCTTACCACCGCGGAAAAACCACCGGTGATTCCTGCCATTGCTTCTGTTACTTATAATATAACTACAAATGATACCGTAAAAGTATCGGCCAATGTTCGTACTGGAACCACCGTAACCTTGTCCATGTCCGGTTTATTCGGGACCGCCAAGTTTGTCGATAAAGGCAATGGAACCGGCTATTTAGCCCTAAGCCCTATTGCCTCAGATACCGGTGCCCATATCCTAACCTTTAAGGCTACCGATGCCAATGCCGGTATTAGCACCCAGAACTTTACCGTTACCATTAAGAATCCGGGTGCCGTTCCTCCTACAGCTCCTACTTCCTTTTCCGTAAAAGATACCCTGCCCGGTGTAAAACTTAGCTGGGTGAACACTGCTACCAATGCAACCAATTATTTAGTTTTCCGGGCTCCGGTTACCGGAACAACTGTTGGAACCTATGTGCAGATTAATGGGTCGGCGGCAGCAAATCCAAACCTGAATTCCTATCTGGATACCTCGGCAAGAGGTTCGGCCAGCTATTCCTATAAAGTGGAAGCCACCAATACCTATGGAAATTCTGCCTTTACGACCCCTTTAAGTATAACGACTGCCGATAAACCACCGGTGGTCCCTACTATTGCCGCTGTGACCTTTGGAGTGGCTACCTTCGATACCGTTAAGGTATCGGCCAGCCCTCGTTCAGGATCCACCCTTAGCCTTACCATGACCGGTTTATTCGGCACGGCCAAGTTTACCGATAAAGGAAATGGAACCGGTTTTCTGGCATTGAATCCTGCCCTATCGGATACCGGGGCGCATACCCTGACCCTGGTAGCCACCGATGCTTTCACCGGTACTACTTCTCAAAGCTTTAAAGTTACCATTACCAATCCCTACAAGGTCATTCCTTCTGCGCCTACTGCCCTGGCTGCAAAAGATTCCTTACCCGGCACGAAATTAACCTGGACAAATAATACCGCTTATGCCAACAATTATCTGGTTTACAGGGCTCCGGTTACTGGAACCACGGTAGGAACCTATACCCAGATTAACACGGGTGTGGTTGCGAATCCAAACCTGAATGCCTACCTGGATACCTCGGCCAGAGGGCTTTCCACCTATGCCTATAGAGTGGCTGCTACCAATTTAGGGGGCACTTCCGCCTATAGCAATGTGGTTACCCTTACCACCGCGGAAAAACCACCGGTGATTCCTGCCATTGCTTCTGTTACTTATAATATAACTACAAATGATACCGTAAAAGTATCGGCCAATGTTCGTACTGGAACCACCGTAACCTTGTCCATGTCCGGTTTATTCGGGACCGCCAAGTTTGTCGATAAAGGCAATGGAACCGGCTATTTAGCCCTAAGCCCTATTGCCTCAGATACCGGTGCCCATATCCTAACCTTTAAGGCTACCGATGCCAGTGCCGGTATTAGCACACAGAACTTTACCGTTACCATTAAGAATCCGGCTACTATACCACCTGGAGCACCCAATACCCTGGTAGCAAAAGATACCCTGCCCGGTGTCAAGCTTAGCTGGGTGAATACTGCTACCACGGCCACAAATTATTTAATTTTCCGGGCTCCGGTTACCGGAACGACCGTTGGAACCTATGCGCAAATTAATGCCTCTGCCATAGCCAATCCAAACCTGAAAACCTATCTGGATACCTCGGCAAGAGGTTCGGCCAGCTATTCCTATAAGGTAGCGGCTACCAATGGTACCGTAAATTCGGCATTTTCCAATGCAGCCTTAATTACCACTACGGATAAACCGCCTATTATTGCTAGTTTTCCAACAGCAGTTTCCTATAATATTAATACAAAGGATACTTTAAAATTTTTGGTAAGCGTCCGGTCCGGAACCACGGTAACCTTGGGCATGAGCGGATTATTTGGTTCCTCCAAATTTGTTGATAATGGAAATGGAACTGGGTATTTGGCCATGGCCCCTATTTCCTCCGATGCAGGTCCGCATAGTTTAACTCTGACCGCAACCGATTTCTTTTCTGGAACCGCCTCCCAAAGTTTTATTGTGAATATTATAAATCCAACCCCTTCCTATGTATCTACCTATGTGAATTTTGGGGATAATAATCATAATACGGCTCCGTCCCCATGGAATAATACCGGATATAATGTGGGCACAGGAACGGCCTTTACACTGAAAGATTCTACCGCGAATGCCTTAAATAATATAACCATGACCCTGAACTCCGCCTTTAGTGCACCTTCTCCAGGGTCCACCACCGGCAATAATTCAGGCGTATATCCGGATGTGGTTATGACTTCTTCTTTTGCCTATAGTAATACCGATTCGGCTAAAATTACTTTTTCGGGTTTAAATACCAGTAAGCTTTATAATTTCACCTTTTTCTCCAGTTGGGCTAATCCATGGTCAGGAGCCTTAACGGATTTCGGTATTGGAAATACCACAGTAGCCCTGAATGGTAAAAATAATACAACCAATACGGTAAGTATTAATGGGGTAAGTCCTAATTCTTCCGGATCTATTACCCTTCGAATGACCAAGGATGCTGCCAATGCAGCGGCTGCCTATTTAAATGCTTTGGTTATTCGTTCCTATTCGAGTATTCCACCCAGCCCACCAACTGCTCCGACCTCTCTGGCAGCAAAAGATTCCCTTCCAGGTGTGAAACTGACCTGGGTAAATACGGCGACCACAGCCAGCAATTACCTGGTTTACAGGGCACCTGTTACCGGAACTACCGTTGGGACCTATGTTCAAATTAATTCAGCGTCAGTGGCTAATTCAAATCTTACTTCCTATTTGGATACTTCGGCCAGAGGTCAATCTAGCTATGCCTATAGGGTTGCCGCTACAAATTCAGTGGGTACCTCGGCCTATACCAATGTAGTTAGCTTAACCACCTCCGAGAAGCCACCTATTCTAGCCAGCATTCCTGCTCAATCATTTACCGTTTCCACCTTTGATACGGTAAAGGTATCGGCTACCCCTCGTTCCGGATCGACCCTAAGTCTTTCTATGACAGGGCTATTTGGTACGGCAAAATTTGTTGACAAAGGAAACGGGACCGGATATTTAGCCTTAAATCCAATATCCACTGACCTGGGGGTGCATACCGTAACGGTAACCGCAACCGATAGCTATGGTGGAATTACCTCCCAAAGTTTCGCGGTAACGATTAACAGTGTGGTAGTACCTCCTTCCTTCGTTTCCACCTATGTAAATTTTGGAGATAATTCCCATACTGCTCCGTCGCCCTGGAATAATACAGGGTATAATGTGGGTACTGGTACCACCTTCACCCTGAAGGATTCTACCGCAACCCCGAGCAATAATATAACCATGACCCTGAATTCAGCCTTTAATGCTCCTTCTTCAGGCTCTACAACTGGAAATAATTCCGGCATTTATCCGGATGTGGTTATGTCTTCATCTTTTTCCTACAGTAATACGGATTCTGCTAAAATTACCTTCTCAGGATTAAATACCAGTAAGCTATATAACTTCACCATATTCTCCAGCTGGGCAAATCCATGGTCAGGTGCCATTACCAACTTCGGAATGGGAAATACAAATCTTGCCTTGGATGGTAAAAATAATACCACCAAAACAGTAAGTTTTATTGGGTTGTCTCCAAACTCGGCTGGAACCATCACTTTACGGATGACGAAGGATGCGGCCAATGCCGCTTCGGCCTATTTAAATGCATTGGTCATTCGATCCTATTCATCCGTTCCGGCTACCCCACCAACTGCACCCGTGCTTTTGGTCGCCAAGGATTCTTTACCAGGGGTTAAACTTACCTGGACCAATACGGCCACCAATGCCTCTAATTACCTGGTTTACCGGGCACCGGTTACCGGAACGACCATAGGCACCTATGTTCAGATAAATGGAGCGGCCGCGGCCAATGCAAATTTGAATTCCTATCTGGACACCTCCGCCAGGGGATCTTCCAGTTATGCCTACCGGGTTTCCGCTACCAACGCAGTGGGTACTTCCGCCTATACCAATGTGGTAAGTTTAACTACCGCAGAAAAGCCTCCTGTTATTGCGACAATTGCCTCTCAATCCTTTACTATTTCCACTTTTGACACGATTAAGGTATCGGTTAAAGTGCGTTCAGGAACTTCAGTGAGTCTAGCCATGACAGGTTTATTTGGGAACGCTAAATTTGTGGATAAGGGAAATGGAACCGGTTATCTGGCCTTAAATCCAGTTACGACCGATATTGGGGTTCATACCTTAAGCCTGACAGCGACCGATGCCTTTGCCGGAACCGCTACCCAAAGCTTTGCGGTTACCATTAATAATGTGGTGGTGGCCCCTACTTATGTTTCTACCTATGTTAATTTTGGGGATAATGGCCATATTGCTCCTTCGCCCTGGAATAATACTGGATATAATGTAGGTTCAGGTACCATCTTTACCCTAAAGGATTCCACCGCAACGCCTTCAAATAATATCACCATGACCCTGAATTCGGCCTTTAGTGCCCCTTCTTCAGGATCTACCACTGGAAATAATACCGGCATTTATCCGGATCTGGTTATGTCCTCTTCTTTTGCCTATAGCAATACCGATTCGGCCAAAATCACTTTCTCGGGTTTAAATACCAGTAAGCTTTATAATTTCACCCTTTTCTCCAGCTGGGCAAACCCCTGGTCAGGAGCTATTACTGATTTCGGAATTGGAAATACTACCCTAGCCCTGGATGGTAAAAATAACACCACCAAGACCGTAAGCTTTATTGGCTTATCTCCAAACGCAGCAGGCGCCATCACCTTACGAATGACCAAAGATGCGGCCAATGCGGCCTCAGCCTATATTAATGGCTTAGTCATCCGATCGTATACGGCGGTACCTGCCACAGCTCCAACAGCACCGGTTCTTTTGGCGACCAAGGATTCTTTACCAGGGGTTAAACTTACCTGGACCAATACGGCCACCAATGCCACCAATTATCTGGTTTACCGCGCCCCAGTAACCGGAACTACCGTGGGAACCTATGTGCAAATTAATGCCGCCGCTCCAGCCAATGCAAATTTGACCTCCTATCTGGATACATCGGCCAGGGGATCGGCCAGTTATTCTTATAAAGTAGCGGCTTATAATTCCCTGGGTACCGCATTTTCTTCTCCGGTTGGTTTAACTACCGCTGAAAAGCCTCCGGTTCTGGCTACCCTTAACGCCCAAACCTTTACCGTATTGACCTATGACACAGTAAAAGTTTCTGCCAATATTCGTTCAGGATCAACGGTTAGTTTAACCATGACCGGATTATTTGGAACGGCCAAATTTGTTGATAAAGGCAATGGGACCGGGTACCTCGCCCTAAATCCGGCATTAACAGATATAGGTGTTCATACAATAACCCTAACCGCCACCGATGCTTTTTCAGGTACAAGTTCACAAAGCTTTACAGTAACCATAAACAATGTGGTAATCACCCCTTCCTATGTGTCTACCTATGTGAATTTTGGGGATAATGGCCATATTGCACCGTCCCCTTGGAATAATACAGGGTATAATGTAGGCTCAGGAACCGTATTTACCCTCAAAGATTCTACTGCGAATGCCCTTAATAATATAACCATGACCCTGAATTCGGCCTTTAGTGCCCCTTCTTCAGGAGCCACTACAGGAAATAATACAGGGGTCTTTCCGGATTTGGTAATGTCTTCTTCTTTTGCCTATAGCAATACAGATTCAGCCAAAATCACTTTCTCCGGATTGAATACCAAAAACCTATATAATTTCACCATTCTTTCCAGCTGGGCTAATCCATGGTCGGGAGCCATTACTGATTTCGGAATTGGAAACACGACCCTTGCACTCAATGGTAAAAACAATACCACCAATACGGTTAGCTTTAATGGATTAGCCCCTAATTCTTCGGGATCCATTACCCTGCGTATGACCAAGGATGCAGCCAATGCAAGTTCCGCATATATTAACGGCCTGGTCATTCGTGGTTATGCGAATCCTGCTACGAACCCGCCAACGGCCCCTATCCTATTGGTAGCAAAGGACAGTATACCTGGAGTCTACCTGACCTGGGTAAACCAGGCTACCAATTCGACCAATTATCTGGTTTACAGAGCCCCGGTAACAGCGGGTGTGATTGGCACCTATGCACAGATTAATACCAAATCGACCGCCAATCCTAATCTGAATTCCTATCTGGATACCTCGGCCAGAATTCAATCTGCCTATGCGTACAAGGTGGCCGCAACCAACGCGAATGGAAATTCAGCCTATACCAATGTGGTTCAAATTACCCATTCCGATTTTCCACCTATTATCGCCACCATTGCCAATGTAACCTATTCCATTCCAAGCAAGGATACCGTAAAAGTATCGGCTAGTCCTCGCTCAGGTACTACCGTTGCTTTAAGCATGACCGGTTTATTTGGTACGGCTAAGTTTACCGATAAGGGAAATGGATCCGGGTATCTGGCCTTGAACCCGGTTCTTGCCGATACCGGTATACATACCCTGACCCTGGTAGCAACCGATGCCTTTGCCGGTACCAGCTCCAAGACCTTCACCGTAACCATCCTTAATCCAAATAAGGTGGCCCCTTCGGCGCCAACTACCCTGGCTGCCAAGGATTCCTTACCGGGTGTGAAACTAACCTGGGTAAATACCTCTGCGTATGCCACCAACTACCTGGTTTACCGTGCTCCGGTTACCGGAACTACGGTGGGTACCTATGCCCAGATTAATGCGGGGGCCGTAGCCAATCCAAACCTGAATACCTATTTGGATACTTCAGCAAGAGGTCTTTCCACCTATGCCTATAGAGTGGCGGCTACCAATTCGGCCGGTACTTCCGCCTTTTCCAATGTGGTAAGCCTTACCACGGCAGAAAAACCGGCTTTAATTAGCCCTATTTCTCCGGTAACCTATGCGGTTAGTTCTTTTGATACCGTCAAAGTTTCGGCAAGCCTTCGCTCGGGTACGGCCCTTACCCTAACCATGACCGGTTTATTTGGCACCGCCAAGTTTACCGATAAAGGAAATGGAACCGGGTATTTAGCCTTGAACCCGGCTATTGCCGATACGGGTGTTCATACCCTTATCCTTTCGGCTTTTGATGGAACGGCCACCAGTACCCAAAGCTTTACCGTGACCATTACCAATCCTTTCAAGGTAATTCCAACGGCACCGAGTACCTTGGCAGCCAAAGATTCCTTGCCCGGTGTTTACCTAAGCTGGGTTAATACCTCGGCCTATGCTTCCAATTACCTGGTTTATAGAGCCCCGGTAACAGCGGGTCTGATTGGCACCTATGCACAGATTAATACCAAAGCCATAGCCAATGGAAACCTGAATGCCTATTTAGATACCTCGGCCAGAACCTTATCGGGCTATGCCTATAAGGTAGCAGCGACCAATGCTGGTGGAACCTCAGCCTTCTCCAATGTGGCGCAAATTACCCATGCGGATTTCCCACCATTGGTTCCGGCAATTGCCTCTGTAACCTATTCCATTCCAAGCAAGGATACCGTAAAAGTATCGGCTAGTCCTCGCTCAGGTACTACCGTTGCTTTAAGCATGACCGGTTTATTTGGTACGGCTAAGTTTACCGATAAGGGAAATGGATCCGGGTATCTGGCCTTGAACCCGGTTCTTGCCGATACCGGTATACATACCCTGACCCTGGTAGCAACCGATGCCTTTGCCGGTACCAGCTCCAAGACCTTCACCGTAACCATCCTTAATCCAAATAAGGTGGCCCCTTCGGCGCCAACTACCCTGGCTGCCAAGGATTCCTTACCGGGTGTGAAACTAACCTGGGTAAATACCTCTGCGTATGCCACCAACTACCTGGTTTACCGTGCTCCGGTTACCGGAACTACGGTGGGTACCTATGCCCAGATTAATGCGGGGGCCGTAGCCAATCCAAACCTGAATACCTATTTGGATACTTCAGCAAGAGGTCTTTCCACCTATGCCTATAGAGTGGCGGCTACCAATTCGGCCGGTACTTCCGCCTTTTCCAATGTGGTAAGCCTTACCACGGCAGAAAAACCGGCTTTAATTAGCCCTATTTCTCCGGTAACCTATGCGGTTAGTTCTTTTGATACCGTCAAAGTTTCGGCAAGCCTTCGCTCGGGTACGGCCCTTACCCTAACCATGACCGGTTTATTTGGCACCGCCAAGTTTACCGATAAAGGAAATGGAACCGGGTATTTAGCCTTGAACCCGGCTATTGCCGATACGGGTGTTCATACCCTTACCCTTTCGGCTTTTGATGGAACGGCCACCAGTACCCAAAGCTTTACCGTGACTATCCTTAATCCTAATAAGGTGGCACCGAATGCTCCTACAAACCTAGTTGCTAAAGACTCCTTGCCGGGTATAAAATTGACCTGGATAAACAATTCCATTTATGCAACTAATTATCTGGTTTATAGGGCTCCTGTAACCGGCACTACCATTGGAACCTATTCCCAAATTAATGTATTGTCTCCGGCGAACCCAAATTTGAATACTTATTTGGATACTTCAGCCAGATTCACCAGCACCTATGCCTATAAGGTAGCAGCGACCAATGCCGGTGGCACTTCCGCATTTACTAGTGTAGTTCAAATGATTCATGCAGACGTTCCACCAATTCTTCCAACCGTACCTTCGGTAAGCTATAGTATCAATACCAATGATACGGTTAGAGTTTCAGCCAGCCCAGTTTCAGGAAATAAGGTTAGCTTATCTATGACCGGTTTGTTTGGATCGGCCCAGTTTATCGATAATGGAAATGGTACCGGATATTTGGCTTTAAAACCAGTCATTTCGGATACTGGAATCCATACCCTGAGCCTTGTGGCCACCGATGCCTATGCCGGAACGATTTCACAGAGTTTCGATGTGACCATTAAGACGATTAATGGTGCTCCCTACATTTCTACGTATGTGAATTTTGGTGATATGACTCATTTAGCTCCTTATCCATGGAATAATACGAATTCAAGTACCGCAGTATCGGGAACGGCTTATTCCTTAAAAGATCAAACGGGATCAATTTCAGGAACTATGACCTTAGGTAATACCTTTGCGATCGCTAATTCCGGGGTGAATACCGGAAATAATTCCGGCGTGTATCCGGATTTGGTAAGCACCTCAGCCTTTACCTATACGGGTTCTGATACGGCAAAAATTACTTTTTCAGGATTGAATCCTTTGAAATACTATAATTTTAATATTCTTTCCTCATTAGCTAATCCAAGCGGAAGCGGGATTACGAATTTCAAAATAGGATCGACCCAGGTATCTCTGAATGGAACGATTAATTCCAACCAAACAGCAGGTATTTCCAAAGTGGCGCCAAATGCATCCGGAATCATTACCCTTAATATTATCAAGGATCCGTCGGCGACCTTTGCCTCTATTAATGGTTTGGTTTACCAGTCCTATTACCAATTGCCCGCAGCACCCACCTTATTGAAAGGACATGGCAATACCACTTCTACCATAGGACTAAGCTGGGTAATAGCCCCTAATTCTTCCAAATATTATATTTATAGAGCTACCCAGGCAACAGGTCCGTATTCCTTAATCGATTCGGTCTCCGGAACTACCACTAACTATGTGAATACCGGTTTGCCATCCAATACGGGTTACTTCTATCAGTTAAGGACGGTAAATTCAATTGGCGTATTGTCATTGCCTGGAAATATTGCTTTTGCCAGTACCCTAAATTATGTGGTGCAGGTTCAATTCAATATCAATACCCCTGCAGGAACCGGTTGGAATTCCTTTAATACCCTTCCCTCTGTAGGCCTTGCCTTAAACAATTTAGTTTCTACCTCCAATATTAATTCTGGAATAACAGTCACCTTAGCTAAAAAATTCGACGGTGCCAATGAGGCAGGTAATGTAACAGGTAATAATTCCGGAGTGTACCCGGATGCAGTCCTCGACGGCCAGTATTATGTTCAAACACCCGATAGTACATTGGTACAGTTAAGCAATTTACCTGCTGGATCCAGTTTCGATTTGATTTTATTTAATAGTGTGGTACCCCAATTCCCTTCTACCAATACTACTTTTACTATCAATAATGGACCTAGCCAGAATCTGAATGGAACCTCGAATACAAACCAAACCATTCAATTCAATAATATCTTACCCGATGGAAACGGAAATATTAATGTGGGAATTAAGGCCGGACCGGGTGGAGAATATGGGGTGATTAATGCCATGGTTATTCAGGTTCATCCAATCCAGTCCAATGCACCTAACGTTACCATTGCCGGTCTGAAAAAGGATGAACTTGCCTTTGCACCTGCCTTCTCGGATCCTCAAACACCGGATGCCGATGTATTCCCGGTACCATTTAACCAGACCTTAAATGTTCGGTTAAATTCTCCCGGAACAGGTTCCTATAAGGTCATTATCTATGATTTAAAAGGTAGTCTTGTATATGATGAACCTATGCAGATTCTGGAAAAAGGGATTAGTACCAGAACCCTGAATAACAATGTAGCGAATTTATCCAGTGGTATTTATATCCTGAAAATTGTTTCTGATAATATGCCGACAAAGACCATAAAAATCAGGAAGTACTAAAATTTTCCTAAAGCATAAAAAAGGAGTTGAAACCAGGTTTCAACTCCTTTTTTATTATCCAATAGTTCCTTATCCTACTTACAGGGATACACTCTTACAATGGGATACCGGTTCCAGGGTTTCCAGGACAAGATTCCTAAGGTTTTAAAAAAATTTGTAGAATTAGGGTATAATATTACCCAAAAAATGTAAAAAGCTATTCAGTAGCGGTCCCCTTTCCGGATGGGGATTTACCCTCGGATATATGGACCACCTTTAAAAAAGAATCAGCACCTGAACTATTTATGGAAGGAAAGTTAGGATTCTTTTTTTTATGATCGGGGAAATAGAAATTAGGATCATCTTTCGACGAGGAAGATTCTTGGGTCGAAGAAATTTCTGAATAATGGTGATCCAAGATCCGGGATTGTTCTTCCAGTAAATCGTCAATATCTTTCTCCAGAATATTATGAAATTCTTTCAATTTTAATCCATTGGGCTCAGAAACAAGAATAGGCTCACTGTCCGGATTTTCTAAATCCAGGACTAAAAAACTATTTTCTTGAGGCAGATTTACCTCTTTCTCTTTTATCAGCTGATGCAATGCGCTTTTCCAGGAATCCGATTGAAATAAGGAAGGTCCATTTTTCTGATGCTGAAAGGTTAAATAATTTCTATAATCTTCCTCATTCATTTGAGCCCCCCTATTGACTATGCTACTTTGCCCCGTTTTAATTCCCTTCTCAAAAGTATGAAGCGTTTTTCGCTCTCCCCCGGTAAGCAAATAAATCAGGATGGATAAAGAAAAAACCAAACTCAATAAAATGAGCAGGATATACATATCATAAGAACGCCCTGAAACCCATAGGATGGGTGTATGCATAATATTACCTAGGGAAAAGAAACTTAAACCCCAAAAATGAAGTATAATAAATAATAGCAGAATTAAAAGGGCCAGGGTTTTTCTCACAATCTAATTTAATTTAAGAAATCTTAAGTTCAAAATAGATTAAATATCACTATTTAATTTTAATTTTATCTGGGCGTATGGCTTGGAATAGAGTTTGCTGTTCATATTGAAAGAAAAAAATTTTTCAACCTGTATATTTTAATTTCAGGTTTTTAAATTCCTTTTTTTGAAAACTAAAATTTTCAGAATAATTAACGAACATGAAGTCACCACTGGAAGGGAATATTAAAGAATACACGTATAAAGAAGCTATTACGCTTATAAACCAATATTTTTCTAAATACACGTCGGATGAATTAAAGGATTGGGCCGATAAAAACAATATCTACTATTATACCTTAACGGCCATAATGAAGGGAAAAACTTCCAATGACCTGCCGGGAAATGTGGCCAAAATCTTAGAAAAGATGGGGATGAATGTGAAAATGAAAAAGTATGTGGCTTATATAATTGACGATTCTCAGTCTAAAATCAATCTTGTTTAAAAAATATTTTTCAACAATCATGTTACTTTATAAAGGGAAATGAAGGTTGTACTAAAGAATACTATCCGTGAAAACAATACATCAAAAAATACAAATACCTGAGGTAATTTTGGGTATTCATTTACCTGAATTGGCTATAAGGAATCTTCAGGAAGGGAAGGAAACCGAGTTAATAAAAGGCTTCCAGCATAAAAGCGGGGAAACCTTCGATGCGTATCTGAACCTGAATTCGGAAAACAAACTAGTATTTCGAATCGCAGAATCAGAAAAATTTAATGCTTTTGATGAAAAAGAAAATATAAAGACCCGTATTTCCCTGGCTGAAATTGCCCTTGATCTTGAATTTAAGCCCGTTCTGAATTCAGGAAATCAGGAGATTTCTGTTTATGACTATTTATTAATGGAAAGACCTGAAGGGGATAGAATCATTGTACATAAGGATCAGAAGACTCAGGAATTCAAATTCTTTGCATTGGACCTACCTGGGGTGGAAGGAAATGTTTTCCAGTTTCTGGATACCTTTACGAATCAAACAGCGGAACAAAATAGAAAATACCTGGAGAAATTCCAGAATCCAGTACGTAAAAATCAATTTCACTTTTTACCTAGTATTAGCAATCTGGATACTGCTTTTCAATCTATTTTCCAACTTGAATCATTATCCAATCGTTTAAACTTCCATGAAAAAGGGATCCGAGACACCACCTTGGATCATTCTTTTTTCAGGGGGAGAATTCTTCAGAAAATTGGATCTGGCAACGCGGTAAATGAATCCGAAAATGTTGTATTCCCAATTTTCAGAAATGGAAAAATTTCTGATTTCTGCTTTTTTAATCAAACCCCTACCAACCAAAAAGGAATCTGGTATTCCAATGTTATTAATCCGGATAAGGTTAGGCGATTGATTCTTTTCAGTCACCCTCTGGAGGCATTATTTTATCATCAGATCTATTCCAAACCAAGTGACCTTTTTACCGTTTACGCTTCCCTTTTAGGAGAGAAAAACGAATTTCAGATCCTGGAATTACAAAAACTCATTGATTATTGTAAGCCCGAAAACGTCATTATATCTACCGCCGACGATATTCAGGGACTTATTTGGGAAAACGCCTTATTGGGAGGACTATTTGAACCCAGAGAAGACCTGGAGAGTCTTCAAATATTAAAAGAAGTTAATTCTGAAATACGATTTTCGATTCATTCCCTAAAGGAAAGAGCGAATGCCTATTGCTCTCTGGATGTATTTTTAACCTATAATGATCCGGAAAAGGGGATGATAATGAATGAGAATCTTTTTAAATATTTTACCCAGATCAATGAAAAAGAAATAAAGGAGCATCCGGAATTGGAAAATAAGGCACCCTTCTTATTTGGAAAACGAATACTTTCCCGGCATGAGAGCTTTGCCCCTATTTATTTTCCAAATAAAAAGGAATATCTGGAACTGGTATCCCGGGTAATTCAACATCTCCGTCCCATACTTTATTTTAAGGTGGAGAAACCTAAGTTGGGCTTGTTTGAAAAAACCCTGAAATATCAGAACGAGGAAAGACAAGTATTTAAAGAGCTAAAAACCCGAAAATTAGGTTAATTTAATTATCCTTGTCGGTAAGGTAAATTGGTCTAAATTTGCTATTGGTGTTTTTCAATAAGGTTTAGACCAAATACATTATGCAGCTATGTAATCATATAACCATTATGGTTTCCTACGAAATAATGTAAATATTCAATTCAATGTCCGGGAATACTTTTTTTAATCAAATTCAATCTAAAATCAAAAGCGGATTCCTGGTACTCATCCATTTCCTTACGAAATTGCCTGAAAATATAAAGAAATTTAATTTTTCTAGTTTTTGGTCCCTTATAAAGGCCAATAATCCAATAAAGAAAATTAGGTATAGAGCATTTCGGTGGATAATCTATGGAATTATCGGGATTTTTTTACTCTTCCTGGCCATTGACCAGAACTTATTCTGGTTATTTGGCTATTCTCCTACCTTTCACGATATAAAGAATCCTGAATATTCAATTGCCTCCGAAATTTACTCGTCGGATGGAAAGTTGATCGGCAAGTTTTATAAAGAAAACAGGACTCCAGTTGAATTCAAAGACTTACCCCCAAATTTACTGAATGCCCTGGTTTCGACTGAAGACAGTCGTTTCTATCAACATTCTGGCATTGATTTTTTCTCTTTCTTTTCCAGTATTTGGTCAACAGCCAAGGGAGATAAAAGAGGGGGCAGTACCATTACCCAGCAATTAGCTAAAAACCTGTACGAAACAAGAAAAAAGAAATCGACTGGTTTATTAGGAAATATACCTGTACTAAGAACCAGCATTTATAAATTGAAGGAATGGATCACCGCCTTAAAAATAGAACGCGTTTACTCCAAAAACCAAATTCTTGCACTTTACTTAAATACGGTAGGATTTGGAAATAATACTTTTGGAATAAAGGTGGCCTCCAGAAGATATTTCAATAAATTACCTTTAGAACTTTCCACCGTAGAGTCGGCATTATTGGTGGGTATGTTAAAAGCCCCTTCAACGTATAATCCTATTACGAACCCTGAAAAGGCATTAAGCCGACGAAATACCGTTTTGGGACAAATGGTGAAAAACCATGCTCTAACCGATTCCGCCTATAAGCAATTATATAAAATCCCAATTCATCTAATGCCCGGGGAGATGCACCAGGAGGAGGAAGAATCCTATATCCGATCGGCTGTAGAATATTTTGTGAAAAACTGGGCCCATAAAAATGGGTATGATATTTATTCGGACGGACTGAAAATTTATACCAGTATTGATTCCAGAATGCAAAATCATGCGGAAGAAGCCGTCTCTGAAAAAATGAAAATGCTTCAGAACAGGTTAAATGGACAAATGAGGGGTCAGGTACCCTGGGTGGATGAAAACGGAAATGAGGATAAGAACTTTTTAAATGAACTCTTACAAAGAATTCCCGAATATCAGCGATTAAAAACCCATTATAAAAATCCGGATAGTCTAAATAAATTCCTGAATACCCCACATCGAATGAAGGTATTTACCTGGAAAGGGGAAAAAGATACCAGTTTTTCTACTATGGATTCCCTGGCCTATTACGCAACTATTTTGCAAACTGGTTTATTATCCTACGATCCGGTAAGCGGTTATATTAAAGCCTGGGTAGGTGGCATAAATGATCATTATTTCCATTTCGATCATGTTTTACAATCCAAAAGACAGCCAGGCTCCACCTTTAAACCCTTTGTATATCTGGCTGCTATTGATAATGGGTATAGTCCCTGCGATAAAATTACAGATAAGGCTGTCACCATTTCCTATAAGGATATTACCGATGGAAAGAACAAGACCTGGTCCCCAAAAAACGCCGACTGGAAGTTTACCGGAAGGGATATGTCTCTCCGTTGGGCATTAGGAAGATCCTGTAATTCGGTTACAGCTCAGTTAACGGACAAGATTGGAGCCGATAAAGTAGTAAAATACGCCCATTTATTGGGTATAAAATCTGATTTAATTCCCGTTCCCTCCATTGGGCTTGGGCCTTTCGATGTTTCTCTTTATGATATGGTGGGTGCTTATGGAACCTTTCTTAACCATGGAAATTTAACAAAACCCCTGCTGGTGACAAAAATTGTAGATCAGGATGGATCGACCATTGATGAATTCACCGCCAATCCGGTAAAGGTTATATCGGAAGAAACCGCATGGCTAATGCTATATATGTTACAAGGTGGCATTCAGGAACCCGGCGGAACATCCCAGGCTCTCTGGGAATATGATTTATGGAAGAACGGCAATGAGATTGCCGGTAAAACAGGAACTTCCTCAAACTATTCCGATGCCTGGTATATTGGCATCACAAAAGATTTAGTTACCGGTGTTTGGGTTGGGGCCGAAGATCCAAGTATTCATTTCCGAACTTCACAATCTGGAGAAGGTAGCCATACCGCTTTACCTATTTTTGGTTCCTATATGGAAAAATTGTACCATGATCCTAAATCAGGCATTAAGGAGGGAAAATTCCCCAAACTGAAATCAAAAATAAAAACAAAGTATATTTGCCCCAATATCCTTCCAAAAAAAGATACCCTAGGATTGGATTCTACCAAATCTTTGATTCCCCTGGATACCGCTGGTAGCATTTTATAAGGTTTGCTGTAAAAAATTCTCGGCTTCAGGATTTAGTTTATTTCATAAACTGGTTCCAATTCCTTAATATTTAATATTATGTTAATATTGAATGAGCATATTTGACAATAAATCCTATCTATGCTCGCTCCCCGGTTATTTCGTAATTTCCCCATCTTCGCATTCTCTTTTATCCTTTTTATATCCCTTTTCATACAAACTCTTTTGGGATTCGGCCAGACTAAAATTAATAAGCCTTCCCCACCAGAAAAGCCAAAATTGATTGTAGGAATTGTCGTAGACCAAATGCGATATGATTATTTATACCGTTATTTTTCCAAATATGGAGATGGTGGATTTAAGAAATTAATGAGCCAGGGGTTTAATCAAAGAAATACCCTATATCCATATGTTCCCACGGCTACTGGCCCAGGTCATGCTTGTATTTTTACGGGATCGGTTCCGGCCCTCGATGGGATTATCAATAATGAATGGTATAACCGCTATTCAAAGAAAACCGTGTATTGTGTAGAAGATTCTACCGTAAAAACAGTAGGAAGTACCTCCAGCGCAGGAAAAATGTCGCCAAGAAACTTATTGGTAACGACCCTGGGAGATCAGATCAAATTCAGTAATAATAATCAATCGAAGGTTATTGGGATTTCAGAAAAAGACAGGGGGTCTATTTTACCCGCCGGCCATTCTGCAACATCCGCCTATTGGCTGGATGGTCAATCCGGAAATTTTATTACAAGTACGTATTATATGAAAAATTTACCCGATTGGGTAGATACCTTTAATACAAAAAAATTAGCTGCAACCTATTTATCAAAAGATTGGGATACCCTATTACCCATTGAACAATATACAGAATCAGACCTGGACAATGTACCTTACGAAAATCCATTGCCGGTAGATTCTTTACCCATGTTCCCTCATCTTCTTTCCAAAAATACAAACGGGTTTGACCTTATCCGCTCAACCCCTTTCGGGAATGATTTAACCAAGGATTTTGCACTTGAAACCATTAAACGAGAAAATCTTGGAAGGTCGGAACAGACCGATTTATTAGCTATAAGCTTTTCCTCGACCGATTATGTGGGACATTCCTTCGGTCCCAATTCTGTTGAGGTGGAGGATACCTATCTGCGTTTAGATAAGGACATTGAAGAAATTATCAACTATTTGGAAAAGAATTTAGGGAAGGAAAAAGTACTTATTTTCTTAACTGCCGACCATGGGGTGGCTCCTATTTCTGCCTATAATAAAAAACAAAATATACCTGCAGGAAGTCTAAATGGAGGAGAATTTACCCAATCTATTAATGATTTTCTAACCCGTAATTTTAATGCCTCTCTCTTTGAAAAATTCTCAAACGATCAGATTTATTTAAATCATGAGGCTATGGAAAGCCAGGGTATTAAGAAGGAACAGGTTTTTGAAAAGTTAAAAGCATTCTTATTAACCCAAAAAGGGGTTTCCAATTTGATTGATATGGACCATATTCAAAATTCGGAACTGATTCAGGATCAATTAGAAAGAGTTAAAAACGGATTTTACGCCAAACGATCCGGAGATTTTCAGGTTTATCTGGAACCCAATTGGATGTTTGGGGGGTCGAAAGGGACCACCCATGGAACAAGTTACCATTATGATACCCATGTACCCCTTCTTTTTTATGGATGGAAGGTGAAACAAGGAGAGGAATCAACAGCTCAAGCTTCTGTAACGGATATTGCTGCTACCATATCTGCCTGGCTACATATTGAGGAACCCAATGGAAGTATTGGAAAGGTGATGAATATTCCATTAATCCCTTAAGAAGAATTAATACAAAGGGTCCTTAATGGACAAAACCGATTTTATTAATTGAAGAAGGGCTTTATTTTGAACGGGTTTTATTAAAAAACCTGAGAATCCAGCGGCGGATGCTTTTTCTCTGGATTTAATTTCTGAATTCCCGGTAAGGAAAATAACGGGAACTTCAGAGAATTCACGAATTTTAATCATGGTATCCACACCGTCTCCACCATTATCCAATTGTATATCCATGAGAATTAAGTCAGGATCCTCTTTTTTGCAAATATCGATGGCCTCTTCAGAACTACAGGCTATTTCCAAAACGGTATAACCCGCCGATTCCAGGGTACGCCTGGTAACGAGGGCAATAATCATATTATCCTCAACGATTAATATTTTACCCATTATTGTGGTGCAATTTGGGAGGGCACTTTAAATTTAACCTGAATTTTGGTTCCTTTTTCTGAGCTTACCGTTAAAACAGCCTTTATTTGTTTCACCAATGCCTGGATCAAGGTAAATCCCAGGGATTGGGAATTTTTTATTTTATCTACATCCAATCCTTTTCCATTATCACTGACCTCCAAGTAAAAAACTTCCTCCTCTTTTATAAAACTAATTATAATGGTTCCGCTATCCCTATCGGTAAAGGCATGCTTATAGGCATTGGAAAGGAGTTCATTTAATATTAGCGCACAGGGTACAGCGGTGTTTAAATCCAGATATGCATGAAAAATTTCAGTTTGTACACATATCATTTTGGAAAGGGAACCATAGGAATACTCTATGGTTTGAACTAAGTCCCGGATATAGCCATCAAATCCAATATGGGTGAAATCGTCCGATTGATAAAGCTTCTCATGGATTAAAGCCATGGTCTTTATTCGATTCTGACTTTCTACAAATAAGGCTTTTGTGGCCGGATCATTTAAGTATCCTTCCTGAAGACTTAATAACCCGGAAACCACCGCCATATTATTTTTCACCCTATGATGAATTTCAGAAAGAAGAATATCCTTTTCTATTAGGCTTTGATGCAATAAAGCCATGGCCCTTTTACTTTCAGAGATATCGGTATGGGTACCAATCATTCGGGTAGGTGTACCGTCCAAATCACGGGACATTATTTTACCTCTGGCTAAAATCCATTTATAGCTTCCATCCTTACATAATAAGCGGAATTCAGAACTATAGGGTCTGGAATCGATTCCAGAAATATGGTCGTTTAATCGCTTAATTACCCGGTCTTTATCTTCAGGGTGCAATTTATCTTCCCAAAGGTTTTCTGTAACCAGGTCTTTATTATTAAAACCCAACATTTGCAGGTAAGATTTGGAATAATAGGTTTTAGAACGCTTTATATCCCAATCCCAAACCCCATCGCCATTTCCTTCCAAGGCAAAACGCCATTTATCCTCACTAAATTTTAATTCCATTTCGGTACGGATCTGGTCGGAAACATCCAGCATACTACATATCACGTACTTAATGGTGCCATCGGAATTAAATATTAAATCATCGTTTATACTTAACCAGATAATATCCTTTTTTAAAGGTCTAAGAAAACCTATTAGAACATTGTGAACGGCCTTAAAATCCTTAAGTGCTTTATAAACAGGGAAATCCTCAGGGGGAAAGCGGGAACCATCTCTATGAATGGCCCATTGACCTAATTCATAGGCTTGCTTTCCAATAATTTCCTCTTCTTCCATATCCAGCATTCTAAGAGCCGAATCATTGCAAACCAGGGCTTCTGCATTAGGCCCCTGAAGGATAATACCTAGATTTATAACGGTTAAAATGGAATGATATCGCTCAAGATTAACACTGATACGATCAATCTTATTCTGTAAATCGTCAATTACGAGGAGAGGATCTTTTTGTTCCAGTTGTTCAAGCATACTATAAAGTAAATTTAATAATTTTTTATCAATTTGCTCTCCTGCCCCTTCTTACTTACCCCATAAAAAAGGAATAAACTTCGATAAAAAGAAATAAATTCTAAAAAATTGTGCACTTAATACTTTACGTATAAAATAAAAACCCCATTAAAATAGGGGTTTATAAATTCATCCCAAATCGGAAATGGATTTATTGAAGTACCAGGTAAATTTAGAAAAATCCACCTTTAAGAAATTGGTTTTATATTCAAATGAAAATCCCGTTCCGAAAAGAGCAGGAATTCATCATCTAAAATAATTCCATTTCGCTAGAAGGAGTAACCTTCCCCTTTCTATTGATTTTGGAAATGGGCCTTTCTTTTGAAATGATACGTTTTTTAGTAGTTGATTCTATGAATTTTTCGGTCTCAAAAAGTTCAGTTTGATATACTTGCTTCTCGGAATGCATTAGATTCCAGGAAATTTCCTTACCAGTTTCCATTCTAGTTGAGCTTTTAGAGATAGGATATTTTTTATGAATTCGTTGCGTTGTAGTAGAATAAGGAACTCTATCCGAAAAATAAGTATGGTTTAATTTATCCCCTTCTTTCCATTTTACACCAAGGTTTCCCTGGTTATTACCTAATTTGGGCAGTATTTCGACGAAAGTTTTCCTTAGTTTCCTTCTTGAACAATATTTTGATTTAAAACTTTTTGGAACGGTCAGGTCTATTTTAACCAAATCAGATTGATTCCAAAGATTTTCCCAATTCCTATTCTGGGAAATGATCATTCTTTCTTTCTGAATACGAGTAAAATGATTCAATTCCAGCAACCAAAAATTAGCTTCAAGAGGTTCCTGAAAATTTCTAATATAAACCAATCTATTCGCTGGTGGAGCCCCATACCGGGGATTTAAAACAGAACTTAGTTCAAGGCATTGTTTAAGTTTCGAAATTTCAGGGCTCATTCCTAAAACCAATTCCTTTCTATGAATATCTGTTAAAATATAAACGGAATACATGGTTAGTCCAGATAATACCTTAGGACTGGACTGATTATTTTCCTGAATTAATTTTGTACTTCCCATAGTATTTACTAATTTTGTTAGCAAATATACTAAATTTTTTAG
>Ga0209067_10000243_pt1 | contig 37373 bp, 31 predicted proteins | sample ColStrG_CSR_2013_FD_187199 | JGI IMG/M metagenome (GOLD analysis project Ga0209067, IMG submission 187199) | Freshwater sediment microbial communities in response to fracking from Pennsylvania, USA - Cold Stream Run_MetaG_CSR_2013 (SPAdes)... | ecosystem: Environmental > Aquatic > Freshwater >... | reverse complement strand
GCTTTATGCTGCTTCGCACCGCCTCTGGCCGCGCCACCGCCATCGATTTTCGTGAAATGGCGCCGGGACACGCGTCGCGCGACATGTTTTTGGATAAGCAGGGCAACGCCGACAGCAAGCTCTCGCTGACATCCCATCTCGCCTCCGGCACGCCGGGCACCGTAGCCGGACTGGCGCTGGCTGCGCAGAAATATGGCACTCTGCCGCTGAGCACCCTGCTGGCACCGGCGATCAAACTGGCGCGTGAGGGTATTCCGGTCAACGACGCGCTGGCGGATGACCTCAAGACCTACGGCAAAGAAGTGCTGATCACCCATCCCAACAGTAAAGCGATCTTCTACAAACCGGACGGTACGCCCTGGCAGAAGGGCGATCGGCTGGTGCAGAAAAACCTCGCGCACAGCCTGCAACTGATTGCCCGTCAGGGGCCGGATGCCTTTTACAAAGGTGAAATTGCGGATGAGATCGCCAGAGAGATGGCGCAGCACGGCGGCCTGATCAACAAAGCTGACCTGGCGGCCTATCGTGCGGTCGAGCGAACGCCTGTCAGCGGCACTTACCGGGGTTATGACGTCTTCTCAATGCCGCCACCGTCATCCGGTGGCATCCACATCGTGCAGATCCTTAATATCCTGGAGAACTTCGATCTGGCGAAGATGGGCTTTGGCAGTGCTGATGCCATGCAGGTGATGGCGGAAGCGGAGAAATATGCCTACGCGGACCGCTCGGAATATCTCGGCGATCCCGATTTCGTGAAGGTGCCGTGGCAGGCGCTGACCAGTAAAGCCTATGCCAAAACCCTGGCGCAGCAGATCGATGTGGCGAAGGCACGAGCTTCCAGCGAGATCAAACCGGGCAAGCTCGAACCCTACGAAAGCAATCAGACTACCCATTTCTCGGTGGTGGATAAGCAGGGAAACGCAGTCGCGGTGACTTACACGCTTAACACCTATTTCGGCAGCGGGATTGTGGCGGGCAACAGCGGCATCCTGATGAATAACGAGATGGATGACTTCTCAGCCAAGCCAGGCACACCAAATGTCTATGGGCTGGTAGGCGGGGAAGCGAATGCGGTGCAACCGGCGAAACGTCCGTTGTCATCAATGTCGCCGACCATCGTCGCCAAAGGGGGCAAAACCTGGCTGGTGACCGGCAGTCCTGGCGGCAGCCGCATTATCACCACGGTGCTACAGATGGTGGTTAACACTGTCGATTTTGGGATGAACGTCGCAGAAGCCACCAATGCGCCGCGCTTCCATCATCAATGGCTGCCGGATCAGCTGCGGGTGGAGAAGGGCTTCAGTCCCGATACGCTGCGTCTGCTGGAAACCAAAGGTCAGCATGTGAAGGTACTGCCGTCGATGGGCAGTACGCAGAGCATCATGATCGGGCCAGATGGCATGCTCTATGGCGCTTCCGATCCGCGCAGCATCGATGATTTGAGTGCGGGTTATTGAGATTTTACTGTGTTGTTTGCGCAGGCACGGTTTAACAGTGAACCGTGTCAGACAGAGTCAGCAAGCAGAAAGGGCCCCGGAAGGGTAATGCTAGTCAGTTAAGCGACAGGTGATAACGCAGTCTGGTGCCCGGCCTGCTCTGGCCCGCACTGCGGCTCGCTCGCCCAGAAAAAAAGCTGCCACGTTTGACCGTGACAGCCTTTACAAATCTCATCTTAACTGATCAGCATTACCCCGGAAGGAGCCTTTTTTGCATTCAGAGGCTCAGAGTTCAAATACGCTGTGACGCGATTTAAAACCCGCCACAGCATTAAAACCCTTTAAACATCAAGGTATTCATCGCGTTAATCAGAGCAAAAAGTATGAAAATGACTTTACAGACGCGAATGATAATGATTATTATTGGCATGCGTTCTCGGGAGGTCGCCCGACAGCCTGAGAAAGCACGACATTGCTCACATTGCTTCCAGTATTATTTAGCCAGCCAGGTGCTGGCTTTTTTTTGCCTGCCCTTCTTCAGTGCTTTTCAGCCACTGCTCAATGCTCATTCAACTATTTTGAACAGAGGCGTGAAGTTTTTCAGCTAACAATCAGACTGCCTCAGAGACAAACTATAAAAAACATTGAGGAGATTTGAACATGATCTATGTACGCAAAGCTGAAGAACGCGGTCACGCAAACCATGGCTGGCTGGATAGCTGGCATACCTTCTCTTTCGCCCGCTATCACGACGCGAACTTTATGGGGTTCTCTGCGCTGCGGGTCATCAATGAAGATGTGATCGAGGGCGGTCAGGGGTTTGGCACCCATCCTCATAAAGATATGGAAATCCTGACCTACGTGCTCTCTGGTACGGTTGAGCATCAGGACAGCATGGGCAACCAGGAGCAGATCCCGGCAGGAGAGTTCCAGATCATGAGCGCTGGCACCGGCGTACGTCACTCTGAGTACAACGCCAGCGACAGCGAGCCACTGCACCTTTATCAGATCTGGATCATTCCTGAGCGTACCGGCATTGAGCCACGTTACGATCAGCGCCGCTTCCCGGATGTACAGGGACGTCAGCTGGTGTTAAGCCCGGATGCCCGTGAAGGGTCGCTGAAAGTCTGGCAGGACATGACCTTATCGCGCTGGGTACTGGTTGCCGGTGAGCAGGACAACGTCGCGATTGAGGCGGGACGCCGTATCTGGATTCAGGTCGTCAAAGGGGACGTTACCGTTAACGGCCACGCGGTCACCACCAGCGACGCTCTGGCTATCTGGGACGAAAGCGCGCTGACCATTGAAGCCAGCTCGGCTGCAGAAGTCCTGCTGTTTGATCTGCCACCGGTCTAAGCAGATAACGGGCGCGCATCGTCGCGCCCGGTTAGGAATTTTGTGACAGAAAAGTGATAGACTCATCGTACTTTTGCTTTCAGGGCGATCACAGGCGCTACGATGAAGAAGAAAAGACCGGTATTACAGGACGTTGCCGATCGCGTCGGCATTACTAAAATGACCGTCAGCCGTTACCTGCGTAATCCAGAGCAGGTCTCCGTTGCCCTGCGGGATAAGATTGCGGTGGCACTGGATGAGCTGGGTTATATCCCCAATCGCGCCCCCGATATGCTTTCTAACGCCACCAGCCGCGCCATTGGCGTACTGCTGCCGTCACTCACTAACCAGGTTTTTGCTGACGTATTGCGCGGCATCGAAGCCGTCACCGACGAAGCCAACTATCAGACGCTGGTCGCCCACTTTGGTTACAACCCGCAAAAAGAGGAGCTGCAACTGCGCTCGCTGCTGGGCTGGAACATTGATGGGGTCATCCTCACCGAACGCACCCATACACCAGGCACGTTACGCATGCTGGAAGTGGCTGGCATTCCGGTGATTGAAGTGATGGACAGCGTCACACCCTGCCTGGATATGGCGGTAGGCTTTGATAACGTTGAAGCGGCCCGGCAGATGACACAGACGATTCTCAGCAAAGGCCATCGTCACACTGTCTACCTCGGCGCACGCCTGGATGAACGTACGCTGCAGAAGCAGTGCGGTTACGAAATCGCAATGCGCGAGGCGGGGCTGACGCCACGCAGTGTGATGATGGAAGATGCCTCTTCATTCAGTGCCGGTGGCGATCTGCTGCGTGAGGCGCAACGTCTCTATCCCGAAACGGATAGCCTGTTCTGTACCAATGACGATCTGGCGGTCGGTGCGATGTTTGAGTGTCAGCGCCAGGGATTGCAGGTGCCCTCTCAGATGGCGATAGCCGGTTTCCATGGCCATGACATCAGCCAGGTTGTCACGCCACAGCTGGCGACCGTGCTGACGCCACGTGACCGCATGGGGCGCGAAGCCGCGGCGCTGCTGCTGGCGCGCATTGCCGGTGAGAGCAGCACCTGCCAGCCGCTGGATGTCGGTTTTGAGATCAGTGAAGGTGGCAGCATCTGATTGTGGCATTTTTATGAGTGAGCTCACACTTTCATGCTTTTCCTGGTAAAAAGGTTGCGAGGCTGTTAAACGGCCATGAGAATGAGAAACGACATTGTTATCGGTAACATTGGCAAATTCTCACCTGCCGGAGCAGAAAAATGACAACGCAATCCCCGTCGCATCACGTTTTTATCCTGATGGGCGTTTCAGGCAGCGGAAAGTCTGCCGTCGCCAACCAGGTTTCTCAACAGCTGAATACGGCCTTTCTTGACGGTGATTTTCTCCACCCCCGCGCCAATATCCTGAAGATGGCCGATGGTCATCCGCTGGATGACAACGATCGCCAGCCGTGGTTACAGGCACTGAACGACGCCGCGTTTGCCATGCAGCGCACCCAGGCGATTTCCGTGATTGTCTGTTCAGCTCTGAAGAAAAGTTATCGCGACATCCTGCGTCAGGGAAATGACAACCTGCGTTTCGTCTACCTGAAAGGCGATTTCGACACCATCGAAGCCCGCCTGAAAGCGCGTAAAGGCCACTTCTTCAAGCCGCAGATGCTGGTGACGCAGTTTGCGACGCTGGAAGAGCCAGGGCGAGACGAGCCGGATGTACTGGTGGTGGATATCGCACATTCACTGGACGACGTGGTGGCGGCTACGGTTGCGACTATCCAGGACGCTATCAGCCAGGGTTAGAGATGAATACCGCAACACTCGTTTTGACTGCAGCAGGCTCCGTCCTGCTGCTGCTTTTCCTGGTGATGAAGGCCCGTATGCACGCCTTCGTCGCGCTGATGTTAGTCTCCATCGGTGCCGGGGTGTTCTCCGGCATGCCATTGAACAAGATCGCTGAAACCATGCAGAAGGGGATGGGCGGCACACTCGGTTTCCTGGCCATTGTGGTTGCGCTGGGCGCGATGTTTGGCAAAATCCTGCATGAAACCGGCGCAGTTGATCAGATCGCCATCCGGATGCTGAAAACCTTTGGTCAGAGCCGTGCCCATTACGCCATGGGCATTGCCGGTCTGATCTGCGCGCTGCCGCTCTTCTTTGAGGTCGCAGTGGTGCTGTTGATCAGCATCGCGTTTGCGGTGGCGCGGCGTACTGGTGGCAATCTGGTGAAGCTGGTGATCCCGCTGTTTGCCGGTGTGGCCGCGGCGGCGGCGTTCCTGCTGCCCGGACCGGCCCCGATGTTGCTGGCCTCGCAGATGCACGCAGACTTTGGCTGGATGATCCTGCTGGGTCTTTGTGCGGCCATCCCTGGCATGCTGATTGCCGGGCCGCTGTTTGGCAACTTCATCGGCAACCACGTCACGTTCAGCGCGCCGCCGGAAGATCATCAACCGGATGTCGATGCGAGCAAGCTGCCGTCGTTTGGCTTCAGCCTCTCACTGATTCTGTTCCCGCTGGTGCTGGTGGGCCTGAAAACCATCGGCGCACGCTTCACGACCGAAGGCACCCCCCTGTATGAGTGGCTGGAATTTATCGGTCACCCTTTCACCGCCATCCTGCTGGCGCTGCTGGTGGCGATTTATGGCCTGGCTTACCGTCAGGGTATGGATAAAGAGCGGGTAATGCAGGTGTGCGGCAGTGCGCTGCAACCGGCCGGGATTATCCTGCTGGTGATTGGCGCAGGCGGCGTGTTTAAGCAGGTACTGGTGGACTCCGGCGTCGGGCCGGTGCTGGGCAATGCGCTGACCGGCGCAGGACTGCCGATTGCGCTGGCCTGCTTTATCCTGTCGGGTGCGGTGCGGGTGATTCAGGGATCGGCAACGGTCGCCTGTCTGACCACGGTCGGATTGATCATGCCGGTGATTGAACCGCTGCACTACAGCGGTGCTCAGCTGGCGGCGCTGTCGATCTGCATCGGCGGTGGCTCAATCATTATCAGCCATGTGAACGATGCCGGTTTCTGGCTGTTTGGTCGCTTCACCGGGGCCAGCGAAGCCGAAACGCTGAAGACGTGGACGCTGATGGAAACCATTCTCGGCACTACCGGGGCTATCGTAGGTATGATTGCTTTCGAACTGCTTTCCTGACCGATCTGACGGGCTATCTGCCCGTCAGGTTTTTTTCCCGCGAGCCGGGGAAGAGTAAAAAAGGGAACAGCAGATAAGGCGCCACCGCCAAAAGGACAATGACGCCGCGTGAATAGCCAGAGTCATTTATTCTTCTCACCCCGCAGGAAAAAACAGGCAAAATAAACAGCAGCAGCGCGGTTAAGCCTATTTCATGTTGTGGCCCGGTAAACCATTGCAGATAACTGCAGAACCAGACCAGCTGAAACAGCAGGAAAATAGAATAGCTCGCCCTTCCTTCACGCCCCTCATAGTCAAACGTGCGCAGCAGACAGCTTTTGATAATCTGCAGCAGCCTGTTCATGCCCATTTTCTTCTTATCAGAGCAAAAACAACCAGCGTGATGGCGGCGGCAAGTAAATAAATCCAGGCAAAATCAGTGACGTCAACTTGCATCAGCCGCACGTCATTCAACGTCGCTTTCCGGCCCGAGACGGATAATACGGTCAGTCCAGCTAAACAGAGTATATTTGCCAGAAAGAATAGTGCCTGAAAGGCTGTTTCTTTAGCCGCGGACAGGAAGGCAATTTTTCTGAAACCCCACCAGGCTACCAGATAAACCAGCAGCCAGAGCAACGCGCAGAGTAGCGGGGCAACCAGATAACTGCGCATATCTGTGATCACCCCTGAATAGCCGCTGTTGGCATACTGCAGGACTTCCTGAAGGGAGAAGTAACCTGTTATCAGATAGAGCGCGCCGAAAAAAAAGGATAATAACAACCTCATTGCATTTCCCTCCGGGTTTTCAGACGCTGCATCAGCTGCGGCAGCTCTTTTCCGGGGTCTACCATCACTAGCTGTTTACTTTTTGCATCGTATTTCGCGGCGGCGGTCGGGTCACCTTTACCGCCCTCCGCCATCACAAAGCGTGCATCTGAACGGCCATAAAGGCCGACATGCGGGAAGGGATCGCTGCCAAAGGCCAGCACGTTTCGGCCAGGCAGGGTATATTCTCTGGTCAAAAAATCCGGGATTTTTTTTGAATCGACGCCTGAGAAAGGCGTAGTGACAAAGCGGGAACCTGCATAATCGAGGGAAAAGCACGTACTGTTATCGGCTGCATTTTTCTGCACCAAATCCGCGCCAAACAGAATTTTTAAACGCTGCCAGACCGTCGCGCTGTCGGGTTCGATCTTTTTGCCTTCCAGATAAACATCTTGTTTATGATAAAGTTGGTAAACCATTTTGTGAATCTGCATCATGGAGGCGCCAACACCGTGCCAGTTCGGTGCATCCCTGCTGTAAAGCCGCTCAACGATAATAAAGACGCCTGTCCCGGCATAATTTTCGATACTGCCCGCCATAGAAATCTCCTTTTTTACAACATTATATTAATATTATTGTTCATTTCAATGCCGTAACTATGTGATAAACAGGCTGAACTGATGCGGCTGCCTGCCTCTCAGTGTAAAACGACAAAGGCGCGCTTATAACTTCAGATAAGCCCGAATGCCGTCCAGGAACATCTGGGTGGCCAGCATAATCAGTATTAATCCCATCAGCCGCTCCAGCGCATTCACGCCTTTGTCGCCCAGCAGACGCAGGAACAGACCTGACATCAGCAGAATACCCACCGTCACGCCCCAGGCGATCAGCAGCGCGCCGACCAGGTGCGACATCTGATGCGGATATTGATGCGACAGCAGCATCAGCGTCGCCAGCAGCGACGGCCCGGCCACCAGTGGGATCGCCAGCGGCACCAGGAAGGGCTCTTCACCCGCCGGTAAGCCCGAGCTGCTGCTTTCAGCCGACGGAAAAATCATCTTGATGGCGATAAGAAACAGGATGATCCCGCCGGAAATCGACACTGTCTCGGTGCGCAGATTTAAAAACGCCAGGATGCGTTCGCCGGTAAACAGGAACAGCAGCATGATAATCAGCGCGATCAGCATTTCACGGATCAGCACCACTCGCCGCCGTTTCGGCTCCAGATGCTTTAAAACCGACATAAAAATCGGCAGATTGCCCAGCGGATCCATAATTAACAACAATAATATTGTCGCCGAAATCATTTCAGTCATCGGTTTTACACCATGTTGTTCGCGAAAAAGCGGAGTTATTAGTTACGCTGCTGAAAAAGTTAGCGTAATCGAATTAATTCACTTGCTACCCGGCCTGCATTTTGTAGAGTGAGTGGAAACGGGTAAACCTTATTATTACGCAGAGCGGCGTGAAAATAGCACGCCGCTCTCTCCTCTGAAATGAAAAGCAGGTGTAAAACTGCCTGAGACGGACACGACATGAAGAATGTAGGTTTTGTTGGTTGGCGCGGTATGGTCGGCTCAGTGCTGATGTCCCGCATGAGTGAAGAGCGTGATTTTGATGCAATCAATCCGGTCTTCTTCTCGACGTCGCAGCATGGTCAGGCGTCACCCGCCTTCGCGGGCAAACAGCAGGGCACACTGCAGGATGCGTTTGATATCGAGGCGCTGCGCGCGCTGGATATCATTATTACCTGCCAGGGCGGCGACTACACCAGTGACGTCTATCCCAAGCTGCGCGCCAGCGGCTGGCAGGGATACTGGATTGATGCGGCCTCCACGCTGCGCATGAAAGACGATGCCATTATCATCCTCGATCCGGTCAACCATGCGGTGATTCGCGAGGGCATTGACCGTGGGATCAAAACCTTTGTCGGCGGTAACTGTACCGTCAGCCTGATGCTGATGTCGCTGGGCGGCCTGTTTGCTCAGGATCTGGTGGAGTGGGCCTCGGTGGCTACCTATCAGGCCGCCTCGGGCGGCGGCGCGCGCCACATGCGTGAACTGCTGACCCAGATGGGCATGCTGCACGATCACGTTGCGCCTGCGCTGCAGAACCCGGCCTCTGCCATCCTTGACATCGAACGTAGCGTGACCGACTTCACCCGTTCCGGTACCCTGCCGACCGATAACTTCGGCGTGCCGCTGGCGGGCAGTCTCATTCCATGGATCGACAAACAGCTGGAAAACGGTCAGAGCCGTGAAGAGTGGAAAGGTCAGGCTGAGACCAACAAGATCCTCGCCACCTCCAACGTCATTCCGGTCGATGGATTATGCGTGCGCGTCGGTGCGCTGCGCTGCCACAGCCAGGCGTTTACGCTGAAGCTGAAACGTGACCTGCCGCTGGCTGAAATCGAGCAGCTGCTGGCCTCCCACAATGAATGGGTCAAAGTGGTGCCGAATGACCGTGAGCTGACGATGCGTGAACTGACGCCCGCCGCTGTCACCGGCACGCTGACCACGCCGGTTGGCCGGTTACGCAAGCTTAATATGGGGCCGGAATATCTCTCCGCGTTTACGGTTGGCGATCAGCTGTTGTGGGGCGCAGCCGAACCGTTGCGTCGCATGCTGCGGTTGTTAACCCGCTAAACAGAAAACATCACCAAAGGCCGGATTTATCCGGCCTTTTTTGTCTTTGCAGTAGGCGAAATAGCCTGCCGTTTCGCTTACTCAGTGATCAGCTTCCCTTTTTTGCCGGTCGGTAAATAATTTTTTGCGTAACATCATGGCAACTGCCGTGACCAAGCTATGATTTAACCATGATGTGCCACAAATAACTCTTTTGCTTTCCAGACTAAATGGTTGTGGTACACGGCAAAAATAATTTTCCCACGGAATGGCCTGACTCCTTTTGTCGTCGTACGTATGGCTCAATGAAGAGCAGCGCAAGTGAAGCGCGACAGGCTATGTTGCGTTCATTTCGGCTGCCAATTATCACAGGAAGAAAGTCATGTCAGAGCTTCCCGATCGCGAGGCGATCAATGCCCTGTTTGCGGGTAATTATGCCGACCCTTTTTCGTTACTAGGGATGCACCGAACTCAGCAAGGCCTTGAAGTCAGGGCATTGCTCCCCGAAGCGCTTGAGGTGTGGGTGATTGAAACTTCCACCGGGCGCAAACTGGCTCAGTTGGTGTGTGAAGATGCACGCGGCTTCTTTAGTGGCGTCATTCCACGCCGTAAAAACCCGTTCCGCTACCAGCTGGCGGTAAACTGGCACGGCCAGCAAAACCTGGTGGATGATGCCTATCGCTTTGGCCCGCTGCTGCAGGAGATGGATCTGTGGCTGCTGGCAGAAGGCACGCACCTGCGCCCTTACGAGACGCTGGGCGCACATGGTGACGTCATTGATGGCGTCTTTGGCACCCGCTTCTGCGTCTGGGCGCCCAACGCCCGTCGCGTGTCTGTTGTCGGCGATTTCAATTTCTGGGATGGCCGCCGTCATCCGATGCGTCTGCGTCAGGAGCTGGGTATCTGGGAGCTGTTTGTACCGGGCGCGGTCAACGGCCAGCTCTACAAGTATGAAATCATCGACGCCAATGGCGAACTGCGCATCAAAGCGGACCCGTACGCCTTTGAAGCACAGATGCGTCCACAAACCGCGTCGATGATTTGTGGTCTGCCAGAGCCGATTGAGATGAAAGAGGAGCGCAAAGCTGCCAACGCCTTTGACGCGCCAATCTCTATCTATGAAGTCCACCTCGGTTCCTGGCGTCGCCATACCGACAACAATTTCTGGCTGAGTTACAAAGAGCTGGCTGAACAGTTGGTCCCTTACGTCAAGGCGATGGGTTTTACCCATATTGAACTGCTGCCGATCAACGAACATCCGTTTGATGGCAGCTGGGGCTATCAGCCGCTGGGCATGTATGCGCCAACCCGCCGTTTTGGTACCCGTGACGAGTTCCGCGCCTTCATTGACGCCGCCCATGAAGCGGGCCTCAACGTGCTGCTCGACTGGGTGCCGGGTCATTTCCCCAGTGATGATTTCGGTCTGGCACGCTTCGACGGCACTCAGCTCTATGAGCACAGCGACCCGCGTGAGGGCTTCCACCAGGACTGGAACACGCTAATCTACAACTTTGGTCGCCGGGAAGTGAGCAACTACCTGTCGGGCAATGCGCTTTACTGGACGGAGCGTTTTGGTATTGATGGCCTGCGCGTGGATGCGGTGGCGTCGATGATCTACCGCGACTACAGCCGCAACGAAGGGGAGTGGGTGCCGAATCAGTATGGTGGCCGTGAGAACCTCGAAGCGATTGAGTTCCTGCGTTATACCAATCGCACGCTCGGCACCGTGGCATCCGGCTCGGTAACCATGGCCGAGGAGTCTACGGACTATCCTGGCGTGACGCGTCCTACCGAAGGCGGCGGGCTGGGCTTCTGGTTCAAATGGAATCTGGGCTGGATGCACGACACGCTCGACTACATGCAGGTCGATCCCATCTACCGCAAGCACCATCACAACCTGATGAGCTTCGGCATAATGTACAACTACACCGAAAACTTTGTACTGCCGCTGTCGCATGACGAAGTGGTGCACGGTAAGCGCTCGATTCTCGACCGTATGCCGGGAGACGCCTGGCAGAAGTTCGCCAACCTGCGCGCCTATTACGGCTGGATGTGGGGGTTCCCTGGCAAGAAACTGCTGTTTATGGGCAACGAATTTGCGCAGGGCCGTGAGTGGAACCACGACGTCAGCCTCGACTGGCATCTGCTGGAAGGGGACGACAACTGGCACCACGGCGTCCAGCGTCTGGTGCGCGATCTCAACCACACCTATCAGTACTACACGCCGCTGCATCAGCTCGACTTCGATCCGGCAGGATTTGAGTGGCTGGTTGTAGACGATGCGGAGCACTCCGTTTTCGCCTTTGTGCGTCGCGACCGTGAAGGCAACGAAGTGATTGTGGTCAGTAACTTTACCCCGGTGCCGCGTCCTGGCTATCGCTTTGGCGTTAACCAGTCTGGCTACTGGCGTGAGGTACTGAACACCGATCAGCACGACTATCACGGCAGCGATGTGCGCAATCATCGGGTGCATACCGATGAGCAGCACAGCCACGGACGACCCCAGTCGCTGAGTCTCAATCTGCCGCCGCTGGCAACGATATGGCTGGTGCGGGAGGCTGAATGACCATCACTGCCGGAGATCCCGAACCGCTGGGTGCCAGTTACGATGGCAAAGGCGTTAACTTCACCCTGTTCTCACAGCATGGCAGGCGCGTAGAGCTGTGTCTGTTTGATGAACAGGGCGCAGAACAGCGTCTCGATCTACCTGGTCGCAGCGGGGATATCTGGCATGGTTATGTTCCGGCGTTAAAACCGGGACAGCGTTATGGCTACCGGGTGCATGGCCCCTGGGCGCCGCAGCAGGGACATCGCTTTAATCCAGCGAAGCTGCTGGTTGACCCCTGCGCCCGCGCAGTTGAGGGCGATGTACCGGATGACCCGCATTTTCATGGCGGCGAGGCGCAGCCCGACGCCCATGATAATGCGGCGATTGCGCCGAAGTCTCTGGTGGTCGCGGAGGATTTTGACTGGCAGGGTGATGTTGCGCCTCGTATCCCGTGGGGCAACACGGTGATTTATGAAGCTCACGTGCGCGGCCTGACGCAGCAACATCCGGAAATTCCGGAAACGCTGCGCGGGACTTACGCGGCGCTGGGTCATCCTGTTATGGTGGATTACCTGCGTCATCTGGGGATTACCACCCTTGAGCTGCTGCCGGTGGCCCATTTCGCCAGCGAACCGCGGCTGCTTCAGCTCGGTCTGAGCAACTACTGGGGCTATAACCCCTTTGCGCTCTGGGCGGTTGATCCCCGTTACGCCTCTGGTCGGTCGGGCGTGACGCCGTTGCAGGAGTTTCAGCAGGCGGTCAAAAATCTGCACGCGGCGGGTATCGAAGTGTTGCTGGATGTGGTGTTCAACCACACCGCCGAACTGGATGAGATTGGCCCGACGATCTCAATGCGCGGCATTGATAACGCCAGCTACTACTGGCTCGATGAGCAGGGCGATTATCAGAACTGGACCGGCTGCGGCAACACGCTAAACATTCACCATCCGCAGGTGATGACGTGGGCATTAGAGGCGCTGCGCTACTGGGTGCGGGTCTGCCACGTCGACGGCTTCCGTTTTGACCTCGCACCGGTGCTGGGCCGCACGCCAGATTACCGGCGTGATGCGCCATTTTTTGAGGCGATACGCGCCTGTCCGCTGCTCTCTCAGGTCAAACTGATTGCTGAACCCTGGGATATCGGGCCTGACGGCTATCAGGTTGGCCGTTTTCCGCCGCCGTTTGCCGAATGGAACGATAAGTTCCGCGACACCGCGCGTCGCTACTGGTTGCACGGCGCATTAAGCACCGGTGAGTTTGTCCGGCGCTTTGCCGCCTCAAGCGATCTTTACCAGCATGATGACCGGCCGCCACACGCCACGGTTAATCTGATCACCGCCCATGACGGCTTTACGCTGTGGGATGTGGTGAGCTTCGAACGTAAACACAATGAAGCGAACGGGGAAGATAACCGTGATGGTCACGGCGACAACTACAGCCACAACCACGGCAAAGAGGGGCTGTACGTCAGCGTTGACGTGATTGAACGGCGCCGCCGCAGCGTGCGGGCACTGCTGACCACGCTGCTGCTGTCACAGGGCACGCCGATGCTGCTGGCAGGCGATGAGCGTGGCCACACGCAGCGCGGCAATAACAACGCCTACTGTCAGAATAACGCCCTGAGCTGGCTTGACTGGCAGGCGGATGAGAAGGGATTAGCCGGGTTCACCGCAGCATTGATCGCTCTGCGCCAGCGCATTCCGGCGCTGACCGCAGATCGCTGGTGGCAGGACGGTGACGGCAATGTGCAGTGGCTTAATGCCGGTGGCCAGCCACTGCAACACGATGAATGGGCGCAGGGGATGCACAGATTGCAGATCCTGCTGTCCGGCCGCTGGTTAATAACAATAAACGCCACGGATACGGTGAATGACATCGTGTTACCAGACGGAGAATGGCGTGCCCTTCCTCCTTTCGCCGGGGACGACAACCCCATCCTGCTCACTGTCTGGCATGGTCCCGCACACGGTGTGTGTGTGTTCCAAAAGCAATCATAAGGAGTCAGACATGGTCAAGTTAGATAGAACAGAACACCTCATGCTGGCCCGCCAGCTCCCTACACAGACGGTTGCTCTGATCCTTGCCGGCGGACGCGGCACGCGTCTGGTCGATTTAACAGCCAAACGTGCCAAACCTGCGGTGCATTTCGGCGGCAAGTTCCGCATTATCGACTTTGCCCTCTCCAACTGCGTTAACTCCGGTATCCGACGGATTGGCGTAATTACCCAGTATCAGTCCCATACCCTGACTCAGCATATCCAGCGTGGCTGGTCGATCTTCAATGAAGAGATGAATGAGTTTGTCGATTTGCTGCCAGCGCAGCAGCGCTTTTCGACCGAACAGTGGTATCGCGGTACGGCCGATGCCGTGACGCAAAACCTTGATGTGATTCGCCGCTATCAGGCGCAGTACATCGTGATCCTTGCCGGGGACCACATTTATAAGATGGATTATTCACGCATGCTGCTGGATCACGTGGTCAATGAGGCGAAATGTACCATCGCCTGTTTACCGGTGCCGGTGCATGAAGCTACCGCGTTTGGCGTGATGGCGGTGAACGAAGAGAACCGGGTGATCGACTTCGTTGAGAAACCTGCGAAACCGCCCACCATGCCGGGCGATGACACGCAGGCGCTCGCCAGCATGGGGATCTACGTTTTCAACGCGGACTATCTCTATACGCTGCTGGAAGAAGACCTGCAGACGCCTGGCTCTAATCATGACTTCGGCAAAGATATCCTGCCGAAAATCGTGGCAAGCGGCGAAGGCTATGCACACTCCTTTGCGCTCTCCTGCGTGCAGAACGACGACAACGCGCCGCCTTACTGGCGCGACGTCGGGACGCTGGAAGCATACTGGCGCGCCAATCTCGACCTGGCATCAGTGATGCCTGAACTTGATATGTATGACGTCACCTGGCCGATCCGTACCCACATGGAGCCGTTGCCGCCAGCCAAATTTGTTCAGGATCGATCCGGCAGTCACGGAATGACCATGAACTCGCTGGTGTCGGGCGGCTGCATTATCTCCGGTTCGGTGGTGGTCAATTCGGTGCTGTTTCCACGGGTACGCGTTAACTCTTTTTGCAATATTGATTCAACCGTACTGCTGCCTGATGTGGTTGTGGGCCGATCGTGTCGTCTGCGTCGCTGCGTGATTGATCGCGCCTGCGAGTTACCGGAGGGCATGGTGATTGGCGAAAACCCCGATGAAGACAGTCGCCGGTTTCACCGTTCGGATGAAGGGATCGTACTGGTAACCCGCGCCATGCTGGCCAGACTGGCCAAAGCGGGGCTGTAAGCGATAAGCGGAACTTACGCAATCGGCACGCGGAGCGTGCCGGATAACTTAATGAGGTCGAGGATGCAGGTTTTACATGTCTGTTCAGAACTTTTCCCGCTGCTGAAAACGGGCGGGCTGGCTGATGTAGTCGGGGCATTACCTCAGGCGCAAATTGCGGGCGGCACGGATACGCGAGTGCTGTTACCTGCGTTTCCCGCATTGCGCAAAGGCATACCTGATCTCCAGGTCGTGACAGAGCGAGAGACATTTGCCGGTCATGTGCGTCTGTTATTTGGTGAATTTAATGGGGTGGGCATCTATCTGATTGATGCTCCCGGCCTCTACGATCGTCCCGGCAGTCCCTATCATGACGAGTCGCAGTTTGCGTATGTCGACAACTATCTGCGCTTTGCGCTGCTGGGCTGGGTCGGCTGTGAACTGGCGTGCGGTATGGATTCCATGTGGCGTCCCGATATCGTCCACGCCCATGACTGGCACGCTGGCCTGACCTGCGCCTATCTGGAAGCGCGTGGTCGTCCGGCCAAATCGGTGTTTACCGTACATAACCTTGCGTATCAGGGGTTGTTCTCGGCGCACCACATGGAAGAGATTGGCCTGCCGTGGTCGTTCTTCAACATGCATGGGCTGGAGTTTTTCGGTCAGATTTCCTTCCTGAAAGCGGGACTCTTTTACGCCGACCATGTGACGGCGGTCAGTCCGACTTATGCGCATGAAATTACCTCTGCCGAGTTTGGTTACGGCATGGAAACCCTGCTGGCGCAGCGGATGCTGGAAGGCCGTCTCAGCGGGATTCTCAACGGTGTTGATCCCTCTATCTGGGACCCGGCGCACGATCTGTTGCTCAGTGCGCGCTACAACCGCGACACGCTGGAAGCGAAAGCGGAGAACAAACGTCAGCTGCAGGTGGCGATGGGCCTGAAGGTTGATGATAAAGCGCCAGTGTTCTGCGTGATCAGCCGTCTGACTAAACAGAAAGGGCTGGACCTGGTGCTGGAGGCACTGCCCGGTTTACTGGCGCAGGGCGGACAGCTGGTGCTGCTGGGACAGGGCGATGCCGAACTGCAACAAGGATTCCTGGCGGCGGCGGCGGAGCATCCGGGTAGCGTGGGTGTGCAGATTGGCTATCACGAAGCGTTCTCACATCGCATTGTCGGTGGCGCGGACGTGATTGTGGTGCCGAGTCGCTTTGAGCCCTGTGGTCTGACACAACTTTATGGACTGAAGTATGGTACGTTGCCGTTAGTGCGCCGCACGGGTGGGCTGGCCGATACTGTCAATGACAGCTCACTGGAGAACCTGGCCGATGGCATCGCCAGTGGATTCAGTTTTGAAGATGCCAACGCCTGGTCACTGTTACGGGCAATCCGGCGCGCGTTTGTGTTGTGGTCCCGTCCTTCGCTATGGCGTTACGTTCAGCGCCAGGCGATGGCGATGGACTTTAGCTGGCAGGTGGCCGCACAAGCCTACCGTGATCTCTACCAACGTTTGATGTAACGGACGGGGAAAACTGGATATGAATGCACCTTTCACTTACGCCTCACCAACGTTGACGGTTGATGCCTTAAAGCATTCGATTGCCTACAAACTGATGTTTACCATCGGCAAAGATCCCTCTATCGCCAATAAGCATGAGTGGCTCAACGCCTCGCTGCTGGCGGTGCGCGACCGGATGGTGGAGCGCTGGCTGCGTTCCAGCCGTGCCCAGCTCTCTCAGGATGTCCGCCAGGTCTATTACCTGTCGATGGAATTCCTGATGGGACGTACGCTGGGCAATGCGCTATTGGCGATGGGGATTTATGACGATCTCAATCAGGCGCTGGATGAGATGGGTCTGGATCTGGCCGAGCTGATGGAAGAGGAGAACGATCCGGGGCTGGGCAACGGTGGCCTGGGTCGCCTGGCGGCCTGTTTCCTCGATTCACTGGCAACGCTGGGCATGCCGGGCCGCGGCTACGGCATCCGGTATGATTACGGCATGTTCAAACAGAACATTGTGGAAGGTGAGCAGAAAGAGTCGCCGGATTACTGGCTTGAGTATGGCAATCCGTGGGAATTCCAGCGTTTCAATACCCGTTATAAAGTGCGTTTTGGCGGTCGCGTTCAGCATGAAGGCGCGAAAGTACGCTGGCTGGAGACCGAAGAGATCCTGGCGATGGCCTATGACCAGATCATTCCGGGCTTCGACACCGATGCCACCAACACTTTACGGCTGTGGGGCGCGCAGGCCAGCAACGAAATCAACCTCGGTAAGTTTAACCAGGGTGACTACTTCGCGGCGGTGGAAGATAAAAACCACTCTGAAAACGTGTCGCGCGTGCTCTATCCCGATGACTCAACCTACTCGGGCCGTGAACTGCGTCTGCGTCAGGAATATTTCCTGGTCTCCGCGACCGTGCAGGACATTCTTAATCGCCACTGGCGGATGCACCAGACCTGGGACAACCTGGCGGATAAAATCGCTATTCACCTGAATGATACCCATCCGGTGCTGGCGATCCCCGAATTGATGCGCCTGCTGATTGACGAACATAAATTCAGCTGGGATAGCGCCTTTGATGTCTGCTGTCAGGTCTTCTCGTACACCAACCATACGCTGATGACCGAAGCACTGGAGACCTGGCCGGTGGATATGATCGGCAAGATCCTGCCGCGCCACCTCAGCATCATTTTTGAGATTAACGACTTCTTCCTCAAGACCATTCAGGATCACTATCCTGAGGATCAGGAGCTGCTGTCACGCATTTCGATCATTGACGAGAACGATGGTCGTCGGATACGTATGGGTTGGCTGGCAGTGGTAGTCAGCCACAAAGTGAATGGCGTCTCTGAGTTGCACTCCAATTTAATGGTACAGTCGCTGTTTGCCGATTTCTCCCGTTTGTTCCCTGGCCGTTTCTGCAACAAAACCAACGGTGTTACCCCGCGTCGCTGGCTCGCGCTGGCGAACCCGGCGCTGTCAGAAGTGCTGGATGAAGAAATCGGCCGCAACTGGCGTACCGATCTCAGTCAGCTGGGTGAGCTGAAGGCGCAGATCGACTATCCGGCATTTATCGAAAAAGTGGCGAGCGCTAAGCATCAGAACAAGCGTCGGCTGGCTGACTGGGTGGCCAAGAATCTGGACGTGGTGCTCGACCCGAATGCGCTGTTTGATGTGCAGATCAAGCGTATTCACGAGTACAAACGCCAGTTGCTCAACGTGCTGCATGTGATCACGCGATACAACCGTATCAAGGCCGATCCGCAGGCGGATTGGGTACCTCGCGTCAATATCTTTGCCGGTAAAGCGGCGTCGGCCTATTACGTCGCCAAGCACATTATTCATCTGATCAACGATGTCGCAAATGTGATCAACAACGATCCTCAGGTAAAGAACAAACTGAAGGTGGTCTTCATCCCGAACTATAGCGTGAGCCTGGCGCAAATCATTATCCCGGCAGCCGATCTCTCTGAACAGATTTCTACCGCAGGAACGGAAGCGTCCGGCACCAGTAATATGAAGTTTGCGCTGAATGGCGCGCTGACCATCGGCACGCTGGATGGCGCTAACGTTGAAATGCTGGATCACGTCGGTGAAGAGAACATCTTTATTTTCGGTAATACCACGCCGCAGGTCGAAGCCCTGCGCAAAGGCGGCTATAACCCGCGTGACTATTACGAAGGGGATGAAGAGCTGCATCAGGTGCTGACCCAGATTGCTTCTGGCGTATTCAGTCCACAGGACCCGGGTCGCTACCGCAATCTGTTCGATTCACTGGTCAACTTCGGCGATCATTACCAGTTACTGGCGGATTATCGCAGTTATGTGGATACCCAGGATAAGGTGGATGCGCTCTATCGTAAACCGGATGAGTGGCAGCGTCGCGCGGCTAAAAACATCGCCGGAATGGGTTACTTCTCGTCGGACCGTACTATTCAGGAGTACGCCGATGAGATCTGGAACATTTCACCGATAAGGTTGTAAGGCGCATGCAATAACCTCTTTTTACGTTGCGGTCGACGGATCGGCCGCACGCTTCTGTTCTCTCTTTCTCACCGCCCATCCCGCACGTCTGTCTGAAGATCCAGCCTCTTATCGCTCCTGCGCCCGTGAGTGCCTCTTGTGCGAGCCAGATCATTACACCCTGGCTGAGAATCGCTACTATGCGGGAAAGCAAAATGACCTTACAGGCAACCGCAGCCAATGAGTGACAACATCAACCAGGAAATTACCTTCCGTAAACTCAGCGTCTTCATGATGTTTATGACCAAAGGGAATATCGCCCGCACGGCGGAAGCGCTGGAACTGAGCAGCGTCAGCGTGCATCGTGCGCTGCACACGCTGGAAGAGGGCATCGACTGCCCGCTGTTTATCCACAAGGGCCGCAACCTGGTGCCGTTGCCAGCCGCCTGGACACTGCTGGACTATTGTCGCGACGTGACCACCCTGATGGGCAAAGGCATTGAAGAGGCGCGCAAGGTGGCGGGTATCGGCGGAGGTCGCCTGCGGCTTGGCACGCTCTACTCGCTGACGCTTGAAACCATTCCCCGGCTGATCATGGGCATGAAGCTGCGTCGGCCCACGCTGGAGCTCGATCTGACCATGGGTTCCAATCAGATGCTGCTGAATATGCTGGAAGATGATGCGCTGGATGCCATTTTGATCGCCACCGATGACGGCCAACTCAACGATGCGCATTTTGATGTCGTTCCGCTGTTTGAAGACAGCATCTTTTTGGCCGCACCGGCCGGGGAAATGCGGAACGAAACCGGTCCGGTGGATCTGCGTGATTTTGCTGACCGTAATTATGTCTCACTGGCTGAGGGGTTTGCCACCTATGCGGGTTCACAGGAGGCGTTTCAGATAGCCGGATTTGAACCGCGAATGGTCACCCAGGTGAATGACATCTTCTCAATGATAAGCCTGGTGCAGGCGGGCGTTGGCCTGGCGCTGATTCCGGGACGGATGAAGAAAGTGTATGAAAACAATATTCAGTTGCTGACGCTCGCTGAGCCTTACCAGATGCGTCAGCAGATCTCGATTGTCTACTCACATCGCCGCGAACGTGATAATGACCTGCTGGCGCTGGCGGCAGAAGGGCGGATGTATGCCCGCAGCCTTACTGACTCAGCCGTTTAGCCAGATGCCGCGCAACCTCGACGCTGTTGCGCTCCAGACAAATCGCTTCGCCCTGCCAGTTCGCCTGAAGCGTCAGGCCAGTCAGCACATTGCCTGGCGGCATCTCAATCGCCAGTCGCGCATCGCGCTGATTGGCTGAAACAATGGCATCATTCCACTGCACTGTGCGCGCCATATTAAAGGCAAGATCGTCGGCAATCTTTTCTGGCTCCCAGATCACCCGTCCGGTTGAGCCGCTGAGGTAAGCGCAATGCGGGCGAGAGAGGCTGACGGCTGCAAACGCACCCGCCAGTTCTGCGGCGGGCTTATCCAGCAGCGCACAGTGCGAGGGCACGCTTACCGCGAGTTTAATCGCTTTGCTGGCACCGGCATTCAGCGCTTTCTGCGCGACCAGGGCCATGTCCTCGTCACGACCGGCAATCACGATCTGCGTTTCCGCGTTCAGGTTGGCGATGTAGGTATTGCTGCCGTCCAGCAGTTTCTCCAGACGACTCAGCGTTAAGCCGGTAATCGCAGTCAGGCCATATCCCTGCGGATAAGCCTGCTCCATCAGGTCACCACGCAACGCAACCAGCCGCAGGGCGTCGCTGAAATCGAGCGCACCGGAAATTACCGCAGCAGGAAAGGCGCCAATTGAAAGGCCGCTGACGATGTCCGGTTTCACTCCGCATCGGATCAGTTCGCGCGCCCAGGCGACACCAGTAATCAGCAGACTGAGCTGCACGGCCCTGGTGTGTCGCAGCGCATCGGCACTGTCGAGCCGGTCGGTCTCGTCGCCCAGCACCGCGCGCACACGGGTTAACACTGCATCACCGTCGGGCATATGCTGCAGCATCCCGGCACGCTGGGTGCCCTGGCCGGGGAAGGTAAAGAGTATTTTCATGGATTCTCCCTGCTCCAGGGTGAAGCGGTCAGTATGGGGCCGGTGTCAGTTTTTAACAGCACGCGTCCCTCGCGCAGCCACTCGTTGAGGGCAAACGCGCCAGACGGCGTTTCTATCTGGGTATCCACCCGGCAGCCCAGCGTATCAGTCTGCTTCTGCCATTGTTGCAGCGCGTCGCGTGCCAGCGGCTGCGGGGCGCGGATCACTAAATCAAGATCGCTGGCGGCGTGCAGCGTGGGTTGTTGCGTCGCCAGTGCATAGCCGGTGCTGCCGGTAATGCCCCAGCACCACGTCCAGGCGGTATCATTAAGCGCAATTGCCGCGCTGACCGGCGCATAAGCGCTAAAGGGTGAATCCAGCAGCCGTGTACGTTCTGCCAGCATCTCTGGCGTCACCACCCGCATAATCTCAGCGGGATCGATCCATCCGGCAGCGCGTTGCTCACGTCGCTCACCGCGCACGCCAATTGGGATCAACCCGGATTCACGATGATCGCGCCGCACTACCACCGGCAGATCGGGATGCCAGAACTGCCTGACCCAGCTTGCTTTGATCCTGGTTAAAGCGCTGCTGTTACGCAGCCAGAGCAGATCGTGGGGGCCAGGCGTGGTCATATTACATTCCTGATGTCAGCGTGATGAACAGCGGTAACGATAAAATACATAAAATCGAACTTAACAGCAGCACGGCTTCAGCATCCGGCGACTGCACACCAAAGCGGTTACCGAACACCACGCCGAAGAAACCGGCTGAGAGTGCAATCATCAGGATAGCGGTGATCGCCACCGAACCGTTAAGTCCCAGCGCCAGTACCAGACCCCAGGCGATAAAAGGCTGAATCAGCAGCTTGGCCACCGTACCGACGCCAACTACGGCGTTGAGTTTCAATGTACGTGCAGAGAGGATTACGCCAGTCAGGAACAGCGCCGCGGCGGTTGCGGCCAGGCCCAGTGGTTTTATCGCGGCCAGCACCAGATCGGGCATTTTAACGCCCAGCGCCGATAACACCACCCCGATCAACGGCCCCAACACAATCGGTTTTTTCACTGAACGCCACATCAGAATCGGCAGCATAGTCAACGTTGAGCCATGTTCTGTGCCTGCGGCAAACGCTTTTTCACGTTCAAGGATCAGCAGGCAAAGCGGGGTCAGCAGGACTGAACCACAGGCGATGGAGACCGCCACCGAGAGCGACGTCGCACCATTATCACCCAGCACGCTGGCCAGAATCGGCAGCCCCAGTGCGGCGTAATTAGGCAGCGCCACGGTCAGTGTCAGAACGGCCGCATCCTGCGGTGACTTTTTGAATACTTTGGTGGCAAGGAAATAGACGCCGCCATAGGTGATCCACATCGCGCCAGTAATGACCACAATCAGCGGCCATTGCGCCACAATGCCGGGCCAGGGGGTCTGGACGGTAGCACTGAACAGCGCGGCGGGCAGTGCAAAATCCATTACGAAAATATTCAGCAGGGAGACATCTTTGTTATTGACCATTCCGGCCTTACCGGCCCAGAAACCCAGCAGCATAATGACGAAGATTGGAGCAAGGGCATGAACAATTATATAAATCATAAATCACCTGTAATTAAGAAATAATTCATTAAAAAACAGCGATGTTTATAATTCTGAACACGGCCACTGCTCCGGGGCGCACTTAACGATGCACCCCGTCAGACCGGTTTCGGCAGGTTTATTTTTTTATTTAATTACCAGGTCGCGCGTATACGTTCGCGAACCAGGGAGGAGCTGTGACGATTGGATGCGCCAAGACGGATTTTCAGGCTTGCATCCTGACGTGCGTCACTGATCGCCTTGTGCAGCGCAATCTCGACCATTGCCACATCGGCGTCAGATGGCGCATCAGGATCGCCCACGTTCAGCAGATCGGAGAGCAGACCCAGCGTGGCAAAGTTATTCACGTCGTAAGCCATCGGTGGAATGGTGGCAGCCAGTTTTTCCAGCGCCTCCACAGAACGCAGCGTAATACGTGCCGCCGACGCTTTGCCCATAGCATGAACCAGCACGCCCTGATCGTTCAGTGCAATCAGACGGTTAGCCTGATAACCGTGTGCCAGGAATGCACCGGACATCGCTTTGCCGACAATCAATCCAATCACCGGATGACCGTCAAGACGCGCGTTGGCATAAGCCCCCGCTGCACCTGCCAGCGCCTGGTGAATACCAAATGCCTCTTCGCGGCGGCCATAGGCCTGACTCGGTACGTCGATCACCGCCACAATCGGGCGTTTGACGGTGCTGTTTTTGTCTTCTTCCCGCGTTTTATTCACCACTTTCGCCAGTGTCCAGCCTTCCAGCAGACCGACTTCACCCTGTGCGGCGCGCGGATAGTGGTTTTGTGCATCGGGCACTACGGCGATAAAGCGCACGTTTTCGCCATTAAGCTGGCCGTCGGCCACCTGAACAGAGGCACACAGGCCGTTAAGGCGTTGCGCATGGGGTGCAAGTTTTTCCAGCCAGATTGCACCACGGCTGCTTGTCTGCGTCATTATTTCTCCTCCCGGGCGAAAAGCTGTTTAATCTGCGCGGTGTCCGCCTGCTGACGAGTGTCGAACTGCGTCAGACGCGACAGGAAATCGTCATATTTATCGCTGCGGTTCTGCGCCGGAATACCTCTGGCAATAAAGTCATGCATTGCGGTTTTCACGGCGTTGATCCCATCATCAACCAGCGCATCAACCAGACCGCTGGCGTAGCGGATTTCGCCGCCGGTCATGCTCCAGATAAACGGGCGATCGCGTGAGTCATACTCTTCAATGCCCGCTTCCTGCTCAATCACCTGCGGGCCGTTCAGGCCCAGACGGGCTTCCCGTGTCACAATCAGGTAGCTGCACAGGGCGGCGGCGATAGACATCCCGCCGAAGCAGCCAACGGTGCCAGCAATAATGCCGATAACCGGGGTATAGCGACGCAGGTCGACAATCGCCGCATGAATATCGGCAATCGCCGCCAGCCCCAGATTTGCTTCCTGTAAACGCACGCCGCCGGTTTCCAGGCAGAGCACTGCCTGAGTGGGTATTCCGTTGCGGTTGTCTTCGGCTGCCATTTCCAGCGCCGCCGCCATTTTCGCGCCGGAGACTTCGCCCATGCTGCCGCCCTGGAAAGTGCCTTCAATGGCGATAACGACCGCAGACTGACCGTTCAGCGTGCCGCGCGCCACCACCATGCCGTCATCTGACTGCGGCACCACGCCCTGTGGGGCCAGCCATGGCGACATGATGCCTTCAAAAGGATCAAGCAGTTCGCGGTAGCTGCCCGCATCCAGCAGCGCATGGGCGCGTTCACGGGCCCGTAATTCAATAAAACTGGCATCGTTACGCATGGCTCACCTCTTCAAAAACCTGTTCAATACGGATACGCGCCACGCCGGGTGTCGCACCGAAATCGTGAATAATCAGCTTTCCGGCGGGCAGGCCGTTGATCAGCGTCAGGCGGTCGAACAGCGCTTTCCAGCGGGCGTCGCTGTTATCCAGTGAGGTGGTGATATCAATATTCAGTGTCTGGCCTTCAGTCGCGGTGTACAGCACTTCCATATCACCGGAACCAACGACCCCGACCAGCGATCTGCCACTGAGCAGGCGGTTAGCAGGTAAAGATAATGTGATGTGTTCCATAATGGCCTCTAAAAATAAGAATGTTCAGGCGAACAGACCCGATCGATAAACAGCGTCGCGGCCAGCAAATCAGCGGCCCCGCCGGGTGAGGCGTTGAGTGCCAGCATCCGCCGGTCAAGCAGCGCCAGCGCCCGCTGACCTGCGGCTGTGCGGCAGCCGCCAGCCAGCAGCACGGCGCGTGCTCCCTGTTGCATAGCGTTGAGTCCGGCCATTCCGGCACGTGACAGCACACAGGTATCGCTGAGCGAGGTCATGATCGCCATCAGTGCATCAAGGCGGGCTTCGCTTTCACTGGCTCCCACCGCCCGACTTGTCAGCAGTTGCGGTAGCGCCAGCTTCATCACGTGAGGAAACGCCTGTTGCGCCTCTTCGCGTGCGCCGGGTACCTGATAGCGGTGCGTCGCTTTTAACCCTTTGCTGAACAGTTTTGGCGCGCGGCTGTCGGGCAGGCTGGCCAGCGCGGCCGCCGTGCGGGTCAGCGGGTCGGCACGGGCTATGCCACCCTGCATAGCTGCGGCACTCACCAGCAATCCCAGCGCCCAGATCGCCCCCCGATGGGTATTAACGCCGTCGGTTGCCGCCATCATCTGCTGCTCGCCGTCGCGGCCCAGGCGACCCACCGTTTCGCGCAGGGCGATATCGGCGGGACGCAGCCAGCTGTGACGGGCCAGCGCCAGAAAGGTCGGCGTCAGGCTGTGCGCGGAACGCTCCATCAGCGCCAGCGTCAAATCCTGATGTGCGCCGTTTCCCCGGCTGTCTACCAGACCCGGCTTGGGGCTCAGGCGTGCTTCATCGATCAGACAATCGCGCGCCATCGTCGCCAGTTGGCTGGTCTGCGCCTCGGCTTGAGTCTGTGACAGGAGTTTCATTACCAGCTCCGGAATTTAGCGGGCGGGTTATACAGGCCATCTGACCATTCAACCAGGTCAGCCACGCTGCCAGCCGCCAGCAGTGAACGGGTGGCGTCGGAGCGGCGGATACCCATATCTTCCGGGTAAACCACTTTGCCGCTTTTACGCAGGGCCGCGACGCGTGCTGCATCCACCCCAAGACCGATATCGGTGATCCCCGCCACGGCGGCGACCATGGCGCGACGCTCTTCAAGGCTTTCTGCACGATAGAGATAGGCGATGCCTTCCTCGGTCAGCACGTGTGTGACGTCATCGCCGTAGATCATTACCGGGGCCAGCGGCATACCGGAGGATTTCGCCACGTCAACCGCATCAAGTTGTTCAACAAAGGTGGGTTTTGCGCCAGCCTGGAAGGTCTCGACCATCTGCACGACCAGTTTTTTACCGCGCTGCATCGGGTCTGGCTCGGTGATCATATTCAGCCAGGCGGGGGTCGCGTGACGTCGGCCATGCGGATCGTGGCCCATGTTTGGTGCGCCACCGAAGCCGGAGAGACGACCACGGGTTACGGTTGAGGAGTTCGCCAGACCATCAACCTGCAGGGTTGCGCCAATAAACATATCAACCGCGTACTGGCCTGCCAGCTGACAGAGGGCACGATTAGAGCGCATCGACCCATCGCTGCCGGTAAAGAAGATGTCGGGACGGGCGCGGATATACTCTTCCATCCCCAGTTCGCCACCGAAGCAGTGCACGCTCTCCACCCAGCCGCTCTCAATCGCCGGAATCAGTGTCGGGTGCGGGTTCAGCGTCCAGTGCTTACAGATTTTGCCTTTCAGGCCTAGCTGTTCGCCGTAGGTGGGCAGCAGCAGTTCAATCGCGGCGGTGTTAAAACCGATACCGTGGTTGAGTGACTGCACCTGATGTTCGGCGTAGATACCTTTAATCGCCATCATCGCCATCAGGATGTGTTCCTGCTTAATCAGGCGCGGGTCGCGGGTAAACAGCGGTTCGATAAAGAATGGCTTGTCAGCCACCACGATGTAGTCGATCCAGGAGCCGGGGATATCGACGCGCGGCAGGTCGGTTTCGTCATCGACCAGTTCATTGACCTGGGCTATCACGATACCGTCACGAAATGCGGCAGCTTCCACCAGCGCCGGGGTATCTTCGGTACTCGGGCCAGTATAGAGATTGCCTTTGCGGTCCGCTTTGTATCCGGCAATCAGGGCAACATTCGGGCTGAGGTCAACATAGAGGCGGGAATAGAGTTCGATATAGGTATGAATAGCGCCTATTTCCAGCTGTCCATCCTGCAGTAGCTGAGACATGCGCAGGCTCTGCGGGCCGGAAAAAGAGAAATCGAGTTTGCGGGCAATACCTTTTTCAAAAATATCGAGATGCTCACTGCGGCCAACGCTGGGCATAATCATATGCAGGTCGTGAATCTTTGCCGGATTAACCGCCGCCAGCGTACGGGATAAAAAGTCAGCCTGCTTCTGATTATTCCCTTCCAGCACCACCCGGTCGCCTGGAGCAATTAACTGTTCCAGCGCTTCGGTAGCTCGTTCAACAGGAATGATTTTGCCATCAAGGGGAAAGGAGGCCATACGACGCGCTTTTTCACTGCGGCGTGTGTTCCACTCCCGGGCAGGCATTTGGCCTGTGTTCATTTCAACCTCCTGATTAGAATCGCGGTAATTAGGTTTATGCTGAGGGAAGTCTGAGCGTTCTTAAAACCGTGTTCAATTAAGCAAAAACACTGAACGTTAGATTTAAGGTAACAATGGCGAAAGGGGGCAAATAAGCGAAATCACAAGTGTTGAGTTTAGGCAGTAATGCATGAAGGAAAAGTTACAGCGATGAATATTGCTGGTCGCAGTTCATTATCAACAAAAACAATCCAGCAGGGTTAATCTTCAGCTAGCGAATATTCTGTGCGCGCGCGAATGCAGGAGGCCTGAATATTCACCGGGTTAGCAGCCAATAAAAAAGCAGGCCGGAGCCTGCTTTATGAGTTCTTTACTGCGCGCTTATGATGCCAGCGACAGGGCGGGTTTTGCTTTTGCGGCCAGCCACTCTGCCACCCGAGCCTGCTGCTCTTTGGTCAGCCACATACCCTGTTTGGTGCGACGCCAGATTGCATCATCCAGCTCACGAACCCACTCATGCTGCACCAGGTAGCGTAACTCAGCCTCATAAAACTCGTGACCGAAGTTCTCACCCAGATCGTCCAGACTTTTCGCGCCAGCCAGCAGTGTTTCAGTGCTACTGCCGTAGGTGCGCGAGAAGTGGCGCGCCATGTTTTCGCTGATAAACGGATAGCGACGACGCAGACTGGCCGCGTAATCTTCACGGGTGCCGGAGATATTTCCGCCCGGCAACACGCAGTTCTTCGTCCAGGCCGGGCCGGCGTTTGGGTAGTACTTCGCCAGTTTCTCCAGCGCATGTTCTGCCAGCTTACGATAAGTAGTCAGCTTGCCGCCAAACACCGAAAGCAGCGGTGCCTGACCGTTATCATCGCGTACATCCAGGGTGTAATCACGGGTGATCGCCTGTGGTGAATCTGATTCATCATCACACAGCGGACGGACACCGGAGTAAGACCAGACGATATCGTCTGCAGCCAGCTGCTTTTTAAAGTGTCCGTTGAACACTTTCAGCAGGTAGTCTGTCTCGCTGTCATCAATATTGACGTTTTTCGGATCGCCTTTGTACTCCACGTCAGTGGTGCCGATGATTGAGAACTCATCCATCCACGGAATGACAAATACAATGCGGTTATCTTCGTTCTGCAGGATGTAAGCCTGCTTCTCGGTATGAACGCGCGGCACCACGATATGGCTGCCTTTGATCAGGCGGATGCCGTAGGGCGATTTCAGCTTCAGGCTGTCGTCAAACAGCTGCTTAACCCACGGGCCAGCGGCGTTGACCAGACCTTTCGCCTGCCAGGTGTAAGTTTTGCCGCTGTCGACATCTTCCGCTTCAACCTTCCACAGGTTACCTTCGCGCCAGGCTCGGGTCACGCGGGTACGGGTACGCACTTCGCCGCCACGCTTCACCACTTCCTGCGCGTTCAGGACGACCATGCGGGCATCATCGACCCAGCAGTCAGAATATTCGAATCCCCGCGTAATTTCCGGCTTCAGGGCCGAATCTGCGCCAAATCGCAAACTTTTGCTGGCTGGCAGACTGGTACGCTTGCCGAGATGGTCATACATAAACAGGCCTGTACGAATCATCCACGCCGGACGCAGATGCGGACGGTGCGGCAGACGGAAACGCATCGGGAACGCCAGGTGCGGGGCCATTTTCAGTAGCACTTCACGCTCAGCCAGTGCTTCACTGACCAGACGGAATTCGTAATGTTCAAGGTAGCGCAGGCCGCCGTGAATCAGTTTTGAGCTGGCAGAGGAGGTCGCGCAAGCCAGATCCCGCGCCTCCAGCATTAGCACCGACAGTCCGCGTCCTGCAGCGTCTGCTGCAATGCCGGCACCGTTGATGCCGCCGCCGATCACGATCAGGTCTTTGGTTTCCACGTCATCTCCTCCGATGTTCGGAATAGTTCACTAATGTTCGTTTTCGAGCATAATCATAATCGCAAACCAACATTGACGCCAGCTTTTAACCAGTCAAAAACATTTTTGCGTGATATAGCTAACATTCTGCCCACCAAAAAAACGGATAGCCGTAACGATTGTCAGGTTATCGGCGTGGATTCTCGGGTTACACTGTGCGCTATTGTGACGCTGTTATGAGAGATCCCATGGAAATGTTCGAATGTATTGATGTGCAGCAGGCGCAGGCGCATCTGGCGAAGGGCGCGCTGCTGGTGGATATCCGCGATCCGCAAAGTTATGCCCTGGGTCATGCGGCGGGCGCTCTGCACCTGACCAATACCAACCTCAGCGACTTTGTCAGTGGTGCCGATCACAGCCTGCCGGTGCTGGTAATGTGCTATCACGGCAACAGCAGCAAAAGTGCAGCACACTACCTGCTGGGACAGGGCTTCAGTGCAGCGTATAGCATTGATGGCGGCTTTGATGCATGGCGTGCCGCCTTTCCTCAGCAGGTTGCCCTCGGCAGTGAATAAATTGCTTCTCGTCACATGGAGAGTTACTGATGCGCATTACCCAATTTAATCAGCCGCGCATGGCACAGGCGTTTGTTGACTACATGGCGACGCGGGGCATTACGCTGCGTATTGAGCATGAAAATCACTACGTCATCATGCTGGATGATGAGAGCAAGGTTTCAGTGGTCGAAAACGAACTTCAGCAGTTTTTGCACGACCCTAATCATCCGCGCTATCAGGCCGCCAGCTGGCACAGCGGTAAAACCGACAGCGGCCTGCGCTATGAGCGCAGCAATATCTGGGCGAACATCCGTGAGCGTGCCGGTCCGCTGACCATGACCCTGATGGTGCTCTGTATCGCGGTATTTATTCTGATGCAGGTGATGGGCGATCGCACCGTGATGGCCTGGCTCTCCTGGCCGGATGCTGATCAGCATCTTCAGGTCTGGCGCTGGTTCAGCCATGCTCTGCTGCACTTTTCACTGCTGCACATTCTGTTTAATCTGATGTGGTGGTGGTATCTGGGTGGCGCGGTTGAGAAGCGGCTTGGCAGCGGTAAGCTCTTTGTCATTATGCTGATTTCGGCCCTGCTCAGCGGCTGGTTGCAGGCGAAGTTTAGCGGCATCTGGTTTGGCGGCCTGTCGGGTGTGGTCTATGCCCTGATGGGTTACTGCTGGCTTCGCGGGGAGCGCGATCCCGACAGCGGCGTCTATCTTGAACGGGGATTAATCGGTTTTGCGCTGGTCTGGCTGGTGATTGGCTGGTTCGGCGTCTTTGGTCTGGCTATTGCCAACGCGGCGCACGTTGCCGGTCTGGTCGTCGGGCTGGCGATGGCGCTGGTGGATACGCGTAACGTCACGCGTCGTTAAACAGGTTTTGCGGGTTAACAGGAGAGGAACGTGAAGCAGACGCAACGTCATGACGCGATTATCGATTTAGTCCGTCGTCAGGGATATGTCAGTACTGAGGAGCTGGTGGATCATTTTGAGGTCAGCCCGCAAACCATTCGTCGCGATCTCAATGATCTGGCTGATCAGAACAAAATTCAGCGCCACCACGGCGGCGCGGCGCTTCCTTCCAGCTCTGAGAATACCGCCTGGCACGATCGTAAAATGATGTGGTCAGCAGAAAAAGCGCGTATAGCTCAGCGCGTGGCCAGCCAGATCCCGGATGGTGCCACGCTGTTTATCGATATCGGCACCACGCCGGAAGCGGTGGCGCATGCGCTGCTCAATCACAGTGACTTACGCGTGGTAACCAACAACCTCAATGTGGCGATGCTGTTGATGGGCAAACCCGATTTCCGGGTCATTATCGCGGGTGGTGAAGTACGGACCCGCGATGGCGCGGTGATGGGTGAAGCGACGCTCGACTTTATTTCTCAGTTCCGGCTCGATTACGGCATCCTGGGGATCAGCGGCATCGATATGGATGGTTCGCTACTGGAATTCGACTATCACGAAGTCCGAACCAAGCGCGCTATTATTGAGAATTCACGTTGTGTGATGCTGGTGGTGGATCACTCCAAGTTTGGTCGTAACGCCATGGTTAACCTCGGCAACATGAACCTGCTGGACTACCTTTACACCGACAAAACGCCGCCTGCCAGCGTAATGAAAGTGATTGAGCAGCACGAGGTTCACCTCGAACTCTGCTGATTTCTGTCACGCCAGCTTTCGGGCTGGCGTTTTTGTTTGATTACTGTCGCTTTTTCCCCCACTCCCGTCTTTACTTAACGGTTGCTGGCACCTGGTTGCCAGCCCGTGCGCTGTCTATTTTTGCTTCACCTCATTGCATAACAGAAGGGAGTGATATGCCGCAGCAAAAATTCAATAAAGCCCGTTTTAATGCCGCACTTACCCGCCAGTGGCAACAGTTAAGCCTCCTTTCCGCCCAGCAGATGACCCCGCACCAGGCATGGCAGGCGGTCAGTGCGGCACTGGCGGAACTGTTGGCCGCGCAACCGGCACCGCGCCCGGCTGAGCAGCAGCGTCACGTTAATTACCTGTCGATGGAGTTCCTGATTGGGCGGTTGACCGGCAACAATCTGCTGAATCTTGGCTGGTATGACGAAGTCAACGCGGCGCTGGCTGAGCAGCAACTCGATTTAACGGAACTGCTGGAGCAGGAGGTCGATCCGGCGTTGGGCAATGGCGGGCTGGGACGACTGGCCGCCTGCTATATGGATTCGATGGCGACGGTGGGACAATCCGCGACCGGCCATGGACTTAACTATCAGTACGGGCTGTTCCGCCAGTCTTTTGATGATGGTCAGCAGAGTGAAGCGCCTGATGACTGGCAGCGCGAGCGCTATCCGTGGTTCCGGCACAATGCGGCGCTGGATGTCGACGTGGCAATGGGCGGCCGGGTAGAAAAGCTGGAAAACGGTGGTGTACGCTGGCATCCCGATTTTACGCTGCGCGGCGAAGCCTGGGATTTGCCAGTGACCGGCTACCGCAACGGCGTGACGCTGCCGCTACGCCTGTGGCAGGCGGTAAGTGCGCATCCGTTTGATCTTACGGCGTTTAACGACGGCAAGTTTCTGCAGGCGGAACAGCCGGGCATTGAGGCGGCAAAACTAACCAAAGTGCTCTATCCCAATGACAACCATCAGGCCGGCAAGCGGCTGCGTCTGATGCAGCAATATTTTCAGTGCGCCTGTGCGGTGGCGGATATCCTGCGGCGTCACCATCAGGCCGGGCGAAGCATTCACAGCCTGCCTGACGTCGAAGTGATCCAGCTCAACGATACCCATCCCACCATCGCTATCCCGGAGATGCTGCGGGTGCTGCTGGATGAGCATCAGCTGAGCTGGGAGGAGGCGTGGCAGATCACCCGCCGGTTGTTTGCTTACACCAACCACACGCTGATGCCGGAGGCGCTGGAGCGCTGGGATGAGAAGCTGATGCGAAGTCTGCTGCCGCGCCATATGCTGATCATTAAAGAGATCAATCAGCGGCTGAAAAAGCAGGTAAAGCAGCGCTGGCCGGATGACAAAGCGATGTGGCACAAGCTGGCGGTGGTGGCTGACGGTCAGGTGCGGATGGCGAATCTCTGCGTAGTGAGCGGTTTCGCGGTTAACGGCGTGGCGGCGCTGCACTCACGCCTGGTGGTCAGCGATCTCTTCCCCGAATATCATCAGCTCTGGCCGCAAAAATTTCATAATGTCACCAACGGCATTACGCCGCGTCGCTGGCTGAAGCAGTGCAATCCGGCGCTGGCCGGGCTGATTGATGAGACGCTGAAAACCGAGTGGGTTAACAATCTTGAGGCATTAACCGGTCTGGAGGTGTATGCCGACGATCAGGCTTTTCGTCAGCGCTATCGCAGCATTAAACAGCAGAATAAAGCGCAGCTTACTGATTACATCGCCCGGCACACCGGCATCATTGTGAATCCGACTGCGCTGTTCGATGTGCAGATCAAGCGGCTGCATGAATATAAGCGCCAGCACCTCAGCCTGCTGCATATCCTCTACTGCTATCAGAAGCTCTGTAATAACCCGGAGGATGTCACCTTTACGCCACGGGTGTTCCTGTTCGGGGCCAAAGCCGCGCCGGGCTATTACCTCGCCAAAAATATCATTTACGCCATTAACAAGGTGGCGGAGGTGGTGAACAACGATCCACGCGTCGGCGACCGACTTAAAGTGGTGTTTATCCCTGACTACCGCATCACCGTGGCCGAACTGATGATCCCGGCGGCCGATCTCTCTGAGCAGATCTCCACCGCCGGGTATGAAGCCTCCGGCACCGGCAACATGAAGCTGGCGCTGAACGGCGCGCTGACGATTGGCACGCTGGATGGCGCCAATGTCGAGATTGCCGAACAGGTGGGCGAGGAGAATATTTTTATCTTCGGTCACACCGTGGATGAGGTCAAAGCGCTCAAGGCGAAAGGCTATAACCCGAAAAAGGTGCGAAAGCAGAACCAGCCGCTGGACGAACTGCTGAAATCGCTGGAGAAGGGCAACTTCAGTGGTGGGGATAAACACGCGTTTGACCTGATGCTGGAGAGCCTGACGAAACATGGCGATCCGTGGCTGGTGCTGGCCGATTTCCAGGCTTATGTCGAGACGCAGCAACGGGTGGAAGCCCTGTGGCGCGACCCGGAAGGCTGGACCCGCGCCGCCATTCTCAATACGGCACGAACCGGCATGTTCAGTTCGGACCGTTCAATTCGCGACTATCAGCAACGCATCTGGCAGGCACCGCGCTAAGGAGCAGCAATGAAACAAAATTCACTCGATCAGGCCGCCCGTGCCGCAGGTATTTCACTGGATTACATCAACGTTAATGGCGAGAAAGAGGCGATAAGCGATGAGACCAAACGCGCGCTGCTGGCGGTGATGGGCGAGCCGCAGGATGCAAAAAAATTGCCTCTGCCGCCGGTGATGGTCTTCAGCGGCAGTGGCAAGCGCCAGCTAACGCCACAGGGCACTGGCCTTTACCACTGGCAGTTGCAGACCGAAAAGGGCAGGCAGCTCAGCGGTGAGTTAACCGCCGGTGAGCCTTTTACGCTGCCAGGTCCCCTGGCTCAGGGCTATCACCAGCTGACACTTAGCAAAGGCAAGAAAAGCTGGCAGACGCGGATTATTGTCGCGCCACGGCGCTGCTATCAGCCTCCGGCGCTGGAGGCGGGAGAAAAACGCTGGGGGGCGCTGGTGCAGCTTTATACCGTGCGCTCTGAACAAAACTGGGGCATCGGCGACTTCGGCGATCTCGACCAGCTTCTGGTGCAGCTGGCTGAGCGCGGTGGCGATTTCGTCGGGCTGAATCCGCTGCATGCGCTTTATCCCGCCAGCGCCGACTTTGCCAGCCCGTACAGCCCGTCGTCACGCCGCTGGCTAAACGTCATCTATATCGACGTCAGTCAGGTAGCCGATTTTCAGCAAAGCGCGGCGGCACAGACGTGGTGGAAAAGCGCTAAAATCCAAAAGGCGCTGACCATCGCGCGTGAGGCGGAGCGGGTCGACTACGAGACTGTGATGGCGCTGAAGCTCGCTGCGCTGCGACACGCCTGGACACACTTTCAGGCGCGAGACAGCCAAAGCGAAGAGCATCAATCCTGGGCAGCCTTTGTCCGTGAAGGCGGTGACAGCCTGCGTTATCAGGCCGCCTATGACGGGATACACCTGGAGCGGCGGGCAGAGAAGGCGCAGCAAGGCGGCTGGCCAGCGTGGCCGGAGGGGTGGCGCAACAGCCAGTTGCCGGAGGTGCAGCAGTGGTGCGAACAGCATGAAGAGGAGATCGCCTTCTGGCAGTGGCTGCAGTGGCTGGCGCAGCAGCAGTTCTCTGGCTGCTGGACGCACAGTCAGGCGCTGGGCATGAGTGTCGGTCTCTATCGTGACCTGGCGGTGGGCGTAGCGGAAGGCAGTGCTGAAACCTGGCACGACCCGGAGCTTTACCGTCTGAAGGCTTCGGTGGGTGCACCGCCTGACCGTCTTGGTCCGCTGGGGCAAAACTGGGGTTTACCGCCGATGGATCCGCATGTGATGCAGGCGCGCGGTTATCAGCCCTTTATCGACATGCTACGCGCCAACATGCGCGACTGCGGTGCGTTGCGCATTGACCATGTGATGTCGCTGCTGCGTCTGTGGTGGGTGCCTGCAGGGGAGACGGCGGATAAAGGGGCCTATGTCGCCTATCCGGTCAGCGATCTGCTGGGCATCCTGGCGCTGGAGAGCCACCGGCTACGCTGTATGGTGATTGGCGAAGACCTTGGCACCGTCCCCCAGGAGATAGTCAGTTTGCTGCGCAAAAGCGGCGTCTTTTCATGGAAGGTGCTCTGGTTTGAGCAGGAGAAAGATGAACGCTATCGTGCGCCTCAGGATTATCCGCGCCAGTCGATCGCCAGCGCCAGTACCCATGATCTGCCTACGCTGACCGGTTTCTGGGAGCAGGGCGACCTTAAGCTGGGAGAGAAGATTGGGCTTTATCCGGGCGATGCGGTGAAAGCGTTGCATCAGCAGCGCGCTGCGCAGAAGCAGGCACTGCTGGATGCTTTACATCAGGCGGATGCATTACCGATACGCAGCCAGAAAAAGGCGGAGAAGCTTACGATGACGCCTGCGCTGAACCGGGCGATACATCGCTTCCTGGCGGATACAGGCAGTGCGCTGCTTGGCTTGCAACCCGAGGACTGGCTTGGCATGACTACGCCGGTCAACGTGCCGGGCACGGTGGATCAGTACCCTAACTGGCGACGCAAGCTGAGCAAAACGCTGGAGGATATTTTTGCGGCCAAGGAAGTGAATGCGCTACTGAAGGTGGTCAGCCAGCAGCGTCAGTCAGGACGAAAAGGGCAGTAAGAATAGCGCGGCAGCGGGGCTGCCGCGTTTCTGATCGTGTTCCCTGAGCAGGCTCGATCTCACAGCGGAGAGGGCAGCGTTTGTCTGTCATCCCCGCTTAATCATCAGTAAAAAGAGTGTTCACCGCGCTGATGCTCGGTAATGTCCCGGACGCCTTTGAGTTCCGGGAAGGCGGCCAGCAGCTCTTTCTCGATGCCATCTTTCAGGGTCACGTCGATCATCGAACAGCCGTTACAGCCGCCGCCAAATTGCAGGATGGCGTAACCCTCATCGGTGATCTCCATCAGTGAAACGCGACCGCCATGGCCAGCCAGTTGTGGATTGATCTGCGCCTGCAGCAGATATTCCACGCGCTCAACCATTGGTGCATCATCAGAGACTTTACGCATTTTTGCATTCGGCGCTTTCAGCGTGAGCTGCGAACCGAGATTGTCGGTAACGAAGTCAATTTCAGCATCTTCCAGATACGGTTTGCTCAGCTCATCAATGTAGGCAGAGAGCTTTTCAAACTTCAGTTCAGTGTCGGTGGCTTCAACAGCATCGGGCGGACAATAAGAGACGCCACATTCAGCTGTTGGCGTACCCGGGTTAATCACGAATACGCGAATCTGGGTGCCATCTTCTTGTTTGGATAGCAGTTTAGAAAAATGTTCCTGGGCAGAATCAGTAATTCGGATCATGTCGATTGCTCAATAGTTGACTAATTTAGTTGGTTATAATACGCCCATCAAAGACGCTCTACAAGGTACGGCACAGGCACCAGACCTGCACGCTGGCCGCTCCCTCCGCCAGTAACAGGCGACTGATTTCATCTACGGTACTGCCGGTCGTAATGACGTCATCCAGCAGAGCGATATGGCGGTCCTGCACCGCCATTTCAAGGCGGAAGGCACCGCGTAAGTTGGTGCGGCGCTGGCGGGCGCTGAGTTGATGTTGTAATGCGCCCCTTCGCTTGCGGGAAAGACCTTCACGCCATTCACATCCCAGCCAGTGGGCCAGCGGTGTGGCTAACAACACCGTCTGATTGAAGCCACGCTGCCAGCGTCGCCGCCGATGCAGCGGAACCGGCAGCAACAGATCGGGCCGCGGCACACTGCCGCGTCGGTAAACATTCAGCCAGCTTAGCAAAAGCAGCCGCGCCAGCATCACCCTGAGTGCGGTTATATGAGAAAACTTAAGCTGATTAACCCACTGACTGAACGGCGGACAATAGTCATTGACGCAGACCAGCGCCTGCCAGGCGGGCGGTTTAAGCTGGCAGCGGCCACAGGCGACCTTAACTGAGCCTGCCGGTAATCCGCAGCGCGGACAGAGCAGCGGCAACGGCGGTAATTCGCGCAGGCATAAGCTGCAGATGCCGTGCCGGGCTATTCG